>Ga0209971_1000409_pt1 | contig 11584 bp, 12 predicted proteins | sample InoplaM3SAM_FD_187588 | JGI IMG/M metagenome (GOLD analysis project Ga0209971, IMG submission 187588) | Arabidopsis thaliana rhizosphere microbial communities from the Joint Genome Institute, USA, that affect carbon cycling - Inoculated... | ecosystem: Host-associated > Plants > Roots >... | reverse complement strand
GCCGGGAAGCAGCGCCATTACCGAAAACGACCCCTTGCGCGACTACTACCTGGACATGAGCAACCTGCGCGATACCGACGAGCAGGAAGTCGAGCGCCTGCTTGCAAGCTTCTGGTCGAGAATGCGCGGCGATTCACCCGACAAGCGCAGCGATCAGTGGGATCCGGACCAGAAGCGCGCGGCGCTTGAGCTCTTCGGACTCGACCAGGACGCTGCCTCGCTGACGCTTTTCACGATCAAGCGGCGCTACCGCCAGCTGGTGAGCATCCATCATCCGGATCGCGGCGGCAGCACGACACGCATCCAGTCAATCAATCTGGCGATGGAAATTCTGCAACGCTATTACAGCTAGGCGCAGTAGGTTCCAAAAGCTCTATCCCGGCGCGTGCGCCGTCCCGCCCGCTCTCTATACTGCGACCTAAGGTCGCACGCCCGTCCAGCAGACGGCACGCCAGGCGAAGCGGCCCCTCCAATACTGAGGAGACGCTGGCATGATCAATCACGTTTGGGGACTGTTTGCTCACCCTGGCCAGGAATGGCAGGAAATAACCGGAGAGGAACGCAAGGTCGGACATCTGCACCTTGGAGAGGTGCTCGTGCTGGCAGCGATACCCGCCATATCGGCGTTCATCGGTACTACCCAGGTGGGCTGGAGCATCGGTGGTGGCGAGCCCGTCAGGCTTACCGAAGGCAGTGCGATCCAGCTGACGCTCCTTTCCTATCTGGCCATGCTCGCTGGCGTTGCGGTGATGGGCGGATTCATCCACTGGATGTCGCGTACCTACGATGCCAATCCAACGCTGGTCCAGTGCATCGTGTTTGCTGCCTACACCGCCACGCCGCTGTTCGTCGGCGGCCTGGCCGCGCTTTACCCGCACCTCTGGCTCGGCATGATCATCGGCACAGCGGCGATCTGCTACACCACGTATCTGCTCTATGTCGGCCTGCCGACATTCATGAACATCCATCAGGACGAAGGCTTTCTGTTCTCCAGCTCCGTTCTGGCCGTCGGGCTGGTGGTGCTGGTGGCGATCCTCGCGCTGTCGGTGATCATGTGGGGCATGGGCGTCGGCCCCGTCTACGTACGCTAACCATCGTCAACGCAGCCCGGGGACGTCCGTCTGTCGGCTCCCCGGTCTGCGGTTTCTCCCATGCGACACCTCTGCAATGCCCTCTTGCACCGATCGTGGTTTGAATCCCTGTCGTCGTTGAGCGTCTATACAGCAACAGCTGCGCTCAAGCATCGGCAATAGGAGGCACCATGACCCCAGAATTCGTCAGCTTATTCACCCGACCAGACCGCGCCTGGGAAAGGATTCGGGAGAAGGAGGACGCGCACAGCCTGCATTACCTGATGCACCTGTTGTTGCTCGCACTGGTCCCCAGCGTCTGCCTGTTCGTCGGCGTTACGTTTGTTGGCTGGAGTCTGATCGATGCCGAGCGCGTTCGGCTTGAGGTCGGCAGCGCGCTGCAGCTCTGCGTGATGCTGTACATCGCGATCATCCTCGGCACGGTGATCATGGGCTTTTTCGTGCGCTGGATGGCCCGCGGATTCGACGCGCGCCCGAACCTCAACCAATGCATCGGCTTCATCGCCTATGTGATCACGCCCTTCCTGATCGCCGGGGTGTGCGGGCTGTATCCGAACCGCTGGTTCGCTGCGGTGGTTCTGTTCATCGCCGGCGTGTATTCGACCTTTCTGCTGTTCACCGGTCTGCCGGTGTTCATGCGCCAACGCAGCTCGCAGGGCATGCTCTACGCCGCGTCGATCTGGGGCGCAGCACTGCTGGTGATGGTGACGATCCTGATCAGCATGATTCTGTTCTGGTTCCAGGGCGTCGAACCGGACTACCAGCGCACGCTGCAGCAGGATCAGGGGTACGGAACACAGGAAGAACGACCCCAGCAGGAACCCGGCGATCGCGACCAGTGACGCCCGCCTGACAGGCCGACTGCGGCATAATTGCGGGCCGATCTGGAGGCCCTATGCCGGAACAGCTCCACGCAAGGGTCGAGGCCTGCTATCTGCAGGCCGAGACCTTTTTCAACAGGCGCTTCGAGCGCCCGGAAGTCAGCTTCAGATTGCGCGGCCAGAAGGCCGGCGTTGCACATCTGAACTGCAATTTGCTGCGCTTCAACCCTCAGCTGTATAGCCAGAACCGCGAGCACTTTCTAAAGCAGACGGTCGCTCATGAAGTCGCGCATCTGGTCGCCCATCAGATGTTTGGCGGCCGGATCCGGCCTCACGGCGAAGAATGGCAACTGATCATGCGCGGCGTTTATGAACTCGCCCCGGATCGCTGCCACAGCTATGAAATCAGCGCTCCGTCACGGCCCCGCTACATCTATCGCTGCGCCTGCGATGGCCAGGAGTTTCCGTTCACCGCCCAACGTCACGCTCTTGTGCACAAAGGCCGACGCTACTTCTGTCGCACATGCAAGGTGACGCTCTCGTTCAGCGGTGAGCGGCGTCTGGCCTGAAAGGCGAATCGGGCGTCGTGCGACCGATCTACAGGTGCCTCGCGCGCCATCCGGCAATCACGAAAAGCGCGGCGAGTACGCCTATCAACGGAAGCCAGCCGCCGTGTTGCCAGACGTAACCGGCCACGTAGCCCACGACGCTTGAGCCCAGATAATAGGCGCACAGGTAAAGCGCCGACGCCTGCGCCTTGGCGCCCTCGGCGTGCACTCCGACCTGGCCGCTGGCGACCGCATGAGCGGCGAAAAAGCCCAGCGTGAACAGCGCCAGCCCAATCACGATGGCCGCAAGCCAGGGCGTTGCGCACAAGCCGAGCCCTGCTAGCATCAGACCAGTGCCGCCCTGAAGCACAGCCCTCGCGCCCAGGCGCGGAACCAGCCGGCCAGCCCAGCTAGCGCTGAGAATGCCGGCCAGATAGACGGTGAACAGCAGCCCGATCACCGTCGATGACAGGCCGAACGGTGCGCCAGCCAGGCGGAAACCGATGTAATTGAATAGCGCGACGAACCCGCCCATCAGCAGGAACGCCTGAAGAAACAGGTTGCGCAAGGTCGGGTTTGCCAGGTGTCGGGCGAAATTTGCCAGCAGGCCACGCATCGACAGCGGCTGGGCGATGAAATGTCGCGACGCTGGCAGCAGCCAGAGAAACAACCCCATCGCCAGCAGGCCCAGCCCGGCGATCCCGCCCAGCGCCCACTGCCAGCCGCCAAGGTCGCTCAACAATCCCGACAGTAATCGGCCCAGCAATCCGCCGAGGGCAGTCCCGCCGATGTACAAGCCCATCGCTGCAGGCAACGAGCCGGGGTCGAACTCCTCCCCCACATAGGCCATCGCCAGTGCCGGAACGCCGCTCAGCGCAAGCCCCAGCAGCGCGCGCAACACCAATAGCAGCGTCCAGGATTCGACCAGTGCGCAGGCCAGGCCGAGCAACCCGGCCAGCGCCAGCGCCGTCACCATGACCGGTTTGCGGCCCCAGCTCTCGGCCAGGCCACCTGATACCAGCAGGCTGAACGCCAGCGCCAGCGTTGTCAGAGACAACGCCAGGCTGCTACTGGCCGCCGAGACGGCGAAATGCGAGGCCAGCAATGGCAGCAGCGGCTGAACGCAATAAAGCATGGCAAAGGTGGCGAAACCGGCACAGAACAATGCGAGCGTGGCGCGGCGATAGGCCGACGTGCCGCGCTTGAAATGGGCCGAATCGGGCAGGTCAGAAGCCATGTGCATTCCTGTACACCCGACACGGCGGGCATGAAAAAAAGCCGCGCAGCCTAGCACAGCGCTGTGATCCGAGGCAGGCAAACTCGCGACTGCTCGACGCATCGAGCATGTCGCTATGCCCCCCGCTACCCACTTGCGCAAGAACGCCGTGAAATCTTCTCGATCCATCGGAGCTCCAAACTTCAGCAAACAGGCGCCGACCACGACCCCGTTCGAGGCTTTCGCACCGTCATGCTGCCTAGTCAAAAAGCCCGAGCCAGAGCCATTTCATTGAGCCAGGTCAACCGGAGTGCATAAAGGCTTATAACTTTAGTCCGATTCGACGGATGACTTTGATAAACCAACTGTCTGTTCCTAGACTCCAGCGCAACAGGTGAAAACAGGGGTGACCGCAGTGCCAAACGACACCGCCGACCAGCCAGTAAGCAAATCGGAAGAGACACGTCTGTTCGTGTTCTTGCTGGTATTTCTGTTCCCGCTGCTCAGCGTCCTCATCGTTGCCGGTTATGGCTTCGCCATCTGGATCAGCCAGTTGGTCCTGTTCGGTCCCCCAGGCCCGCCGGGCTGATCTGCGTCACCGACCTCAAAACCGTCATCTATTGCTCGCAGTGTTCCCTGCGGGCGGAGCCTTACCTGAACGATGAACAACGCCTTGCATATAGCCAGCCTGCTCGTTCATTGCCGCCCGGAGCTGCTCGCCGCGGTCAAGCAGAACCTCGTGCTGCTGCCCGGCGCCGAGCTGCACCAGGAAAGCACCGCTGGCAAGCTGGTGGTTGTGCTTGAAGCCGAGCATGAACGCCACATCCTCGACACCATCGACCACATCCAGCAAATACCCGGCGTTCTCAACGCCGCTCTGATCTACCACGAACTCCTCACGCCCGAAGGAGAGTCTGAATGAGCCTCACACGTCGTCAATTCGCCAAGGCCAACGCCGCGGCCATCGCCGCCAGCGTGGCCGGGATCCCCATCGCCACCAGCGCCAGCAATCTGCTCACCGATTCCGAAGCCACATCACTCAAGTGGAGCAAGGCGCCGTGTCGCTTCTGCGGCACGGGTTGCGGCGTGATGGTCGCCACGGCCGGAGATCGCGTGGTAGCAACCCATGGCGACGTGAAGGCAGAAGTCAACCGCGGCATCAACTGCGTCAAAGGCTACTTCCTCTCTAAGATCATGTACGGCAGCGACCGCCTGACTCAGCCACTGCTGCGCATGAAGGACGGCAAGTACGACAAGCAGGGCGAGTTCCAGCCGGTGAGCTGGGAGCAGGCTTTCGACATCATGGAGGAGAAATACAAGGCCGCGCTGAAGGAACACGGACCAACTGCGGTCGGCATGTTCGGCTCCGGTCAATGGACCGTCTGGGAAGGCTACGCGGCAAACAAGCTGATGAAGGCCGGTTTCCGCTCCAACAACCTCGACCCAAACGCCCGTCATTGCATGGCCTCGGCAGCAGTTGGCTTCATGCGCACCTTCGGCATGGACGAGCCCATGGGCTGCTATGACGATATCGAAGCGGCCGACGCGTTCGTGCTTTGGGGCTCGAACATGGCGGAAATGCATCCCGTACTCTGGACCCGCGTGACGGATCGCCGCCTGAGCGCACCGCACGTCAAGGTCGCGGTCATGTCGACCTTCGAGCATCGCAGCTTCGATCTGGCCGACATTCCGATGGTTTTCAACCCGCAGACCGACCTGGTGATCCTCAACTACATCGCCAACCACATCATCCAGAGCGGCGCTGTCGACCAGGATTTCGTCAAGAACCACACCAGGTTCGCCAAGGGCGCGACCAACATCGGCTACGGCTTGCGGCCAACCGATCCGCGCGAGTTGAAGGCTGAAAATGCCGCCGTGGCCAACACCTGGTCCGATATCAGCTTCGAGGACTACGCCGAATTCCTCAAACCCTACACGCTGGAGCATGCAGCCCATGAGTCGGGCGTGCCCGCCGAGCGCCTCAAAGCGCTGGCCGAGCTCTACGCAGATCCAAAGACCAAGGTGATGTCGTTCTGGACAATGGGATTCAACCAGCACACGCGCGGTGTCTGGGCGAACAACATGATCTACAACATCCACTTGCTGACCGGAAAGATCAGCGAACCGGGCAACAGCCCCTTCTCGCTCACCGGCCAACCGTCCGCGTGCGGTACCGCGCGCGAAGTGGGCACGTTCTCCAACCGCCTGCCGGCGGACATGGTTGTCACCAACCCCAAACACCGCGCCACGAGCGAGAGAATCTGGAAGCTCCCCGAAGGGACGATCCAGGAAAAACCTGGCTTTCACGCCGTACAGCAGAGCCGCGAGCTCAAAGACGGCAACCTCAAGGTGTACTGGACCCAGGCCACCAACAATATGCAGGCCGGGCCGAACATCATGCAGGAGGTGCTACCGGGCTGGCGAAACCCGGAAACCTTCGTGATCGTGTCCGACGTCTACCCCACCGTATCGGCCCAGGCTTCGGACCTCATCCTGCCGGCCGCCATGTGGGTCGAAAAGGAAGGCGCCTATGGCAACGCCGAGCGCCGCACGCACTTCTGGCATCAGCTGGTCAGTGCGCCGGGCGAAGCGCGATCGGACCTGTGGCAACTGATGGAGTTTTCCAAACGCTTCACGACGGACGAGGTGTGGCCGGCCGATCTGCTGGCAAAGGCACCGGAGCTCAAGGGCAAAACGCTGTTCGAGGTGCTGTTCAGGAACGGTCAGGTCGACCGCTTCCCGACGTCGGATATCGAAGAAGGCTACAAGAACCAGGAATCGGAGGCCTACGGTTTCTACGTCCAGAAGGGGCTGTTCGAGGAATATGCCCAGTTCGGTCGCGGTCATGGCCATGACCTCGCCGACTTCGATCGGTATCACCAGGAGCGCGGGCTGCGTTGGCCCGTGGTGGACGGAAAGGAAACGCGCTGGCGCTACCGCGAAGGCTATGACACCTACGTCGAGAAAGGCACCGGTGTGCAGTTCTATGGCTACCCCGACAAGAAGGCGATCATCTTTGCGCTGCCTTACGAGGTTCCGGCCGAGGTTCCCGATGAGGACTATCCCTTCTGGCTCAGCACCGGGCGCGTACTGGAGCACTGGCACACCGGCAGCATGACCCAGCGGGTCGACGAACTGTACCAGGCGGTCCCGGACGCCCTCGTCTACATGCATCCCGAAGATGCGCGCGATCTCAAAGCGCGTCGGGGCAGCGTGGTCAAAGTGATCAGCCGCCGGGGCGAGATGCAGGCGCGTGTCGAAACGCGCGGCCGGAACAAACCGCCAAAGGGCCTGATCTTCGTGCCCTTCTTCGATGCGAACAAGCTGATCAACAAGGTCACGCTCGACGCCACCGACCCGATCTCCAAGCAAACCGATTACAAGAAGTGCGCTGTGAAGATCGAAGTGGTCAGCATCGCTTGAGGAGAGTCGCCATGAAATTTCGTTTACTGCCCCTGACCCTCCTTGCGGTGTTTGGCCTCGCTGTCGCTGCCGGGCCGGATTACCCGCTGGATGCTCCGGCTCCGGACGGCCGTCGGCCGGGCGGGACCATCACGCAGGAATTCACCCCGCCGCCGCTGCGGGACGAGGAAAACAAGGACCTGAGACGCGAGCGCAACTACCCGGAGCAGCCGCCGACCATTCCCCATTCGATCCGCGACTATCGAATCGACACCAACAGCAACAAGTGCCTGGCGTGCCACAGCCGCGCCAACAGTGCCCGCACCCAGGCACCGATGATCAGCATCACTCACTTCGCAGACCGTGACGGGCAGACGCTGGGCACTGTCGCGCCCCGGCGTTATTTCTGCACCCAATGTCACGTAGCCCAGCAAGACGTGAAGCCATTGGTGACGAACGACTTCAAGAACATCGACAAGCTGCTGTATCACGAAAACGACCAGAACCAGGAATGAGGGCGCCCGGATGAAGTCGATACTCGCGTTTCTCAAGCGATACTGGACGGTTCTGCGCCGCCCCAGCGTGCATTACAGCCTCGGTGTGCTCGCGCTCGGCGGGTTCATCGCAGGCATCGTTTTCTGGGGCGGCTTCAACACCGCGCTGGAAGCCACGAACACCGAAACCTTCTGCATCTCCTGCCATGAGATGAGAGACAACGTGTACATGGAGATCAAGGACACCATTCACTACAGCAACCGCTCGGGCGTGCGCGCGACCTGCCCGGACTGCCACGTGCCGCACAAGTGGACCGACAAGATCGCGCGCAAGATGCAGGCCTCGAAAGAGGTCTGGGGCAAGATCTTCGGCACCATCAATACCCGCGAGAAATTCCTCGGCCTGCGCCGCGAGATGGCCGAACGCGAATGGCGTCGCCTGAAAGCCAACGACTCGCTCGAGTGCCGTAACTGCCACAACTTTGATTACATGGACTTCACCAAGCAATCCAAGCGCGCCGCACAATTCCACTCCACAGCCCTGGCCAAAGGCGAGGCCACCTGTATCGATTGCCACAAGGGCATCGCTCATCGCCTGCCAGACATGCACGGTGTGCCCGGCTGGTAATTGAGACGTCGGCGCGGTCTTCCCGGCCGCGCCGACCGTGGGCACTAGCCTTCGCAGGATGGCCTTGTGCAGCCTGCAGCCTTCTTGCAGCCGAGCCGAACTCCGGCTATCAATCATCCTTGTCCATAACGAGGAGTTACCCATGCGCTACTGCCTGCTCGGCGCGCTGATGGCCGCCAGCGCCTTCGCCCAAGCCGAAATCCAGACCCAGCAAATCCCCTATACCGCTGCCGACGGCACCAAGCTGATCGGCTATTACGCCTACGACGATGCCATCGAAGGCAAACGCCCCGGTGTCGTTGTGGTTCATGAATGGTGGGGGTTGAATGACTACGCCAAACGCCGCGCTCGCGATCTCGCCGAGCTGGGCTACAGCGCGCTGGCGATCGACATGTATGGCGATGGCAAGAATACCGAGCACCCAAAGGATGCGATGAGCTTCATGAAGGCGGCACTGTCCGACGCTGACGCCGCCAAAGGTCGTTTCAACGCAGGCCTGGAACTGCTTAAGCAGCAACAGCAGACCGACACGAACAAACTCGCAGCGGTCGGTTACTGCTTCGGCGGAAAGGTCGTGCTGGACATGGCACGCCAAGGCGCCCCGCTCGATGGAGTTGTCAGTTTTCACGGTGCGCTGGCAACCCAGACACGCGCAACGCCAGGCATCGTCAAGGCTCGCGTGCTGGTGGAGCACGGCAGCGCGGACAGCATGGTAAGCCCCGAAGATGTCGCAGCGCTGACGACCGAAATGGTCAAGGCCGGCGCCGACTACCAGCTTGTCGCCCTGCCCGGTGCCAAGCACGGCTTCACGAACCCCGGCGCAGACAAGTTTCAAAAAAAAGGCGTCGACGTGGCGTACAACAAGGCAGCCGACGAGCGATCCTGGCAGGACATGCAGCGTTTTCTGGACGAAACGTTCGAACAGAACCGGTAAGGCTGTTCACCGGCCAGCCCAATGCTGTGGACTCTGTGGACGTTCAGCTTGCAGGCGTGGCTTGCTTGCGCAGCCCCTGTTCTGTGAAACCGAAAGCCGGCCGGAAGCTGTCTGCATTTCCCGAGCCGGCTGTACTGGCTAACAACGCAGCCGCCAATCGCTCCGCCCGCCCCTCGGTCATTTCGAAGAGCACCGGCTAGTAACGAGATGCGCACGAAGCGTCATGTCACCGGCCAGATTTAAAAAGCCTACCCGCCTCACGCTCATCCTGTTTCGGCCTGCCTGCGCGGCCGGCCGTGCTAGCATTACCGCCCGCCGCAACCCCTCTCCATTTGATCGATCGCGAGTCATGGCCGAACACGATTTCCGCTACAACCTGCTCAACCCTGGACATACATTGACCGAGTGCCGTGCTTTGGCGCCAGGCCGCTATCAAGTCACCGGCAACGGCGGCAACGTTCGCTCAGGTGATGTTTTGATCGTCACGCTCAAAGGCAGCCGGGACCTGTCCCAGCGCCTGGTCGTGGACAAGGTTCGTCATCTGATCAATCCGCCAGGCCAATGGATGGCGGTCGCGAACGGACCAATCTTCAAGGAACTGGCGATCATCAACTGGCAGGTCGATTGCGACAGCTGCGGCAAGCAGCTTGACTTCGAATTTGCCGTTGATGCGGCCAAAGGCGACGCTGCACGCGCCCCAGCGGCGGAGGCGCGCATCGCGGAACTGGGTTGGAAGAACGACGACGGGCGACATCTGTGCAAGGCGTGTCAGGGAGACGACAAATGAAAGGGCTGCAGCTGCTCCCGCTCGCCGCGCTGGCCATTGCAGGCTGCTCGGTGGAACCTCTGACCTTGCAGAACGACGTCACCTATATAGCCGAGTGGATTGGCGATGACCCTGTTGTGGGCCGCAACCCCGTCTCGCTGACCTTCAGCGAAGACCGCGCCTATGGCAATGCCGGGTGCAATCACTGGTTCGCCAACTACCAACTCGATGACAACAGCCTGCGTTTCAGCGAGATCGGAAGCACGCGCAAGCAGTGCGCCGAACACATCATGAAGCAGGAGCGGCACTTCCTTGAGCTGCTCTCGCAGATCGAACGCTGGGATGTCTCGAACATCGACCAGCTGCGCTTCTGGCCCGCCGAGGGCTCTGCGCTGCGTGTCTGGCCTGAGCAGAACTGAACTGCGCCAAAGCTGAGCACAGCATCCGCGAGCTGCACCTCGAGGTGGCGCAACCGAGCGGGGCCGCAAGTCGACTCTCTGCGCCGATCGCCCAGAAATCCTGGCCTGCACACCTCTATCGACTCAGTAGGCTGCTCTGGCTCACGTTTTTCGGCACCGACGCGTCGGCTGCCCATGCTCAAAATCATCTGCAGACCGCCGCTTCTGGAACTGGCACGCCAACTGCTAATGATCAGGCATCCAGTTTCGGGGATCTTGGTACAGGCAGGCCGGGATGCCCCCTTTTTCTTCGAACCGACGCGCCATCTCCTAACCGGGCGCGGCACCATTCAGAACAGCTGCAACTGCTCGAAGCCAGCACGCAGATCGATCAGCCGTACACCCACGCCGATCAGCCGAACCGGCCGTTTACCGCGTGCAAAGGCGCCGGCCAGCAGGTCTGAATAGGCTTCGAGCTGCAGGCCAGCGCCGGCCTGCTCGACAGTGGTCTGGGTGAAGTCGTGGAACTTGAGCTTCACGAACGGCTTGCCCGGGCGATAGCCGCTGTCGAGACGTGCCATTCGCGCAGCCAGCGCATCGAGCAGTTCCGGCAGTCGCTCAAGGCAGGCGGCGAGATCCGGCAGATCGCGTTCATAGGTATTTTCGACGCTGACCGACTGGCGACGGCTCTCGACCTGCACCTGCCGTTCGTCTATTCCGTGGGCCAGCCCCCAGAGCCGTTCGCCGAACGAGCCGAAGTCACGAACCAGATCCAGCCGCCGCCAACTGCGCAGATCCGCGCAGGTCTGAATGCCCATGCGCTTGAGCTTTTCTGCCGTGACCCGCCCTACTCCATGCAGCTTGCTAACCGGCAGCGCCTGCACGAAATCGTCGACCTGTGCCGGCGTGATGACGAACAGCCCATCCGGCTTGTTCCAGTCGCTGGCAATCTTGGCGAGAAACTTGTTCGGTGCCACACCGGCCGAGACGGTAATGCGCAGCTGCTGCCAGACCCGTCGCCTGATGTCCTGCGCTATGCGGGTCGCACTTCCCGCGAAATGCTCGCAACCACTTACGTCCAGATAGGCCTCGTCGAGGGATAGAGGCTCGATCAGGTTGGTGTAGGTGCGAAAGATGCCATGGATCTCGCGCGACGCCTCGCGGTACGCATCCATGCGCGGCCGCAGAATCAGAAGATCAGGACACAGCTTCAACGCATGCCCGGACGCCATCGCCGACCGCACGCCGTAGGCGCGCGCCTCGTAATTGCAGGTCGCGATTACGCC
>Ga0209971_1000406_pt1 | contig 11640 bp, 7 predicted proteins | sample InoplaM3SAM_FD_187588 | JGI IMG/M metagenome (GOLD analysis project Ga0209971, IMG submission 187588) | Arabidopsis thaliana rhizosphere microbial communities from the Joint Genome Institute, USA, that affect carbon cycling - Inoculated... | ecosystem: Host-associated > Plants > Roots >... | reverse complement strand
CGGCGAGTCGCTGAAAACCATCCAGCTGCCGCTTCCGGCGGGTAGTCGCATCGTTTCGGTGGGTCAGGACGTGCCGGGGTTTCGGCGCCTGGTGGTCGGCCTCGACAACGGCCAGGTGCTGATCGTCGAGCACAACTACAAGACCACCTACCCGAACGGCGAAAAAACCATCACGCCACAGCTCGACTACCCGTTCGGCGAGCAGCCGCTGCAACTCGATCCAGCGGGGCGCCCGGTGGATCATGCCGCGCTGAGTCTTAACGGCGACACCCTGCTGGTCGCGGGTGCGACCGATGGCGTGCTGCATGCGTTGCGTATTTCCTCGACGGAAAACCTGATGACGGGCGAAACCAGCGTGGAACAGGAGCGCCTGGAGCTGCCGCAACTGTCCGAGCCGATCGAGGCGCTACGCATCGACCCGCGCCACATGTGGCTGTTCGCCTTCAATGGCCGGGCCAGCGTCGATGTGTTCGACCTGCGACGCAAGCAGCTCAACGGGCGCTACAAGCTGCTCGAAGGCAAGGGCGAGGTCACGTCCGTGGGTTGGCTGCTGGGCGGCATCTCGCTGATGGTCGGCGATTCGTCCGGCGGCATCGGCCAGTGGTTCATGGTGCGCAACGACAACGGCCAGGCGGAACTGAAGAACGTACGCAACTTTCAGCTGGGCGATCAGCCGATCCGCCAGATCCTCCCCGAAGAGCGGCGCAAGGGCTTTCTCGCCCTGGATGCGGCCGGTGAGCTGGGTATCTTTCACAGCACGGCCCATCGCACGCTGCTCAAGCGGCAGATCGCCAATGGTCCTGCGCTGGCGGCACTGTCGCCGCGGGCCACGCGTCTGCTGGTCGAATCCGATGCCGGATTGCAGCGCTTCGAGGTCGATAACCCGCACCCGGAAATATCCTGGAGTGCGCTGTGGGGCAAGGTCTGGTACGAAAGCTATCCGGAGCCTGACTATATCTGGCAGTCGACGTCCGCGACGGGCGACTTCGAGCCCAAGCTGAGCCTCTCGCCGCTGGCCTTCGGCACGCTCAAGGCGGCCTTCTACGCCATGCTGCTGGCGGCGCCACTGGCAGTCTGCGCAGCCTTCTACACCGCGTACTTCATGGCGCCGGCGCTGCGCCGCAAGGTCAAGCCGATCATCGAACTGATGGAAGCGCTGCCAACGGTGATCCTCGGCTTCTTTGCCGGCCTGTTCCTCGCGCCCTATCTGGAAAACCACTTGCCGGGCATTTTCAGCCTGCTGCTGCTGACGCCGGTTGGCATTCTGCTCGCGGGTTGGGCCTGGAGCCGCCTGCCCGAGCGGGTACGCCTGAGCGTGCCGGATGGCTGGGAAGCGGTGCTGTTGATCCCGGTGATCCTGGCCGTTGGCTGGGGTTCGCTGGCGGTCAGCGGACATCTGGAGAACTGGTTCTTCGGCGGCGACATGCGTCACTGGCTGTCGAACGAAATGGGCATTCCCTTCGATCAGCGCAACGCGCTGGTGATCGGTCTGGCGATGGGCTTCGCGGTGATCCCGACCATCTATTCGATAGCCGAGGACGCCGTCTTCAGCGTGCCGAAAAGCCTGACCCTCGGCTCCCTCGCCCTTGGCGCGACGCCGTGGCAGACGCTGACCCGTGTGGTGTTGCTGACCGCCAGCCCCGGCATCTTCTCGGCGCTGATGATCGGCATGGGCCGCGCCGTGGGCGAAACCATGATCGTGCTCATGGCCACCGGCAATACGCCGATCATGGATGCCAACATCTTCGAGGGCATGCGCACCCTGGCGGCCAACGTCGCGGTGGAAATGCCCGAGTCGGAAGTGGGCAGCAGCCATTACCGCGTGCTGTTCCTCGCCGCGATGGTGCTGCTGATTTTCACCTTCGTGATGAACACCCTGGCCGAGCTGATTCGCCAGCGTCTGCGCCGCAAGTACGCCAGCCTGTAAACGCAAGCCACGCCCCGGGCGTGCAAGGCGCAGCTGGTATGGCTGCGCGAATTTCTACAAAGGTATCGATCGGTGAAAAAGGATTCGCTTAGCAGCTGGGTCAAGAGCGGCAGCCCCTGGGTCTGGATGAATGCCGGCGCCGTGTCCATCGCCGTGATCATGACCCTCGGCCTGCTGGCCGTGATCGCCGTGCGTGGCCTTGAGCACTTCTGGCCCAGCGACGTCATCGTCGTCGATTACCAGGTGCCGGGCAGCGCACCAAAGGTAATCGCCGGCGAAGTGGTACAGGCCGAAGAGGTGCCCCGCGCGCGCCTGGCCGCCAGTGGCCTGCCGGTGAACGTCGAAGGTGGCGAATTCATGACCCGCGAGTTGCTCAAGGTCGGTAACCGCGACGTCTACGGCGCCGACTTCTCCTGGGTGATCGCCGAGTGGTTGAGCAACCAGCGCAAACCGGACGACCTGCTGGTGCTGGAGCGGCGCGAGTGGGGCAACTTCTACGGCCAGCTGCTGAACATCAAGGAAAGCGGCCAGCTGGTCGCCGAGGGCGCGGCCGCCGCAGACGAGCTGCAACAGCGCATCGAGCGCATCGACGAGCTGCACGCCAAGATCGCCAAGCTGGAGCGCGTCGACATCGGCCGCATCAACCATGGCCTCGAGCGGCTGCGGCTGAAGACGCGCAAGCTCGAACTCGATGGCGAACTCGACGCCGCCGCCCAGGCCGAGCTCGATGCCGAGCGCGCCGAGTGGGATGCGCAATACAAGGCATTGGAAGGCGAGCTGAGCGGGCTGTACCAGGCATTCAACCGTGACAGCGTCACCCTGCGCACCATGGACGGTCAGGAAAAGGAGTTCGGCCTCGGCAAGATCGTGCGCGCCTACCAGCCCAACGCGATGTCGCTGCCGGACAAACTCGGCTTCTACTTCGCCAAGGTCTGGGAGTTCGTCAGTGACGAGCCGCGCGAAGCCAACACCGAAGGCGGCATCTTCCCGGCGATTTTCGGCACCGTGCTGATGACACTGATCATGGCGGTCATCGTGACCCCGTTCGGCGTCATCGCCGCGGTCTACCTGCGCGAATACGCCAAGCAGGGCTTTCTCACCCGCGTCATCCGGATCGCGGTGAACAACCTCGCCGGCGTTCCGTCGATCGTCTATGGCGTGTTCGGCCTCGGTTTCTTCGTCTATGTCCTGGGCGGCTCGCTGGACCGGATCTTCTATCCCGAAGCGGCGCCGGCGCCGGTGTTCGGCACGCCCGGCTTGATGTGGGCCTCGCTGACGCTGGCGATCCTCACCCTGCCGGTGGTGATCGTCGCGACCGAAGAAGGCCTGGCGCGGATACCGCGAATGCTGCGCGAAGGCTCGCTGGCCCTCGGCGCGACCAAGTCCGAAACACTGTGGAAAGTGGTGCTGCCGATGGCCAGCCCGGCGATGATGACTGGCCTGATCCTGGCCGTCGCTCGCGCGGCTGGGGAAGTGGCGCCGCTGATGCTGGTCGGCGTGGTCAAGCTGGCACCGAGCCTGCCGCTCAACGGCAACTACCCGTATCTGCATCTCGACCAGAAGATCATGCACCTGGGCTTTCACATCTACGACGTCGGCTTCCAGAGCCCGAACGTCGAGGCGGCGCGGCCACTGGTCTACGCGACGGCCTTGCTGCTGGTGCTGGTGATCGCGGCGCTGAACCTCAGTGCGGTCGTGATTCGAAACCACCTGCGCGAAAAATACAAAGCGCTCGACCACTAACAGCCGATAAAAGCGCTGGAGGCCCGAGGCTGGACGAACAAGCGGCACCGACTGCGTCCAGCCTTCAGCTTCTAGCCTCCAGGATTACGGAGACATCCCATGTCACAAGCAAAGACGCATTCCATTGATATATCTGCGCTGGGTCGGGACAAGCGTGCAATGAGCCTGGCCGACGAATCGGTGGCCATCGAGGTGCCGGGTCTGAGCCTTTTCTACGGTGAGAAACAGGCGCTGTACGACATCAGCATGAACATTCCGCGCCAGCGCGTGACGGCCTTCATCGGTCCGTCCGGCTGCGGTAAATCCACGCTGCTGCGCTGCTTCAACCGGATGAACGATCTGGTCGACGGTTGCCGGATCGAAGGCGCGATCAATCTCGACGGCACCAACATCTACCGCAAGGGCGAGGATGTTGCCGACCTGCGCCGTCGCGTCGGGATGGTGTTCCAGAAGCCCAACCCGTTTCCCAAGAGCATCTACGAGAACGTGGTCTACGGCCTGCGCATTCAGGGCATCAAGCAGAAGCGCGTGCTCGACGAAACCGTGGAATGGGCGCTCAAGGGCGCGGCGCTGTGGGAAGAAGTGAAGGACCGCCTGCACGAGTCCGCGCTCGGCCTGTCCGGCGGTCAGCAGCAGCGTCTGGTGATCGCCCGGACCATCGCCGTGCAGCCCGAAGTGCTGCTGCTCGACGAACCCAGCTCGGCCCTCGACCCGATTTCTTCGTTGAAAGTCGAGGAGCTGATCTACGAATTGAAATCCAAATACACCATCGTCATCGTGACCCATAACATGCAACAAGCCGCGCGGGTCTCGGACTACACGGCGTTCATGTACATGGGCAAGCTGATCGAATACGGCGACACCGACACACTCTTCACCAACCCGGACAAGAAGCAAACCGAGGACTACATCACCGGGCGTTACGGCTAGCGCCAGCGGCAAGCTACGAGCCGCAGGCTGCAAGATAGCGTGCGGAAAACAGAAACTTCACCGATCGGCTTGCAGCTTGAAGCTTGCCGCTTGAGGCTTTTGCGGAGCGAACAATGATCAACAAAGACAGCCATACCCAACACATCTCCCAGCAGTTCAACGCCGAACTGGAAGAGGTGCGCAGCCACCTGCTGGCCATGGGCGGCCTGGTGGAAAAGCAGGTCAATGATGCCGTTACCGCACTGATCGAGGCCGATTCCGGGCTGGCGCAGCAGGTTCGTGACATCGACAACCAGATCGACCACATGGAGCGTGATATCGACGAGGAGTGCGTGCGCATTCTCGCTCGGCGCCAGCCGGCCGCATCGGACCTGCGCCTGATCATCAGCATTTCCAAGTCGGTGATCGACCTTGAGCGCATCGGCGACGAAGCGACCAAGATCGCCCGTCGCGCCATCGAGCTGTGCGAAGACGGCGAGTCGCCGCGCGGCTATGTCGAGGTCCGCCATATCGGCGACCAGGTACGCCGGATGGTGCAGGAGTCGCTCGACGCGTTCGCCCGCTTCGATGCCGAGCTGGCGCTGTCCGTCGCGCAGTACGACAAGACCGTCGACCGCGAGTACAAGACCGCGCTGCGCGAACTGGTCACCTTCATGATGGAAGACCCGCGCTCGATTTCCCGCGTGCTGAGCGTGATCTGGGTGCTGCGCTCGCTCGAGCGCATCGGCGACCACGCCCGAAACATCGCCGAGATGGTCATCTACCTCGTACGCGGGACCGATGTGCGCCACCTTGGCCTGACGCGCATGGCCGAAGAGGTCGCCAATACGCGCGATTGACGGCGCGTTAGCCGAGCGCCGTGCGCGCCCTCGCAGGGTGCAACTCATCACTGACGCTCGATGGGTTTCACGGCAGTCATGCCGAGTGAAAAACGTTGTGCACGGCTTAGCCCCGCGCCAGCGTCTCGCTCAGGTAGTCGATCACCGCTCGCGTTTTCGGCGGCAGGTGCTGGTTCTGTCGCCACAATAGCCAGGCCGCGCCCTGGTACGAACCGGTGTAGCGCCACTGCGGCAGGATTTCACGCAATCGACCCTCGGCCAGCGCCTGTGCTGCGGTGAACTGTGGCAAGACGGTAATGCCCAGGTCGGCCAGTGTGGCTTGCAAGCGCACCTCACTGTGGTTGCTGACGAAGCGTCCGCGCACCGTGACCGTCTGCTGTCGTTCGCCATCGCTGAAGTGCCAGCGGTTGTCGCCCGTGTGTTCACCGAGATACAGGCAGCTGTGCCTGAGCAGCTCCTGCGGGTGCTGCGGGGTGCCGTGTCGATGAAGGTATTCGGGGCTCGCACAGAGCACCTGGCGAACCGGGCCGAGCGGCTTGCCAGCGAGCCCTTCCGGCGGCTGGTCAGTGACCTGGATCAGCAGGTCGAAGCCGTCTTCGATCAGGTCCGGGCTCTGGTCGCTGATCTGCAGGTGCACATCGACATCGGCGTAACGCCGGAGAAAATCCGGCATCAGCGGACCGATCACGAATTTCCCGTAGGCCTTGGGCACGCTCAGGCGCACCAGACCGCGCGGGCTGCTCATCAGTCGTTCGCCGATGGCGAGCGCCTGATCCGCGGCCTCCAGCATCGCCCGGCAATGCGCGTAGCACTCGCTTCCGGCCTCATTCAGGCGCAACTGGCGGGTGGTGCGTTCCAGCAGGCGCAGCGATAACGCCTGTTCCAGGCGAGCGACCTGACGGCTCACGGCCGATGCCGTCATTCCGAGCTGGCGCGCTGCGGCAGAAAAGCTCCCGGCTTCGACTACCCGCACGAATACCGCCATGACCGGGAGCAGAGTGGCCGCTTCTTTCGTTCTCATGGTGAACAAGTCCTTTGCTGATTCGATGGATTATCGATAGCCGCGCATCAATGGACAATCGCGCCGTCTGCTGAAGTGGGGTGAACGATGGGCATCAGGCGGGTGTTGGTGGGTCGCAATCCATGGCTGATCGACGCCATGCTGCTGATGGTGGCGATCATCTGGGGCAGCAGTTACGCAGTGGCGAAACAGGCGCTGTTGTTCTATCCGGTACTGGGTTTTCTGGCGGTTCGCTTCGGTCTGACCTTCGTGCTGCTGGCGCCGCAGTTACGCGGCGATGGCTGGCGCGCAGTTGGGCCAGGCCTGCCGCTGGGGCTGGTGATGCTGGGCATTTTCCTCTGCGAAACCTGGGGCGTGATGCTCACCAGCGCGAGCAAAGCCGCCTTTCTCATCAGCCTGTGCGTGGTGTTCACGCCGCTGGTGGAGTGGGCGATGTTGCGCCAGCGGCCCCGCGGCCTGTTGTTTGCGGCCTGTGCGCTATCGCTGGCGGGCGTCTGGCTGCTGACGGGCGGGACAAGTCTGTCGCTCACTCCGGGCGATGGCCTGATGCTCGCCGCCGCGCTGCTGCGTGCGGTGCTGATCTGCCTGACCCGGCGACTGACGGCGGGCCTGCAGGTGCCGGCGTTGGCATTGACTGCGGTGCAGAGCGGTGTGGTGGCCACGGGTTGCCTGGTGCTGGGGCTGGCTCTGCCCGGCGGCTTGCCGGCGCTGCCACAAAGCCCTGCGTTCTGGGCCTCCGCCCTGTACCTGGTGGGGTTCGCTACGCTGTTCGCGCTTTTTGTGCAGAACCTGGCGCTGGGCCGCAGCAGTGCGACGCGGGTGTCGTTGTTGATGGGCTCGGAGCCGTTGTTCGGCGCCATCATCGCGGGGCTCTGGCTGGGCGAACGCCTGGATCCGATGGGTTGGACAGGCGGGCTGCTGATCCTGGTGGCGACGCTGCTGGCCTTGTATAGCGGGCGCGTGCCGGTCGCGGGTAACCGCGAGGCGCAGCCGGGACGCGCCATGGCGGCTCAATCGGCGAACTGAATCGATGCTGCCGGTCGGCTGCGCGACCGCACTTCGGCGCCGCCCGTTGCAGGATGCGGCCGATCCGGCTCTTCGGGTATCAAGGCAGCGCCTGGCTTTTTTGCAGTTCTGCCTGCAGCGCATTCAGCGCGGCCTGACGTTCGGCATCCTGCAGGCGGCTGCCTGGGTTCAGCGACGACCACTGCGGGTGCGCGCGGCAGCGAGGCAGGGTCGCGGGCAGCCGGCCTTCGCGCCAGGTTTTGTCATCCGGCGCATCGAGGCGGACCGCTTCCATCGCCGCATGGCCGCGCGCTGCCAGCGCCGCCAGCAGCTGGCGCTGGCGCAGGGCGAGCAGGCGCAGCACGGCATCGTCGACGGTCAGCTCGCGCTGGCCCTTGAGTTTGCCGAGCAGGCGATTGCCGTAGTGGCGTGCGGTCTGCGCGCCGCCGCCAGCCAATGCGCCAAGTAGCGCGGCGGCGCCAAAGGTGATGCCGCCGACCATCAAATCGACGCCGGCCCCGGCGGCGGCACCTGCTGCCATGCCGCCGCCGATCTTCACGCCGAGCTGTTTCAGGGTTTCGGGGTTGAACAGATCGTCGCCCCAGCGGCCGTCGAGCAACGGCAGATCGGCGGCCGCGGCGTCCTGCGGGCGAAAGCCGTACAGGCGCAACAGGCTCTCGACACAGCGCTGCTCGCGCCCGCGCACTGCATCGCGCAGTTCGCGAATGGCGCCGCGTTCAAGCTCAGGCTGGGCGGCGACACTGCGGCGGCAGGCGGCGACATCCACCAGCAGATCGGCGATCAGCCGGTTGCCTTCACCGAGCCGCGCGGCAGCCTGGGCTTCGTGATCGTCGATCAGCCGCTGCAGCTTGGGACGCGATTGCTCCAGCAGCAGCGCCAGGCTTTCATAGAGGCGGCGCTCACCATCGATGGGCGGCGCCACGCTGTCGAAACGCACCAGCGCGTGCAGGCCCAGCCGCGCCAGTGCGTCGCGCCACGCCTCTTCACGATGGCCAGGCTGGGCGACGAAGTTGAGCACCGGCAGCAGCGGTTTGCCGCAACCGGCCAGCACCGCCAACTCATCCTTGTATTTGGCCAGCACGGGTTCGCGGGCATCGATCACATAGAGCCCGGCGTCGCTGGCCAGCAATTGGCGCAACACCTTGGCTTCCTGCTCGAAGCGCTGGCGCGCCTCGCTGCCCTCAAGGAAACGCTCGGTGCGCGCCGGACCATCGAGGCGTTCGCCGGGGCGTTCGATGCGCTCCAGATGGTCGAGCAGGGCGATGGCATCTTCCAGGCCGGGCGTGTCGTAGAGCTCCAGCAGCGATTCGCCGTCGACCAGCAGCCGCGCGCCTTCTACATGGCGGGTGGTGCTGGGCCGATGGGAGACCTCACCGAAACCGATGTCCCGGGTCAGCGTGCGCAACAGCGAGGTCTTGCCGACATTGGTGTGGCCGACGAGGGCGAGTTTCAGGGCCGCGCTCATGGACGTCCTCCGCTGGGTGTCTGGGTGGGCCGCGTTTCGCTCAAGGCTAACCCGGTATCGCCGCAAGTGCAGCGGTGTGCCCGGATTTGGATCGGGGCAGACCTCGTCTTGATGGGCTACGCGACGCGTCAGCCACGGAAAGGCCGGTGCGTCGCGTTACCCATCCACATCCGCCATTAGAGTCTCGCAGGATGGGTGAACCCATCGTCACCGCGGCGCTGCGCTCTGATGGGTTACGGCGCCTACGCTTGGGTTTCGCGATGCACCGATACGTGCCCTTGTCATCCTCCGGATGCGCAGCCTGCCAGCGTACCGAACTGCGCCGTTCTGTCAGGAGCGCCGGCCATTCGTAGAATGGGTTCAGCAGCCAAACCGTAGGCAAGAGGGCCGCTGCGTAACCCATTGATCACTGATCGGCTGCGCGACGTTTCAATACGGAAGGCCAGGGCGAGTATGCAGCGCGTCGCTTCGTCCGCCTGCGCGTGCTTGCCTGCCGGTTGCCTTTACCGCTTCAACATCGCCCGCATGGCCGCCAATGCATCGTTGCCACGGGCGGCCTTGACCTCCACCGGTGCGTCTTCCCCGCCTTCCCACTCCAGGTCTTCGGGTGGCAGCTCGTCGAGGAAGCGGCTGGGCATGCATTCGATGATTTCCCCGTACTGCTTGCGTTTGGCGGCGAAGGTCATGGCCAGGTTTTGCCGCGCACGGGTGATGCCGACGTAGGCCAGGCGGCGTTCCTCCTCGATGGTGTCGGCCTCGATGCTGGAGCGGTGCGGAAGGATTTCCTCCTCCATGCCTAGGATGAACACGTAGGGGAATTCCAGCCCCTTGCTAGCGTGCAGGGTCATCATCTGCACGCCCTCGGCGCCTTCTTCCTCTTCCTGCTGGCGTTCGAGCATGTCGCGCAGGACCAGCTTGGCGATGGCCTCCTCGATGGTCATTTCGCCTTCCTCGTCGCGCTCCAGGGTGTTCTTCAGCGCGTCGATGAGGAACCAGACGTTGCCCATGCGGAAGTCCGCGGCCTTGTCGCTGGAGGTCTGCGAGCGCACCCAGGTCTCGTAGTCGATGTCCATGACCATGCTGCGCAGCGCGGCGATGGGATCGTTCTGCGCGCATTGCTGGCGCAGGTTGTCCATGTAGCGCTTGAAGCGCGACAGGCGGTCGGTGAAGCGGCTGTCCAGCAGCTCGCCCAGGCCCATCTCGTCGCAGGCGGCGTACATGGATATCTTGCGTGCGGTGGCGTAGTTGCCGAGCTTTTCCAGCGTGGTCGAGCCGATTTCCCGGCGCGGCACGTTGATCACCCGCAGGAAGGCGTTGTCGTCGTCCGGGTTGACCAGCAGGCGGAAGTAGCTCATCAGGTCCTTCACTTCCTGGCGGCCGAAGAAGCTGGTGCCGCCGGACAGCCGGTAGGGAATCTGGTGATGCTGCAGCTTCAGCTCGATCAGCTTGGCCTGGTAGTTGCCGCGGTAGAGGATGGCGAAATCGCTGTAGGGCCGCTGCGTTTTCAGATGCAGCGTGAGGATTTCCATCGCCACGCGCTCGGCCTCGGCATCCTCGTTGCGGCAGCGGATCACGCGGATCGGGTCGCCGTGACCCATCTCCGACCACAGCTGCTTCTCGAAGGCGTGCGGGTTGTTGGCGATCAGCACGTTGGCGCACTTGAGGATGCGGCTGGTGGAGCGATAGTTCTGCTCGAGCATCACCACCTTTAGCGACGGGAAGTCCTCTTTAAGCTGCATGAGGTTTTCCGGCCGCGCGCCGCGCCAGGCGTAGATCGACTGGTCGTCGTCGCCTACCACGGTGAAGTGCGCGCGCTCCTGCACCAGCAGTTTGACCAGCAAATACTGGCTGGCATTGGTGTCCTGGTATTCGTCCACCAGCATGTAGCGCACCTTGTTGCGCCACTTCTCCAGCACCTCCGGGTGATCCTGGAAGAGCTTGACCGGCTGCATGATCAGGTCGTCGAAATCCACCGCGTTGTACGCCTTGAGCGTGCGCTGGTAGTGGGTGTAGACGATGGCGGCGGTCTGTTCCTTGGGATTGCGCGCGTTTTCCAGCGCCTCTTCCGGCGTGATCAGGTCGTTCTTCCAGTTGCCGATATAGCTCTTGATCTCGTCCACGCCGTCATCACCGGCATATTCCTTTTGCATGATGTCGGTCAGCAATGCCTTGATGTCGCCCTCGTCGAAGATCGAAAAGCCGGGTTTGTAGCCGAGCCTGGCGTATTCCTTGCGGATGATGTTCAGGCCCAGGTTGTGGAAGGTCGAGACCGTCAGGCCACGCCCTTCGCCGCCGCGCAGCAGGCTGGACACACGCTCCTTCATCTCGCGCGCGGCCTTGTTGGTGAAGGTCACGGCGACGATGTATTGGGCGCGGATGCCGCATTGCTGGATCAGGTAGGCGATCTTGCGGGTGATCACGCTGGTCTTGCCGGAGCCGGCGCCGGCGAGCACCAGCATGGGGCCGCCGACGTAGTTCACGGCTTCCTGCTGCCGGGGATTGAGTCGGGACATGGTCGTTGGGGTGTCTGAGGGCGGGGCGGGAGTTTAACAGGTGGGGACAAAAGCGGCGGCAAGCTGCAAGCCACAAGCTTCACGTAAAAGCGGGAAGCGCTTGGCCTAACCCCGACGCCAGCCGCCAGACTGATTCGCTTGCAGCTGTAGGTCGGGTCACGCTTCTGCGACCCGAC
>Ga0209971_1000400_pt1 | contig 11724 bp, 9 predicted proteins | sample InoplaM3SAM_FD_187588 | JGI IMG/M metagenome (GOLD analysis project Ga0209971, IMG submission 187588) | Arabidopsis thaliana rhizosphere microbial communities from the Joint Genome Institute, USA, that affect carbon cycling - Inoculated... | ecosystem: Host-associated > Plants > Roots >... | reverse complement strand
GAAAAAGTGCCCCAACCTCAAACTAGAGAACATTTATTGGCCCTACAGACTCTAGGCATAAAGCAAATTGTAGTAGTTCAGAATAAAATTGATTTGATATCATATGAAGAAACAATAGAAAATTATAAACAAATAAAGAACTTTGTTAAAGGAAGTGTTGCGGATGCCGCTCCAATTATTCCAGTTTCTGCTCAACACAAATTAAATATTGATGCGCTAATTGAGGCTATAGAAACGAATATTAAAACTCCGGAAAGATCCAAGAACTCTGAACCCCTGATGCATGTCTTAAGATCATTTGATATCAATAAACCAGGTCTTCCTATAGGTGATGTTAAAGGAGGGGTTATTGGTGGTTCCTTAATCCAGGGAGATTTTGAGACAGGTGACGAAATTGAGATACGACCTGGAATCCATGATGAGAAAAAGGGTAAATACGAACCTATAATGTCAAAGATCTCCTCATTAGGTACTGGTGCAGGAATCGTAGAGGTCGTAAAACCAGGTGGTCTGGTTGCACTTGGAACAACACTGGATCCCTATTTAGTAAAGAGTGACTCGTTGATAGGCTCACTGGTAGGACTTCCAAACTCGCTTCCTCCCGATGTATATGATGTTAGAATTGAACTTAATTTATTTGAAACAGCTGTTGGGACCCAAGAACTGGTAAAAGTTGACCCAATCAAAATAAAAGAATCATTGCGACTAAATATTGGCACTGCTGCAACGCTTGGCACAGTTACTCATGTAAAAGATCATGCCGTAGAAATTAAACTGAAGAAACCAGTATGCATGGTTAATCAAAGCAGAGTTGCTATTAGTAGAAGAATTGCAGACAGATGGAGGTTAATAGGGTCGGGTGTTGCTTCGTGACAGTATTCTTCCAATACTCTTTGTTGGTATCAAATAAGTAAAGTTTCGCGAATTATTAATCATTGAGGAGGTATTTTTTTCCCATTATGGATATGAGTACACTGCCATGTCCTTTCGTGACATGGCCTACTTGATGATATTTTAGCTTGTCCTTATCCAATACGTGCGTTATTTTATCCACTCCAGATTTTGAAACTACTATGCAAAACCCAATACCCATGTTAAATGTAGAATACATTTCCTCAGAGGAGATCTTGCCGGTCTTCTGAATGAGCTCGTATATGCCTCTTGGTTGTGGAAGAGTATCCAGATTAAAATCAATTTTACTATTTAGTCTTGATAACTTGCTAAACGAACCTCCGGTTATGTGAGCAAGACCATGAATTGAGGTTGGTTCTGTTTCAAGTAAATCAAGAATAGGCTTTACGTATATCCTTGTCGGCTTCAGTAGTTCTTCACCGATTGAATGGTCAAGAAATGCGGAAGAATCTTGCAAATCGAATTTGGGAAGTAGGACTTTTCGAGCAAGGGAGTATCCGTTTGAATGCAATCCGTTGCTTTCCAACCCAATAATAATGTCTCCTTCTACTATTTTATTGCCCATGATTAATCTTTTTTTATCACATGCCCCAAAAACAGAACCTACAAGATCAAATGTATTTTCCTCAGTATCATTTAGAAGATCTGGAAGTATCGCGGTCTCCCCACCTACTATTGCAACCCTTGATTCTTTAGCTCCTTTTGTCAATCCTTTCAATAGTTCTCTGACAAGATAATGATCGGGTTTTTTCAATGCTATGTAATCCAGGAAACCTATTGGAACAGCACCCACACATATTATATCATTAACGTTCATAGCAACACAATCTATGCCTAAAGTATCGAATTTCTTCATTAATTGGGCAATTATTATTTTAGTCCCGACTCCATCAGTATGCATTGCAATGACTTTGGAAGCAAATTGAATAAGTCCTGCATAGTGCCCAAATCCAGATATAACTTTCCAATCCTTATTTTCAAAAGCAGAATGAGTTTTCGATACAAGTAGGCCGATTTCATCTTGTATCTCACGAATTTTCTTTATGTCAACCCCTGCTTTAGAGTAACTCCACATAGGTGTCTTAGATGTTACAATACGTATTATAAATAAAATATCCTGACTATTATGTGTCGATATCCGAATAGAAAATTAACTTATAAACATGAATGCAATTGTAATAGGCATGGAAGGTACTGAGACTGTCTTTGAAGATTCCGAAAAGACATTCATAGAGTTATCTAACTCTCAAAGGCTTCAGATAATAAATGCTCTTATAAATTCCAAGATGAATCTGACATTAATAGCAAAACATCTTGGGATAACGATGCAAGAGGCTCATAGAAATTTTAATAGGCTCATGGAAGCAGGTATTGTAAGTAAGGATTCAAATGGCGCCTACTCTCTGACGACATTCGGGAATACAATAGTTACCCAAATACCTTCCATTAATTTTCTATCAAAAAACAAGGCTTATTTCTCAGATCATTATTTCGCGGATCTTCCAATGAAGTTTGTTCAGAGAATAGGATCACTGGATAATAGTACATTTGTCCAAGGTCTGGTCGCAGTAATTGAGGAAATTAAAGAAATGTACAGACACTCCGAGGAGTTTATTTATGGCATGATCCCTCAGGTTCCTCTAGATCTTATGGAAGTTGCTGCAAAGGTAGTAAAGGATCGAAAGATTAGTTTTAACTACATATTACCAAAAAATGCAGTAATACCAAAAAAAGGCAAAGATTTTCTAAATGAGATGAATTTTCACGATTTGCTGAAAAACGGATTAGTTGAAAGAAAAATGGTAGAAGAAGTTAAAGTCTCAGTAGTGCTAAATGAAAAAAAAGCGCTGGTGATGTTTCCATCAATTAAGGGTGAAACCGATATGAATGGTGCTTTTCTCGGTAGCGTAAACAGGAACGATGATAATGATAAGAATAATATGCTTTTTCATGAGTGGTGTTTGGATTACTTTAGATATTGTTGGCTACGATCAAAGCCCTTTGACAATACTAAACTTAGGGAAGTATAATAAATTTAAGATCTTTCAATAAATTTAGTAAGAATTGGTGGAGTTACTTTCTAATTATTTTGAATTATTTCTCTTTGCTGCCTGCAATGCAGAAAATAATGCTCCAGCTTTTTGCTTGGTTTCCAAGTATTCATTAGTAGGAACGGAATCCATAACTATTCCAGCTCCTGATTGAACATAAGCGTTTTCCCCATTTATAAATAAGGATCTTATAATTATTGCAAAATCGCAGCATCTATTGAAGGAAAAGTATCCTAAGGCCCCTGCATAAGGCCCCCTTGACGTTTTTTCTAGTTCTGATATTACCTCCATCGCTCTGACCTTCGGCGCTCCAGATACGGTTCCAGCAGGAAATAATGACCTAAAAGCATCAAAGCAATCGTATTTCTTGTAGAGATCCCCAGTTATCTGAGACACTATATGCTGAACATGACTGAATCTCTTTACTATCATCAATTCCTTTGGACGAACCGACCCAAACTTACATACTCTACCAAGATCGTTTCTTGCTAAATCGACAAGCATGGTATGTTCTGCCAGCTCCTTTTTATCCCTTAAGAGTTCGTTTTTCAACTTTCTATTCTGACTTTCGTTATTGGTAATAGCTCGTGTTCCTGCAATAGGAAATGTATCGATCTTGTTGTCAATCACGCGAAGTAGCATTTCAGGACTGGATCCAATTATTAATCGCTTTTTTCGTTTAAAAAAATACATATATGGAGATGGATTCAATTTTCGTAAATTCTCATATATACACAATGGATCCCCTTTTATGACAAAATTGATTTTTCTTGATATTACTACCTGAAAGACCTCTCCCTGATATACGTAATCCTTCGCCTTCTTAACGTTGTCAATAAAATTGCTCCTAGAAGTTTCCGATATTGGCTTTGAATAGGAAAGACTATTTGCTCTGGCTTGTTTTTTAGACTTTATGATTTTCTCTAATTGATCAAATCTAGATTTTTTACCAATGTGGAAATAGTAAATTTCGTTATCCTTCTTGTCATGGATTAAACCATCAGTATAGATCCCAAATTCCATTAATGGAAACATATTGTTAGTTTTCTTAGATGGTAACTGTTCCCAAAATTTGATGGCTTCGTAGCTAACGTATCCTACTGCACCTCCGATATATCGTAGTTTCCTTTCGTTAATAATTGGCATTATTTTCCTTAATTCTACAAGTGGATCAACTACTTGTTTATCACAAATCATTTTTTCCTTTCGAAAAACTTGAAATCTAGATCTGTCACACTTTACCGTAAATTCCGGATCAAATCCAATTACCGAAAATTCCGAAAGTTCCCTGGGCCCGGTTAAAGATTCTAGAATAAATACATTGTCATAATTCATGTAGATCTGCTTAAAGATCTCAAATGCATTCATGCGAGTATTGACTTTTTTCTTGTTAAGGGTATGTATTTTGGAGAAGTCCTTAAGCATTTATGACAGTTACCATAAAAAGGTGCTTTATGACATGATTTAAATCTTATGTGATCACTTTATGTATAGATTAAATCAGTTAAGTAAATCTGGTAATTATATAGAATATGAATATAATGTTCCTTTGCTATAGTAACTCTATATTGCGGATTAGTGTTTCTACCGATCTATAATGTTGGTAGTTGCTAATGGTTTTCTGCCCATGAAACCTTCATCTTTTCTATGCCAAAATTTTATTTCATTCTCGCCTTCTTTCCAACAAAGCCATACCTCTTCATCAAATCTTAATGATGGAAAATCTAAGAGACCCTCATCAACGCTTTTTATCATGACTCCTTTGTTCTCCAGCTCTGCTATTGTTTCATACAATTTAAAGACTGCTCTATTTAGCTCCTGTTTTTTGCTTATAAAGGCTGCAAATTTTGCACCGTCGCCAACCATCCTTTGCAATTCTTCTTGAAGTTTGATTACCTTATTTTTTTGAAGTGTTATGCTTGAAAATAATTTCTTTACTTCGGGCAAGATCCTATTAGCCTCTTGTGGTGTGAAGTAAACAGGCATACTCTCCAAAAATTATAAAAGCCAATTTAATCATTATTATTCCAATGTACGCTTCTAATACAAGTTTCCCAAAAATGTCAGAAATTCGTAGATATGGTTCGTATTTTCCTATTTCTACGTCTGTCTTTTCTTCCATTATTTAAATCCCCCAATCCATGCGGATAGATTTCCCATGAATTGGATCTGCCAAACAGATTATCCAATTTGTCAGAAGCGTTAACGGAGAATTTATTCAACGCAAGGTGAATTGATTCATGGCTTATAATAGAGGAGGCAACTTCGGCCGTCTTGCCCATTGAATCATATTCCCGCCAAGATCGATAATTTGAAATAAAGGCCTTTGACTTCCCATAGTAAGATACAAACATCAAACCCCTTCTACCCACCATTCCGCGTAAACGAAGATCCGCAACCATCCTCCCACATTAATCCAATAATATAATTAATGTTTAGAGACCTTTTCTCTTTGGGTCGTTTTAAATATCCAAATAAGAATATAATCATATGGTTCTGGACCTTAAGAAAATTATCAAGAAATGCTCACATAATTGAAGAAATTATCACATTTAGAAATTGACAAGTGTATTCAAAAAATTTATTTACTTGTAAAGTGAGCCTGGACATTATATTCTTTTAAAACAAGGAGGCAATTGTGATTCTATGCCCAATTTGACTGTTAGAAACAAATCGCAGATTTTAAAAAGTAATTACTCTGATTCCTTAAGCTTAACCCTGGAGGCCATTGAGGTGGGCCTAAAATCCGTAAACCCCGTATCGTTAATGAAAAATTCGGTAAAATTCAGGCATGATTGTCTGAGGATTTTTGATTACAAAGGAATGAGTGTGGAGTATGATACTAGGTTAATTGGCTCAATTTACCTGGTTGGAGCCGGCAAGGCAACTGCCGCAATGGCAGATTCCTTCATAAGTATTGTTAACAGTAGGAGAGTCAAGGAAGGTTGCGTTACAATTCCCTATGGAATAAATATGAAAAGCAAATTGTGTTTGGTGACAAATGCTGCCCATCCAGTACCAGATTCCAATGGAGTTGTCGGAACAAAAAGAATTGTAAAACTATTAGAAAAGGCAAATAGAAATGACCTAGTGGTAATGTTCCTATCAGGCGGAGCATCAGCACTAATGCCTTTACCCTTAGATATTATGAGTCTTGCAGATAAACAGAAAATAACTACAAGGCTCCTATCTTCAGGTGCATCAATTGAAGAAATGAATACTGTAAGAAAACACGTATCTAACATCAAAGGTGGCAGACTTGCAGCAATGATTAATAAAAAATTTCCTCTAATAACCCTCATTCTATCCGATGTAGTTGAAGATAAAATTGACGTAATTGCATCAGGACCTACTGTTCCGGACACGACCACTTTCAGCGATACAAAAAACGTACTGATAAAATACAAACTGTGGAACAATCAAAAAGTGATTTCTAGAAAACTCAAAGATTTAATCACTGCTGGTGTGTTGGGAAGAATCAGTGATACACCAAAACCTGGAAATACTATTTTTACCAATATTCAAAATGTTATCATTGGGAATAACAATATTGCTTGCAATAGCATCAAACTATTTTTAGAAGGAAAAGGTATAAAAACAATGTATCTGGGTTCAAAGTTTACAGGAAGTTCCAGATTACTAGGAAAGTTTCTATTCAAACTTGTTGATGATTTTCCATCTGTCTCAACCCCATATGCTTTTGTTCTTGGTGGCGAAACGACTGTTGAATTGAAAAATAGAACTAATGGTGTTGGAGGCAGAAATCAAGAAACAGTACTCTCAGCTGCAGCCCATTTTGAAGACCTAGGCGACAATATGGATTTTACAATTGCTAGTTTTGGAACAGATGGAATTGATGGAAATTCCCTTGATGCAGGCGCTATATTAAATCCAAAGGTACTATCTAAAATAAGACAAAAGAAATTGAAAATATTAGACGTTCTCAAAAACCATGATAGTAACGTATTATTTAATAAAGTAAATGGGGCACTGTGCACGAAAATTACGGGGACCAATGTAAATGATGTATGTGTTGTGTGTAGATTACGATAGGATGGAAATGTGTGAATTGTTACTAACATACAATCTTAATTTATTTTGAATTCAACGGTAAAGTAAAAATAAATGTTGCCCCAGTTCCTTTTTCTTGATTAAATCCTGTTATTGTCCCCCCATGAGACTCGATTATGTTCTTAGAGATGAAGAGACCCAGGCCAGTCCCCTGTTCTGATCTTGATACAAATTTGTCGAATAATCTACTAATTATCTCGCGATCTATTCCCTTACCAGTATCGCTAATTTGAACAGATAACTCAGTGCTATTGACGTTACCAACTATAGTTATGATTCCTTCGTCGGTGAATTTAATTGCATTGTTGATAATATTTGAAACGACCTGTGTGATTCTATATTTATCTGCAAATATGTTTGCGTGGATTGGTTCATAAGAAATCTTGAGTTTTTTATTTTTCGCAAAATCGCTTTCAATCTGTCTTGAATATTCCGTAACTAATTCTGATAAAATTTCATCAATATCAAAGGAAGCTTTATTCAGTTTTAGTGATTTTCCTTCAATATTGGTGACATCCAATATGTCTGCTGCCAATCTATCCAATCTTTTTGCATTGCGGATTATCGAAGAAATTTGTTCTTTGCTAACTTTTGCGTAGTCACTGTCGCTGATATCATTTTCTATTAATTCTGCTTCGCCTAAAATTGGCATTATCGGGGTTCTTAATTCGTGAGCTGCGACATTGATAAACTCCTTTTGCATGTTATCATGTATCTCTAGTTGTTTATTTGCCGAAGCAAGAAGACTATTTGATTCTGTCAGAGATTCATTTGTTTTCTTTATTTGCACTGTTCTGGATTCGACTGCCCCCTCTAATCGCTTATTCCAAGATAATATCAAAAATGCAATACCAAAAGCCATAGAACCAACAACGATAATTACAATAGTACTGAAATTCTTTTGTTGATTTATTAAATAGCCGACATTTGAAGCCAGACTATGCGGGGTACTAATGTACAGTGACCATAGAAATTCGCCGGCTAAAGTTATAGGTTGGTAAGCAATTGTAGTCATATTATCGTTAAAAGAGATATCTCTTAGTCCTGATCCTCCTGTCAGAGAGGTACCCAGGATATCATTGTACTCATTTTTGATTTCTGGAGGAATGAGATCTTGAAATTCTGGGTTTAGGTAATTTTTACCAACTACATTTCTATTTTTTGAATATAAAATCACACCGTTCTTATCTATTAATCCTACATTGCTTGCAAACTCGGGTGAAAGTTCCTTCTGTAAAAAATCACCTAGTTTCGCTAAATCAATTGTCGTGAACACTATCCCTTCAAACTTTGACATATTGGGTTGAATCGTGATATTACCTTGAGTAACGTTAGTTTCAAGTACTGGGTAAGACATAAAGAGTAACGGAAATTGGTTATTAACATCAATGATGCTACTATAATATGTGCTATTACTCGTTTTGGAGGATAATAGTTCTGTTGAATTTGTTCTGATACCAGTATAATCAGCAGCAATAGATTTATTAGATTTATTGCTTGTATTAGAAATAATTTCTCCATTCATATCAAACATATAATATCCATTTGTTAAGTCCTTAGTCGATGTCTGAGCCGAATCAAATAATCTCTGAATATTGTCGGTTTTGTTGTCCAATAGTGAAATGGAATTGCTCAAGCTCTGTAAATTGTTAGAAATAGACTCCATGCTCCTGACAAGAATGCGTGATAGTTGGTATACTTCTATTTTTGCATTGGATCGTACATCTTGGGATGAAATGTTGGCAATTTCATTTGCAGTAAAAGAAGAATACTGATATGACAGTATCGAAAGCCCAATACCAATTATCGCAATGATAAGAAGAATAATGACATTGTTTCTAGAAAAAGTCGCGCCCAGCAATAATGTACAATAAATATTATTAAAGTTCTAGTAGATAAATTAGCGCTAAAGATTATTCTAGTACAGTTTATGCTATACTTATTAACTAAAATAATGCAATCAAATCAATGCAACTGGAGCAACAACAGTCATACCGTCTGTTTTCAAGCTCAATAAGATCTGATGAGACAAGAAAAACGTACACTCTTCTTTTGAAAAAATTCATTGAGTATTTAGGTGAGGATGAGGATGTGTTATTGGCAAATAATGCTAAACAGATCGAGAGGAAAATAATTGACTTTATTATCACTTTGAAGGAACACGGCAAACAATATTCGGCCATCCACAATTATGCGTCAGCTATTATAGCCTTTTACAAGATTAATGACATAGTCTTAAATGGTATCTTTCGTTTGTTTGCTATCACAAATCGACTAGGATAGCAACGACACTTACATCTTGTATGACCACTTCCCCAAGAAATACAGCCACAACCACCTTCGCAGTCAGCAGAACAGTCTCCTGCCGTACATGATCTCGGTAACATCTTAGGACTACCCAGATATCTGGACACTTATAAACATTTTTCAAATTGCACGTTAATCTGATAGGTCCCTTAAGATATTACTGCTCTTAATTCGCGTCAGATTTATTCTTATTTCTTCTAATGCGTATCATGAAAATGTACGATAAATTCGATTTTTCATTATGAACATTTGTTATTGTTGCTATTCCTATCGTTACTTCTGTTCATACTGAGGATTAGAAGAAACATTCTGATTGTGTTTAGTAGTGCCATTTGTCTGAGTTGCGTTTTCTAGGGCTCCATCGCCTGAGTGAACATCTGGTTCCCAGAAAAATACTTGAATGCGATCGTTGTGTGAATCACTCACGTAAACCAACTCATCTCGAAATATGATACCTGGAGAATATACAGCAACATCTAGCGGAAATCTCAGTTGTCCATTATCGAGGCCGAATGAACCTAAACCCCTGACGAATGTACCATCGGGCCTAAACATTTGAATCCGATGATTTTGTTGATCGGTAACGTAAACGTTTCCCGATTGGTCCACTGCAAGACCTTGAGGCCCCCTGAATTGTCCGTCGCCTGTCCCTTCAGTTCCCCACTTTGTAATGAAAGTACCTGTGGTTGTAAACTTCTGAATCCTGTCTTTACCGCGAGGAGCATCTGATACATATACATTTCCAGAACTATCTATTGCAACACCAGCCATATTCTCAAATTGTCCGTCTCCAGGCCCGTCTGTGCCCCATGATCTCAGAAAAGTACCAGTCGAAGTAAACTTTTGAATTCTGTGATTGGCGAAGTCAATTACATAGACATTTCCTGAGGAGTCCACGGCAACGTCAACTGGAGCAGAGAACTCGCCATCTCCTGAGCCAGTTGTGCCCCATGCCCGAATAAAGGTGCTGTCATGTTTGAATTTCTGAATTCGGTCATTTGAAGAATCTGCAATGTACACATTCCCCCGAGAATCTATAGCTATGCCTTGCGGACCATCGAATTCTCCCTCTGCTGAGCCAGTGGTGCCCCATTTAAAATCAAAGACGTAACGTCCGCTTGCATTTTGAACGCTAGAGAGAACTAGGATGATGCTAACTAACGAGATCATTATACAAAAAAGTAATTTACGACTAAATAATCTATAGGAATCTTTCTCCTCCATCCATAATTCCAATTTTGAATATATTCGAATATCCAACTCCCAATAGTAATAAAGTTTTACCTCATAGCCAAATCATAAACTCAAGTGCGTTTCGTCTAAATTACACTTCATTTGGGGACTTCGATTTATAACGACTGTTAGGGGTTTCTCATCTATAGGAACGTAAAGTTCCCGTATGCCTAATTCTTTCAAAGCAGAAAGTATACTTTCGGCATTTTTGGATAACCCTGATCCATTTACATTTGCCTGGTTTTGCTTCAAATTTTGAAAACCGACACTTGTCCAACTCCACTGAAATTCAGGTTTTGAATACAAAACTGATTTTACATCGTCGACTCTAATTTTCTGTAATTCCGCAAAAGGTGCCTGCACCTCCTCACAGAGTTTTTTTATCCTTTCTTTATCTTCCGTCACTTCTGGAGAAGACGTTGATGTTTGGATAAGTCGCTGTCTCAGATGTTCCCAATCATACTCGTTGTATAAGGTCAGATCCCTTCCTCTGCCCCAAGCCACTCCCATGACATCTGCGACGGGAAACTCTGAGGGATAATATGGCCTAATGCGAACAAAGTCAAATGCGAACGGATCAAGAATATCGACTAAAGATGAATGTAAATTTCCGTCGGAATATGGAGACTCACGTGATTCAGCTCCAAAGTTGTGACCAATCTCCTGCGCCATAATGGAAGCGGTAGTTTCAAAATTATTCTGCAAACCGCCGACGGCAGTCGCAAACCGCCGTTCACGAGGTGTGTCAAATGAGGCATTTCCACCTGCTTCTTCCGGAGTGGGAATTTTTCTAATATCTCGATGTCTCCATAAAAAAGTGGTATCCACTTTTACCACATCCGGTTGAGAATTCCAAATTCGAGCTTCCTCCAGAATGTAGTCAATCATCTCTGCTTCGGGACATACCAGAAAATTAGGAAATTTCTCATCAGGTTCGGAGGGAGGTTGACCCTTCGGACATACTGCAGGCCAGGCATCGATACCTTCTCCAACCATGTAAGCAAGACCTTTTCCAGGGCTTGGATTCGAACCAAAATAGACACCATCACTTACCGGAAGCATGGCCCCAAATCGTTCCATCGACTCAGCTAAATCAGCAAGCCAAAATATATTAGATTCAATCTTGTTACCCCAAGGGGCCGTCCTTGTT
>Ga0209971_1000399_pt1 | contig 11748 bp, 10 predicted proteins | sample InoplaM3SAM_FD_187588 | JGI IMG/M metagenome (GOLD analysis project Ga0209971, IMG submission 187588) | Arabidopsis thaliana rhizosphere microbial communities from the Joint Genome Institute, USA, that affect carbon cycling - Inoculated... | ecosystem: Host-associated > Plants > Roots >... | reverse complement strand
TCCCGAGGATTCTCTTCTCCTCGTGCGGTCCCGACGGAGTGCGCTCGCGCGGCGGCGTCTGCATCTCCACGAGGTTGGCGGTGACGAGTCCGTAGAGGAGCTTCGCCACCTCGAACGACGAGGTCCCCGATTCGCGCGCGAGGTCCCGGACGCTCTTCTGCCCGTCGATGCGCACGATCATTCCCCACTCGGACGGCGAGAGCGTGACGGGCCGCGCCGCGTCCGGCGACGCGAGCGTCGGCACGAAGGCGAGGCCCGGGACCTTCCGCGAGAGCACCCTCCACTCGTCGTGCTGATGGGCCGCTTCCATGAGGAGCCGGGCATTCGATTTGTCGATCGTGACGAGATCGGTCTCTTCGCCGGGAACGAAGTGGAACTCACCCGTGACCCAGGACGCGAGCGCGTGAACCGCCTCTTCGCCGACGAGGTCTCCGAGCTCGGCGTGGAGGATGCGCCCCTGCCTGAGATACACGGTGCCCTGTTCGTCTTCGCGGAGGAGCGTGAACTTCCCGGTCTTCCCGGACTGCGACACGAGCTGGATGATGTCGGCGAGCTGGAGATCGCGAAGGGAACCCTGGAACGACATCGGCGGGAAAGATGATACTCGCCGCGATCGCCTGGACTACTTCGGGAGACTCCTGGCGCGGTGATCGGGGAGCCTCGGACTGTGAATGTGGCAGATCGCGACCGCGAGCGCGTCGGCGGCGTCCAGGGGAACCCGGTCGCGCTGCCGGGCCAGAAGCGTCAGCACCATCGCGCGTACTTGGGGCTTTTCCGCCTGTCCATATCCCACGAGCGCTTTCTTTACGAGGCGGGGCTCGTACTCGTAGACGGGAATATCGAAGTGCGCCGCGGCGGCCAGGAGGACTCCGCGGGCGTGCGAGAGCTTGACGGCCGACGCCACGTTCTTCGCCGCGAAGACGGTCTCGACCGAGACGGCGCCGGGCTTCAACTCCTCGAGCAACGCGAGGAGCCGGTCCGACAGGAAGTTCAACTTCGCGGCCAGCGAGAAGCGATCCGGGGGACGCCAGACCCCGCAGCGCTCGAGGTGGAGGCACCCGCGCTCGAAGAGCACCGAGCCGTAGCCCGTCGCGGTCGTGCCGGGATCGAGGCCGAGAGTGAGCAGCTAGCCGGCTTCCTCGAAATCGAAGTTTGCCCACACGTTCTGCACGTCGTCGTGATCCTCGAGCGCCTCCATGAGCTTCATGGTCTGCTCGGCCTTGCGGGCATCGAGCGGGACCTCGGTCGTCGGGATCATGGAGATCTCGGCCACGGCGAGCGGCAGGCCCTTCTCCTCGAGCTTCGCCTTCACCTGGGGGAACATCTCGGGCGACGTCTGGACCTCGTGGTGCTGGTCGGTGAACGAGACGTCCTCGGCTCCCGCTTCGATCGCGGCTTCCATGACATCGTCCTCGGTCGCCTTGTCCTTCTCGATCGCGATGTAACCCTTCTTCTGGAAGAGGAACTTCACCGAGCCGGACTCGCCGAGATTGCCGCCGTGCTTGGAGAAGATCGTCCGGATCTCCGGGAGAGTGCGGTTCTTGTTGTCCGTCATGGCCTCGATCAGGATGGCCGCTCCGCCCGGACCGTAGCCCTCGAACGTCACCTCTTCGTACGAGACGCCCGGCAGTTCCCCCGTGCCGCGCTGGATCGCCCGCTTGATGTTCTCCGCCGGCATGTTGACGGCCTTGGCGTCGTCGATTGCCTTGCGCAACCGGGGATTCGATTCGGCAGACCCGCCTCCGATTCGCGCGGACATCGTGATCTCGCGGATCAGCTTCGTGAAGAGGCGCCCGCGCTTCGCGTCGGCCGCCCCCTTCTTGTGTTTGATCGTGCTCCACTTGCTGTGGCCGGACATGAACTCTCCTCGAAGTGACGTTTCCTGCGGACCGGAGCGCGATTATATTGCGCGCCCGCGCGCCCCGCGTCGCTCTTCCCGCGCGCCGCGAGCGCACGAAAAGCACTGCCTCCGTTGGCTTTTCCGCTCCCGATGCCGTATCATTGAACTGCTTTTCCCGGCGACAGCTGACTAATCGGATGGCAAAAAACGTACTCCTGATCGAATACGAGCAGAAGGACCGCACGCGCATCCTGTCCCTGCTCGCCGAACCCGAATACTCGATCAAGGAGACCCATGACGGCGAGGAAGGGCTGGCCGCTTTCGGGGAGGGCACGTTCGACCTCGTCCTCTTGTCCGCAAAGCTGCCGCGCCTCTCGCCGACCGACGTCATCCGCGACATCCGCAAGAAAGGGGGCGCCGCCGCGCCGCCGATCATCCTCCTGATGGCCGGATACACCGGCCACAACACGAAGGCGGACGCTCAGAAGGTCGGCGCTTTCGAGATCGTTCCGAAACCCTTCACCGACGCGGCTCTCGTCGAGGCCGCACGCTCCGCCGTCGAGTCGACCGACCGCGCGAAAACGATGAAGATCCCGGTCGCCTCGAAGACCCTGACCGCCAGCGACATCTTCTCGGACCTGCTCGACGAGCTCGGCCGTGAGGGCGCCGCGACACCCACGCGGGCCCCGGCCGCGGCGGCGTCCGTCCCCTCGCCGGCGCGAGCGGCGGCGCCTCCCCCTGCCGCGGCCCGAGCGTCGCGCCCCGACGACGACGTGGAAAAGCGCCTGCGCGACACGCTCTCGGGCGTCCGTCTCTCCACGCGCCCGGTCCCCCGCGCGCCGTCTCCCGCGCCCGCGCCTCCCGAGATCCCGATCCCCATGCCGACGCCCTCGACCTCGGAAAAGGCGCCCCGGTCGCCGGCCGCGCGGGCGAAAGACGAGGCCGCGATCGACCGGATGATCTCCGAGACGCTCCGCATCAAGATTCCGAAGAAAGGGCTGACCGCCCCGGGCGTCACGCCGCCCTCCGAGGCGACACCGACCCCGTCTCGCCGGGCCGAGCCGCGTGAAGCCGTCGCCCCCTCGGGGCCGGATCGCTTCGGCCAGTACGAGCTCCTCGAGCGGATCGCGAGCGGCGGGATGGCGGAGCTCTTCCGGGCACGCCGCAGCGGAGTCGAAGGATTCCAGAAGATCGTCGCGATCAAGAAGATCCTGCCCCACATCGCGAACAACGACGAGTTCATCACCATGTTCGCCGACGAGGCGAAAGTCGCGGCACAGCTCAACCATCCGAACATCGTTCACATCTACGACCTCGGCAAGATCGAGTCGGGCGGCTACTTCATCGCGATGGAGTACGTCGAGGGGACGGACCTGCGCACGGTCCTCAAATCCGGCCGCGAGTCGGGGCTTCCGATGCCGATCCCCCTGGCGGTTTACGTGGCGAGCAAGGTGGCCTCCGCTCTCGACTACGCGCACCGGCGCCGCGACGCGCGCGGCGAGGAGCTCCGCATCGTCCACCGTGACGTCTCGCCCCAGAACATCCTCATCTCGCACGAGGGGGAGATCAAGCTGTGCGACTTCGGGATCGCAAAGGCCGATCGGAAAGTCTCCCGGACCGAGAGCGGCTCGCTCAAGGGCAAGCTTCAGTACATGTCCCCCGAACAGGCATGGGGGAAGACGATCGATCACCGGAGCGACCTCTTCTCGCTCGGGTGCGTGCTGCACGAGATGCTCACGGGGGAGCGACTCTTCCGGGGCGACTCGGACATGACCGTGCTCGAACTCGTGCGCAAGGCGGACGTGCCGCCCCCGTCACGCGTCAACGCGGAAGTCCCGGAGGCGCTCGATGCGATCGTTTTGAAGGCGCTCGCGAAGGATCCCGAGGACCGCTACGCGACGGGATCGGAATTGCTGCGCGACCTCGAGTCGATCCTCTATTCGTACACGCCGGCTCCCGGAAGCGCGGACGTCGCGATCTACCTGAACCGTCTCCGGGAAGCGCCGGCCGCGCCACCCGCGGCGCAGCCGGCGAAGCCCCTGCCGGCGCCGGCTGCTCCCGCGGAGCAGCGCGCGCCCGTGGCGGAGGCGGCGAGCGCTCCGCCGCCGGCCGCGGCCGTTGCGCCACCCCCCTCTCCGGTGGTCCCCGCCGTCCGCCCGGCGGAAGCCGGACCGGAATCGCCCGGAGTTTTCGGGTCGTTTTCGGCCGCCCGAGTCGATTCGGAAAAGAGGGGACGGCTCCCGCTCTACGGAGGCATCGCGGCCGTCCTCCTGGTCGGCCTGATTCTGGCGGTCGTCCTCACGCGAAAGGGGGGCACCGAGGCTGCCCCCGTGGCGCCCACTCCCGCTCCCGTGACGGCGGCGCCCGTGGCGGAAGCCATCGCGCCTGCGCCGCTCGCCACACCGGCGGCCGTCGCCGCCGCGGCTCTCGACCCGAAGGCGATCGAGCAGGAAGTCCAGCGTCAGCTCGCCGAAAAACGGCAGCAGATGCAGAAGGCAGCTCCGCCCCTCGGGGCGCCGAAGGTCGCGGCGCGTCCCTCGGCCGTCCCCGCCGTCGCCGTCCCGACGGACGCGCCGATCGCGCGGCTCGAGCCGACCACGGCGCCTCCGGCCCCGACCGAGCCTCCACCCCAGCCGACCGAGGTCGCGGCCGCGCCGCCTCCTGCCGCCGTCGAGCCCGAACCCGCTCCCGCGAGGGCGGAGCCGCCTCCCGCCCCGCGCGAAGCCGCTCCGGCCGTGGAGGAAGTCTCCCGCGGGGACCTGGTGGGGCCGGGTCCCGGAGTCGTCGAGCCGGTGCTTCTCGCTCCGCCGCGCGTCACCTATCCGCCGCTCGCGCGCCAGCAGAGAGTGTCGGGTCGCGTCGTCGTTCTCGTCCTCGTGAACGAGAACGGGGGCGTCTCGCAGGCGCGGGTCCAGCAGGGAATCGGGGGCCGGAGCGGGATCGACGGATCGGTCCTGGACGCGGTGCGCTCCTCGCGATTCCGGGCGGCGACCAAGAACGGGATCCCGGTCAAAATGTGGCGTACGGTCGTGGTGGACGTCAAGCCGTGAGCCACCGGGTTCCGAGCCGGCGGCGAGTTTGTTCTAGTATGGGCGTCGATCGATTTCTCGACCGACCCGCGCGAGCAGGAGGACGAAGCGAATGAGCCTTTCGCCCGATCAGCGGAAGTTCTACGAGCACACACTCGAGATGACCCGCAGGGAAATCAGCGAAGTCGAAGGTCAGATCCAGGAGGAGCTGGCCAAGGTCAAAGACCGACTCGCCGAGCTGCAGAACGCCCAGAAGGCCGCGAGGCAGATGTACGACGCGGCGTGCATGCGCCTCGGCATCCCGAACGACCTGGAAGAGGCCGAGTCGCAGGGCTGATCCGACTCGGTCGCCCGACACCGACTCTCTTTTTCGTCGCCGCCGCGCTGGCGGCCATCGCCTGCCGGCCCGAGCCGACGCGGGAACCTCCCGGGCGGGGAGCCGCCCGCCCGAAACGCGTCGTCGCTCTCGCGCCCAATCTGACGGAGATCGTCTTCGCGCTCGGCGCGGGCTCTTCGCTCGTCGGTGTGTCGGAGCACTCGGACTTCCCTCCGGAAGCGCGAGCGATTCCCCGGGTCGGCGGGCTCGACGTCAGCGCCGAAAGAGTCGCGTCGCTCTCGCCCGATCTCGTTCTCGCGACGCGCGAGGGCAACGCGCGCGGTCCGGTCTCCGTCCTCGAGAACGCGGGGCTCTCCGTGGCCGTGCTGCCGACGGGCTCGCTCGATGCCGTGGTCGAGGGAATTCGCGTCGCGGGTGACGCCCTCGGCCGCCGCGAGGAAGCCGACCGGCTGGCGGGGGAGCTCCTGAGCCGGCGCGCCGTCGTGCGCGCGCACGTGACCGGACGGCCGCGCCCGAAGACGATCCTCCTCGTCTGGCCGGATCCGCCGCAGGCCGCGGGGTCAGGGACCTTTCTCGACGACGTCCTTTCCGAAGCGGGAGGGGAGAACCTCCTCGGGAACCGGCCGGGCTGGCCGGTCGTCTCGGCCGAGTACCTGACGACCACCCCGGTCGAGGTCTTCGTGTTCCCGGCGTCCGCCGCGAACCGCGCCGCCTTCGAGCGCGCGCTCGCTTCCGGGGCGCTGTCTCGCGGCGCCGCCCGTCGGGCACGGGTGATCTGGGCGGACGAGTCGGCGCTGACGCGTCCCGGGCCGCGGGTGTTCGACGCGCTCGAGCGGCTCGCGCGGGAGCTGCACTCCGAGCCGGAAAACGGGAAACGGGAAACGGGAAGAGAACAATGAGGAGAACGGCAACGGTCGCGGGTGCGTTCGTGCTTCTGGCGGTCGCGGCGACGATCGCCCTGGTCGTCGGCGGCGTTCACCTCTCGCTTCGCGAGCTCCTCGCCGGGGACGAGTCGGCGCGGCTCGTGGCGTCGCTTCGCGCGCCCCGCGTTCTTCTCGCCTCGCTCGTCGGCGCCTGCCTGGCGCTCGCGGGCGCCGCCCTCCAGGCGCTGCTCAAGAACCCGCTCGCGGATCCCTTCCTCCTCGGCACTTCGGGCGGGGCGGCGGTCGGGGCGGCGCTCGCGGCGCTGGCCGGCTTCTCTCCCTTCGTCTCCCCGGCCGCGGCGTTCGCCGGCGCGGTCGGATCCTCGCTCGCCGTGGCCGCGCTCGCGCGCCGGGGAGGCCGCCTCGATCTCCAGCGCCTGCTCCTCGCCGGGCTCATCGCGAACGCCTTCTTTTCGGCGGTTCTCCTGGCGGTGTTTTCGGTCGCCTCGGGCCAGACGGCGCGGACGATGCTCTTCTGGATGATGGGCAGCCTCGCCGACGCGACGCCCGGCCGTGTCCTCGCGCTCGCGCCCTACGCCGCCGCGGCGCTGGTCGTGCTCGTCGCCTACGCCCCCCGGCTGAACCTCTTCGCGGTCGGGGAGGAGAACGCGGCCGCGCTCGGCGTGGACGTGGAAAGCTCGAAGAGAGTCGTCTTCCTCGCCGCGTCGCTCGCCACCGGCGCGGCGGTCGCGTTCGCCGGCATCATCGGCTTCGTGGGACTGCTCGTGCCGCACGCGGCGCGATCGGTCGCCGGAAACGATCAGCGAACTCTGCTGCCGGTTTCCGCGATCGGCGGCGCGGCGCTGCTCGTCGCCGCGGATGCCGTTTCGCGATCGGCGTTCGCTCCGGCGGAGCTGCCGGTCGGAGCCGTCACCGCCGCCATCGGCGCCCCCGTGTTCGCCTGGCTCCTCCTGAGGAGCTCGTGAGCCCGGCGCTCGAGGCGCGGGGACTGCGCGCGGCTTACGGCGCGACCCGGGCGCTCGACGGCTTCGACGCGGCGATCGGCAAGGGAGAGCTCGTGGCCCTGCTCGGCGAGAACGGCTCCGGCAAATCCACGTTCCTGAAGGTCGCCGCGCGAATCGTGTCCCCCGACGGCGGCCAGCTCCTCCTCGACGGCGTCCCGCTCGACTCGATCGGCCGCCGGGAGAGCGCGCGCCACGTCGCCTATCTCCCGCAGAACCTCGATCTCGTCTTCCCGATCCGGTGCCTCGACCTCGTGTTGCAGGGTCGGGCCCCGCACGCCCGCGGCTTTTCCGCCGACTCGGAAGGCGACCGGGAGCGCGCGCTCGAAGCGATGCGCGCGTGCGACGTCGTCGGTCTCGCAGACCGGGACGCGAGCGCCCTCTCCGGCGGCGAGAGACGCCGCGTTCTTCTCGCGCGCGCGGTCGCGCAGGACGCCGGTATCTGGCTGCTCGACGAGCCGACGGCGGGGCTCGACCCCCGACACAGGCTCGAGTTCCTGGAGCTGCTCGCGCGGACGCACGCGTCGCGCGGGACGACCGTCGTGCTGGTGACGCACGAAATCGACCTCGCGGGAGACATCGCGGACCGCGTCGTCCTGATCCGCCGCGGCCGGGCGCTCGCCTCGGGGCCCCCCTCCGAAACGCTGACGCCCGAGCGGCTCCGCGGGACGTTCGACGTCGAGAGCCGGATCGAGACCGACGGGCAGGGGCGGCGGCGGGTCGTCCCCTATGCCCCCGCCCGCTGACTTTCGACTACCATTACCGGCTCTCCGCCATGTGGTTTCGAAAAGACAAGGCTCCCAAGGAGCCCCGCGAGAAGCGCAGCAAGGTCCCGGAAGGACTGTGGGTCAAGTGCGAGAACTGCCGCGAGATCCTCTACAACAAGGAGCTCGCGCGGAACTTCAAGATCTGTACGAAGTGCGGTTACCACTTTCGGCTGTCGGCGCACGAGCGGCTGCGGATGCTGTTCGACGACGAGAGGTACACGGAGCTCGACCGCGGGCTCCGCTCGGTGGACGCGCTCAAGTTCCGGGACTCCAAGCGCTACCGCGACCGCCTGAAGCAGGCGGAGGAGAGCGTCGGAGACTCCGACGCGATCGTCGTCGCCACCGGTACGATGGGCGGGATCCCCGTCGTGATCGGATCGATGGAGTTCTTCTTCATGGGCGGTTCGATGGGTTCGGTCGTGGGGGAGAAGGTCACCCGCGCGGTGGAGCACGCGCTCGCCGAGAGGAAGCCGCTCGTCATCGTCTCGACGTCGGGCGGCGCGAGGATGCAGGAAGGGATCCTCTCGCTCATGCAGATGGCGAAGATCTCCGCCGCGCTCGCGCGTCTCTCCGAGGCCGGCATCCCCTACGTATCGGTGATGGCGGACCCGACGACGGGAGGCGTCACGGCCTCCTACGCCATGCTGGGCGACGTGAACGTGGGGGAGCCCAACGCGCTCATCGGGTTCGCGGGACCGCGGGTCATCGAGCAGACGATCCGCCAGACGCTTCCGGAGGGGTTCCAGCGCTCGGAGTTCCTGCTGGAGCACGGCATGCTCGACTTCGTCGTGGACCGCTCCGAGATGAAGGAGACCCTCGTGCGGTGCCTGGAGCTGCTCTGGCGCGCGGCGTGATCCGTCGGCCGTAAGGCGGCTTCCATCGACAATCGCCTCCCGTCCCTGGCTCGACTCGAGTCACTGGCGCCGCGCGGGATGAAGCTCGGCCTCGCGGCCATCGACGCGGTCTGCGATCGGCTCGGCCGGCCCGAGCGTTCCGTCCCGGCCGTGCTCGTCGCCGGAACCAACGGAAAGGGCTCCGTTGCCGCGATGCTCTCGGCCTGCGCGAAGGCGGGCGGCGTCCGAGCCGGCCTCTACACGTCGCCGCACCTCGCGCGCGCCGGGGAGAGAGTCCGCGTCGAGGAGGCCGATTTCTCCGACGAGGAGCTCGACGCGGCCCTCGATCCGGTGTTCCGGGCCGCCGGCAGGGCGCCGGAGATTCCGCTCACGTACTTCGAGGCAGCGACGGCCGCGGCGTTCCTCGCGTTTGCCGGAAGACGCCTCGGCCTGGCGATCCTCGAGGTCGGCCTCGGCGGGCGCTTCGACGCCACCAACGTCGCGCCGGCACGGCTCTCGATCGTCACGGTTATCGGGCTCGATCACGTCGCGGAGCTGGGGCCGACGCTGGAATCGATCGCCCGGGAGAAAGCCGGGGTCTTCCGGTTCGGCCGGCCGGCCCTCGTCGGGCCGTGCGCGGAAGAGGCGCGGCGCGCGCTCGCCGAGTCGGCCCTCCAGACCGGAGCCGTCTTCCACGACGCGGCGCATGAGGTCACGCTGTCCGACGTCACGACGTCGCTCGACGGCACGCGGTTCCATCTCGCGACGCCGGGCAACCGATACCGTCTCGCGGTTCCGCTGCCCGGAGCGCACCAGGCGGTCAACGCGGCCGTCGCGGTCCGCGCCGCGGAGCTCCTTTCGAAGGAGTTCCCGGGCCTCGGCGCGGGCGCGATCGAGCGGGGGCTCGCCGCGACGCGCTGGCCGGGCCGGCTCGAGAAGTTCGTCGTTCGCGGGCGCGCCGTCGTCCTCGACGGCTGCCACAACCGGCAGGGCGCCGAGGCCCTCGCGCAGTTCCTGGGCGACGCCGGGCTCGCCGGCCGGGTGCGCCTCGTATTCGGCGCCATGGCGGACAAGGACGTCGAGGGCATGGCGGAGGTTCTCTTCCCCCGCGTCGCGAGCGTTCACCTCGTTCCCGCATTCTCGCCGCGGGGCGCGACCGCGGAGGAGCTCTTCTCCCGCACCCGCGGCGTTCGCCCCGGGGCGATCTCCGCGCCGGACGTCGAGGCGGCGCTCGCCGCACTCCTCGGAGAGTCCGATCCGGCCCCTATAATCGTGGCCGGTTCGCTCTATCTCGTCGGCGAGACCCGGACGCTCATCCTCTCCGGAAGATTCGAGGACGAATGACGGTCGCGACAACGCTCATCACGCGGGAGCACTTCGAGAGGCTCGAGGAGGACCGGCTGGCGATCTTCGCCTCCCGGAGCGCCCGGGCGACGCGCCCGCGGGGGCCGCTGCCCGCCGAGGATCAGGACTTCCGCACCCAGTACGTGCGCGACCGCGACCGGATCATCCACTCGCGGGCCTTCCGCCGGCTGAAGCACAAGACCCAGGTCTTCATCCCGTTCGAAGGGGACCACTTCCGCACGCGTCTGACGCACACGATCGAGGTTTCGCAGATCGCGCGCAGCGTGGCTCGCGCGCTCGGGCTGAACGAGGACCTGACCGAGGCGGTGGCGCTCGGCCACGACCTCGGCCACACCCCGTTCGGTCACTCGGGGGAGAACGTGCTCGACTCCCTCCTGCGCGAGAGCCATCCGCAGGCGGGGAGGTTCAAGCACAACTACCAGTCGGTCCGCGTGGTCGACCGCCTCGAGCGGCGCTACCCGGAGCCCGGGCTGAACCTGACCGACGACGTGCGGGAGGGGATCTTCAAGCACACCACGTGGAAGCGGGACTTCCCCTTCCCGCTGGACTTCCCGGAGGGATTGCGGTTCGGCTCGGGCGGCAGCCTGGAGGCGCAGGTCGTCAACTGGTCCGACGAGATCGCGCAGCAGACCCACGACCTCGAGGACGGCATCACGCTCGCGGACGACGACGCGATCGAGGACCTCGCCGTGGCGCGCGTGGCCCGACGGGTCCGGGGCGGGGGAGGCGAGCCGGCCGTGCGCCGCTCCTCGCTCATTCGCGGCATGATCGCAACTCTCTTCACGGACCTCGTCGCCGCCTCCCGCGCCCGCATCGAGCGGTGGCTCGACGCGAATCGGGTCACGACTCCCGACGAGTTCTTCGCGCGCCGGGACCATCTCCCCGCGGACCTCGTCGGCTTTTCGGACGAGGGACGGCGGCTGTACGCCGAGCTGAAGGAATTCGTTTACCGCCACGTCATCCACTCCTTCCCCGTCTCCCGGCACGACGGGCGCGCGCGCCGGGTCATCACGGGTCTGTTCCGCGCGTACGCCGAGAACCCGCGGCTCCTTCCCGACTCGGTGCTCGAGGGATTGCGGCACGAGCTGCGGGTCCGCTTCCTCCGCGAGGTCCCGCTCTCCGAGGTCCGGGCCGAGACCGCGGCCCACTATGCCCCCCGCCCCGAGTTCTACCGCGCGATCGCGGATCACGTCGCGGGAATGACCGACAGCTACTGCATCGCGGACTATCGCGAGCTCGTGACCGAGTGAGCCCCCGAAAGGAAAGCCCGATGAATCCGACCACACTGGCGCCCGCCGCGGCGGAGTTTCTGGACCGCGATCTCGAAGTCGTCGACCCGGACGTCGCCCACTGGATCCACGAGGAGGAGCGGCGCCAGAACGGCGGGCTGGAGCTGATCGCGTCGGAGAACTTCGTCTCCCGCGCCGTGCGGGAGGCGCAGGGCTCGGTCCTGACGAACAAGTACGCGGAGGGATATCCCGGCCGGCGGTACTACGGCGGCTGCGAGTTCGTCGACAAGATCGAGACGCTGGCGATCGAGCGCGTCAAGAAGCTCTTCGGCGCCGAGCACGCGAACGTCCAGCCGCATTCGGGGTCGCAGGCGAACATGGCCGTGTACATGACGGTCCTGAAGCCCGGGGACACCATCCTCGGGATGGACCTCTCTCACGGCGGGCACCTGACGCACGGGCA
>Ga0209971_1000397_pt1 | contig 11840 bp, 13 predicted proteins | sample InoplaM3SAM_FD_187588 | JGI IMG/M metagenome (GOLD analysis project Ga0209971, IMG submission 187588) | Arabidopsis thaliana rhizosphere microbial communities from the Joint Genome Institute, USA, that affect carbon cycling - Inoculated... | ecosystem: Host-associated > Plants > Roots >... | reverse complement strand
GCTGCGGAAGGAAGCGCAGCAGCAAAATTCCTGCTGTCAGCGCCAGCATTGCGGAACGCATGGTATCTCCTGGATTCCTTTCCAGTGACCGGCTTGCCTGAGGCACAATGGCGCCAGAACCCCTGTCGCTATGCCAAGTCCCTCTCGGCGCGGGCAGTCTAGGGACTAAGCGATGCCCTCTCTCAGCGCCGGGTCTCGTTTTATGCATAATCAGGCGCGCTACCGCATCGCCAGAGAAACTTAATGCCGCGCCGCTTTTTCAAACGCTACATGCCGGACCCTGACCGCATCAAGACACACAAGTCTCTCCGGTTTCTAGGCACGCTGGCCCATGATCCCAACCTGTTGCATCTGAACCGCCATTCGGTCTCGCGAGCGATGGCTATCGGACTGTTCTGGGCGATGATTCCGATGCCCATGCAGATGCTCGCCGCCGCGCTGTGTGCTGTGCCGGCCAGAGCCAACCTGCCGATTGCGGTGGGGCTGGTCTGGCTGACCAACCCGTTGACGATGCCGCCGGTGTTCTATTGCAACTACAAGGTCGGCGCCTGGTTGCTCGACACGCCAGTACAGCCAATCCCCATGGAATTGAGTCTTGCCTGGGCCCGACAGATGCTGGACAGCCATTGGCAGCCGTTGTTGCTTGGCTCCTTCGCCGTCGCCGTGGCTTCAGCGGTCGTTGGGTATGTCGGCACGCAAGCGTATTGGCGCTGGTGGGTTGGCCGCAGCTGGCGCAAGCGTCAGCTGAGCCGACGCTAGCTGACTACTCGTAGCGAAGCGCCTCTGCAGGCTGGGTCTGGGCTGCTCGCCAAGCCGGATAAATGGTCGCGAGAAAAGTGAGCGCCAGCGCCGCGAGCACCACCAGCAAAACGTCCTCCAAACGCAACTCCGATGGCAGCGTGTTGATGAAGTAAACGTCCGAGCTGAAGATGTGCTGCCCTGAGACCCTCTCCAGCCATGTCACCAATTCACTGACATTCAGCGCGCCAACAACGCCTAGCACGGTTCCAACCAGCGTACCCGTCATGCCGATGATGCTGCCCTGAACCATGAAGATGGTCATGATCTGCCGCGGCGTAGCGCCAAGCGTGCGAAGAATGGCGATATCGGCACGCTTGTCGGCGACCACCATGATCAGCGTAGCGATGATGTTGAACGCAGCGACGGCGACGATCAGCAGGAGCAGCAAAGCGATCATGGTTTTTTCCATCTTCATCGCACTGAACAGGCTGCCTTGGGTGAGCGACCAGTCTTCGCCCCGATACTCATCGCCGAGCTGACGCACCAGTTCCGCCGCGATCTGTGGTGCCCGGTACAGATCTGCCAGTTTCAAACGTACGCCTTCAACCTGACCGGGTTGCCAGCCCAGAATCTGTGCGGCATCGCTGCGATGAATCATCGCCAGCGTTCCGTCCAGCTCGGCGCCGACCTTGAACACGCCCACCACGTTCAAGCGCTGCATGCGTGGCGTGATGCCGCCAGGGGCATCGCTGAGTTCCGGGACGATCAGCGTAAGCCGGTCGCCCAGTTTCAAACCGAAACGGCGCGCAGTCATAAGGCCAACGATCACCCCTGATTCGCCCGGGACCAGATCGCTGAGTCTGCCAGCGATCATCTTCGATCCAAGGATCGACACCTGATCTTCTGCCGCCGGATCGATACCATTGATCTCGATCGGCTGCATGGTGCCTTTGAACGAAAGCATGCCTTCGAGCTGAGTGATCGGCGCGGTGCCGAGCACTTCAGGATGAGCGCCAATCCGTTTGGCAAGACCCTGCCAGTCATCCAGCGGATGGTCGGCTCCTGCGATAACAACATGCGGAACCATGCCCAAAACGCGGCTGGCCATCTCGCGCTGAAAGCCGTTCATAACCGAAAGCACAATGATCATCGCCAGCACGCCCAGCGACAATCCGATCATCGATGTCAGCGAAATGAACGAGATGAAGTGATTGCGGCGCTTGGCCCGCGTGTAGCGGCTCCCAATGTAAATGCTGAGCGGCCTGAACATTATCCAGCCACCAGACGGCCATCTTCCAGCCGCAATATCTGGTCCATTTGCCCGGCCAGCTGCGGATCGTGGGTTACAACCAGAAACGCCGTGCGCAGGGAGTCGCTCAGCTCAACCATCAGATCCTGAATACCTTGCGCGGTGTGATGGTCGAGATTACCGGTTGGCTCATCGAGCAGTACCAACGCCGGCCGGTTCGCCAGCGCTCGCGCAATCGCTACCCGTTGACGCTCGCCGCCCGACAGTTCAGACGGTTTGTGGGTGAGTCGATGACCAAGTCCGACCCGCTGCAATAGTTCGGTTGCCCGTGCGCGCGCTTCTGGTATGGCTGTCTTGCCGATCAGCAGCGGCATGCAGACGTTCTCCAGCGCCGTGAATTCCGGTAGCAAGTGGTGAAACTGATAAACGAAGCCCAGCGCGCGATTACGCAACAGGCCTCGGTCCTTCTCGCTGAGCGCGGAAAGCTCTTCGCCTGCCAGCCAGACGCTGCCCTCGCTCGGTGTGTCCAGACCGCCGAGCAGGTTGAGCAAGGTGCTCTTGCCCGAACCTGAGCTGCCGACGATCGCGACTCGCTGACCAGGGAAAAGCTCCAGTTGCAGGCCGGACAACACATTGACCGATTCCGGACCCTGTTCGTAGCGCTTGCCGAGATTACGGCAGCTCAACACCGCCCGATCGTTCGAGAAGCCGTCATTCATATCCAGTTCACTCATATCGTAACGCCTCGGCTGGCTGGGTCCGGGCAGCTCGCCACGCCGGGTAGAGGGTAGCCAGGAAGCTCAGGACCAGCGCCGCGACACAGACCTGCACCACATCGGCAACCATCAACTGAGAAGGCAGGTAGTCGATGAAATACACATCGGCGCTGAGAAACTTATGCCCGATCAAACCTTCCAGCGCAGCCACCCAACTGCTGACATTGAGTGCGGCGAAAACGCCGAGCAAAGCGCCAACGAAGGTGCCAACGACACCAATGACCGTACCCTGGACCATGAAAATCGCCATGATCTGGGAGGGCGTAGCTCCAAGCGTGCGCAGAATCGCAATATCGCCCCGCTTGTCAGTGACCACCATGACCAGCGTCGAAATGATATTGAAGGCCGCGACCGCAACGATCAGCAGCAGCAGCAGACCGATCATGGCTTTTTCCATCCGGATCGCCTGGTACAGGTTGCCGTGAGTGCGGGTCCAGTCGCGGGAGTAGAAATCGTCGCCCAATTCGTCTGCCAGTTTCCAGGCTGTGCGAGGGGCCTGGAACAGATCAACGAAGCGCAAACGCAACCCCTGAACCTGGTCCGGCTTCCAGCGATGCAACCGCGCCAGATCGGAAATATTGGCCATCGCCACGTATCCATCGATCTCGCCGGCACCAACATGGAAAATGCCCCGCACCGTGAACCGCTTCATGCGTGGAAAGACGCCAGCAGGCGTCACGGCGACTTCCGGGGCTACGAAGGTGACCTTGTCGCCCACCGCCACGCCCAGGGTTTTAGCTGCCTTATCGCCGATCACGATCCCGAACTCGCCCGGCACAAGGTCCGTCAAGGCGCCTTCGCGAAAGAACTGATCAATGATCGACACATCCGATTCGACCGCTGGATCGACCGCATTTATGAGCGTCTTGGTTACCTTGCCGCGGTAGGTCAGCAGCCCCTGCATCTGTATGAACGGGGCAACCGCAGCGACCTGCGGATCGCGCTGGAGGCGCTGCGCCATAGCGCGCCAATCATCGATCGGCGTCGGGCTCTCGATCGTCGCGTGCGGAACCATGCCCAGCACGCGGGTACGCATCTCATGGTCGAAACCGTTCATGACCGACAGCACCACGATCATGACCAGCACGCCAAGCGCAAGCCCGATCATCGAGGTGAAAGAGATGAAGGAGACGAACAAGCCACGACGTTTGGCGCGTGTATAGCGCGCCCCGATATAGACGGACAGCGGTCTGAACATAAATCGAAGGGTTCGCTTTCGCTGACGGAAAAACAAGCTGAATGACGATGCCAGGCGGCCTGATACACTCGGGCCCACACTGCAGAGGGATCTACATGCCCACCGAAGACACCGAAGATCGCCGCGAATACTATCGTATCGACGACGTGATCGCACTGGAAATCCTGCCGCTGGAAGATGCCGAAACACCTTCGCGCGACGGCTCGACCCGCTTGTTCGACCTGCTTGGGGAGCTGCATCAGCTCGATTTCGAAACGCAGCATCTGCTACGCCAGATCGCCGACAACAACCGCACCCTGGCCAATTATCTAAAGGTGCAGAACAAGCGCATCGACCTGATCGGCCAGATGCTGGCCCAGGGCCTGCAGCGCGACCTCGGGCCAACACGGCAGGTCGTTCTGTCCGAAGGCGGGATCAGTTTCGTCAACGATTGCCCGCTGGAAGAAGGTTCGATCTGGACGCTCAAGCTGGTGTTGATGCCGCAAGGGCTCGGCCTGATGCTTACTGCCCGCATCGCCAGTTGTCAGCCTTTGGACGATGCGCGCTTCGCCATTGGCACCTCGTTCGAAGCGCTGACTGATGCACAACGGCAGCTGCTTGCGCGACATATTCTGCAGAAGCAGGCGACGGCGCGTCGCCTGGCCCGCGAGAGTCTCCAGGAACAGTAGCCATGTCTCGATTATTGATTGCGCTGGCGGTCGTTGCCGCCTGTGGTTTGGCTCATGCCGACGTCATCCACATCCCCGTTGGCGAACAGGGCGAGGCCGGTCTTTCATTGCCCAACCGAGGCGATACCACGACTGCCGTGCTTGAGCGTTTTGGGCTAGCCGATGAAGAACATCCGCCGGTCGGCAATCCGCCGATCAGACGCTGGGATTATCGTTATTTTTCGGTGTATTTCGAGAACGACAACGTGATCGACAGCGTCTTGCACCATCAACGCACCCCACCACTACAGCAAGAGAACTTACCGTGACCTTGATCTACGGCCACCGTGGCGCTAAGGGCGAGGCGCCGGAAAACACCCTCGCCAGTTTTCAGCAATGCCTGTCGCACGGCGTACGGCGCTGCGAACTGGACCTGCACCTGTCAAAAGACGGCGAATTAATGGTCATCCATGACCCGACCCTCAAGCGCACCACCGGTCGGCGCGGCAAGGTGGTCGAACACGAGGCCGAAGAATTGACCCGCTATGACGCACGCCGGGGCGGACCCGGCTGGAAACAGCCGTGCCCCGTCCCACGATTGTCGGAGCTTTTCGAGAAATGCGATTTCGAGCACTGGCAACTGGAGGTCAAAAGCGCCTCCAGGGTTCGCGCGGCACGCTCGGTACTGGCCATACGAGAACTGGCCGAACGTTACGGATTGATGGACAGAATCACCGTTACCTCAGGGTCACGCGAAGTGCTGAGGGCGCTGAAAAGGCTTACGCCCGAGCTATCGTCAGGGCTTGTAGCCGAGTACGCCTGGCTTGATCCGCTGAAGGTTGCCAAGCAATACGACTGCGAGTTCCTCGCACTGAAATGGACACTCTGCACACCGGAGCGGATAGCCAAGGCGCGCGCGCAGGGTTTGCATGTGTCGGTCTGGACGGTGAACGAGCCGGCGCTGATGCGTCGCCTGGTGGACTTCGGTGTTGACAGCCTGATTACCGACTTCCCTGGCCTGGCCGTCAATACTCTGCGCAGAAGCGAGGCCGGACGTGATTAGACGATCCGACCTTCTGCCTTAGAAACTCTCCCGATTTGGCCAGCGCCAAGTTCGGGAATCCACTCCGACCGGCTCAGGCCACCGGTCGGAGCCGCTTAAAAAAGCCGGTTTAGCCCGTCGAATGCCGCCACGCGATAGGCTTCGGCCATGGTCGGGTAGTTGAACGTCGTATTGACGAAATACTTGATGGTGTTCGCCTCACCCGGTTGATTCATGATCGCCTGGCCGATGTGCACGATTTCGGATGCTTGATAGCCAAAGCAATGCACGCCAAGTACCGCCAACGTTTCGCGATGGAACAGTATCTTCAGCATGCCGACCGGCTCACCTGAAATCTGCGCCCGCGCCATGCTTTTGAAGAAGGCTTTGCCCACTTCGTACGGGATCTTCGCTTCGGTCAGCTCGCGCTCGTTCTTGCCGATCGAGCTGATCTCCGGAATGGTATAGATGCCGGTCGGCACGTCATCGACGAAACGCCAGCTGTTGTTGTCGACGATGCTGCCTGCCGCCGAACGGCCCTGATCGTAGGCGGCACTGGCGAGCGACGGCCAGCCGATCACGTCGCCCGCCGCATAGATATTGCCGATGTCGGTCCGGTAATACTCGTCGACCTTGATCTGCCCTCGGCTGTTGACCTTCAGACCGATGTTCTCGAGGGCAAGCTTGTCGGTATTGCCGGTCCGCCCGTTGCACCAGAGGAAGGCGTCAGCCTTGATTTTCTTGCCGGACTTGAGATGCAGGATCACGCCGTTGTCGACCCCTTCTACCCGCTCGTACTCTTCGTTGTGACGAATCAGCACGTTGTTGTTGCGAAGGTGGTAGCTCAGCGCATCGGAGATCTCGTCATCGAGGAAGCTGAGCAATTGGTCTCGGTTGTCGATCAGGTCGACCAGCACGCCAAGGCCGCTGAAGATCGAGGCGTACTCGGAACCAATGACGCCAGCACCATAGATGATCAGTCGGCGCGGCGTGTGGCTCAAGGTGAGGATGGTATCGCTGTCGTAGACGCGTGGATGCGAGAAATCGATGTCGGCGGGACGATAGGGCCTCGACCCGGTCGCAACGATGAACTGATTGGCGACCAGCGTTTCCACCATGCCGTTGGCACTGACGACTTCGACCCGTTGCTCATCGGTGAAGCTGGCCGTGCCGAAGTAGATATCGATGCGATTGCGTGCGTAGTAACTCGTGCGAGAGGTAACCTGTTTGGCTATCACACTCTCCGCGCTTTTCAGGACGTCCGGAAACGAAAACCAGCGCGGCTCGCCAATCTGTCGGAAAAGCGGGTTCGTGTTGTACTGCATGATCTGGCGCACCGAATGGCGCAGCGCTTTGGATGGAATCGTCCCCAGGTGCGTGGAATTGCCGCCGACGTGCGGCCTGCTATCGACCACGGCGACCTTGCGCCCGGCCTTTACGGCGTTCATCGCAGCGCCTTCGCCAGCCGGGCCGGAGCCCAGCACCACCACATCGTAGTTGTAGACAGCCATATTCACCCCTGAACAAGCGGCAGGTAGCTATCCCTGCCGCTGCTAACAAAACGGTCTACTTGAGCAGTGTCGTCGCCAACTCATCACTGCTTGCAATTGGCATAACCAGGCGCGTCGGCGCATGGCGAACACTGGTTCCTTCAGCCTCGGCCGGCATCGTAGGCGAGATCAGCCTTCGTGCCTTGATCCGCCCCATTTACTTCTTCGCACTTCTCGCGGCTACCGCCGCAAATCGAGCATTCCTTCTCGATGCCGAGATTGGCGATGCCTCCGCAGGAACCGGCAATGGGTTTACGGCCCATGATCACGCCAACAGACATCGCGAGTACGACCAACACCATGACAAGAAAAACGATCAACCAGGTCATTGCTCTGCTCCCGCCCCGAATAGCTCGTTGAAAGCTTCGGTGCTTTTGCTTGTGAATCCCTGCCCTTCGCGTACTACGAAGAAGGCGGCGATATTGTGCTCTTTCGCGAAACTCAGCCCACGCTCAGGGCCGAGCACCATAAGCACGGTAGACAACCCATCAGCCCGCAGCGCCGACGGATCGACAACCGTCACGGCTGCGAGGTGATGATCGATTGGCGCGCCGGTCAACGGATCGAGGGTATGCGAGTAGCGCTTGCCGTCACGCTCGAAATAGTTGCGATAGTCACCCGAGGTGGAAACTCCGAGCCCATCAAGTTCGATCACTCGCTGGACGACGCGCTCGTTATCCCGTGGCGCTTCGATCGCAATACGCCATGGCGAACCGTCCGGCTTGTGTCCCTGTGCCTTCAGTTCGCCCGTGATCTCAACAAGATAGCTGTCGACGCCGGACGACTCGAGCATGGCCGTCACTTCGTCCACCGCATATCCGGCTGCAATGCTGTTGAAGTCGACCTGAACCGCCCGCTCCTTGCAGAGCCGGTCTCCTTCCAGCTTGAGGAAATGCTGGCCTACGTTCTGCCGCGCAGCGGCGATTTCGTCAGCCGAAGGTACTCGCTCGCCTCGCCCGTGAGGGCCGAACCCCCAGAGGTTAAGAAGCGGCTCGATAGTCAGATCCAGCGCACCGCCGCTTTCGCCGGATAGCTGCTCCCCCGCCTGATACAGCGCTCGCAATCGGGCAGGAACGATCATGCACTCGCCGCCTGGTAACGCGTTGAAGACTTCGACATCGGAGTCGGCGCGGTAGGTCGAAACCTCTTTGTCGATCTCGGCCAGTATCGTCTCTGTCTGCCGCAGCAACTCGGCCTGATCAGGCGCGCCAGCGGTGGCCACGTACTTCACCGTATAGGTGCTGCCCATCGTGGCGCCGCTGAAGCTTTCCACTTTGTCCTGGAAAAGACAGCCCGTCAGAGCCGTCGTCAGAGCGACGACGATGACGGGCCGAAATACCGCTCCGATCATGCTAACCGCCGAAATCGTCGAGCAGGATATTGTCCGGTTCGACTCCCAGGTCGGTAAGCATCTTGATCACCGAGGCGTTCATCATGGGCGGGCCGCACATGTAGAACTCGCAGTCCTCAGGCGCTGGGTGATTTTTCAGATAGTTCTCGAACAGCACATTGTGAATGAAACCGGTCGGGCCATCCCAGTTGTCTTCCGGCTGGGGATCGGACAATGCGAGATGCCATTGAAAGTTCGGGTTTTCCGCCTGCAGCTGATCGTATTCCTCGACGTAAAATGCTTCGCGCATGGAGCGAGCACCGTACCAGAAGGTCATCTTGCGCTTGGATTTCAAACGCTTGAGCTGGTCGAAGATGTGCGAGCGCATCGGTGCCATGCCGGCGCCACCACCGATAAAGACCATTTCTGCATCGGTATCTTTGGCGAAGAACTCACCGAACGGACCGTAGACGGTTACCTTGTCACCCGGTTTCAAACTAAAGACCCAGGACGACATCTTGCCTGGCGGCAGATCACCCTTGCCCGGCGGTGGAGAGGCAATACGGATGTTGAACTTCACCAGACCGACCTCTTCCGGATAGTTCGCCATCGAGTAGGCGCGGATCACCGTTTCGTCGACCTTGGAAACATACTGCCACTGATTGAACTTGTCCCAGTCGCCGCGATATTCCTCCTGAATATCGAAATCCTTGTACCGCACCTCATGGGGAGGGCATTCCAGCTGGACATAGCCGCCAGCGCGGAAGTCCACGTTTTCGCCTTCCGGCAGCTTGAGAGTCAGCTCCTTGATGAAGGTGGCCACGTTGGGGTTGGACTGCACTGTGCATTCCCACTTTTTAACGCCGAAGACTTCTTCCGGCACCTTGATCTTCATGTTCGCCTTGACAGGAGTCTGGCAGGACAGGCGCCAGCCTTCCCCCGCATCGCGACGGGTAAAGTGAGACTCCTCGGTGGGCAGCATCTCGCCACCGCCGCTCTCGACGATGCATTTGCACTGAGCACAGGTCCCGCCGCCGCCACAGGCTGACGACAGGAAGATCTTGTTGGCCGCCAGCGTTTGCAACAACTTGCCACCAGCCGGAACGGTGATGGTGCGCTCGCCGTTGATCTCGATGTTGATGTCGCCGCTGGAAACGAGCTTGGCACGCGCCGCCAGGATCAACACAACCAGCGCAAGCACGATCGCGGTGAACATGCCGATGGCGAGGAAAATTTCGTAACTCATCTGTTCATCCCGTCCTTAGAGCTGTACGCCGGAGAATGACATGAAGCCCAGCGACATCAGGCCGATGGTGATGAACGTGATGCCCAGACCCTGTAGACCCTCCGGCACATCGCTGTATTTCAGCTTCTCGCGAACACCTGCAAGCAGGGCGATAGCCAGTGCCCATGAGGCGCCGGAACCCAAGCCGTAAACGGTACTTTCCGCCAGGTTGTAATCACGCTCGACCATGAACAGCGTGCCGCCCATGATCGCGCAGTTCACGGTGATCAACGGCAGAAACACGCCCAACGCGTTGTACAGGCTGGGCACGTACTTATCGAGCAGCATCTCCATGATCTGCACAATCGCTGCGATTATGCCGATATAGCTGAGCAGGCCGAGAAAGCTCAGGTCGACATCTGGCAGTCCTGCCCAGGACAGGGCACCAGCCTTGAGCAGGTAGGTATAGATCAGATTGTTGGCAGGCACCGTGATGGTCTGGATCACGATCACGGCGATACCGAGGCCGATCGCCGTCTCCACCTTTTTTGAGATGGCGATGAAGGTGCACATGCCCAGGAAGAACGCCAGCGCCATGTTCTCGATGAAAACGGCGCGGACGAACAGGCTGATGTAATGCTCCATCAGTAAGCCTCCTTGTTCGAAACCTGAGGTGCGATCTTGAACGATGGCTTCTCGACCTGCTCACGTTTCCAGGTGCGCATGCCCCAGATGATCAGACCGATCAGAAAGAAGGCCGAAGGCGGCAACAACAGCAACCCGTTGGGCTGATACCAGCCGCCATCGTTGACCACCGGCAGAATGGTGTAGCCCATCAGTTTGCCGGCGCCGAACAGCTCGCGGAAAATTCCGAGCACGATCAGCATGGCGCTGTAGCCAAGACCGTTGCCGATTCCATCGAAGAACGAGAGCACCGGAGGGTTCTGCATCGCGAAGGCTTCAGCGCGACCCATCACGATACAGTTGGTGATGATCAGACCGACGAATACCGACAGCTGCTTGGACAGCGAATAGGCGTACGCCTTGAGGATCTGGTCCACCACGATCACGAGCGATGCAATGATCACCATCTGCACGATCATGCGGATGCTGGCCGGGATCTGCGAGCGGACCATCGAAATGAACATGCTCGAAAACGCCGTCACGAGCGTTAGCGCAATGGACATTACCAGCGCGGTCTTGAGGTTGGAGGTAACCGCAAGCGCCGAACAGATTCCGAGAATCTGCAAGCCGATGGGGTTGTTGTTCAACACCGGATTGAACAGGACTTCCTTAATGGTAGGTTGCGACATGATCAAGCCTCCCCAGCGCGCAGGTTAGCGATAAATGGACCGAAGCCGTTTTCACCCAACCAGAAGTGCAACAGGTTATTGACTCCGTTGCTGGTCAGCGTGGCACCGGCGAGGGCGTCGACCTGGTGGTCGGCGTTAGGGCTTTGCGGGTCGACACCGCCTTTGACGACCTGAACGGCGAGCTGGTCGTTCTCGTTGAACAGTTCCTTGCCTGGCCACTGGTTGCGCCACTTCGGATTGTCTACCTCACCACCGAGACCGGGTGTCTCGCCGTGCTGGTAGAAGCCAAAGCCGGCAACGGTGTTCAGATCGCCCTTGACCGCCATGAAGCCGTACAGCGTGGACCAGAGACCATAGCCGCGTACCGGCACGATCAGCGTCTCGAGCTTGCCATCTTGCTCAACGATATAGACGACGCTGTATTGCTCGCGGCGCTTGATGGAGGCGATATCTTCCTCACCGGTCAGCGGCTTCGATAGCTGCGGATCCTTGGCCGCGGCTAGCGGGTCGAAATCGGCCGGATCGAACTTGTCGCTGAACTTCCCTGTTTTCAGGTCGACCAGCTTGGCAACGATGCGCTCCTTGAATAGCGCCTTGACTTCAGCCGCCGACATGCCCGGCTGCCCCAGCCCCGCAATCGCAAGAATGCTTCGCTGCTTATCGAGCTGGCGGTTCTCCAGCTGCGTCGGCCGCAGCGCGACGGCTGCGCCAGCGACAAACACTGAGCAAACCAGGCAGACCAGCAGGGCCACCACCAGCGTTCGGGTAG
>Ga0209971_1000396_pt1 | contig 11843 bp, 8 predicted proteins | sample InoplaM3SAM_FD_187588 | JGI IMG/M metagenome (GOLD analysis project Ga0209971, IMG submission 187588) | Arabidopsis thaliana rhizosphere microbial communities from the Joint Genome Institute, USA, that affect carbon cycling - Inoculated... | ecosystem: Host-associated > Plants > Roots >... | reverse complement strand
CATACCTGGCGCGGGCAACTGGCCTGGGCCCGCGACACCCGCAACGACTATTTCATGCCGAGCGTGGGTACCTACCAACGCATCTCGGCCGAAGTCGCGCTGCCCGGCTCGACCGTCGAGTACTACAAGCTCGAATACGAATTCTCCAAGTACTGGCCGCTGAGCCCGGCGCTGATCCTGCGCACCGGCTTCAACCTGGGCTACGGCGACAGCTACGGCGATCCGTTCGTTCGCGACCTGTGCTACACCCCGCCCACCCCGCCGACGACCAGCAACCCGAATCCGCCGGCACCGCCCCCGCCCAGCGATCCGTGCATCGCCGGCACCTCGCCCGATTACATCAAGACGGTGACCGCGGACGGCTTGCCCTTCTTCGAGAATTTCTACGCCGGCGGCATCGTCTCCGGCGGCCGCGTGCGCGGCTTCGTCGACAACACGCTCGGTCCGCGCACCGCGAGCGCCTTCGGTTTCAGCCGCGCCATCGGCGGCTCGGTAAAGACGATCGGTTCGCTCGAACTGTTCTTCCCGCGGCTGTTCGACACCAAGGCCGCGCGCATCTCGGCGTTCGTCGACTTCGGCAACGTCTACAAGGACTGGGCCAGTTTCGACGCCGGCCTGCTGCGCGCGTCGGCCGGCGTGGCGCTGCTGTGGCGCTCGCCGATGGGCCCGATCTCGATCAGCTACGCGATCCCGCTGCGCACCGAGCCGTTCGACGAGACCGAGCGCCTGCAGTTCTCCTTCGGCGGCCAGTTCTAGCCGCGGCGGCGCCATGCAGTTCAGCGCCGCCGAGCTCGCCCGACGCCTGGACCTGGCCGTGCGTGGCGATCCCGACACCCGTGTGTCGGGCGTCGCCACCCTGGCCAGGGCAACGCCTGCGTCGCTCGGCTTCCTCGCCAACCCGCGTTACCGGGCGCAGCTTTCGGAAACCCGTGCCGGCATCGTGGTGATGGGCGCGGCCGACGCCGAGGGCTATGCCGGCACCGCGCTGATCGCGGCCGATCCGTATGTCGCCTTCGCCAGGGCGGCGGCGCTGTTCGATATCCGCCCGCCGGTCGCCGCCGGCATCCATGCCGGCGCCGCGATCGACGCGACGGCCGTGGTCGATCCGGGTGCGCAGGTCGGCGCCTTCACCAGCATCGGCCCGCGCAGCATCGTCGAAGCCGGTGCGGTGATCGGTCCCGGCTGCGCGATCGGGGAGGACTGCGTCGTCGGCGCGGATTGCGAACTCGGCGCCCGCGTCACCCTGGTCAGGCGCGTGCGCCTGGGCAAGCGCGTGCTGGTCCATCCGGGCGCGGTGCTCGGCGCCGATGGCTTCGGGCTGGCGATGGAGGCTGGTCGCTGGCTCAAGGTGCCCCAGCTTGGCGGCGTCGTCGTCGGCGACGATTGCGAGATCGGCGCCAACACCACCATCGACCGCGGCGCGATCGACGACACCGTGCTCGAGGAGGACGTGCGCCTGGACAACCAGATCCAGATCGGCCACAACGTCCACATCGGCGCGCATACGGCGATGGCGGGCTGTTCGGCGGTCGCGGGCAGCGCCCGCATCGGCCGCTATTGCCTGATCGGCGGCGGTGCCGGCGTGCTGGGCCACCTGGAGTTGTGCGATCGCGTGATCGTGACCGCCATGAGCCTGGTCACGCACTCGATCCGCGAGCCAGGGGAATATTCCTCGGGGACGCCGTTGATGGACAACCGCAACTGGCGCAAGAGCGCCGCGCGCTTCAAGCAGCTGGACGCCCTCGCCCGCCGCATCGGCGCTTTGCGCGATAATTGAATCCGCACGCAATCGCGGGCCCGCCCTCCCGGTTTTCCCCTGGCGTTCCGCGACAGAAATCGCACCACATCCACGGACGAATCCAACGTGCAACTGCAATTGCCCATCGACGTCATCACCATCCAGAAGCTGCTGCCGCACCGCTATCCGTTCCTGCTGGTGGACCGGGTGGTCGAGTTCGAGCCGCACAAGCGCATCCTCGGGATCAAGAACGTCTCCATCAACGAACCCTTCTTCCAGGGCCATTTCCCCGGCCATCCGGTGATGCCCGGGGTGCTGGTGATCGAGGCGCTGGCGCAGGCCGGGGGCCTGTTGACCCAGCTCTCGCAGGGCACCGACGCCAAGGGCAAGCTGTTCTACCTGGTCAAGATCGACAACGCCAAGTTCAGCCGGATGGTGGTGCCGGGCGACCGCCTCGAACTGGCGGTCGAGCTCAAGCGCACGATCCGCAACATGGCGATGTACGCCTGCGTCGCGCGCGTCGACGGCGAGCAGGTCGCCTGCGCCGACGTCCTTTGCGCGGAAGTGGCGGAGTGACATGAGCGGCGCACCGGGCATCCACGCCACCGCGGTGGTCGACCCGTCGGCACGGATCGGCGCCGATGTCGCCATCGGCGCCTTCACCGTCGTCGGCGCGGGCGTGGAGATCGGCGACGGCACCGCGGTCGGCGCGCATTGCAGCATCCTTGGCCCGACCCGGATCGGGCGCGACAACCGCATCCACGGCCACGCCGCCATCGGCGGCGATCCCCAGGACAAGAAGTTCGGCGGCGAGCGCACGGAACTGGTGATCGGCGAACGCAACGTGATCCGCGAATTCGCCACCATCAGCCGCGGCACCGGCAACGGTGGCGGCACCACCCGCATCGGCGACGACAACTGGCTGCTGGCCTACGTCCACGTCGCCCACGACTGCCAGGTCGGCAGCCACTGCGTGTTCTCCAACAACGCGACCCTGGCCGGCCACGTCGAGATCGGCGACCACGTGATCCTCAGCGGCTTCGTCGGCGTGCACCAGTTCTGCCGCATCGGCGCCCACGCTTTCATCGGCATGGGCGCGTTCGTCAACGGCGACGTGCCGCCGTACGTGCTGGTCGCGCAGGAAGGCTATGGCCGCCCGCGCGGGATCAACGCCGAGGGCCTGAAGCGGCGCGGCTTCGACGGCGAACGCATCGCCGCGATCAAGCGCGCGTACCGGGCGCTGTACCTGTCGGGCGCGAAACTCGACGAGGCGCGCGCGCAACTGGCCGAGCTCGCCCGCGACAGCGACGACGTGCGCGCCCTGCTCGAGTTCATCGAGCGCGGCGAGCGCCCGTTGCTGCGCTGAGGCCGCCGCGATGACCCGGATCGCACTGGTCGCGGGCGAAGCCTCCGGCGACCTGCTCGGCGCCGGCCTGGTCCAGGCGTTGCGCGAGCGCTTCCCCGACGCCCGGTTCGCCGGGATCGGCGGCCCGGCCATGCGCGCGGCCGGGCTCGAGGCCTGGTTCGACGCGTCCGAATTGGCGGTCATGGGCCTGTCGGAAGTGCTGGCGCACCTGCCGCGCCTGCTGCGGCTGCGGCGCGCGCTGCGCGAACGCGTGCTGGCGTGGAAGCCGGACGTGTTCGTCGGCATCGATGCGCCCGACTTCAACCTCGGCGTCGAACGCTGGCTCAAGCGACGCGGCGTGCGGACCGTGCACTACGTGAGCCCCTCGGTCTGGGCCTGGCGCGAATCGCGCGCCGAAAAGATCGGCCGCAGCGCCGACCGCGTGCTGTGCCTGTTCCCTATGGAACCGGCGATCTACGCCCGCCATGGCGTCGACGCGCGCTTCGTCGGCCACCCGCTGGCCGACGCGATCGCGCTGGATCCCGATCGCGCCGCCGCCCGCGACGCCCTCGGCCTCCCCTTCCACGCGCCGGCGCTGGCATTGCTGCCGGGCAGCCGGCTGGGGGAAATCGAGCGCATGCTGCCGCCGTTCCTCGATGCCGCGACGCTGGTGGCCGGGCGCATCGCCGACCTGGCCTTGCTGCTGCCGGCCGCCAATCCCGGCTGCGCGCGGGCGATCGAAGCGCAGTTGCGGCGCTTCCCCGCGCTGGCAGCGCGCGTGCGCCTGCTCGACGGGCAGGCGCAGCAGGCGATGATCGCGGCCGACGTGGTGCTGCTGGCCTCGGGCACCGCCGCGCTGGAAGCGATGCTGTGCAAGCGGCCGATGGTGGTCGGCCACCGCATCGCGCCGGCCACCTACCGCATCGTCAAGGCGCTGGGGTTGCTGAAGTCGCGCCACGTCAGCCTGCCGAACGTGCTCGCCGGCGAGGACGTGGTGCCGGAACTGCTGCAGGACGCCTGCACGCCGCAGAACCTCGCCAGCGCGGTGTTGCAGTGGTTCGGGCAACCCGAGGCGATGGCGGCGCTGCGGCCGCGCTTCCGCGCGATCCATGAATCGCTGCGCCGGGATGCGTCGGCGCGCGCGGCCGACGCAGTGGCCGAATTGCTGGCGCCCGCGACGCATGCCGGCCCGCCGGTCGACGCGCGATGATCGGGGAGCGCGCCGACCGGATGGAGCGCCCGCGCCTCGTCGCCGGCATCGACGAAGCCGGCCGCGGCCCCCTGGCCGGCCCGGTGGTGGTCGCCGCGGTGGTCTTTGCGCCCGGACGCACGCCGGTCAACGGCCTCGACGATTCCAAGCAGCTCAGCGCCGAACGCCGCGAGGCGCTGTATCCGCGCATCGCCGAGCGCGCGCTGGCCTGGCACGTCGTGTTCATCGAGGTCGATGAGATCGACCGCATCAACATCTTCCAGGCCACCCTGCTGGGCATGCGCCGCGCGCTGGAAGGCGTGCTGGCCGTGGCCACGGCGGCGGAACCCCTGCTGGCGCGGATCGACGGCAATGTCGTGCCGCCCGGGCTGCCGTGCGCGGCCGAAGCCATCGTCGGCGGCGACGCCAGCGATCGCGCGATCATGGCCGCCTCGATCCTGGCCAAGGTCGCGCGCGACCGCCACATGCGCGAACTGCACCAGCGCTGGCCCGAATACGGGTTCGACGAACACAAGGGCTATGCCACGCCGGCGCACCGGGCGGCGCTCGCACGATTCGGGCCATGCCCGGCGCACCGCCGCAGCTTCGCCCCGGTACGCGAGCTGTTGCAGGGTCCGGACCTGTTTGCCGGATGGCCGGACCCCGTTCCGGCCTGAACCGCGTCCAAGGTCCCCCCGACTTCCGGGGCAGGACAAATGCGTCGCAACGGCGCATGCTCGTGCTGCATCCGTTACAGGTCGACCGGCCCTCCTGGCGCGGTCGCCAGCGGGCCCGCCGGGCGGGTCCGCACCGCCGGACCGGGACCGCTTCCCGCTCCGTGCGCGGGCCCGCTGGCCCGCGGACCTCGCCGAGGTTCCGGATCGCGGTCGCGCATGCCGGCCGACGCGCACCGCAACGTCCCGTCCCGGGCCGGTAAGAGGTGTGCCATGCGTGCTGCCATCCCCACCATCACCGAAGAACCGTTGCCGTTCACCGGCGCCTTCGAATCCGCCGCGCCATTGCCGCCCGGCTTGTCGTTGCGCCCGGACGCGGTCGCCCGCTTCGATGCCCTGCTGCACGAACTCAACCCGGACGCCCTGCGCGTGGATCCGGTGCGGGTGCGCAACCTGTGCGTCTGGCTGGCGTCGTTGCCGCCGCAGGCCGCGCAGGACGTGCTCGACCGCCGCCTGCGGCGGATGGAGGAACTGCGCGCGATGCTCGACGACGGCGACTGGGATGCCGGGGATGCGATCCGCGAACGCCTGCGCATGCTGTTCGCCTACATCGACCACGACGACGACCTGATCCCCGACCACGAACCGCTGATCGGCAAGCTCGACGACGTCCTGCTGATCGAACTGGCGTGGCCTGCGTTCGTCGCCGAGGCGGAGGATTACCGCGACTTCTGCCAATACCGCGCCGAAGAGCATCCGATCGGCGACGGTCCGGCGCAGCGCGGCGCCTGGATCCGCGATCGGCTGGCCGAGATCGCGCTCTGGCAGCACCACCTGCGCGTCAACGACAGCCGCTACGCGAGCGACAGCGCCAAGCCGCGTGAGCTTTTCCACATCCTGTGAGCGCGCGCCGCACGCCATCCGCAGGGCCAGGCGCACCGGCGGCCGCCGCGGACCTGCCCTGAGCCGCGCGGGGCGGCAATGCCGGCCCCGTTGCCCGGCCTGTCAAGCCTTGTTCCCCCGCGGGGGCAGGGCTAGGCTGCCCACATCCCCGCAGCAACATCGGTTGTTCCCTCCCGGGAAGGCATGTCCGCCCGCTTCGTCCACCTGCACCTGCACAGCGAATATTCGCTGCTCGACTCGACGATCCGGATCCCGGAACTCGTCGCGCGCTGCGTGGCGCTGGGCCAGCCATCGGTGGCGGTCACCGACCACAACAACCTGTTCGCGCTGGTCAAGTTCTACAAGGCGGCCGAAGCAGCGGGGATCAAGCCGATCGCCGGGGCCGACATCCTGCTGGCCGATGGCGACGAAGCCCCCTCTCGCCTGACCCTGCTGTGCCGCGACCGCGATGGCTACCTGGCGCTGTCGCGGCTGCTCACCCGGGCCTGGATGGAAGGCCAGCGCCACGACGGCGTCGTGGTCCGCCCGGAATGGCTGCGCGACAACAATGCCGGCCTGTTCGCGCTGGCCGGGCGCCACAGCGAGGCCGGGAGGCTGGCCGCGTCCGGCCGGCACGACCTGGCCGAGCAATGGCTCGCCGACTGGCAGCGACACACCGACGACCGCCTGCACCTGGAGCTGACCCGCACGCAGCGCGACGGCGAGGACGCGTTCGACGCGTTCGCGCTGCACGCAGCGGCGCAACGCGGGATTCCGCTGGTCGCCAGCAACGACGTGCGCTTCCTCGATGCCGCCGGCTTCAATGCCCACGAAGCCCGCGTCTGCATTTCCAGCGGGCGCGTGCTCGACGATCCCAAGCGCCCGCGCGACTACAGCGCCGAGCAGTACCTGAAGTCGTCCGAGGAAATGGCGGCGCTGTTCGCCGACGTGCCCGACGCGATCGACAACGCGACCGCGCTGGCGATGCGCTGCAACCTGGAACTTGCGCTGGGCACCTACCACCTGCCCGCATTCCCGGTGCCCGCCGACGAGACCCTCGAGAGCTGGATCCGCAGCCAGGCGCGCGCGGGCCTGGAGAAACGGCTCGACAAGCACCCGCCGCCGCCCGAACACGGCCGCTCGCCCTACGAGCAGCGGCTGGAGTCCGAACTCGACGTCATCATCGCGATGGGTTTCCCGGGCTACTTCCTGATCGTGGCCGACTTCATCAACTGGGCCAAGGACCACGACATCCCGGTCGGCCCGGGCCGCGGATCCGGCGCCGGCTCGCTGGTGGCCTGGGCGCTGGGCATCACCGACCTGGACCCGCTGCCCTACGACCTGCTGTTCGAGCGCTTCCTCAATCCCGAACGCGTGTCGATGCCCGACTTCGACATCGACTTCTGCATGGACCGCCGCGACGAGGTGATCGACTACGTCGCCGGCAAGTACGGCCGCGACCGCGTCAGCCAGATCATCACCTACGGCACCATGGCCGCCAAGGCGGTGGTGCGCGACGCCGGGCGGGTGCTCGGCTACCCGTACGGTTTCGTCGACGGCATCGCCAAGCTGGTGCCGATGACGCTCGGCATCTCGCTGGAGGACGCGCTCGGGCGCAGCGAGAAGTCGCGCGACGAGGCCTGGCGTTCCGACGAACTGATCGCGCGCTACGCCGCCGAGGACGACGTCCGCGACCTGATCGACCTGGCATTGCAACTCGAAGACCTGACCAGGAACGCCGGCAAGCACGCCGGCGGCGTGGTGATCGCGCCCTCGCCGCTGTCGGATTTCTGCCCGTTGTTCGCCGAACACGACGGCCACGGCGGCGGCCGCAACCCGGTCACCCAGTTCGACAAGGACGACGTCGAGACGATCGGGCTGGTGAAGTTCGACTTCCTCGGCCTGCGCACGCTGACGATCATCGACTGGGCGGTGAAGGCGATCAACCGCGGCAAGGCGGGAACGGCGGAGGCGCCGCTGCTGGACATCGGCGCCATTCCCCTCGACGACGCGGCCACCTACGAACTGTTCGCGCGCGGCGATACCGTCGCGGTGTTCCAGTTCGAATCGCGCGGCATGCGCGAGCTGCTCAAGCGCGCGCAGCCGGATCGGTTCGGCGACCTGATCGCGCTGGTGTCGCTGTTCCGCCCGGGGCCGATGGACCTGATCCCGGACTTCATCGAGCGCAAGCACGGTCGCGCCGAAGTCAGCTACCCGCACCCGGCGCTGGAGCCGGTGCTGGCGCCGACCTACGGCGTGATCGTGTACCAGGAACAGGTGATGCAGATCGCCCAGGTGCTGGCCGGCTATTCGCTGGGCGGCGCCGACCTGCTGCGGCGCGCGATGGGCAAGAAGGACGTCGCCAAGATGGCGAAGGAGCGCGCCAAGTTCGAGGCCGGCGCGGCCGAGCGCGGGGTGCCGGCGCGGCAGGCGTCGTCGATCTTCGACCTGATGGAGAAGTTCGCCGGCTACGGCTTCAACAAGTCGCACGCCGCCGCCTACGCGCTGGTGGCCTACCAGACCGCATGGCTGAAGGCGCATTACCCGGCCGAGTTCATGGCCGCGGTGCTGTCGTCGGACATGGACAACACCGACAAGGTGGTCGGCTTCCTCGACGAGGCGCGCGCGATCGGGCTCACGGTACTGGCGCCGGACGTCAATGCCTCGGGCTACATGTTCGAGGCGATGCGACGGCCGGTGCCCGGTTCGCCCATCGATGGGCCGGGGCAGGCGCCTGCCGATCCCACCGCCGGCGTGATCCGCTACGGCCTGGGCGCGGTCAAGGGCGTCGGCCGCGGCGCGTGCGAGGCGATCGCGGCGGAGCGCGCGCGCGGCGGGCAATTCGCCGACCTGCTGGATTTCTGCAAGCGGGTCGATTCGACCAAGCTCAACAAGCGTGCACTCGAAGCGCTGGTCAACGCCGGCGCGCTGGACGCACTGGGCCGCAACCGCGCCTCGCTCATGCTGCAGCTGCCGGAAGTGCTGAAGGCCACCGAACAACTGGCGCGCGAGCGCGACGCCGGCCAGGTCTCGCTGTTCGGCGGCGGGTCGGGCGACGCCGCGGGCCCGGAACTGCGGATCGACCTGCCGCAGGCCGACGACTGGCCGCTGTTGCAGCGCCTGCAGGGCGAGCGCGACACCCTGGGGCATTACCTGAGCGGCCATCCGCTGGACCCCTATCGCGACGAACTGCGCGCCCTGCTCGGCCACGACCTGGGCGACCTGGACCGCCTGTGGAACGAGCGCCCCGAGGACGAACGCCGCGGCTGGCGCCAGGAAGCGACCGTGGTGATCGCCGGCCTGGTCATCGGCCTGCGCAAGCGCGGCGACTCGCAGGCCTTCGTGCAACTGGAAGACGGGCGGGGCCGGGTCGAATGCGCGTTCTTCTCCGAGGCGTGGCACGACCATGCGCAACTGCTGACCCGCGACCGGATCCTGGTGGTCGAGGGCGGCTTGCGCGAGGACGAATTCAGCGGCGGCTTTTCGCTGCGCGCGCGCCGCTGCTGGGACTATGCCGAGGTATGCAGGCAGCACGCGCAACGGCTGTCGGTGAAACTCGACCTGCGCACGGGCGACGCGCTGGGGCCCTTCACCCGCGCCCTGCACGGCCATGCCGGCAGCACCCCGCTGCTGCTTGAGGCGATCACCCGGGATGCGATCGGGCGCCTGAGCATCAACGGCGGCCAGGGCGTGCGCGTGGACGCCGCGCTGCCGGGGCTGCTGCGCAGCCTGCCGGGAGTGCGCGCGGTCAGGCTCTCGATCGCCAAGCCCTGGGCCAGCTAGCAGCAAAGCGGCACCCCTCACCCTGCTTTGCTGCGCAAAGCTGTCCCTCTCCCCGCTTGCGGGGAGAGGGTGCCCGCAGGGCGGGTGAGGGGTACCGCTTTGCTGCGCGAAAGCCGCTACCCTCCACTTCGCGGAGCCAGGGCCGCCCGCTAGGCTAGACTGTCGCCTTTCCGCGCACGACACGCCTGATGAATCCCAACTACCTCGATTTCGAGCAGCCCATCGCCGATCTGGAAGCCAAGATCCAGGAACTGCGCCATGCCAGCCATGGACCCGCGGTCAACATCGACGCCGAGGTGCATGCGCTGCAGAACAAGCTGCGCCAGCGCACCGCGCACATCTTCCGCGACCTCACCCCGTGGCAGGTCTCCCAGCTCTCGCGCCATCCGGCGCGGCCCTACACCCTGGATTACCTGCGGGTGATCTGCGACGAATTCCAGGAACTGGCTGGCGACCGCGCCTATGCCGACGACGCGGCGATCGTCGGCGGCCTCGCCCGCATCGACGGCCGCAGCGTGGTCGTGGTCGGCCACGAGAAGGGCCGCGACACCAAGGCCAAGCTCAAGCGCAACTTCGGCATGCCGCGCCCGGAGGGCTACCGCAAGGCGCTGCGGCTGATGAAACTGGCCGAACGCTTCCACCTGCCGCTGCTGACCTTCATCGACACCATGGGTGCCTATCCCGGCATCGGTGCGGAAGAACGCGGGCAGTCCGAGGCGATCGCGCGCAACCTCATGGAGATGGCGGAGCTGCGCACGCCGATCATCTGCACCGTGATCGGCGAAGGCGGTTCCGGCGGCGCGCTGGCGATCGGCGTCGGCGACATCACCAACATGCTCGAATACAGCACCTACTCGGTGATCACGCCTGAGGGTTGCGCCTCGATCCTGTGGAAGACCGCCGACAAGGCCAAGGACGCCGCCGAGCAGCTCGGCCTGACCGCGAAGCGGCTGAAGGACCTGGGCCTGGTCGACAAGGTCGTCCGCGAGCCGATCGGCGGCGCCCACCGCAACCCGATGCAGATGGCCAAGCGCCTGAAGGCCGTGCTGCTGAACGAGCTCGACGAGCTGCAGCAACTGCCGCTCGACGATCTGCTGCAACGCCGTTACCAGCGCCTGCGCGGCTACGGCGCCTACGAAGCGGCCTGACCCGCGCTGCCACGCCGCGGCCGTGGGCGACCATCCTTCCCCGATCCTGTTGCCGCCTCCACCCGGCCCGCCGCGCGCGGTGCTGGTCGGCTTCAGCGGGGGCCTGGATTCCAGCGTGCTGCTGCACCTGCTGGCGCAGATGCCGGCAACCGCGCGGAATGGGCTGCGCGCGGTCCACGTCAACCATGGTTTGCATGCCGACGCGGACACCTGGGCCGCGCACTGCCAACTGGCCTGCGATGCGTTGGCCGTTCCGCTGCGGATCGTGCGCGTCGAAGTCGCGCGCGACAGTGGCCTGGGGCCCGAAGCGGCCGCGCGCTCGGTGCGCCACGCCGCCTTGGCCGCGGAACTGCGCGACGACGAAATCCTCGCCCTCGCCCACCACCGCGACGACCAGGCCGAGACCTTCCTGCTGCGGGCATTGCGCGCGTCCGGGCCGGACGGCCTTGCCGCGATGCGGCCCTGGCGGCGCCACGGCCGCGGCTGGCTGTGGCGGCCGTTGCTCGCCCTGCCGCGCAGCGAACTGCTCGCCTGGGCGCAACGGCAGGGGCTGCGCTGGATCGAGGATCCGAGCAATCGCGACAGCGCGCCGGATCGCAATTTCCTGCGCCATGAAGTGTTGCCGCTGCTGCAACGACGCTGGCCGCAGGCTGGCGCAGCGTTCGCGCGCAGCGCGGCCCTGAGCGCGGCCGCCGCCGACCTGCTCGACGACGAAGACGCACGCGCGCTGGCCGGCGCACGTAGCGGTGATCCCCGCTCGCTCGATGTCCCCGCGCTCATGCGCTTGCCCGAAGCACGCCGGGCACGCGTGCTGCGACGCTGGATCGGGGCTGCCGGCCTGCCGCCGCTGCCCGCTGCCGGCGTCGGCCACATCGAGGCCGACCTGCTGCATGCCGAGGCCGACGACGTCGCCAGGTTCGCCTGGTCCGGCGCCGTGGTGCGGCGCTGGCGCAACCTGCTGCACGCGGAGCAACAACGGCCTTCCCTGCCTGCAGGCTGGCGATGCGAATGGAACGGAGCGGCCCCGTTGGCGCTCCCGCACGGTGGCGTGCTGCGGCTCGAAGGCTGTGCCGGTTTCGACGAG
>Ga0209971_1000393_pt1 | contig 11931 bp, 7 predicted proteins | sample InoplaM3SAM_FD_187588 | JGI IMG/M metagenome (GOLD analysis project Ga0209971, IMG submission 187588) | Arabidopsis thaliana rhizosphere microbial communities from the Joint Genome Institute, USA, that affect carbon cycling - Inoculated... | ecosystem: Host-associated > Plants > Roots >... | reverse complement strand
CGCAGATCGACCGAGACCCCGTGGCCCTGTTCGCCATCGACCGGTTTGACCACAAGGCTTTTGTGCTGCTCTAGAAAGGCGGCGTTGTCCTCGGGCGATCCGGCCATCTGCTGGGCTGGCAGCCTGACGCCCGCTCGGGCGAGCGTGCGATGGGTCAGGCGCTTGTCCTGGCACAGCGTCATGCTCACCGCTGAAGTCAGGTCAGACAGCGATTCGCGGCAGCGCACCTTGCGCCCGCCCTGGGTCAGCGTGAACAGGCCGGCCTCGGCGTCGTCGATGCTGATTTCGATGCCGCGGCGGCGCGCTTCGTCGACGATGATTCTGGCGTAAGGGTTGAGCTCGGCTTCCGGACCCGGACCGAGAAACAACTGCTGGTTGAAGGTGTTCTTGCGCTTGACGGTAAAGGTCTGCAGATCGCGGAAGCCGAGCTTGGCGTAAAGCGCTTTGGCCTGCTTGTTGTCATGCAGCACGGAGAGGTCGAGATAGGCCAGCCCGCGGCCCATGTAGTGCTCGATCAGATGCCGCACCAGCGCTTCGCCGACGCCCGGCCGGGTGCAGTTGGGCGCGACCGCCAGGCACCAGAGGCTGGAGCCGTTCTCCGGGTCGTTGAAGGCGCGGTGATGGTCGATGCCCATGACGCCACCGATGATCTCCGCGGAGTCTTCATCCTCGGCCAGCCAGTAGACCGGGCCGCCGTCCTGTCTCGGTGTGCACAGCTCCGGGTTCACCGGCAGCATGCCGCGCGACTGGTACAGGCAGTTGAGCGCCTTCCAGTCCGCTTCGCTCTGGACGCGCCGAATCCCGAAACCGCGAAAGCTGCGTCGCGCCGGGCGGTAATCGGTAAACCAGATTCGCGAGGTGTCGGACGGGTCGAGAAACAGCTGTTGCGGCGCGTAGGCCAGCACCTGATGCGGCGCGGCCACATAGAGCGCGATGTCGCGCTCGCCGGCCTGTTCATCGAGCAGATCGGCCGCCAGGTGCGCAGGGTCCGAATAGGTGTTGCCGATCAGGATGCGGCCCCAGCCACAATGCAGCGTTACCGGCGCACAGCGCTCTTGCTGGCCGTCCTCGGCCAGCCGTTGCTGCAAGCGCTCATACGTGGGGGCCTGGCCGCGCAACAATCGCTGTCCGTACGCTTGAGACTTCTGCATGGTGCATTCCTTGGAGGCTTGTCATGACGCCACGAGCGCTGCGCGTAACGTCATGAGCAGGTTGTTAAAGGCCTTGTTCGGTCAGCCACAGGTTGACGGCCGCCAGCTGCCAGAGCTTGGAACCGCGCAGCGGGGTGAGCTGGCCCTCGGGATCGTTGAGCAGCTTGTCGAGCATCGCCGGGTTGTACAGCCCGCGCTCCTGGCTGGGGTCGGTCAACAATTCGCGGACCCAGCTCAGAGTTTCGCCTTCCAGATGCTTGAGGCCCGGCACGGGGAAATAGCCTTTCGGCCGGTCGATGACGGCCGCCGGGATCACCTTGCGCGCCGCTTCCTTGAGCACGTACTTGCCGCCATCGGGCAGCTTGTACCTGGCCGGGATACGCGCCGACAGCTCGGCCACGTTGTGATCGAGGAAGGGCACCCGCGCTTCCAGGCCCCAGGCCATGGTCATGTTGTCGACACGCTTGACCGGGTCGTCGACCAGCATCACGGTGCTGTCTATGCGCAGCGCCTTGTCGACCGCCGCCTCGGCTCCAGGCTGGGCGAAATGATCGCGCACGAAGTCGCCGGAGAAGTCGCCCTTGACCCACTGCTGCTGCACGGTCTCGGCATATTCCTCGTAGCTGCGGTCGCGGAAGGCCTTCAGATAGGCCGCCACCGGATCTTCCGCGCCGTCCACCTGCGGATACCAGTGATAGCCGGCGAAAAGCTCGTCCGCACCCTGGCCGCTCTGGACGACCTTGCAATGCTTGGACACTTCCCGCGAGAGTAGATAGAAAGCGATGCAGTCGTGGCTGACCATCGGCTCGCTCATGGCGCGGAAGGCGGCCGGCAACTGTTCGAGGATTTCCTTTTCCTGGATGCGCAGCTGGTGGTGGCGCGTCTGGTAATGCTCGGCGATCAGGTCGGAATATTTGAATTCGTCGCCGCGCTCGCCACCGGCGTCCTGGAAGCCGATGGAGAAGGTCTGCAGGTTGTCGCCGGCGCCGGCTTCTCTCAGCAGGCCGACCAGCAGGCTGGAATCGACCCCGCCGGACAGCAGCACGCCCACATCCACTGCCGCGCGATGGCGCAGGGCGACGGATTCGCGCAGGGCTGTCAGGGTGCGTTCCTGCCAGTCTTCGAAGCTGTATCGCTGTTCGTCTTCCGATGCGCCGAACGCCAGCGTCCACCAGCGTCGCTGGCTGCTTTTGCCGTTGGCGTCGACACGCATGAACGTGCCTGGCGGCAACTTCTCGATGCCGGCAAACAGTGTGTCCGGCGCGGGCACTACGGCGTGAAAACTCATGTAGTGGTTCAGCGCCACCGGGTTCAGGACGCCGGCAATGTCGCCGCCCTTGAGCAGCGCAGGGAGCGTCGAGGCGAAGCGCAGCCGATCGCCGGTCATGGACAGGTACAGCGGCTTGATCCCGAGGCGATCGCGCGCGATGAACAGCTCCTGCACGTCTCGCTGCCAGATGGCGAAGGCGAACATGCCGTTCAGGCGGGGCAGTAGCGCTTCGCCCCAGGCATGAAAACCTTTGAGTAACACCTCGGTATCGCCGCCGGAAAAGAAGCTGTAGCCCAGCGCCTCGAGTTCGGCGCGCAGCTCCGGATAGTTGTAGATGGCGCCGTTGAAGACCATGGACAGGCCGAGCGCCGAGTCGATCATCGGCTGGCCTGAGGCCTCGCACAGATCCATGATTTTCAGGCGCCGGTGGCCGAGCGCCAGCGGGCCCTGGCTGTGGAAGCCGCAGGCGTCCGGGCCACGGGCCGCCAGGGACTGGGTGATACGTTCAACCGCGGCCAGATTGGCCGGTTGGTTATCGAAGCGAAGTTCGCCAGCTATGCCGCACATAAGATCCTTACCGGTTTTGCCGTTGGGGAGTGTGACCGGCACGCGAAGCGCGAAGTTCAGGCTTTCGGACGGCATGTACCGCTCTGGAGCGCCGTTCCCGGTGCGTATCGAGCCTTGCCTGGGCTGAACCGCGCCGGCCCGGCGGGTTCGATTTTTTGACGAGCTGATCGCCTGATGAATTGGATTCAGGGGGCTGGAAACGGCATGCGCCATTCAAGGCGAGCGCGGGCGCAACGGACGCTGGCGGGTTTCGCGCGTTGTTTCCAGACGGCGTTAGAGGCGAAAGCCCTCGACGATGTGTTCAGCCAGGGTTTCGCTGACCTGCGACCGGCTGCGCTCGCTACGCAGCAGCACGATGCTGCTCAGCGGCAGTTCCGGCATGCCTTCGGCTTCGCCCAGCACCCGCATGTCGGCCGTGATCAGGCTCTGCAACTGTGCGGTGACGGCCAACCCTGCGTTGACCACGGCCATCAGCGCCGACAGGCTCGGGCTGGTGTAAGCGACGCGATAGGGCACATCGAGGCTGTCCAGCGCGTTGCAGGCCCACGCCCGGCAAAAGCAGTCGGTATTGAACATCGCCAACGGCATGGGCCGCTGCTCGTGGGTATTGAAGCCCGGCGCTTCGGCCCAGACGAAGCGTTCGCGGCGCAGCAACTGGCCGATTTCCGTGCCCGGCTCGCGGGTGACGATGGTCAAATCCAGGTCGCGCCGCTGGAGCAGCTGGTAGGACGGTTCGCAATGCACCTCAACCTGTACCAGCGGATAAGCCTGGGCGAAACGCGAGAGGATGCCGGGCAGAAAGCGCATCACGTAGTCGTCGGGCGTGCCGATGCGCACGGACCCGACCATGTGCGGCTCGCGCAGAGTCGTCAGCACTTCGCCGTGCAGCTTGAGAATGCGGCGTGCGTAGCCGAGCAGGATCTGGCCCTCTGGCGTCAGGCGAACCTGGCGCCCGTCGCGCTCGAAAACCGAGCGCTGCAGGACGTCCTCTTCCAGACGCTTCATCTGCATGCTGATCGCCGACTGCGTGCGGTTGACTGCTTCAGCCGCGCGGGTAAAGCCGCCGTGATCGGCAATCGCGACGAAGGTGCGCAGCAGTTCCGCATCGATGCTCGGATAGTTGGCCAATCATCAATCTCCAAGATGGGTTGCATAAGAAACATTCGTTGGATTGATCATAAGCCGGGCCGGAAACTGACGCCATCCACACAGGAGGCAAAGCAGATGAAAGGCCAGACTGGGTTCATGCAAGCTCGCGCGCTCGGCGCGAATCCGCTCCATTCGCTAGTCCAGCGGTTATCCGCAGGCTGGAGGCAGCTCGGCCGCTGGCACGCCTTGTACCGCCAGCGCCGGCAGCTGGCCGCCCTGAGCGACGAGATGCTGAAGGACATCGGCCTCAGCCGCGCCGATATCGAAACGGAGATCAACCGCCCGTTCTGGGACGAGCCGTTGCGTCGCAGCTGATTGTTCCGTGCTATGTCAATTCCGCCGCGTCGTAGGATCGGTGAAACCCATCGCCGTCCAAACCGTCGTGACCGGACGGCTTCTCAAGGATGGCCCGCGCCTTATGGGTGCGGGCTGTTGCAGGCGCCGCCCTTGCCAGAAAGAGCGCGTCTCAGCAGACGTGGATCGGTGGCGCTATTCGCGACGAATCAGTTTGCGCAGCAGAAAACGATTCGGATGGCAGGCTTCTGCGATTGCGCGCGGAACGGACAAGGGATCGCCGTTGATCCACGCGGCCAGCAGCTCGCCGGACAGCGGCGCGGTGATCAGTCCGCGCGAACCGTGGCCGGTGTTAACGTACAGCCCATCGAGCCAGGGGCAGGGGATGTCCGGCGCCTGGCGCGCATCCTTGGAAAGCACGGCGTAGGCGGCGGCAAAGGATTCGGCATCGGCCAGCGGGCCAATGATCGGCAGGTAGTCGGGACTCGTGCAGCGAAAGGCGACCCGCCCGCGCAACTGCTCGACAGGGCGCGAATCGGCCTCGAGTCGGCTGTAAAGCTCGGGGGAAATCTCGCTCAGCATGTCGAGATTGGAGCGGTGCTCCGCCTCGCTCGGTGTGGGTGCGATATCGGCGAAGTTGAAACTGGCACCAAGCGTGTGCAGCCCGTCGCGCGGCGGCGCGACATAGCCTTTGGCGCAGAGCACCGTGCCCAGCGCGGCGCTGCGCTCGGTTGCCGGCAGTTCGGTGATCTGCCCACGGATGCGCTTGAGCGGTAACCAGGCGCTTTGGCTGAAACGCGCCGCTTCCGCAGCCCCGGCAAGGATGACTACGGGCGCTTCGGCGAGCGTCTTCTGTGCACTCATGGCCTGCCAGAGGTTGCCGCTGCGGCAGAGTTCGATGGCCTCGCTGTGGCGGATCAGCTCGATATTCGGGTGATCGATCAGCCAGCGGCACAGTGCCGGCGGATGCGCCCAGCCGGCGTCGGGGTAAAACAGCCCGCCAGCCGGTAACCGGACGCCAGCAAGCTGTTCGGCACCGTCGCGGTCGACCGCTCGCAGCAGCTCGCCGGGAAACGCGCCGATCAGCTCCGCCTGACGCGCCGCCTCCTTGTCATCGAAGGCAATCTGCAAAACGCCGCAGGCGTCCCAGTCCCGCCCACGCTGCAGATTGCCCAGCAACCGTCGGGTATAACCGAACCCGCTCACCACCAGTTGCGACAGCGCAGTGCCGTGCGCCGACAACTTGAGATAAAGCACGCCCTGCGGGTTGCCTGAACCTTCCTCGGCGATGTCGGCGTGACGTTCGAGCAGCGTAACCCGCCAACCCCGCGCGGCCAGGCTCGCTGCCGTGGCGCAACCGGCCAGACCCGCGCCGATGATCAGTGCCTTGCGCTCGGCCGGCTTGAACGACGGGCGCACGAACCAGGGCTTGCCGGGCCCGTCGGCCGTGCCGACGAAGCGACAACGCAGGCTTTCCCATTTGTCGCCGAACCCCGGAATTCGCTTCACCTCGAAGCCCACGGCCTTCAACCCACGGCGCACCTCGCCGGCACTGGTAAAGGTCGCCAGCGTTGTTTCGGGTCCGGATAGCCGCGCCAGTTGTTCGAAGAGTGCGGGTTGCCACATGTCCGGGTTCTTTGCCGGAGCGAAGCCGTCGAGAAACCAGGCGTCGATGCGAGCGTCGAGCGTACCCAGGCACGCCAGCGCATCGCCCACCAGCAGCGTCAGGACCACGGAGCCGAAACGAAACTGCTGAAAACCGGGATTCACCGCGACGTATTGCTCGAGCAGCTGCGCGGCCTGCGGCTGCAATTGCGGCCACAGCGCGAGCGCGCGTTCCAGATCGTCGCGCAGCAGCGGGTGCTTTTCCACACTGACGAAGTGCAGCCCGGCGCCGGCCGGCGCGCTGCGCTCGAACAGGGACCAGGCGCAAAGAAAGTTGAGCCCGGTGCCGAAGCCGGTCTCGCCGATCACCAGTTGCTCGCCCGCGGTCAGCGCCGCGAATCGCTGCGCCAGCTCATTCGGTTGCAGAAACACATGATCGGTTTCAGCCACGCCGCAGAGGCGCGAGAAGTAGACATCGCCATAGAGGCGCGACTGCGGCTGGCCATTGGCGTCCCAGTCGAGATCGGCCCGCTGGAAATCTGAGGAAGGGTGGCTGGACATCGAGGGGCATCCCGGCGTGAAAAGCCCGCGATTCTAACAGCGGCGCGAAACCTGCTGCGGGCGCGCTTTGTCGCATTAGCATCGCCTCGCGCGACGCCTATCGTGTCGCGGCCCGCCTGTCCGGATCAACCCAGCCATCCTTCTGGAGCACAGCATGTTCGAGTCCGCCGAAATCGGCCACACCATCGACAAGCAAACCTACAACGAGGAAGTGCCCGCGCTGCGCGAGGCGCTGTTGCAGGCGCAATACCGCTTGCGCGAGCAGGCCCGATTCCCGGTGCTGATCCTGATCAACGGCATCGAAGGCGCCGGCAAGGGCGAGACGATCAAGCTGCTCAACGAATGGATGGACCCTCGGCTGATCCGCGTCGACAGCTTCGACGTACCCACTGATGAAGAGTTGTCGCACCCGCCGGCCTGGCGCTACTGGCGCCGTTTGCCGGCGAAAGGCCAGACCGGGATTTTCTTCGGCAACTGGTACAGCAAGATGCTCCAGGACCGCATCCACGGCCGGATCAAGAAGGCCGAGCTGGAACTGGCCATCGACCGCGCCCAGCGTTTCGAACGCATGCTGTGTGCCGAGGGCATGTTGATTTTCAAGTTCTGGTTTCACCTGTCCAAGGACCGCATGCTGGCGCGCCTGGAGTCGCTCAAGGACGACCCGTTGCACAGCTGGCGCATCAGCCCGCTGGATTGGCAGCAGTCGAAAACCTACGACAAGTTCGTTCGTTACGGCGAGTTGGTCTTGCGCCGCAGCAGCCGCGATTTCGCGCCGTGGTACGTGATCGAGGGGCATGACGAGCGTTACCGCAGCCTGACGGCCGGTCGCTTGCTGCTCGAAGGCCTCAACGCGGCGCTCGATGCGGCCGAGCGCCAGCCGACCCCGCCGCACGTGGCGCCCGTACAGCTGGGCGCCGACCGGCTGAGCCTGCTCGATAGCCTCGACCTCGATCAGTCCCTCGACAAGGACGCCTACAAGGAGCAGCTGGTCGAGGAACAGGCGCGCCTTTCCGGGCTGCTGCGCGATCCACGCTTGCGCAAGCGTGGCGTGCTGGCCCTGTTCGAGGGGCACGATGCGGCGGGCAAGGGCAGCGCGATCCGGCGCGTGACCGATGCGCTTGATCCCAGGCTGTATCGCATCGTGCAGATCGCCGCGCCCAGCGAAGACGAACTGGCGCAGCCCTGGCTGTGGCGCTTCTGGCGCAACGTGCCGGGGCGTGGCGAGTTCACCATTTTCGACCGCTCCTGGTACGGGCGGGTGCTGGTGGAGCGGGTCGAGGGTTTCTGCTCGCCGGACGAATGGCTGCGCGCCTATACCGAGATCAATGAGTTCGAGGAACAGCTGGTCGATGCCGGCGTGGTGGTGGTCAAGTTCTGGCTGACCATCGATCAGCAGACCCAGCTGGAGCGCTTCAAGGAGCGGGAGGAAACGCCGCACAAGCGCTTCAAGATCACCGAGGAAGACTGGCGCAATCGCGACAAGTGGGATGAGTACGCCAACGCGGTCGCCGACATGGTCGACCGCACTAGCACCGAGATCGCGCCCTGGACGCCGGTCGAAGCCAACGACAAGCGCTTCGCCCGGGTCAAGGTGCTGCGCACGCTCAACGATGCGCTGCAGGCCGCCATCGGTTGAATGGGTATGGCGTCCGGCAGGCAATGGCCGGCCATATCCCCGCTGAATGGTCGTCGCCTTCGGCAAAAGGGCAGAACTATGCTCGGGGCATCGTTCAACGGCAGGCGCATCAACGGCCCGCCCAACCATTCGAGGTATGCCATGCGTGAAGTAGTGATCGTCGACAGCGTCCGGACCGGCCTGGCCAAGTCTTTCCGCGGCAAGTTCAATATGACCCGCCCGGATGACATGGCGGCCCATTGCGTCAACGCGCTGTTGTCGCGCAACGGCCTGGACCCCAGGCTGGTCGAGGACTGCATCGTCGGTGCCGGTTCCAACGAAGGCGCCCAGGGCTACAACATCGGCCGCAACGTCGCGGTGCTGTCGAACCTGGGCACCCAGTGCGCGGGCATGACGCTCAACCGGTTCTGCTCGTCCGGCCTGCAGGCAATCGCCATCGCGGCCAACCAGATCGCCTCCGGCTGCAGCGATGTGATCGTCGCTGGCGGCGTCGAATCCATCACCATGACCGCCAAGAGCAAGAACACCGACAACCTCTACAACCCGATCATTCAGGAGCGGGTTCCGGGTATCTATCACACCATGGGCCAGACCGCCGAACTGGTGGCGCGGCGCTACAACGTGACGCGTGAACAGCAGGACATCTATTCGCTGCAAAGCCAGCAGCGCACCGCGCGCGCGCAGGCCGAAGGGCTGTTCCAGGACGAAATCGTGCCGATGAACGTCCGTTACTACACCGAGGACAAGAACACCGGCGAGCGCACCGAGCACGAAGGCGTGGTCGACCGGGACGACTGCAACCGCCCCGATACCACACTGGAAAGCCTGTCAGGCCTCAAGCCCGTGTTCGCCGAAGACGGCTCGGTGACGGCTGGCAACGCGTCGCAACTCTCGGACGGCGCCTCGATGACACTGGTGATGAGCCTGGACAAGGCGCTGGAGCTGGGCCTCAAGCCCCGTGCATTCTTCCGCGGCTTTACCGTGGCCGGCTGCGAGCCGGAGGAAATGGGGATAGGGCCGGTGTTTTCCGTGCCGCGTCTGCTCAAGGCTCGCGGGCTGCAGGTCAGCGACATCGACCTCTGGGAACTCAACGAAGCCTTTGCCTCGCAGTGCCTGTACTGCCGCGACACGCTGGAAATCGACAACGAGAAATTCAACGTCAACGGCGGCTCGATTTCCATCGGTCACCCGTTCGGCATGACCGGCTCGCGCACCGCCGGCCACCTCATCCGTGAACTGCAGCGTCGCAACCTGCGCTACGGCGTGGTGACCATGTGCGTAGGCGGCGGCATGGGCGCATCGGGATTGTTCGAAGCGGTGCGGTAAAGAGGCGAGCGGCGAGCGGCGAGCCTCAAGCCTCAAGCCTCAAGCCTCAAGCCTCAAGCTGCAGGCTGCAGGCTGCAGGCAAAGCTTAGTGCGTGGGGCCGTCGCCCGCGCCCGGGCGGCGGGGGCAGCAGCCCGGGCTCTTTCGGTTCAGCCGCGGCTGGATTCCAGCATGGTTTCCGGCCGCACCCACTGATCGAACTCCTCATCGGTCAGATAGCCCAGCTCCAGCGCCGCTTCGCGCAGGGTGCGGTTTTCGGCGTAGGCCTTCTTGGCGATCTCCGCTGCCTTGTCGTAACCGATGTGCGGATTCAGCGCTGTGACCAGCATCAGCCCGCGCTCCAGATGCTCGGCCATGCGCTCGGCATCCGGCTCCATGCCGACGATGCAATGCGCGTTGAAGTTGCGGCAACCGTCGGTCAGCAAGCGGATCGATTCGAGCAGGTTGTGCACGATCACGGGTTTGAACACGTTGAGCTGCAGGTGCCCTTGGCTGGCGGCGAAGCCGATGGTTACGTCGTTGCCCATCACCTGACAGGCGAGCATCGACAACGCTTCGCACTGGGTCGGGTTGACCTTGCCCGGCATGATCGAGCTTCCCGGCTCGTTGGCCGGTAGACGCACCTCGGCGAAGCCGCCACGCGGCCCCGAGCCCAGCAGACGCAGGTCATTGGCAATTTTCATCAGTGCCGTGGCCAGGGTTTTCAGCGCGCCGGATAGCGCCACCAGCGGCTCGTGTCCGGAAAGCGCAGCGAACTTGTTCGGCGCGGTCACGAACGGCAGGCCCGACAGCGCAGCCAGCTCGGCGGCGATGGCTTCGGCGAAGCCGTGCGGCGCGTTCAATCCGGTGCCGACGGCGGTTCCGCCCTGGGCCAGCTCGAACACCGCAGGCAGCGCGTGACGGATGGCCTGCTCGGCGATGTCCAGCTGGGCGACGAAGGCGGACAGCTCCTGGCCGAAGGTGATCGGTGTGGCGTCCATCATGTGGGTGCGGCCGGTCTTGACCAGTGCGATCGGCTTGCCGCGCGCGCGTGCCTTGTCGACGGCGCGCGCGAAATCAAGATCCACGGCCAGCTCGTGCCCGTGCATGCGAGGATCGAGAAAGTCGACTCGATGTCGGCGCACGCCGACGCGCCGGAGATCATGCGCTGGCTCGGCGGCTTCACGCGTCCTCCACGGACGACGTTCCTCGTGCACGGCGAGGTGTCGGCCATGGAAGCGCTGCAGCGCACGATTGCTACGACCTTGAAGTGGAACACGATGATGCCGGCGCACCACCAGGTCGTCGAGCTGGGGTGACGCGGCGGCACGGGCGGCGGCGGCGCCGCATGGCTCTCAGAATCTCAGGTGTGGAGATGAAAGCACCTCTCGCTATTGGAGTGTTGATGTCGGTTTCATTGATCAGCGGATGCGGCGGCGGGCAAGGGACGAACAGCCCCGCCTCGGATAGCGCACGCCAGGCGCCGGCGTCGGCGGCCCATGCCGATCGCAAGTACCTGCTCGAGCGCGTGGACGACGCGGCGGTCGTGCAGTTGTACGCGGACGGGTTCGAGAAGCTGGCGCTGAAGGAGAAAGTGCTGATCTGGCACCTCTATCAGGCGGCGCTCGCCGGGCGCGACATTTACTACGACCAGCGCTACGCGCACAACCTCGAGATGCGCGACGTCCTCGAGGAGATCCTCACGCACGCGGATGGCATCGACGCGGCGACGCTCCAGGAGATCCAGCGCTACACCAAGCTCTTCTGGATCAATACCGGCCCGTACAACAACCTGACTGCCCGCAAATTCGTGCTGAAAACGACCCCCGAAGCGTTCGCCGCGGCGGCGGCGACGGCGCAGAAGAACGGCGCGACGTTCCCGCTGAAGTCCGACGAATCGCTCGACGCGCTGCTCGCCCGCCTGCGCCCGATGTTCTTCGATCTGAGTGTGGATCCCATCGTCACCAACAAGACGCCGGGCAAGGGCAAGGATATCCTCACGTCGAGCGCCAACAACCTCTACGTCGGCGTGACGATGAGCGACGTGCAGCATTTCAAGGAGCGCTATCCGCTCAATTCGCGCCTCGTGAAGCACGGCGGAAAGCTCGTCGAAGAGGTGTACCGCGTCGGCGGCCGCTACGACGCGGAGATTCGCGAGATCGTCCGCCATCTCGAGGCGGCGATCCCGTACGCGACCGAGCCGATGGCGAAGGCGCTCGCCGCGCTCGTCAGGTTCTACCGGACGGGCGAGACCGCCGACCGCGTCGCCTACGACGTCGCCTGGGTCGAGGACAAGCACTCGCCGGTCGATACCATCAACGGCTTCGTCGAGGTCTACATGGACGCGCGCGGCATCAAGGGATCGTGGGAGGCGCTGGTCTTCTACGTCGATCCC
>Ga0209971_1000391_pt1 | contig 11973 bp, 7 predicted proteins | sample InoplaM3SAM_FD_187588 | JGI IMG/M metagenome (GOLD analysis project Ga0209971, IMG submission 187588) | Arabidopsis thaliana rhizosphere microbial communities from the Joint Genome Institute, USA, that affect carbon cycling - Inoculated... | ecosystem: Host-associated > Plants > Roots >... | reverse complement strand
AAATCTCGATCCAGATACAGGTGGCCCTCGTAGACGATCTTGTCGGCCGGGTCGTTGATGATTAGATCTTCGTTGACCATTCGCCAATGGAACGCGCTGGACCAGCGATCGCCTTCAACGAAAATGAGTGCGTTCATGTCGACCTCGCGGATCGCATCCACCGCGGCCTGCGCAGCGGCCGGCCACAAGCCCTTGGTTGAGTGGGGCTCATTCATGATGTCGTAGCCCAGCAGCGCGGGGTGACCCTTGAATTCGTCCGCCAACTTACGCCATACAGCAGCGAAAGCGGTGTAGGGCACCTCGGGCGAGCCGATCAGATTGCCCTTGTAGCGGGCATAGTTGTGCATATCGAGGACGACCTTCTGGCCATGCCGAGCGGCGTAATCCAGGGTCCGCCGTAGCAGGCGCATCTGATCGAAATTCACACCCGTGTCGAGATCGTGCTGAACGCGCTCCCAGATGAATGGGAAACGGATCAGGCGAATGTTCTTGTCTGCGTAGTACTTGAAGTACTTTTCGTCTGGATAGAAGTAATTCGTGCCGAGCTTTCCGGGTGTGACATGCGGGGCGAAGTTCGCTCCGGACAGATTGATGCCGATCAGATCGATGCCAGCGGGCTTTTCGTCGGGCTCGGCCTGGACGAGTGCCATCGAGCCGATCGATAGCAGCGTAAGCAGCAACCGCATCGCCCCTATGGGCGAGCGTAGTGGAAGTGCCATGGATGTACCTTGAATCTGGTGGGTTCAAGCGCGGTGACTGCATGCGGCTTGGCTGCGAACCGGGTGGCGGCATGCCAAGCCAGGGAATTCAGATCTGTCTGGCGCGGCACCGTTCAAGCCTGTTGCCGCGCCAGGCACCCCTTACTTGCCTTGATAGTCGTACTGGTAGTAGCCGTATTCGCTATAGTTGGACGCTTTGCGAACCACCGCGTTGAAGATCACGCCCTTGACCAGTAGACCGTTCTGCTCGAGGCGGCGTTTGGCTACTTCGATCTCCTTCACCCCGTTCAGCCCATAGCGGGTCACCATCAACGTGGTGCCAGCCTGGCTGCCGACCAGTGCGGCGTCCGTGACGGCAAGGATCGGCGGCGTATCGAAGATAACCATGTCGTACATGCCGCTGATTTCCTTGACGAAGCGCGAGAAGTTCTCGTGCATCAACAGCTCGGAAGGGTTAGGCGGCAGCTGTCCGTGAGTGATTACATGAAGGTTGTTGAGCTGTGTCTTCTGAATGGCATCGAACAGCGTAATGCGGCCAGAAAGAATGTCCGACAGACCTTTTTCGCCTTGGCAGCGCATGACCTTGTGCAGGTAGCCCTTGCGCATGTCCGCATCGATCAGCAGGACCTTTTTGCCCGACTGGGCGATCACTGCGGCCAGGTTGCTGGTCACGAAGGATTTGCCAACCGCCGGGCTTGGACCCGTGATCATCAGGATGTTGTTCTTCGCCTCGATCATCGCGAAATGCAGGCTGGTGCGCAGGCTGCGCATGGCCTCGGTGGCGAGATCCGCCGGATCGTTGATGGTCAGCAGGTAAGAAGCGCTGCTCTTGTCACGCTTGAAGTTAGTCAGGCGTTTTTCGATTGCGCCTTGCTGGTCGCTGAACGGGATCGCTGCATAGACCGGGATACCGACTCGCTCGATTTCTTCCGGGTTCTCGACGCCGCGCTTGAGCGCTTCGCGTACATAGACGAAGGCGATGGCGAGGATCAGGCCGAGCAGGGTAGCGGCGATGACGATCAGCGGCTTGTTCGGCTTGACCGGGTCGTCGATGTCCGCCGCTGCGTGGTCGACGATGTGCACATTGCCCACCGTACCGGCCCGGATGATGTCCAGTTCCTGGGTCTTGTTCAGCAGCATCGAATAGGTTTCGGAGGACACCTCTACATCCCGGTTCAGGCGCAGCAGCTCCTGCTGGGTCGAAGGCAGCGTGCCGATCTGCTTCTCAAGCTCGGCCTTCTGCCCCTGCAGCTGGTTGATCTGGTTCATCAACGCCTGGAAGTTTGGGTGCTGACGCGTGAAGCGGCGCTCCATCTCGGTACGCTTGAGGTTCTGCTCGGAGATCTGCTTTTCCAGATCGACGATGCGGTCAAGCACCGATTGCGTCTCGGCGGTGATGTCCACCGAGTGGTTTCCGGTCTGGAACTTGTTCAGTGCGGTCTGCGCCGCGTCCAGCTTCTTACGGACTTCCGGCACCTGTTCGCTCAGAAACTCCAGGCTCTGCGTCGCTTCGGCGGAGTTGCGCGCGACGTTCTGTTCGACGTAACGCTGGGCGACTTCTTCCAGCACCTTGATCGCCTTCTCCGGATCGGTCCCTTCGAGGGTGACGTTGATGATGCCTGACGCCTTGCCAAGCTCGCCCGCCGAGAGTGCGTTCTGGTACGCATCGGTAGTGGCGTAGGTGCGGTTCTTGATGACAGTGAAAGTCGTACCGGGCCGGGCGTTGAGCTCCGAGACGGTAATGGAGTAATCCTCCACTGCGATCGTCTCTCCGACGACGCCCTGGACAATCACCTCATCGTCGGGGTCACGAAGGATGAAACCGTTGTTTTCTGCGGCTTCCAGCGTCAGCTCTTCGCCGTGCATCTTGTCCGGCACGATCAGTTGCGTCACGCGCAGCGACTCGCCACCCCAGGCGTAGGCTTCGAAACCGTCTGGATACCACCCCATCTCGCCTTCTTCGCTTGGCTCGAAGTGGCGATACATGTAGCCACCGATCAGCGGGAAGAAATGTGGTTCGATGATGATGTCGAGGTTCAGTGCTTCCACGGCGCCGCCGACGACCGAGCGCGACTTCAGCAGGGCGATTTCCGTCTGAGCCGGCGACACTGCAGGCGCGTTGCCGACCACGTCGGTCAGGCTCGGCAAGCCATTCTTGGGCTCGATCTGAATCATCGCGCTGGCGAGATACACCGGCGTTGCGAGCAGCGCGTAGGCGATCCCCAGCGCAGCGAAGAATCCGGTGATGGCGAGGATGAGGACCCGGTTGTTGATCAGTGTGTCGAAGAGGTGGGCAAGGTCGATGTCCTTGTCCTCTTTCGTTTCGTAGATTGGGCGCGGCATGGTGGTCATTGAAGTTCCTTCTTCTATTTCAGGTAAGGAAGCCAGCTCTCGACGGACTGCGTCAGAAGGCTGTGAACGTGTTCGAATGCGGGCTTGGATTGGCGATAAGGATCGGGTATTTCCGTATCGTCCAGCCATTTCCCCAACAGGAATGTCTTGCCATGTACTTCGGGTGCGATCTGGCGGATGTGCTGGATATGGCTCTGTTCCATAGCGAGGATCAGGTCGGCCTTGTGGAGCATCTCGCTATTGATCTGCCGAGCGCGATGGGAGCCGTGTTCCAGCCCATGCTCGTTGAGCACCTCATGTGCGGTCTTGTCCATCGGGTTGCCTACTAACGCTCCTATGCCTGCCGATGCTATGGACAGGCCTTTTCCCTGGAGTCTGTGCAGCAGCAACGCTTCGGCCGCCGGGCTTCTGCAGATGTTGCCGACACAGACGATCAAAATATTCTGGAACATGTTCCCTAGCGCCTCCGCGCGGTGGCCACGAGCGGGTGGCCGCGCCGATCACGGCACGCAAATCTGATATTTGCTTGTTTCATTAGTTCAATCTTCCTGCTGCGCTCGCGCATGAATGGTGAAGCGGGGTGGGGCGGCCCGATGCGTGCGCGATCAGTAGACGTCCTTGTTGAACAGCAGGGCGGGGACGGTCCGGGCGAGGATGTAGATATCGAACCAGACCGACCAGCGCTCGATGTAGTCCAGATCGAACTCGACACGTTTTTCGATCTTTTCGAGCGTGTCGGTTTCGCCCCGATAACCGTTGATCTGGGCCCAGCCGGTGATGCCGGGTTTGACCCGATGGCGTGCGGAGTATTCCGAAACGGCGTCTTCGAACAGGACGCCGGCCGCCTTGGTGGCCGTGGCGTGCGGGCGCGGGCCGACCATCGACATACTGCCCAGAAACACGTTGAGCAGCTGGGGCAATTCGTCGAGGCTGGTCTTGCGAATGAAGCGGCCCACGCGGGTGATACGGTCGTCATCTCGAGTGGTCTGACGCTCGGCATTGGCGTCCGATTTGGCGTGGTACATCGAGCGGAACTTGAACACTTCGATCAGGCGGTTGTTGTAGCCGTAGCGCTTCTGCTTGAACAGGATGGGACCCGGCGAGTCCAGCTTGATGGCCAGTGCCAGCAGCAGCATGACAGGTGCGGCGGCGAGCAGTGCAAGGCTCGACAGCACGATGTCCTCGATGCGCTTGAAAACCGGTGACCAGCCGCGCAGTGGCAGATCCGAAGCGATCAGCGTGGGCAGTCCGCCCACCTCGGTGATGCGCTTGTTGGCATGGCGAAAGGCGACCATGTCCGGCACCAGCAGCACATTTACTGGCAGCTTGCGCAGCTCGTTGATCACCTGGCCGATACGACTATCGGCGAACCAGGGCAGGGCTACGAGAACCTGAGTGACCTTTTCTTCGCGAATCATCTGTTCCAGGTCGCGGGTGTTACCCAGCAGTGGAAGATCGGCAAGTGTCTTGGGCAGGCGTTCGAGGCGATCATCGATAAAGCCGAGCACCCCGGTGCGGATGTCACGATGATGAGCCAGATATTCGGCAACACGCAGGCCGTTGTCGGTGCCGCCGAGGATGACAGCGTTCTGCAGATAGACGCCCTTGGCCATGAGGCGGCGAAACAGTGCAAGCATCATCATCCGCTCGGCACCGAACAGAACGCCGCTGGTGACGAACCAGAAGGTCAGATGTTTGGCTTCCAGGTAGCTGAACATGCCCAGACCCTGGTGCATGAAGATCAGCAGGCTGAACGCGGCGGCCCAGGCGACCAGCATGGTGCGAAAGCGAAGAAGGGTGCTGAACACCTCCTCGCTGTAGATGCCGACCGACTGGAAGATGACGACGCTGATCACGCCGAAGAACATCAGGAAGGTGCTGAAGGTGCCACCGCCGACCGGAAGATCGAGCGGGAGGAACAGCAACAGAAGGACGCCCGGCAGCACTGCGGTCAATCCATGTATCAAACGAATGCTGGCGAGAAAGTAGTCAACGAAACTGGGGTGGGCGTACTCAAGGGTTCCAACGGACTGTAAGCGCATACAAGGCTCCTTCCTTCGGCTATCGCTAGCTCGATTCTCGATTTTTATCGCCGCGATCCGCGGTTACTGATGGCAGGCCGCTATGCAACCTACTACGGGACAACTGCTCGGACCGCTGCGCGGGGGATGAGTTCACCCGTCCGGCATAAAGTGTCACTTGTTGCCGAAGAATTAACTTGCCGGCATAAGCAGTTGATAAATAAAGACTTATATTGCGGTTATGTCGGATTTAGCTGACATTTGCCGGTGCGCTTCCGACAGGTGGGGCGTCTGCGCGGGGCCTGGCTTAAGCCTGTCGGCGCCGGGCCGCCTACAACTTTATGCTTGCTGCGTGTGTCGTATGTCCGGCACGAAACGCTGACCTGGCAGGCACGATGAACATGAACTCCACCAAGGCTTTGCTGGTTCTCCACGGAAAGCAGGCAACTAATGAAGAGCTGCGCGAGGCGGTCCGCCAATGGCGTGACCTTGGCCACGAACTGGCCGTGCGGGTGACCTGGGAGCCAGGCGATACCGCACGGCTGGTTCAGGAAGCGCTTGCAGCCGGCTACCGCAGACTGGTCGCCGGCGGCGGAGACGGCACCGTGCGCGAGATGACTGAAGCGCTGCTCGGTAGCGGATCTGACGCCAGTCTCGCCGTGTTGCCCCTTGGCACCGCCAATGATTTCGCCCACGCCGCGCAGATCCCACTTGCGCCGTTCGATGCCCTGACCCTGCTCGGTTGCGAGCCGGTCGGCGTCGATGTCGGTGAAATGAACGGCGAGCCGTTCCTGAACATGGCGACCGGCGGCTTCGGCTCGAAGGTCACCGCGACGACTTCGGAAGAACTCAAGCGCGTGCTCGGCGGCAGCGCCTATCTGCTGACCGGCTTGTCGCGGTTCAGCGAACTGCGCTCGACCTGGGGACGTTTTACCGGACCGGAGTTCGCCTGGGAGGGTGAATTTCTCGCGTTGGGTATCGGCAACGGCCGCCAGTCGGGCGGCGGTCAGCAGCTCTGCCCGCAGGCGTCGATCGATGACGGGTTGCTCGACGTCTGCATCGTTCCGGCACCGGCGGATGCGGTCGGCACCCTGGGCACCTTGCTCAGTGGAGGGCTGCTGGGCATCGACACCGTCTCGGTGACTGCACGTGTTCCGTGGCTGGAGGTCGACGCGCCCGACGAGATTGCCGTCAACCTCGACGGGGAACCATCCTCGGCACGACACATGCGGTTCTCGGTCAGGCGCCGTGCGTTGCATCTGCATTTGCCGGTTGACAGTCCACTATTGCGAGCCGAGCCATTGGATCGGGAAAAGGGCGCGTCGGCCTGATCTCGCCGGCAATGCACATAAATATTGCCCGGTGGATAAAGCATCGATTGCAGCGGCCGATAACGGGTTAATTCCTCTCATCAGCCAAGGAGCCCGCAATGGCCGGCATTCTAGATTCAGTCGATCAACGCACCCGGTTGGTGGGGCAGAACCGCCTGGAAATCCTCATGTTCAGGCTTTCCGGCCGCCAGCAGTTCGCGATCAACGTGTTCAAGGTGCAGGAAGTCGTCCAGCTTCCGAAAATGACGTTGATGCCGCACCGACATGGTTCGGTATGCGGAGTGATCAACCTGCGCGGCCAGACGTTGCCGGTCATCGACCTGTCGCGCGCCATCGGGCTCCGCCCGCTGGTCCCGGATGAACGCAGCACCATCATCGTCACCGAGTACAACCGCTCGATTCAGGCCTTTCTGGTTGGCGGCGTGGATCGCATCCTCAACCTCAACTGGGAAGAGGTGCTCCCGCCACCGAGTACGGCGGGACGTCAGCACTATCTCACGGCGATCACCAAGGTCGACGACAGGCTGGTGGAAGTCATCGACGTGGAAAAGGTGCTGGCCGAGATCGTCCCGTACAACACGAGCATCGCGCCCGAGCGCCTGACCGATCCGGTACTCGAACGCGCGCGTGGTCGGGAAGTGCTTTGCGTCGACGATTCGACCGTTGCGCTGGCGCAGCTGCGCGAAACGCTGAGCCAGCTTGGCATCACCGTCCATACCGCCAGCGATGGGGTAAAAGGGCTGACCAAGCTCAAGGCCTGGGCCGACGCCGGAGAACGGATCACCGACCGCCTGCTGATGGTTTTCACCGACGCGGAAATGCCGGAGATGGATGGCTATCGGCTCACCACCGAAATTCGCAACGATCCGCGCCTGCGTGAACTCTACGTCGTGTTGCACACCTCGCTGTCCGGCAGTTTCAACCTCGCCATGGTGCAAAAAGTCGGCTGCGACAACTTCCTTTCCAAATTCCAGCCGGAGAAACTGGTCGACGTCGTTCGTGAGCGCCTGATGCTCGACGAAACCCGCTGACCACACTCGAGGCTCCTGCATGCATCTCTGCTCGTTGTACCGCTATCCGCTCAAGTCCGGCTCCGCTGAACCGCTTGAACGGGGTCGATGCGACGAGCTCGGGCTGGTTGGAGACCGCCGATGGATGGTGGTGGACGCCGCCAGCGGCAAATTTCTGACCCAGCGGGTGCTGCCGCGCATGGCGCTGCTCGGTGCTCGCTTGGCGCAGGACGGTGCATTGCTGCTCGATGCGCCTGGCATGGATGCGCTGCGTGTACCGGTTCCAGCTGACGACGCGCTGCGCGGTGTGGTGATCTGGCGGGAAAGCTTGCAGGCGCCCGATGCTGGCGAAGCTGCAGCTGATTGGCTGACGCGGATGCTGGCACGTCCGTGTCGGCTGGTGTATCTGCCGGTCGCGCGGGGCATTCAGATCGACCCCGACTACGCGAGACCGGGCGAGCGGACCGGCTTTACCGATGGCTTTCCGTTTCTGCTGATCGGCCAGGGCTCGCTCGACGATCTGTCGGCGCGCGTTGGCGCCTTGCTCGATGAGCGCCGGTTCCGGCCCAACCTGGTCATCGCCGGCGCGGCTGCCTACGCCGAAGATGGCTGGCGGCGGATTCGCATCGGTGATCTGCAGTTCCGGGTCGTCAAACCCTGCTCGCGCTGCATCATCCCCACCATAGATCCACGCACGTCCGAGCGAAGCCCGACACAGGAACCGCTGGCAACCCTGATGAGCTACCGCAAGCGCGAAGGCGGTGTGTTCTTCGGCCAGAACCTGATTGCCGAAGGCACGGGCGTGCTGGAACCAGGCATGCCGGTCGAACTGCTCGATTAGTCCGGTCGCCCCGGCCCCGGCGCAACCTTGCGACGGAACCGAATCAACGCTGAAACCCTGATCACTGACCGTCGAAGTAGCGCTCGTGCCATTCGACCAGCGGCTGCGGCGAGTTGAGCTTTTGCCCGTAGATCACCGAGTAAGTGAGCACGTTCTGCACGTATTGGCGTGTTTCGTCGAACGGAATGTTCTCGACCCAGACATCGAACGGCAGGTGCTTGGCGTCCTTCAACCATTGGCGAACCCGTCCGGGCCCGGCGTTGTAGGCAGCCGAGGCAAGTACCCGGTTGCCGTTGAACTGCCCATAGATCTGACTCAGATAGGCAGCCCCGAGCTGGATATTGAAATTCGGGTTGAGCAGTTGTTGTGGCGAAGAATAGGGAATGCCGAAGCGCCTGGCGGTTTCCTTGGCCGTCGCCGGCATCAGTTGCATCAAGCCTGTGGCGCCCACCGGTGAGCGGGCGTCGGCCATGAATGCGCTTTCCTGACGGGTGATCGCCATTACCCAGCTCGGATGTATCTCGCGTGCCTTGGCAGCGCTTACCGCGTCGCTGCGATGGGCCATGGGAAAGCGGATGTCCAGGTCGTCCCAGTATTTGGCCTGGCTGATGGTGCGGATGGCAGGAAAGTACCAACCCATGTCATAAGCGAGCCGCGCCTGGACAACCAGTTCGTCACGGTCGAAGCGGCGGCTGGCGTAATACCACTCCCGCCGGCCGTCGACGATGTCGCCGCGGCCATGAAACTCCATGGCGCGGCGTATTCCGGGCGTGTTCCGGACCTTCTGCACGACGTCTGCAGCCGGCGCGAGGGGCTGGTGGTTCAACTTGTAGGGCGCCTGGATACGGTCGGCGGAAAGGAATCCGTAAAAGTCGCGCTCGCCGGCGACCGGCTTGTAGAGCTGCGCCACCTGTTCGTCCTTGGGCTTGGCCAATTCCAGGCTGCGCGCCGTCCAGTAACGCCAGCGGTTGGTATCGGCAAGTTGCGTCGGAAAGCGCTGCATAAGCGAATAAGCGTCTTGCCAGCGGCCAAGACGAAGCAACAGGCGGGCCCGCCACTCGCTCACGGTATCGTCACGCAGCTCGGGATCGTATTCAGCCATCACCTTCAGCGCGCGCGGATCGAAGCGCTTGGCCAGCGTGAGCCCGACCTGGCGTGCGATCGCGACCTTTTCCTGGGTCGAGAACGAGAGGCGCCGGGCGTAATCGTCGAGCAATGCGAGCGCCTGTTCCGGATCCTTGCGGGCGAGCCGGCGAAGCCCCAGCGAGACGATGTCGCCCATGGTTTCGCTGGCCGGCTTGAACCGCTCGGTCTGGGTCAACAGCTGCGGCTTTTGTGCGACGTCGAGCAGCAATTCCCCCTGCGTTTGCAGCGTCGTCAGGCTCTTGACCAGGAAGCTTGCGAGCCCGTAGTTGCCCACCTCGACTGCAAGCTTCGTTCGTTCCCAGCGCAACTGCTCGGTCAGCTGGCCGGCCGCGTCCCAGCGGTCGAACAGCGCGTCGCAGGCTTCGTGCTGCGATTTGCCGACCAGCCACAGGCGCTTTGCTGTCTCGTAGCCCTGGGCGGTCTGGCCGCTGGCGAGTTGGTACTGGCCGTACAGGCAATCCAGTTCGGCGAAGTTCATCTTGGCATCGTAATGCGCAACGAAGGGCTGCCAGTCGCCCCGGGCCGCCAGCAAGCGCAACCAGCGCAGCCTCATCCAGTTGGCCTGCGGCAGATCGCCGTGCTCGGCAAGAAACCGATCAATTTCGTCATTGCTTGCGGTCTTCAGCCGTGCGGTCAGTTCGTCGTAGGCCAGGTAGGGTTCGAGCGGGTAATCACGCAGCGCACTGGCATAGCGGCGATAGGGTTCGCTGTTGCCCTTGGCCAGCGCCCGCTTGGCTTCGTCGTAATACTGGCGCTGCTGCTCGAGACTGGCGGCTGCGGTGGTTTGGGAGCAGGCAGCGAGGAACACAAAGCAAAAGCAGATACTGGAGAGTCGACTGCGCATGAGACTTCCGAAAACGAGGGCTTGGAATGCTGAGGGCTAGCTTAGCCTGCGCTGTCCGGCAGTTAAACGAGGATTAAGCAGTTGCGCTCGACGTAGGCTGGCGTTCCGACGAACGTGCGATCCAGACCGGTTGCCGGCGAACGCGAGGGGCCGCTGCGGCTCGTATCTCGGCTGATTGCGGCTCGTTCCCGGAGTGCTTGCCGACGCTAGTTGGGCGGGTGCGTTCTGCTAGACTGCGCGGCCTGTTTTTCGGAGATCGTCATGACCCTGCTCAAGTTGACCAATGTGTCCCTCGCCTACGGCAATAATCCATTGCTCGATGGAGTGTCCTGGCAGATCGCGCGGGGTGAGCGGGTGTGCATCATCGGCCGCAACGGAACCGGCAAGTCCAGCATGCTGAGCCTGGTCAAGGGCAGTCAGCTGCCCGACGACGGTGAGATCTGGCGTGCGCCCGGGTTGAAGATCGGCGAGCTGCCGCAGGAGCTTCCACTGGCTGACGGGCGCACCGTATTCGATGTGGTGGCCGAAGGCCTTGCGGGCGTGGGTCAGCTGTTGGCCGACTACCATCATCTAAGCCAGAACATCCAGAACGAGGCGGATCTGGACAAGCTCATGCATGTCCAGCAAGAGCTCGAAGCCAAGGATGGATGGCGGCTGCAACAGCTGGTCGACAGCACGCTGAGCCGCCTGCAGCTGCCCGCCGACAAGACTCTGGCCGAACTCTCCGGTGGTTGGCGCCGCCGCGTACTTCTGGCCCAGGCGCTGGTGTCCGAACCGGATCTGCTGTTGCTGGACGAGCCGACCAACCATCTGGATATCGGCGCCATCGCCTGGCTGGAAGAAGCGCTGACTGGGTTCAACGGCGCGGTGCTGTTCATCACCCACGACCGTGCCTTCCTGCAGAACCTTGCCACGCGCATCCTCGAACTCGATCGCGGCCACCTGATCGACTGGAATGGCGACTACGCCAGTTTTCTCGTGCACAAGGAGCAGCAGCTCGCCGCCGAAGAGACGGCCAATGCGCTGTTCGACAAGAAGTTGGCGCAGGAAGAAGTCTGGATTCGCCAGGGCATCAAGGCCCGTCGCACCCGCAACGAAGGGCGAGTGCGCGCATTGAAGGCGTTGCGTGCCGAGCGTAGCGAGCGGCGCGAACATCAGGGCAAGGCGAACATCCAGATCGACGCCGCCGAGAAGTCGGGCAAGCAGGTCATCGTCGTCGAACAGGCAAGCTTCGCCCATCCGGGCGGCGAGTCGCTGATTCGCGATTTTTCGATGGTCCTGCAGCGTGGCGATCGTATCGGTTTGCTGGGCGCCAACGGCACCGGCAAGACCACGTTGCTCAAACTTCTTCTGGGCGATCTGCAACCTACCAACGGCAAGGTCGAAGCCGGCACCCGTCTGGAAGTGGCGTATTTCGACCAGCTGCGTCACCAGCTGGAACTTGAAAAAACAGTCATCGACAACGTCGCCGAGGGCCGCGATTTCATCAGCATCGACGGTCAGAGCCGCCATGTGCTGTCCTACCTCGGCGATTTCCTGTTCGCGCCCGAGCGGGCGCGCTCGCTCGTGCGCTCGCTCTCCGGCGGCGAGCGCAACCGGCTGCTGCTCGCGCGAATCTTCGCGCGCCCGGCGAATGTGATCGTGCTCGACGAGCCGACCAACGATCTCGACATCGAGACGCTGGAGCTCGTCGAAGCGCTGCTCGCGGA
>Ga0209971_1000389_pt1 | contig 12028 bp, 5 predicted proteins | sample InoplaM3SAM_FD_187588 | JGI IMG/M metagenome (GOLD analysis project Ga0209971, IMG submission 187588) | Arabidopsis thaliana rhizosphere microbial communities from the Joint Genome Institute, USA, that affect carbon cycling - Inoculated... | ecosystem: Host-associated > Plants > Roots >... | reverse complement strand
TGACCGTTGAGGTAGCTCGTCACGGATTGCGCAAGCTTGTCCAGAAGCGCGTGCATTGCCTGCGGGTTCTCGTACAGCATCGCCTTTGACTTGCGGAAATCCTTCGAAGAACCGCCCTCGACCATATAGGTCGCCAACGTCCAGGGGCTGCCGGAAAAGCCGATCAGCGGAACACGGCCGTTCAGTTCGCGGCGAATGGTGCGTACGGCATCCATGACGTAACCAAGATCCTTCTCCGGGTCCGGCACCGGCAGCGCTTCGATATCGGCCATGCTGCTGACGACTTTCTTGAAGCGCGGGCCTTCGCCGGTTTCGAAGTAGAGCCCGAGCCCCATGGCATCCGGCACGGTGAGGATGTCGGAGAAGAGGATCGCGGCGTCCAGCGGATAGCGCTCCAGCGGCTGCAGCGTGACCTCACAAGCCAGCGCGGGATTCATGCACAGGCTCATGAAGTCCCCGGCCTTGCCGCGGCTGGCGCGGTATTCGGGCAGATAGCGTCCGGCCTGACGCATCATCCACACCGGGGTGACGTCGACAGGTTGCTTGAGCAGGGCGCGGAGAAAGCGATCGTTCTTCAAGGCAGTCATGTCTGGGTTCCAGCAAAAAAGTGGCGGCATTGTCGCAAAGCGGAAATCAAAAGGCACGGCGAGCGCCGTGCCTTTTGTCTACACCCTTGATTCCGGTCAGGCGCTGCAAGCTGCAAGCTGCAAGCTGCAAGCGAACCAGCCTGCGGGCTCGCACCGAAGAAGCCTCATGCTTCTCCTGCGCGTCGCCTTGCAACTTGCCGCTCGAGGCTCGCAGCCAGCGTTACAGCTCGAGGTAATCCAGAATCCCTTCAGCTGCCTGGCGGCCTTCGAAGATGGCCGTTACCACCAGATCGGATCCGCGAACCATGTCGCCGCCAGCGAAGATCTTCGGATTGCTGGTCTGGTGCTTGAACCGACCGAGTTCAGGCGCAACGACCCGGCCCTGGTTGTCGGTCTCGATGTTCTGGCCTTCGAACCAGTCCGCCGGGCTCGGACGAAAGCCGAACGCGATGACCACGGCGTCGGCAGGCAATACTTCCTCGGAACCGGGAATCGGCTCGGGGCTGCGCCGCCCGCGAGCGTCCGGCGCACCGAGACGGGTTTCGACAACCTTGACACCCTCGACCTTGCCTTCGCCAACGATGGCGATGGGCTGGCGGTTGAAGAGGAACTTGACGCCCTCTTCCTTGGCGTTTTTCACTTCCTTGCGCGAGCCCGGCATGTTCGCCGCGTCACGGCGATAAGCGCAGGTCACGCTCTTGGCGCCTTGGCGAATGGAGGTGCGGTTGCAGTCCATCGCGGTATCGCCGCCGCCGAGCACCACGACCTTCTTGCCCTTCATGTCGACGAAATCTTCTGCCGACTTCTCGAAACCGAGGTTGCGATTGACGTTGGCGATAAGAAAATCCAGCGCGTCGTGAACGCCCGGAAGATCCTCGCCGGGAAAACCACCCTTCATGTAGGTGTAGGTGCCCATGCCCATGAATACCGCGTCGTAGTCCGCGAGCAGCTGGTCAATGGTGACGTCCTTGCCGACTTCGGTGTTCAGGCGGAACTCGATGCCCATGTCGGTGAATATTTCACGGCGACGGCTGAGCACCGACTTTTCCAGCTTGAATTCGGGGATACCGAACGTCAGCAGGCCGCCGATCTCGGGGTTCTTGTCGAAGACCACCGGCGTCACACCGCTGCGCACCAGCACGTCCGCACAGCCAAGCCCGGCCGGGCCGGCGCCGATGATTGCGACTTTTTTGCCGGTCGGCTTGACCTTGGACATATCCGGACGCCAGCCCATCGCAAAGGCCGTATCGGCGATGTATTTCTCCACCGAGCCGATGGTGACCGCACCGAATCCATCGTTCAGGGTGCAGGCACCTTCGCAGAGACGATCCTGCGGGCAGACGCGGCCGCAGACCTCGGGCAACGTGTTGGTCTGGTGCGCCAGTTCCGCCGCGGCGAGGATGTTGCCTTCGGATACCAGCTTCAGCCAGTTGGGAATGTAGTTGTGAACCGGGCACTTCCACTCGCAATAAGGGTTGCCGCAACCCAGGCAGCGGTGGGCCTGCTCGCATGCCTGCTGGGGCTTGAAGGGTTCGTAGATCTCGACGAATTCCTTCTTGCGCTGGCGCAGCAGCTTCTTCTTAGGATCCTTGCGCCCGACCTCGATGAACTGGAAGTCGTTATTCAGACGTTCAGTCATTTCAAAACCTCTTAACAGCAGCGGCGAGCCTCAAGCTGCAAGCCGCAGGACAATCACGATGCCGCGCCTCCTGCCGGCTGTGGCGGAGGCATGCGGCTTGGAGCTGCTTTATTGTGGGTTGGCCCGGGTGCTCGACAGCAGCATCGCCAGGTTGGCGGCCTTCGGCTTGACCAGCCAGAAGCGACGCAAGTAGTCATCGAGGTTGTCCAGCAGCGTCGCGCCCCAGGCGCTATCGGTCTCGGCCACGTACTCGCGAAGCACTTCCTGCAAATGGCTACGGTGGGCTTCCATCGCCTCACCGGTAATGCGCTGCAGGTTGACCAGCTCGTTGTTGACCCGATCGACGAAGCTGTTGTCCATGTCCAGCACGTAGGCGAATCCGCCGGTCATGCCTGAGCCGAAGTTGTAGCCGGTCTTGCCCAGTACGCAGACGAAACCGCCGGTCATGTATTCGCAGCAATGATCGCCTGTGCCTTCCACCACCGCATGGGCACCGGAGTTACGTACCGCGAAGCGCTCGCCAGCAGTACCACTGGCGAACAACTTGCCGCCGGTCGCGCCGTACAGGCAGGTGTTGCCGAGAATGGCCGAATGCTGCGACTCGAACCCGCTGTTCTTCGGCTGGGTAATCACAAGCTTGCCGCCTGTCATGCCCTTGCCGACGTAGTCGTTGGCGTCGCCTTCGAGGTAGAGATGCAGGCCACCTGCGTTCCAGACGCCGAAGCTCTGACCCGCCGTACCCTTGAAGCGGAAGGTGATGGGCGCGTCTTTCATACCCTGGTTGCCATGCAGCTGGGCGATTTCGCCAGACACCCGCGCGCCGATCGAGCGGTCACAGTTGCAGATGTCGAGTTCGAACTCCCCGCCACTCTTGGCCTCGATGGCGGCTCGCGCCAGCTTGACCATCTCCTCGGCCAGCAATCCCTGGTCGAACGGCGGGTTCTTTTCCACCTCGCAGAATTGCGGCTTGTCGGCTGGGATGTGATCGCTGCCGAGCAGCGGCGACAGGTCGAGATGATTCTGCTTGGCGGTCTCGCCCGGCAAAAGCTCAAGCAGGTCGGTACGACCAATCAGCTCCTGCAGGCTGCGTACGCCGAGGCGGGCCAGCCACTCACGAGTTTCCTCGGCAACGAAGGTGAAGAAATTCACCACCATGTCGACCGTGCCGATGAAATGATCCTTGCGCAGCTGGTCGTTCTGCGTAGCGATGCCGGTCGCGCAGTTGTTCAGATGGCAGATGCGCAGGTACTTGCAGCCCAGCGCAATCATCGGCGCGGTGCCAAAACCGAAACTCTCGGCGCCGAGGATCGCAGCCTTGACCACGTCCAGACCCGTCTTCAGGCCGCCGTCGGTTTGCACCCGCACCTTGCCGCGAAGATCGTTGCCACGCAGGGTCTGATGAGTCTCGGCCAGGCCGAGCTCCCAGGGCGAGCCCGCATAACGGATGGACGTCAGCGGCGACGCGCCGGTGCCACCGTCGTAACCGGATATGGTGATCAGATCCGCGTAGGCCTTGGCGACGCCCGCAGCGATGGTGCCGACACCCGGCTCGGCGACGAGCTTGACCGATACCAGCGCCTTCGGGTTGACCTGCTTGAGGTCGAAAATGAGCTGTGCGAGATCTTCGATCGAATAGATGTCATGGTGCGGCGGCGGTGAAATCAGCGTGACGCCCGGCACCGCATAACGCAGCTTGGCAATCAGACCGTTGACCTTGCCACCTGGCAACTGACCGCCTTCGCCGGGCTTGGCGCCCTGCGCGACCTTGATCTGCAGCACCTCGGCATTGACCAGATACTCGGGCGTAACGCCGAAACGACCGGTCGCCACCTGCTTGATCTTCGAGCTGCGCTCGGTGCGGTAGCGCGACGGATCCTCGCCACCCTCGCCGGAGTTCGAACGCGCGCCGATGCGATTCATTGCGGCCGCGATGGCCTCGTGCGCCTCTGGCGACAACGCGCCAAGCGAAATGCCGGCCGAGTCGAAACGCTTGAGAATCTTGTCCAGCGGCTCGACTTCCTCGAGCGCCAGCGGTTGCTCCGCCACCTTGAGCTTCAGCAGGTCCCGCAGCATCGCCGCCGGACGTTGGTCGACCAGCGCGGTGTACTCCTTGAAACGATGGTAGTCACCCTGCTGCACGGCGACCTGCAGCGCCGCCACGACATCCGGGTTATAGGCGTGATACTCGCCGCCGTAGACGAATTTCAGCAGACCGCCTTGCTGGATCGGCTTGCGTGCGGTCCAGGCCTCAGCAGCGAGTGCCTTCTGCTCGGCTTCCAGATCGACGAAGCGCGCGCCCTTGATACGGCTGGCGACGCCCCGGAAGCTGACATCGACCACTTCGTCGGCCAGACCCACAGCCTCGAATAGCTGAGCACCACGGTACGAAGTGATGGTCGAAATGCCCATCTTAGAGATGATTTTCAGCAGGCCCTTGGAGATGCCCTTGCGGTAGTGCTTGAACACCTCGTAGAGGTCGCCCAGCACCTCACCGGTACGAATCAGGTCACCCAGCACCTCGAACGCGAGGAACGGATAAACCGCGGTCGCACCGAAACCGATCAGCACGGCGAAGTGATGCGGATCGCGCGCCGTAGCCGTTTCGACCAGAATGTTGCAGTCGCAACGCAGGCCCGTTTCGATCAGACGATGGTGCACCGCACCGACTGCCAGCGACGCATGCACCGGCAGCTTGCCCGGCTCGATAGCGCGGTCGCTGAGGATCAGCATGACCTTGCCGCTGCGCACGGCCTCTTCAGCCTGGTCGGCTATGTTGCGGACCGCAGCTTCCAGGCCGAGGGACTCGTCATAGTTCAGTTCGATCAGCTGGCGTTCGAATCCCGGGCGATCGAGCTCCATGATCGTCCGCCACTTGGCCGGCGAGATCACCGGCGTGGTGAGGATCGCGCGGTTGGCGTGATCGGCGGTTTCTTCGAAGACGTTGCGCTCGGCACCCAGGCAGGTTTCCAGCGACATGACGATGGATTCGCGCAGCGGATCGATCGGCGGATTGGTGACTTGGGCGAATTGCTGGCGGAAGTAGTCGAACGGCGAGCGCACACGACGCGACAGCACCGCCATCGGCGTGTCGTCGCCCATTGAGCCGACCGCCTCCTGCCCCTGCTCGGCGAGCGGGCGCAGCACCTGGTCACGCTCCTCGAAGGTGACCTGGAACATCTTCATGTACTGCTTGAGCTGGTCGGCATCGTAGAAGGCCGACCCATGGTCGTTGTCATCCAGAGTGGACTGGATGCGCAGCGCGTTTTGACGTAGCCACTTCTTGTAGGGGTGCTGCGATTTCAGACGGTTATCGATGTCATCGGTATGCAGAACCTGCCCGGTTTCGGTATCCACCGCGAGGATCTGACCCGGCCCGACCCGGCCTTTTGCGATGACATCTTCCGGCTTGTAGTCCCATACGCCGACTTCAGACGCCAGTGTGATGTAGCCATTGGTCGTGGTCACCCAGCGCGCCGGACGTAGCCCGTTGCGGTCGAGCAGGCAGATCGCATGGCGCCCGTCAGTCAGCACCACGCCAGCAGGACCATCCCAAGGCTCCATATGCATTGAGTTGAATTCATAGAACGCGCGAAGGTCCGGATCCATGGTCTCGACGTTCTGCCAGGCCGGCGGAATGATCATGCGCAGGCCGCGGAACAAATCCATCCCGCCGGTGACCAACAGCTCCAACATGTTGTCCATGCTCGAGGAGTCCGACCCCGTGCGGTTGACCAGCGGGTCGAGGCTTTCCAGATCCGGCAGCAGCTCGTTGGCGAACTTCAACCGACGCGCCTGCGCCCAGTTGCGGTTGCCAGTGATGGTGTTGATTTCGCCGTTGTGTGCGAGGAAGCGAAACGGCTGGGCCAACGGCCATTGCGGCATGGTGTTGGTTGAGAAGCGCTGATGGAACACGCAGATCGCGGTAGCCAGGCGTTCATCACCCAGGTCCGGGTAGAACTGCGCCAGATCGGCCGGCATCATCAGGCCTTTATAAATAATGTCCTTGTCGGAGAGGCTGCAGACATAGAAATCCTTGTCGCTGGCCAGCGCGACTTCCGCGCGACGGCGGGCGAAGAACAGCTTGATGCCGAAGTCCCGTTCAGACAGGCCTTCGGCAGAGATGAACACCTGTTCGATCCGCGGCAGACGTTCCAGGGCCAGACGGCCAAGTACGGTGGTGTCGATCGGCACTTCGCGCCAGCCAACCAGCGTCAGCCCTTGGGCTACGATCTGCTCGTTCAGCTGGGCCCTGGCCGCGTCCGCCTTGGTCGCGTCCTGGCTGAGAAAAATCATGCCCACGGCGTAGAGCGCGGGGAGCTCGGCATCGAAATGCTGCATAGCCATGGCGCGCAGGAACGCATCGGGCTTTTGCATCAACAGGCCGCAACCGTCACCGGTCTTGCCATCGGCGTTGATGCCGCCTCGGTGAGTCATGCAGGTAAGCGATTGGATAGCAGTCTGAAGCAGGTGATGGCTTGCCTCGCCCTGCATGTGGGCAATCAGACCGAAGCCGCAGTTATCCTTGAACTCTTCAGGACGAAACAGACCTGCTCTCATAGGCACTCCACCAGCTAAATGCGTTGTAAATCAACCCCTTATTGACGGCGCACAAAAAGGCCCCGTCATACGCGTGGGCAAAAGGGGGAGCAGTTTACAAAGCCCGGTAGAACGACACAATTTAATTTTTGCAAGCCCCAAAACAGTGCGATGCGCACTATTTTGGGGCGAAAATCAGCGTGATTGAGCAATTTCCTGCTGCACACTAGCCAGACTCCGAGCCCAGGGCTTTCCTGATTGCAAAGCCTGAGGGAGGCCCTTCGCTGCATCCAGCGCCGCCTTGCGGCTGGAGAAACTACCGTACGTCACCACATAGAGCGGCTTACCATCGTGCTGCTTCACGAAAAATCTGAAGCCTTGGCCATGTTGTCTTACGAGCGCCTCGGCTTTGCTACGCGTACGGGTGCCTAGCACCTGAATGAGGTAATTGGTCTTTGGCTGATCGGCGTACCAGTTCGCCGCGGCGGCTTGCGCAACGGGCTCCGCGGCTGCTGGCTTGGCTACATCGGCGCGCACCGGGGCCTCGCTCGCTGTCGATGTCGGCGGGGCAACTGTCTTAGCAGCGGTAACAGGCGGAACAGCCGGCATTGCAGGTTCAGGCACAACAGGGGGAGCGGGTTCCGCAACGTTCAGCCCTGACTCGGCCGCCAATTCGTCCGGCTCTGCGCCGCCAGCAGACGCAAGGGGTTCCCGCATCACAGGCTGGTCGGGCGCGACCGGAGTCGCCTGTTGGCTCTGCTGTTCCGAGCCCAACGCATCGGACTTCGAACTATCCAGCTCAAGAGGAAGACTCGCAACGGTTGGCTCGACCGGCCGCTCCTCAACGTCACGCATGAACAGCGCAACGGCGACGACCACGATCACCGCGACGAGTGCGAGCAAATGCTTCTTGGGCAAAGACAAATGCCAGCCCGCTGACTTGCGCTTCCCTGTCGCTTGGCGCATCGCCTGCAGCAACTCATCACGAGCGAGTTCGTTTATTGCACCGGGCCATCCGCCGGAGCCCTCATGAATATGCGATAGCTGTTCCTCGGACAAACAATCCAGCCGCCCGCCCGCCCCCTCGAGGCGCAAGGCGATGTACTCACGGGTTTCCGCTTCTTCGTAAGGCTGTAGCGCTATCACATGAAAGCGCTCTTCCCCTTCGACCAGCGCTTCCAGCCGTGCGACCAGCGCATGTTCTCCGAACAGGAATACATGCGGTCGCCCTTCGGGGTTGCCCTGAGCCAACCGCAATAGCGTTTCAACAGCCGCGCCGGTCAATCGCTCGGCATCATCAACGAGCAGGTAGACCTCCTGCCCTGTCAGTGCCAACTGGATAATTTGCGCCATGATCGAGTCATAGTCGGCGCGCGGGCTCCCAAGCGTCTGAGCGACTTGCTGCAGCAAGGCAGCCGAATCGAGGGTGTCCTGAGGGGAAATGACCACACTCTGAACAGCCTGCTTGTTGCTGCTTGCAACGAGCGCCTGCCGCACGAGCGTCTTCCCGCTTCCTTCCGGCCCGGTCACGACCAACAACAGCTGACTGTAGCGCGCCAAGTGGTGCAGCTGACCCAACACCGGCTTGCGCTGCGCAGGGAAGAATTTGAAGCCAGGCACGCGAGGAGCGAATGGATCATGGCTGAACCCGTAGTGGGTCAGGTAGGAATCGTCAGCGGACAAACTGGTCATGGAAATCTCTTAGGCTCTCGAGTCTTGCGCAAGCGCGTCATAGTTGACGCGTAAAGTTGCTTCCAGCACGTCACGTGGGAAATCGGCCGTCACCACGGCCTCACCCAACCGTTTGAGCAACACCAACCGCAGCTGTCCGTTCAAAACCTTCTTGTCGACCGCCATATGTGTCAGGAAATCCTCGACACACATATTGGCCGGGGGGACCACTGGCAGGCCAGCCCTGGTCAATAGACGGACGACACGATCCCGATCACGAGTGCTGACCCAACCGAGCTGTCGCGACATCTCGACGGCCATTACAGTGCCTGCAGACACCGCCTCGCCATGTAGCCAGGAACCATAGCCCTGATGGGTTTCGATGGCATGGCCAAACGTATGCCCGAGGTTCAGCGTCGCCCGGATACCTGTTTCACGCTCGTCCGCACCCACTACACGCGCCTTAGCAGCACAGGACTGCAAAATCGCTTCGGTAAGCGCTGCCTGATCAAGCACCCTGAGCTTTTCCATATTCTCTTCAAGCCATCCAATAAATGGCTCGTCACAGATCAGGCCGTACTTGATCACTTCGGCCAGGCCAGCCGAAAGCTCTCGCGGTGGCAGGGTGGCCAGCGTAGAGGTGTCGATGAGTACCGCCTGCGGCTGATAGAACGCCCCCACCATGTTCTTGCCAAGCGGATGATTGATACCGGTCTTGCCGCCTACGGACGAGTCGACCTGCGACAGCAGCGTCGTCGGAACCTGGATGAAGTGGACGCCGCGCTGATAGCAGGCAGCGGCAAAGCCGGCCATGTCGCCAATCACCCCACCGCCGAGCGCGATAACGGTGGTGCCACGGTCATGCCTGGCTGTCAGCAGCGCGTCAAAGATCGATTGCAGCGTCTGCCAGTTCTTGTTGCTTTCGCCATCGGGAAGTACTACGGGCGTGACACTGTAGCTGTCGAGGCTACGGCACAGTCGGTCAAGATAGAGCGGACCTACAGTGTCGTTGGTGACAATCGCGACCTGCTTGCCGCGGATGTAGGCACTGAGGAGTTCACCGTGATCGATGAGTCGCTCACCGATCATGATCGGATAGCTCCGCTCACCAAGAGCGACTTGTAGAGTCTGCATAAGCTCCCCGGGGTTAAAAAGGGGGCTAGGATAGCGCAGATTGACTCGAGGTTTCACGAGCTGTCAGCGACGCGAGCTGCCCAAGAATCTCCGCAACCACCATCCGCGGAGGGCGCTCGTCAGTCTGGATGATTACATTCGCGATCTCGCGATAGAGCGGATCGCGGATTGCCATCAGATTGGTCAGAATTTCACGGGGATTAGGCGTCTGCAACAGAGGACGATTGCGGTCCCGCGAAGTGCGGTCAAGCTGTTGCTCGACCGAGGTGCAAAGATAAATAACGCGCCCGCCAGCCTGTAACAGCTGTCGGTTATCCTGCCGGAGAACCGCACCACCACCGGTCGCAAGCACGACGCCATGCATCCGACACAGATCCCCGATGACGGCATGCTCCCGCTCACGAAACCCCTGCTCACCTTCGACGTCGAATATCAGCGGAATGCTGGCACCCGTGCGCTGCTCTATTTCCTTGTCGGAGTCCCGAAAAGGCAGGCGCAACTCCTTGGCGAGCAGGCGTCCGATGGTGCTCTTACCAGCGCCCATCGGACCTACGAGGATGTAGTTTGGCATCGATTGTTTAGCGGCTGACTTGGATCGCCTGATTATTCATGATCCGCGGTGTAATGAACACCAACAGCTCGGATTTCCGGTCTTGCACCAAATCGCGGCGGAACATCCGACCTACGAACGGTAGATCACCAAGAAACGGAACCTTGTCGACCGACTTGCTTTGCGTGTTCGAGAACACGCCGCCAATTACGATCGTCTCGCCGTCTGTGACCAGGACCTTGGCGTTGACCTCATTCTTGCGAATGGCCGGTATGCCCCCTGTACTGGCCGCCTGGGAAAAGTCTGGCTCATCCTTTGTGACTTTCACCTCCATGATAATTCTGTTATCCGGGGTGATTTGAGGCGTGACCTCCAATGAAAGTGCTGCTTCCTTGAACGACGTGCTGGTTGCTCCGCTGGAGCTGGCTTCTTGGTAGGGGACCTCCGATCCCTTGAGAATTTTGGCAGTTTCCTTATCTGCAGTGACAACTTTGGGCTGCGAGACAACCTCACCGTTGCCGGTCTTTTCCATTGCCGACAGCTGTAGATCCAGAATGGCGTTATTGCTTACGAAGCCCAAGCCGATGCCCGATGTAGCTCCGGTAGCCCCGAGATCAACAAAAGGCAGGTTAAATGGAGTCTTGACCGTGTCGCCCTCCTCGCCTCCTTCTTCCAGAGACAAATCGTCACCCCGGCCGTAGGCGTTCCAGTTGTCGTTGAGGCTGACATTCCCGCCCCACTTGACGCCTAAGCTTTTGTCGTAGTCAACATTTGCTTCTACGATCCTCGCCTCAATCATCACTTGGCGTACCGGTATATCCAGCTGCGCGACGATACGCCGAAGCTCATCCAAACGCTCTTGCGTCTGGTACGCGATGATATTATTGGTGCGGTCATCCACGGCGATCGAGCCGCGGTCGGAGGTTGCGCCATCCTTGTCGGTAACCGACTGGAACAGTCGCGCAATATCTGCCGCCTTGGCGTAGTTGACCTGCACCACTTCCCGACGCAAGGGCGCCAGCTCGGCGATCTGGCGCTGTGACTCTAGCTCCTGACGCTCGCGAGCCGCGATCTCGTCGGCCGGCGCGACCAGCAGGACGTTTCCAACCTGTCGCTTGTCGAGACCCTTGGTCTTAAGTACCAAATCAAGCGCCTGGTCCCAAGGTACGTTTTGCAGCCGCAGCGTGATATTGCCCTGTACCGTGTCGCTCGCTACGAGGTTGAGGTCGGTGAAATCCGCAATCAGCTGCAGTACGGAACGGACATCAATGTCCTGAAAATTCAGCGAAAGCTTTTCGCCGGAATAGGTGAAATGGTCCGCCTTGCGCTTCTCTGCGTCTGCCTCGGTGAGCGGCTTGACGCTGATGGTGAGCTTGTCGTCAGTCTGGTAAGCGAGATAGTCGTACCGCCCCGTAGGCTCGATGACGATGCTCGCTCCGTCGGATTTACCCGTGGAGTCGACGAATTTGACCGGGGTAGCGAAGTCCTGGACATCCAGACGGACTCGCAACGATTCCGGCAACTGCGTATCGGCTAAGGTGACTCGGATTTTCCCACCTTGCTCTTCGATGCTCGGGCTGACGGTCGGGTCCGACAAGGTGATCACGACATTGCCAGCACCGTCGTCTCCCCGACGAAAATCAATATTGTTGATTGCGTTGCCCACCGCTATCGGCGCCGCAACCGGCTTCGCAGGTGCCACAGGTGCTACGACCGCAGTCGTCGGCTTTGCGCTTTCGCCAAGCACGACGAACAGGTTGTTCCCGTCCACGCGGGTCGAATACGGCACCAGAGACGTTAGATTGACAATCAACCGGGTCCGGCCTTGGGCTTCGACTACGGTTACGCTCCGTGCATTACCGACGCCGAGTTCATGATTCTTTGTCGCAAGCTTGTTGGAAACGCCAGGCA
>Ga0209971_1000387_pt1 | contig 12050 bp, 9 predicted proteins | sample InoplaM3SAM_FD_187588 | JGI IMG/M metagenome (GOLD analysis project Ga0209971, IMG submission 187588) | Arabidopsis thaliana rhizosphere microbial communities from the Joint Genome Institute, USA, that affect carbon cycling - Inoculated... | ecosystem: Host-associated > Plants > Roots >... | reverse complement strand
ACCCGCACTCACCTGCTGCCCATGGAGCAGATCCGCGAGGACCTCGCCAAGCTCCAGATCATCGTGGACAAGACGGCCGGCCCCCAGGAGCGGGAGGCGATGGCCTTCGTCACCGAGCATGTCGGCGCCCGCTAGCGTCTTCGTCGAGGCGCCGGCGCGTCTCTGCCGGGATCGCCGCGCGGTCGGTCAGGATCGCGTGCTCGAGCGCCTTCCGGCAGAAACAGTCGCGGTCGGGAAGGACGCGCGCGACCGCCTCGCGCATCGTGCGGCGGGCGGCCGCCGCGTTCTCGGCGAGGATCGCGATGACGGCTTCGACCGACACGGCCGCCTCCGACTCGCGCCAGGCATCCCAGTCCGTCACGATCGCGAGCGTCGCGTAGCAGATCTCGGCTTCCCGCGCGAGCTTCGCCTCCGTCAGGTTCGTCATCCCGATGACATCGGCGCCCCAGGACCGGTACAGGCGCGACTCCGCGCGCGTCGAGAACTGGGGACCCTCCATGCACACGTACGTCCCCCCGCGACGCGCGGCGAGCCCCGCCGAAGCGGCCGCCTCGTCCAGCGCGAGAGCGAGGGCCGGACACACCGGCTCCGCAAACGACACGTGCGCCACCAGCCCGTCCCCGAAGAACGTGTCGGCGCGGCGGCGTGTGCGGTCGATGAACTGGTCCGGGATGACCGCGTTCCGCGGGGCGTGCCTCTCCTGAAGGCTACCGACCGCCGACGCGGAGAGCAGGGCGTCGCAGCCGAGCGCCTTGAAGCCCCACACGTTCGCCCGGTAATTGATCTCGGCGGGGGCAATGCGGTGCCCGCGCCCGTGTCTCGAGAGAAACGCCACGGGCACGCCGGAAAGCGTGCCGGTGAAATAGGAGTCGGATGGCGGCCCGAAAGGCGTATCGAGCGTCTCTTCGGAAAGCCCTTCGATCGCGGCGAAATCCGATATCCCGCTCCCGCCGACGAGCCCGACGCGTCCTCTCAGACCGGCGCCTCCTCGAGGGTCGCGCGGTGCTCCCCGACCGCGTCCAGGACCCGCTCCGCGAGGACCAGCGCGTCGCGCCCGTCCTCTCCAGAGACGAGCGGCCGTCCCCCCTCGGCGATGGCGCGGCGGAAGTCGGCGAGTTCCCGCGCGAGCGGCTCTTCCCGGGACACCGAAACGGACACGGGGACGATCTCCGGCCATCCGGGCTCGCCGGCGAGCCGGTAGGCGGAGACGCTCTGCGACTGCATGTCTACGGAAACGTAGATGGAGGGCGCGAACACCCGGAACTTGCGGACCTTTTCCGCCGAGACCCGGGAGGCGGTCAGGTTCGCCACGCACCCGCCCTCGAATGCGAGCCGCGCGTTTGCGATGTCGAGCTTTCCCGTGAGGACGGGGACTCCGGCCGCCCGGACCTCCCGCACGGGTCGCTTGACGAGCGCCGACACGATCTGCAGGTCGTGGATCATGAGATCGAGCACGACGTCCACGTCGAGGCTGCGTGCCGTGAACACGCCGAGCCGGTGCACTTCGACGAATCGCGGGGATGCGACGAGCTCGAGGGCCGCCTGGATCGCCGGGTTGTAACGCTCGACGTGTCCCACCTGGAGGACCCGCCTCGCCCGGCTCGCCCGGGCGAGCAGGTCGTCGGCCTCGGCGACGGACGCCGCGATCGGCTTTTCGACGAGGACGTGGAGCCCCCGGTCGAGAAAGAAGCCGGCGATCTCGGCGTGCGTGACGGTCGGCGTCGCGACGACGACGGCCTCGGCCTCGCCGGCCACGGACTCCAGGTCCGGGAGGATCCGCAGCGAGAACTCTCTCGCGATCTCTTGCGCCCGGCCCGGGTGGTGGTCGTGGACGCCGACCATCGCGACGCCCGAGAGAGAGGCCGCGACTCTCGCGTGGTGTCGCCCGAGGTGTCCGACTCCGACGACCGCGAGGCGGGTTTCCTTCATCGGCCGCCTCCGGTCATCGATGAAATCCCCGCTTGCTTTCGCGAATGAAGGCCACGAGCTCGTCCACCGCGGGCACGCCCACGATCTCCTTCTCAATCCTCTCGATGGCCTGCGTCGTGTTGAGCTTGGACTTCACCAGGAACCGGTAGGCCCTCTGGAGCGCGGCGATCGTCTCCTCCGAGAAATCCAGTCTCTTCAGCCCGATGGTGTTGATTCCGTAAGTCTTCGCGTCGATGCCGTCGGTCTTGCAGAACGGGAGGACATCCTGTCGGCACTGCGCGAACGCTCCGACGAACGCGCAGCGACCCACCCGCACGCCCTGATGCACCGCCGCGAACGCGGAGAGGATCGCGCGGTCGCCGACCTCGACGTGCCCGGCGAGGGACGCGCAGTTCGCGAACACGGTCCACGAGCCGACCCGGCCGTCGTGGGCGACGTGCGACCCCGCCATGAAGTAGTTCCCCTCTCCGATCGTCGTCTCGCCGCGGCCGGTCGCGGTGCCGCGGTGAACCGTCGAGAACTCCCGGAACACGTTCCGGCTCCCGACGACGAGGCGCGTCCGCTCCCCCCGGTACTTCAGGTCCTGCGGCTCGAAACCCAGGACCGCGTGCGGGAAGATGCGGTTGTCTTCACCGAAGACGGCGGGGCCTTCCAGCTGCGCGTGCGAGCCGACCGACGTCCCGCGGCCGAGCTCGACGGCGTCTCCGATGACCGCGAACGGCTCGACGCGGACTCCGTCCGCGAGCTTCGCGCCCGGGGACACGACCGCGGAGGCGTGGACGTCGACGCTCACGGCCGGTCGACGAAGGTCGAGAGCAGCTCCGCCTCCGCGACGAGGGCATCACCGACCCGGGCCGTCGCCCGGCATTTCGAGAGCCGGCTCTTGATGGTGACCATCTCGACTTCCATCACGAGCTGGTCGCCCGGGACCACGGGCCGGCGGAACTTGCAGCGGTCGATGCCGGTCAGGTAGATCAACTTCCGGTCGCGGTCCGGCAGGCTCGCGAGCAGGCCCACGCCGCCGACCTGCGCCATCGCCTCGACCACGAGAACGCCCGGCATGACGGGGTTGCCCGGGAAGTGCCCCTGGAAGAACTCCTCGTTGTACGAGACGTTCTTGATTCCGACGACCCGCTTGCCCGGCTCGACCGACAGGATTCGATCCACGAGCAGGAACGGGTAGCGGTGCGGCAGGATCTTCAGGATTTCGGTGATTCCGATCTCCAGGGCGGGCCTCCTTTCTCGATCCGCGCCAGCCGTCGCTCGAGTTCGTCGAGTCGCCGCTGGAGCTCGGGCAGCCGCGCGACGAGGGCCGCGCTCCGCAGGAAATCGCGGTGCCGAGCGGCCGGCATTCCGGACACGACCTCCCGCGGCGGGACGGATCCGGTGACGCCGGCCTGGCCCGTCGCGATCGCGCCCTCTCCGACCGTGACGTGGTCGTTGACGCCCACCTGTCCGGCGAGCGTCGCGCGATTCTCGATGCGCGCGGACCCGGCGATGCCGACCTGTCCGCAGAGGATCACGTCCTCGCCCACGACGACGTTGTGACCGATCTGGACGAGGTTGTCGATCTTCGTGCCGCGGCCGATCCTGGTCTCTCCGAGAGTCGCCCGGTCAATCGCCGAGTTGGCGCCGATCTCCACGTCGTCTCCGATCCGCACGGTCCCGACCTGCGGGATCTTGCGGTGCGACTTCCCGTCCCAGACGTAACCGAAGCCGTCGGACCCCACGACCACGCCGGGATGGAGGATGCAGCGCGACCCGATGACGCAGCCGTCCGCCACGGTCACGTTCGGGTGCAGGACGCTGTCCTCGCCGATCTCCGCCCGCTCCCCGACGAACGCGCCCTCGGAAATCCGGCTGCGCGCCCCGACGCGCGCCCCGGCGGCCACCGTGGCCCCGGCCGCGATCGACGCGCCACGCCCGACCCGCGCCGTCGGATGGACCCGGGCTCCCTTTGCGACTCCCGGCCGATGGCGCTTGCGCGGAAGCTTCCGCTCGAGCCACAGGGCCAGCGCCAGCGCGGGGGCATCGACGACGACCGCCGGACGCCCGGCGGCGGCCTCCGCGGACGGCGCCAGGACGGCGCCGGCCCGGGTCTTACGGGCGGCGGCGGCGTAGCGCTCCCCCGCAATCCAGGAGAGGTCTTCGGGACCCGCGTCGTCGAGCGGCCGGACTCCGGAGAACGTCAGCCCGGGATCACCGCAGACCCGCCCGCCCACGGCGGCCGCGAGCTCCCCCAGGGTGAAGGTGGAAGACGCTGCGGCCCGGCGCGGCCGGGTCGCCGCCCTTCGGGAGTCTGCTCGTCGAGATGGCACGCGGGACGGGATAGTACTAAGAACGTCGCGGAGACAGGCACTGCGGGCCTGCACCCGCAGCAAATTCGAGAGCCCCCTTGCGGGGGCTCGTCGTTTCCCGTTTCCCGTTTCCCGTTTCCCGGATTTACGAGGGCTTCTTCGTCGGCGCGGGTGCCGGGGCTGCCGGGGGCGCCCCCGCCGGGGCCTTCGCGGCGGCCGCGGGGGGCACCGCGACGGTGGTGTTGAAGCGCTTCAGCACGTCCTCGGTGATGTCCGCCGTCTCGTCGGCAAACACGAGGCCCGACTGGAACTTGTTGAAGATCAGCGTGTAGCCGCGCTCCTTGCCGAGCTGGGTGATGATCGGAAACACGCGCCGCTCGAGGTCCGCGAGCTCCTTCTTCTGCGCCTGATCGAGGTCGCGGCTGGCCTTCTCCGTGAAGCTCTTGTAGTCGATCGACTTCTCGTTGTACTGCTTCTGGAGCTGTTCCCGCTTGTCGTCGGACAGCGACTGGCCCTGCGTGGAGAGCTTTTGCTCGATGTCCCGGAGCTCCTTCTGCAGGCGATCGTTCTCGGACTTCTTGTCATCGCTCAACTTCTTGACCCGGCTGAAGGCTTCCTTGCCCAGCGCCGAATCCCGCACCAGGCGCTCCACGTCGATGACCGCGATGCGGACGGATGCCGAGGCCGGCGCGCTCGAGGGCGCCGTCTGGGCGGCCGCAACCGCGGCGAGCGAAGCCGCGAGGACGGTCGAGATGGCTCGTTTCATTCCAAAACTCCTTCTGTTTCCCCACCGGGAAAAACGCGGCATATTAGCAATTTCCTCGAAACGACAACAGTCCGGGCCCCCGTGACATTTCCCCTCGGCCCGGCAGGTCGCCGGGAGACCTCCCCGGCTCCGGTCGCGGCGCGATCAGTCTTCGGGGCTCTCGTCGCGGCGCGCGAAGTCTTCTGGGCCCCGGTCGCGGCGCGAGGAGTCTTCGGGGCTCTCGTCGCGGCGCGCGAAGTCTCCTGGGCGCCGGTCGCGGCGCGAGGAGTCTCCCGAGGTAATCGAGGGAGGAGCCTCGCGCCGCGGGAGCGCCAGGTAATTGGCGCGGGGACAGGCCCTGCGGGCCTGCACCCGCCGCAGTCCATCGGATCAGGCGCTCGGGCGAGGCAGTCACGCCGAGCCGCTCGCCGGTGCGGAACGCAGATTCCGAGCGAAGCGCCCGCGACGGTTAGAAGGTCCGCCCGATCGAAAAGTCGAAGCCGGAGCGCCGCTCCCTCAGCCTCCGGATCGGGAAGCCGAACTGGTCGATCGGGGTCTTGGGGTCGAGGTTGAACGAGTAGATAAAGCGCAGCGGGGCCTGGAAGATGGGGAGAAAGATGCGCAGCTCCGCTCCGACCGAGGACCGCACGCGCGTCAGGTCGATGCCCTGATCCTCGTGGTAGGTGTTGCCGACGTCGGCGAACGCGAGGATCTTCGCAGGGCCGACCGACGCAAAGACGTACTCCGCGTTGAAGATGAAGTACTTGTCTCCGCCCAGGATCCGACCCGCTTCGTCCGTGAAGATCTCGTCGTTGTCCTTCAGCGGGAGTATCGACCCGGTTCGGAACCCCCGAATGCTCGACTCCCCCCCGAGCTGGAAGCGCTCGAAGATGGGGATCTCGCCGCCGGAGAACGGCCCCACGTAGCCGGCCTCGAAATTCAGGCCCAGGTAGGCGTGCCGGGGGACGCGGATCGGGATGTAGGTCGATCCGCCGAAGAGCGGCTTGACGAAATCCTGGTTGCCGCCGAGGACGCTCCCGGCGAACTGCGTGGTCAGATACATGCGGTAGCCGCGGTTCGGGTCGAAGGGATCGTTGCGACTGTCCCAGCGGTAGCCGGGAGTGAGGGACGACGTCAATCCCGTGACCTCCGTGAGCTTCTCGGGCGGCGCCGGCTGTCCCGGGGGGACCTGCGCGCCGCTCACCGGGAAGTTCGCCTTCACGTCCTCGTAGGCGTAAAGCAGCGACCAGCTGTCGAAGAGGCCGAGCCCCTTCCCGTAGAACAACGTTCCGCCCTGGCGCTTCTCGTCGATGTTCAGGTACTCGACGTTGCGCCGGAAGAGCGAGACGCCGATCGTCTGGTTGCGGTCCATGAACCAGGGAACGGTGTAGGAGACGTCGTAATAGTTCGAGATCCGGCCCAGCTGCGCGGCCGCTCCGATGACCTCGCCGCGCCCGAGGAAGTTGCGCGTCTGGAAGGAGAACTGTCCGAAGAATCCGTCCAGAGCGGAGTACCCCGCGCCGAACTGGATCTCGTTCTTGCTCGCCTCGGTGCCCTTGATGACGAGGTCGACTTTCTTCTCGGCCGGGCGGACGGAGAACTCGGGCTCTTCGGAGATCTTGAAGTACCCGAGCTGCTGCAGCTTCTGGAGGCTCTTCTTGACCGCCTCCATGTTCATCACGTCTCCCTCGTCGAGGGCGAACTCGCGGCGGATCACCTTGTCTCGCGTGGTCGTGTTCCCCTTCACCTCGAGGCGGCCGAGGTAGAACTTCTCCCCCTCGTAGATCCTCACCTCGACGTCCACGCGATGGTCGGCGACCTCCTTGTAGGCCGGATCCGCGTACCAGTAGATGTACCCGCGGGACTTGTAACGGGCCTCGATCCGCTGCAGCGCTTCCACGAGCCGATCGCGGTTCAACACCGACCCGGGGGGAAGCTCGAAGAATTCCTTCTGCAGCTGGGCGGCCGGGATGACGGTCGGCTCGGGAGGATCGGCCGGCTCCCCCTGCTGGGTCACGCGAACGACGCGGATGTCGCCGGTGTAGAACCGCTCCCCCTCGACGACCGGAATGGTGATGCGCGCGCGCCTCTTGATGCGCTTCGGCTTCGCGTTCGGGTTCTTGACGAAAATCTCGATCTTCGGGTCCTTGACGACGATGTCCTTGTAGCCTCTCGCGGCGTAGACGGCCTTGATGTTCTCGACGTCCTCGTCGTAGTTCGCCTGGCTGTAGGTGGTCTTCTCCGGGGAGATGAACCGCCACCACGCGTTGACTTTGGTCTTCTTCATCGCCATCCGCAGGCGCCGGTCCGAAATGACGTCGTTGCCCTCGAACTCGATCGAAGCGATCTTGACCTTCTCCCCTTCGTCGATCACGAAGACGACCTTCTTTTCGGTCTTGGAGACGTCCTCGATCCGGTAGTCGATCGTCGCGCTGCGGAAACCCTTCTCGATGTAGAGGTCGGAGATCGCGGAACGCGTCTTCGCAACCTGGCGCAGCGAGAGCGGTCCACCCGCGTTGATCTCGATCTTCTCCTCCTTCAGCTTGTCCCGGATCTCGGAGGTCGAGAGCTTCTTGTTGCCGGAGTATTCGATCGCGGAGATCGTCGGCCGTTCCTCGATGGTCACGACGAGCGTCACGCCGGCGGGGTCCTTCTCGGCCTCGACGGACACGTTCTCGAGGAGTCCCACGTCCCAGAGCGCCTGGAAGTTCGTGCGGATCTTCTCGGGGTCGTAGCGGTCTCCGACCTTCACGCCCAGGTAGTGCGCGATCGTGTCGGGAGAGACCGTCTGGTATCCGACCACGCGAAGCCCGACGATCCGTTCGGAGGGGCCGGCCGGAGGCAGCTGCGGCGTCGGAGCGGCGGTGGGAGCCGCGGGAACAGCCGTCCCCGCAGCCGGCGTCGGCGACGGGACCGGCGGGATGTTGACCGGAAGGGGCGTTGCGCCGGCGGGGACCGGAGGCGGAGGCGGCTGCACCGCGGGGGTGCGGGCGGCCGGCGGCGCCTGGGCGGCCAGCGGCAACGCCGCCAGGAGGAGCGCGGAACCGAGGACGAAGGGCAGCGTGCGGCGGACGCTCGCCGAAAAGACGATTCCTTCCACCGGTGTGCTTCTCCGCTGCAGCAAGCGCAATTCGATATCTCGCACGGAAGGTGGATTATTCCCGAACTGGTGAGCAGTGAACAGTAAACAGTGAACGGTTTACTGTTTACCGCCCGGCGTTCATTCGGTGGCGATCGGCTCGATCTCCCGGGCGAGGATCCGGAGTCCGTCGGGCCCCACGCGGACCTCGATCGCCTCGACCCGCTCGTCGCGGCTCTGGATCAGGAGCTCGGAGACCGGGTCCTCGATGTACTTCTGGATCGCGCGCCGGAGCGGGCGCGCGCCCATGTTGGGATCGTCGCCGCTCTGTTGGAGCAGCCACTCGATCGACGCGTCGTCGACGTCGAGGGCCGCGCCCTTCGGAGCGAGCGTCACGTTGACGTCGTCGATCAGCAGGCGGCAGATCTTCGCGAGCTCTTCGCGCCCGAGCGGGTGGAAGACGATCGTCTCGTCGATCCGGTTGATGAACTCGGGCGAGAAGTCGCGCTTGAGCTCCTTCAGCACGAGGTCCTCGATCTCGCGCATGTTCTGCCGCTCGGGCGTGCCGCCGAAGCCGAGGCGCGTCCGGGAGACGAGGTGTTTCGTCCCGATGTTCGACGTCATGATGATGAGCGTGTTCTTGAAGTCGACCAGGTTGCCGTAGGCGTCGGTCAGGATGCCGTCCTCGAGGATCTGGAGGAGCAGGTTGGCGATGTCCGGGTGCGCCTTCTCGATCTCGTCGAACAGGATCACGCTGTACGGGTTCCGCCGGATCCGCTCGGTGAGCTGACCGCCCTCCTCGTGCCCCACGTATCCGGGGGGCGATCCGATGAGCTTCGAGACCGCGTGCTTCTCCATGTACTCGGACATGTCGAAGCGGACGAGCGACTTGTTGTTCTCGAACAGGAACTCGGCGAGGCGCCGCGCGACCTCCGTCTTCCCCACGCCCGATGGCCCGAGGAAGATGAACGACCCCATGGGCCTGTTCGGGTTGTTGACGCCGAGCCGCGAGCGCCGGATCGCCTTCGAGACGCCCACGATCGCCGCCTCCTGCCCCACGATGCGCCGGCGGAGCGCGTCTTCCATGTGCAGCAGCTTCTCGGCCTCCTCCATCTCGAGGGAGGCCACCGGGATTCCCGTCCAGGAAGAGATGATCTCTTCGATGTCGCGGCGGGTGACCTCCTGGGTCGCCTCCGGGCGATCCGCCGTCTGCGCCTTGGTTCGCTCGATCTCCTCCTTGAGCTCGATCTCGCGCTCGCGCAGGAACACGGCCTTCTCGAAGTCCTTGTCGGAGATCGCCTTCTTCATCTCCTTGACGATCTGTCGCGTCTCGATCTCGAGCTTGCGCAGGTTCTGCGTGTCCGCGACCCTTTTCAGCTTCACCTTCGCGCCGGCCTCGTCCAGGATGTCGATCGCCTTGTCGGGGAAGAAGCGGTCGGTGATGTAGCGGTTCGACTGGTACACCGCGGTCTTGATCGCCTCCGGCGAGTAGCGCACCTTGTGGAACTGCTCGTAGCGGTCCTTCACGCCCTCCAGGATCTCGAACGTCTCGACCTCGGAGGGGGCGGTCACGTGGATCGCCTGGAAGCGGCGCAGGAGGCTGCGGTCCTTCTCGATGTACTTGCGGTACTCCTTCAAGGTCGTCGCGCCGATGCAGGAGACCTCCCCGCGCGAGAGCGCGGGCTTCAGGATGTTGGCCGCGTCGAGCGAGCCCTCGGCGGATCCGGCTCCGATCAGGGAGTGGATCTCGTCGATGAAGATGATGAGATCGGGGTTCTCGCGCAGCTCGCGGATGATCCCTTTCAACCTCTCCTCGAACTGGCCGCGGTATTTCGTCCCGGCGACGATCAGCGACAGGTCGAGTGCGAGGATTTTCTTGGCCGAAAGAAACATGGGGACCGCGCCCTCGACGATGCGGGTCGCGAGGCCCTCGACGATCGCCGTCTTGCCGACGCCCGGCTCGCCCAGGAGGATCGGGTTGTTCTTGGTGCGGCGGGAGAGGATCTGGATGATCCGCTCGACCTCCTTCTCCCGGCCGATCAGGGGATCGAACGTTCCGGAGGCGGCGAGCTGCGTCAAGTCGCGGCTGTACTCCGCGAGGAACGGAAGCTCCTTCTTCTGTTTTGAGACCTCGCGCTCCTTGATGAGGGAGATCGTCTCCTCGCGGACGCCGTAGAGGTTGAAGCCCCGGGCGGTCAGCAGCCGCCCCGCCACGCAACCGTCGACCCGCAGCAGCCCGATGAGCAGGTGCTCGGTGCCCACGTAGGGGTGCATCATCGACTCGGCCTCGTGGGAGGCGTAGGCGAGGATCTTTTTCGATTCCTCCGACAGCGGAAGCTCGGCGGTCGAGGAGATCCGCTCGACGAAGATCCGATCGCCCTCGATCTCCCGGCGGACCTCCTCCGGCTTCACGTTGAAGCGGGCGAAGATCTCCTTGATGATGTCTTCCCCCTCCCGGAGGATCCCGAGCAGCAGGTGCTCGGATTCGATCACCTTGGAGCCGAGCTTGGACGCCTCGTAGCGCGCGAAGAACAGCGCGCGTCTCGCCTTCTCGTTGTACTTCTCAAACACCCGCGGGCCTCGAGGGAAGTGCGGCGCCGCGGAAGAACCCGATGGGATCCATGGTTAGCCGGGGAAACCGGTCGCGGGGAGAATTCCTTCCCGGGACATCGCGAAAATCTTATCACAGCGCTTCGCGAGCTCGGGGTTATGAGTGACGAGCACGGTGGTCATCCGACGCTCGTAGTGAAGCTCGGCGAGCAGATCGAAGACGACGCGAGCCGATTCGGCGTCGAGGTTCCCCGTCGGCTCGTCGGCGAGGAGGAGGCGGGGCCGCCGGGCGAGCGCCCGCGCGATCGCCACGCGCTGTTGCTCTCCCCCGGAGAGCGAACGCGAGAGGTGCGAGCGGCGGTCGGCGAGCCCGACGCGATCGAGGAGCTCCGAGGCGAGGCGCCGCGCCTCGCCCGATGGCACACCCGCGATGCGGTGCGGGAACGCGACGTTCTCCTCGGCGGTGAACTCCGGCAGCAGGTGGTGGAACTGGAACACGAAACCGATGTTCTCGTTGCGAAAGCGCGCCCGCTCGCGGGGCGAGAGCTCCTCGAGAGACTGCCCGAAGATCTCGACCCGCCCGCTGTCCGGCCGATCGATCCCGCCGAGCAGGTGGAGGAGCGTGCTCTTGCCGACTCCCGACGGCCCCATGACCGCGGCGAGCGCGGCCTCCTCGACCTCGAAGTCGAGGTTCTGGAAGACCGTGACGGGCGCGGCCTCGCCCATGTAGGTCTTCGACAGGCCCTTTGCGTCGACGGCGAGCATGACCGTCAGCGCGAGAGCCGTATCGCTTCACCGGCCGCCAGCCGGGCCGCGGCTCTCGCGGGCAGCACCGCGGCGGCGATCGCCGTCAGGAGCGCAAACGCGCCGACGAGCGCGACCTCGCCGGCGTGCACGGCAAAGGGGACGTGCGTCAGCAGGTAGACGTCCGCCGGAAGGGAAACGACCTCGTACCGGTCGAGAAGGACGGACGCGGTCACTCCGATCGCGATCCCGAGGCCCGTCCCGATCGCTCCGATGAGCGCTCCCAGGGTCAGGTAGATGCGCGCCAGCGACCCGGGAGTCGCGCCGAGCGACGTCAGCACGCCGAGGTCGCGCTTCTTCTCGACCACCGTCAGCGCGATGTTGGACACGATCGTCAGAGCCGCCACGACGATGACCAGCGCCACGGTCGCGAAGATCACCGCCTTCTCCAGCCGGAGCGCGAAGGAAAGCGGCGCGTTCAGCTCCCGCCAGGTCTCGACGCGGTACTCCGGGCCCAGGACGAGCGAGACGGCCCGGGCCGCGATCTCCGCGCGGGACGGGTTGGCGAGGCGCGCCTCGTAAGCGCGCGCGCCCGACGCGATCCCCGAGAGCAGCCGTGCGGTCGCCTCGGGGAGCTCGACGTCCGGGGCCTTCTCGAGCGCACCCGCCCGGCGGACGTCCGCGACCCGGACGACGACGCGCACCG
>Ga0209971_1000384_pt1 | contig 12081 bp, 21 predicted proteins | sample InoplaM3SAM_FD_187588 | JGI IMG/M metagenome (GOLD analysis project Ga0209971, IMG submission 187588) | Arabidopsis thaliana rhizosphere microbial communities from the Joint Genome Institute, USA, that affect carbon cycling - Inoculated... | ecosystem: Host-associated > Plants > Roots >... | reverse complement strand
AGCGCATCGCCGAGCGCCACGGCGCGACGGTCGAGCTTCGCGACGGTGCCGGCGGCCGCGGCCTCGAGGTCGTCGTGCGGTTCGCGCGCTGAAGCGCGGGTCAGTCGATCGACCGGATCATCGACTCCTGCCCGTCGAATCTGCAGCGGCAGATCCGGTCTCAGCTCGCTCTCGTCCTGCGCGCGATCGTCTCGATGAAGTTGATCGAGCGGTCGGACGGATCCGGTCTCCTGCCAGTCGTCGAGATCCTGATCAACTCGCCGAAGGTCGCCAAGCACATCGAGCTGGGTGAGACGAAAGAGATCCAGGAGGAGATGGAAACGTCCGTCGCCTATTACCGGATGCAGACGATGAATCAGTCGCTCATCGCGCTGCTCGTCAACGAGCAGATCACCTACGAGCGCGCGATGGAGCTCTCGACGGACCCCGAAGACCTTTCATTGAAGCTCCGCAAGCTCTTTCCCTCGATCGAGGAGCGCGGGCAAGGAGGCGACATGCCCTCGGTGAACGACTTCTCGCACATCTCCCGTCTCATGGAGACGAAGAACCTCTACGAGCAGCAGGAGAGCAACTGGCGGCTCCGCCTGACCGAGAAGGACGAGGAGGTCGCCCGGCACAAGGCGGAGAACGAGAGTCTGCGCCGCGCCGCCGACGAGCGTCACCGGGCCGTCGGCGACCTCGAGGCCGAAATCTCGAAGCTCCGAACCGAGAACGAAAGGCTCTCCAAGGAGAGCCAGCAGAAGATCGCGCAGCTGAACGAGCGGATCAAGGAGCTGAACCAGCGCCTCCTGATCGCCGAGGGGGGCGCCCGCCCCGCGGCGAGCCAGGGGATGTTCAAGAGATAGCGGGACTCTCCTCCGCTCTTTTTCTCGCGATCGCTTCCCCCAGGACCGCCCCGACCGCGGCGCCGGCGATGTCGGCCACGAGGTCGCCCGTGTCCATCCTCCTCCCGGGGATCCACTCCTGGTGGGCCTCGTCGAGCATCCCCCAGACGGCCATCGTTCCGACGATCGCCATGACGCGCGACATCGCGACGCCGGATCTTCCTTTCCAGCGGATGGCGCGGTGCAAAAGGACGGCCTCGACCGCGTAGAGGAGGAAGTGCGTCAGCTTGTCGAGGGGGAAGCCGCCGGCCTCGACCGCCGGCGGGTTCGGCCACGACGTCACGAGAAAAAGAAAGCCGCCCCAGAGGGCGGCTGCAATTCGTGCTCGACGCACGTTTTCCGTTTCCCGTTTCCCGTTTCCCGCCGTCAGGCCCCGCGCTTGGACGGACCCGTCCGGCTCGGCCCTTTCTTGGGAGCGCTCTTGGCCGCTCTCGCCGCGTCGGAGCGCCCACCCCGCGCCTTCTTCGGCGTCTTCTTCGGCGCTTCCTCGGAGGGCTCTTCTTCCGCCTCCGCCTTCTGCTTGCGGACCGTCTCGACGCGGCCGCCGGACATCCGGCGGGCACGATCCGAGAGCGACTCCTTCCGCGGACCCTTCTCCTTCGGCTGGAACTTGTAATCCACGAACTCGAGGATGGCCGCTTCGGCGGCGTCGCCGCGGCGCGGCCCGAGCTTCAGGATTCGGGTGTATCCGCCGGGACGGTCGACGAAGCGGGGCGCGATCGACTCGAATACCTTCTTGACAGTGACGTGGTCCGGAATCCACTGATAGACGCGCCGCCGCGCTGCGATCCCGTCGTTCTTCGCGGTGGTGATGAGACGCTCGGCGAGCGGCCGCAGCTCTTTCGCCTTCGAGACGGTCGTCTGGATCCGCTCGTGGGTCATGAGCGACGCCAGCTGGTTCGAGAACATCGCCAGCCGGTGCGCGGTCGTCCGCCGGAGCTTTCGTCCGGCCCGATTGTGCTGCATGGCTACTCGCTCTTCGCTTCCGCTGCCTCGAGCTCCATTCCGAGCGAAAGGCCCATCGGACGGAGAATGTCCTTGATCTCGTTCAGCGACTTGCGCCCGAAATTCTTGGTTTCGAGCATGTCGCGCTCGCTCTTCTGCACGAGGTCACGGATGCTGCGGATGCCCGCGTTCTTCAGGCAGTTCGCGCTCCGGACCGACAGCTCGAGCTCGTCGACCGACTTGTTCAGGTACTCGGCGAGGTTCTCGGGGAGGTCCCCCTCTCCGACACCCTCGAGCGCCGTCTCGACCTCGGCGTTCACGAAGATCGTCAGGTGGTCGCGCAGGAGCGTGGCCGCGAGTCCGACTGCGTCGGCGGGTGAGACCGTACCGTTGGTCCAGACTTCGAGCACGAGCCGGTCGTAGTCGGTCGCCTGGCCGATACGGGCTGCCTCGACGTGGTAGTTCACCCGCCGAACGGGCGAGTGGACGGAGTCGATCGGGATGTATCCGATCCCCATGTCCTCGTCGAAGTTCTTGTCGGCGGAGACGTACCCGCGCCCCATCGAGACGCGCATCTCCATCTGGAGCTTGCCGTTCTCCGACAGCGTCGCGATCGGCGCGTCGGGCTCGAGGATCTCGATCGTCGAGTCCCCCTGGAGGTCCGCCGCAGTCACCTGGCCCTTGCGGGTCACGTCGAGCGTCAGCATCTTCTCTTCGGTGGTGTGCATCTTGATGGGAATCTGCTTCAAGTTCAGGATGATGTCGGTCACGTCCTCGACGACGCTCGGCAGCGAGGAGAACTCGTGCAGAACGCCCTCGATCTTGACGGCCGTGATCGCCGCCCCTTCGATCGAGGAGAGGAGAACGCGCCGCAGGGCGTTGCCGATCGTCGTGCCGAAGCCCCGCTCGAACGGCTGCGCGTAAAACTTCCCATAGGTGGCCGAAAGGCTCTCGGTCTCGAATTCGAGCCGCTTCGGTTTCTGAAATCCCTTCCACAGCGTCATGACTTTTTCCTCCTCGTCCCCGTGCTCACTTCGAATACAGCTCGACGATCAGCTGCTCCTGGATGGGCAGCTTGATCTCTTCCCGGCTCGGCAGCTCCAGCACCGTTCCGCTGAACGATTCGGGCTGGAGGTCGAGCCACCCCGGCACGCCCCGTGCGCGCGCGGTGTCGACCGAGACCTTGATCTGCTCGTTCGTACGGCTCTTCTCCTTGATCGCGATCACGTTGCCCTTGTTCACCCGGAACGAAGGGATGGTCACCTTTCTCGCGTTCACGGTGACGTGCCCGTGGCGCACGAGCTGACGCGCCTGGGCCCGCGAAGCCGCGAAACCGAGCGAGTACACGACGTTGTCGAGCCTCCGCTCGAGCTCCTGGAGCAGGTTCGCCCCCGTGATGCCCTTGCGGCGCTCGGCGCGCTGAAAGGTGAGGCGGAAGGGGCGCTCGAGGAGCCCGTAGATCCGCTTGACCTTCTGCTTCTCACGGAGCTGGATGCCGTAGCCGAGGAGCTTGCTCCGCCGCCGGCCGTGCTGGCCCGGCGGATAGTTGCGGCGCTCGATGGCGCACTTGTCCTTGAAACAGCGGTCCCCTTTCAGGAACAGCTTCATCCCTTCGCGCCGGCAGAGCCGGCAAACGGATTCGGTATATCGAGCCAAGACGGAACCTCCTCGATCCCTCTGTTCTTAACGTCCTTCCTCCCGGCTGGGACCGAGGAGCCGGTTTACGGACGAGTCGGCGGCGTTCGCCGCCGGCTATCTGTTTCCTAGACCCGGCGCCGCTTTCTCGGGCGGCAGCCGTTGTGGGGAATCGGCGTCGTGTCCTTGATGGACTTGATGTCGATTCCGTTCGCCTGAAGGGCCCGAATGGCCGACTCGCGGCCGGCGCCCGGACCCGTGACCCGTACGTCGACCGACCGGACGCCGTTCTCCTTCGCGTGCTCCGCGCAATTGGCGGCCGCCAGCTGCGCCGCGAAGGGAGTTCCCTTGCGGGACCCCTTGAACCCGATCCGTCCCGCCGAGGACCACGCGAGGATGTTCCCCTCCTGGTCCGCGATCGCGATGATCGTGTTGTTGAAGGACGCCTGCACCGTCGCGGTCGCGTGCGGGATGTTCTTCTTTTCCTTCTTCCCGCCGCGGGGTTTCTTCGTGCGCTTTCCGCCGGCCGGCTTTTCCGGAGTCGCGGACACCGATTCGGTTTTTGGTTCGGCCATGTTTCCCTTCTACCTTCGATGGGAGAGATCCCTCGCGCTCACGCGCTCGGGATGACGCTCGCGCCGCGAGTCGTCACTTCTTCGTCGCCTTCTTCTTGCCGGCGATCGTCTGGCGCCGGGGGCCCTTCCGGGTCCTGGCATTCGTGTGGGTGCGCTGCCCCCGGACAGGCAGGTTGCGGCGGTGCCGCATCCCGCGGTAACAGCCGATGTCCATCAGCCGCTTGATGTCCACCGAGATGTCGCGGCGCAGGTCCCCTTCGACCTTGACGTCGTCCGTGACTACCTTGCGGATCCGGACCACCTCGTCCTCCGAGAGATCCTTGACCCGGGTGTCCGGCCGGACGTCGGCCTTCTCGAGGACGAACTTCGCCCTCGATCGCCCGATGCCGTAGATGTACGTCAGCCCGATCTCGACCCGCTTATTGAGCGGCAAATCGACGCCGGCAATTCGTGCCATGTGCTACCCCTGTCTCTGCTTGTGCTTCGGGATCGAGCAGATGACCCGGACTACGCCGTTTCTCCGCACGATCTTGCACTTGACGCAAATTCTCTTGACCGATGCCCGGACTTTCACGACCGTCTCCCTAGTTCTGTGGCGGGTGCAGGTAGGACCTGTCCCCGCGCCTTACTTATATCGATAAATGATCCGCCCGCGCGTCAGGTCGTAGGGAGAAAGCTCCACGAGGACCTTGTCGCCCGGGAGGATCCGGATGAAATTCTTCCGCATCTTCCCGGAAATGTGCGCGAGCACCTGATGTTTGTTCTCCAGCTCCACCTTGAACATCGCATTCGGCAGCGGCTCGACGACCGTCGCCATCACCTCGATCGCGTCTTCCTTCGTCATGCCGTGACCGCCGCCGGTTCCATCGCGCGGAGGCGGCCGAGGCCCAGGATCACCGGGCCGTCGGGTGCGATCGCGATCGTGTTCTCGAAATGCGCCGACGCCGAGCGATCCCGGGTTCTCACGGTCCAGCCGTCCCGGTCGACCGAGACCTCCCCGGTGCCGAGGTTGAACATCGGCTCGATCGCGATCACCATGCCGGGTTTGAGCGTGCTCCCCCGGCCGGCCGGCCCGTAGTTCGGGATCTGCGGCTCCTCGTGGAGCGCCGTCCCGACCCCGTGGCCAACGAACTCGCGGACCACGCCATAGCCGTGGGCGATGGCGACGGCCTCGACCGCCGCGCCGATGTCGGACACCCGAGCTCCCGGTCTCGCGACCGCGATCCCGGCCTGGAGCGCCTCCCGGGTCACCTCAAGGAGCCGCGCACGCGCCCCCTCGATGCGCCCCACCGCCAGCGTGCGCGCCGCGTCGCCGTAATAGCCCTCGACGACCGCTCCGCAGTCGATTCCGACGATGTCCCCGTCTTTCAAAGACCGCTTCCCCGGGATGCCGTGGACGACCTCGTCGTTGACCGACGTGCAGATCGTCTTCGGAAACCCGCGATAGTTCAGGAAGGCCGCCCGGGCCCCGCGGCGCCGGATCTCCTCGGCCGCGATTCGATCGAGGTCGTCCGTCGTGATTCCCGGCTCGACCGCTCCCTCGAGCACGTCCAGTGTCTCCAGGACCACACGCGAGGCCCTCTCGAGAAAGTCGAGCTCCTCCTGGCTGCGGATGGTGATCATGCCCGCGCTTCCCGACGCGTTCCGGCCCGCCCGGAGAGCGCCCGGTCGATCCGGGTGGCGATCTCGCGGATCTCGCCCGCGCCGTCCACGTCCGACAGGAGGCCGCGCTTGCGGTAGTACTCCACCAGCGGGGCCGTCTTCTCCCGGTACACCCGGAGCCGCTCGGTCACCGTCTGTGGCCGGTCGTCCGACCGCCCTTCTTCGGTGGCGCGGCCGAGCATCCGCTCGGTCAATGTCTTTTCCGGCACAAGAAGATTGATAACGCCGTCCAGGCCCTCTCCATTTCCTTCGAGGAGCCGGTCGAGAGCGCGCGCCTGCTCGATCGTGCGGGGGAAGCCGTCCAGGAGGAAGCCGTTTCGCGCGTCCGGAGCCGAAATCCGCTCGCGGATCAGCCCGATGACGACGTCGTCGCCGACGAGCTCGCCGGCCTCCATGATCCCCCGCGCGCGGACGCCGAGAGGGGTCCCGAGGCGAACGGCCTCCCGCAGCATGTCGCCCGTCGAAATCGCCGGAACACCGGCTCGCTGCCCCAGGAGCTTCGCCTGGGTGCCCTTGCCGCTGCCCGGCGGGCCGAGAAAGACGATTCGCATTCTTCTCGACCGCTAGGAACGACGGCCGCGCACGCGGCTCTTCTTCAGGAAGCCGGTGTAGTGGTGTTCGACCAGCTTCGACTCGACCTGCTGCACGGTGTCCATCGCGACGCCGACGACGATCAGGAGCGACGTCCCGCCGAAGTAGAAGTTGAACCCGAACCCCTCGCTGAAGAACCGCGGGAGAACCGTCTCGAGCCTCGCCCCGATCCAGGGAAGGCTCGCGAAGCGGAACCCGCTCGAAAGGAAGTCGGGCAGGAGCGCGACGAACGTCAGATAGAGGGCGCCGATGATCGTCAGGCGCGAAAGCACGGTGTCGATGTAGTCCGCGGTCTTCTTGCCGGGACGGATCCCGGGAATGAAGCCGCCGTACTTGCGCATGTTGTCGGCGGTGTCGACCGGGTTGAAGACGATCGACGTGTAGAAGTAGCAGAAGAAGAGAATGCCGAGGGCGTAGAGGAGAACGTAGAGCGGCTGCCCCTGTCCGAGCGACGACGCCACCTTGCGGGTCCAGTCGGCTCCAACGAGCGTCGCGAGGTAGCTCGGGAGCTGGATGATCGAGATTGCGAAGATGATCGGGATCACGCCGCCGGTGTTTACCCGGAGCGGCAGATACGTATTCTGGCCGCCGTAGATCCGCCGGCCCACGACGCGCTTGGCGTACTGCACGGGTATTCGTCGTTGTGCCCGCTCGACGAACACGATGAGCGCGATGATGCCGATCATGAACGCGAGCACGCCGATGAGCGTCAGGATGTTGATCGTTCCGGCGCGGATCTGCTGGAAGAGGCCGAAGATGGCGCTCGGCAGTCCGACCACGATGCCCGCGAAGATGATGAGCGAGATCCCGTTGCCGATCCCCCGCTCCGTGATCTGTTCTCCCAGCCACATGATGAAGATGGTGCCGGTCGTGAGCGTCAGGATCGTCATCAGGCGGAAGCCCCAGCCGGGGTGCGGCACGAGCCGTGACCCGGTCGGCGCGACCTGCTTCTCGAGCCAGAGAGCGATGCCCGATGCCTGGATGAAGGAGAGCAGCACCGTTCCGTAGCGGGTGTACTGCGTGATCTTCTTGCGGCCCATCTCCCCCTCTTTCGAGAGCTTCTCGAGATAGGGCCAGACGACCGTCAGAAGCTGCAGGATGATCGACGCCGAGATGTACGGCATGATCCCGAGCGCGAAGACCGACAGCCTCCGCAGCGCGCCGCCCGAGAAGATGTCGAGGAACCCGAAGAGCGATCCGGCCGACGAGCGGAAGAACGCGTCGATCGCCGCCGGGTCGACGCCGGGCGTCGGGATGTGGGACCCGAGGCGATAGACCGCGAGCAGCAGGAACGTGAACACGACCCGCTTGCGCAGGTCGGGCACGTTGAAGACGTTGGCGAAGCTCTGAAGGGCGCTCATGCCGTCAGCGGGACAGGACCTCGCAACGGCCCCCCGCGGCTTCGATCGAAGAGCGGGCGGACGCCGAGAACTTGTGGGCGGAGACGGTCAGCGCCTTCGCGAGCTTTCCGTCTCCCAGGATCTTCACGGGCCGGCGGCCGTGCGCGAGTCGCCGCTCCGCGAGCTTCGCGGGCGTGATGCTGTCGCCGGCCTCGAACGCGTCGAGCGCTCCGATGTTCACGACGTCGTACTCGACGCGAAAGATGTTCGTGAACCCGCGCTTGGGCACGCGGCGATGGAGCGGCATCTGGCCGCCCTCGAACCCGCGCTGGTGGCGGTAGCCCGAACGCGACTTCTGGCCCTTGTGACCGCGACCCGCCGTCTTTCCGTGGCCGCTTCCGGGGCCCCGGCCGACGCGCTTGCGCGGGCGGGTGGCGCCGGGCGCGGGACGCAGGTCCTGGACACCGGTCCAGCGGGGGCGGGCAGCCGCCTCTTCCCGGGACGCCGCGGCCGCGGCGGCCGGCCGGTCGGGCTCCGTCGCCTTGCGGCGGCGCTTCGCGGGCGCCGGCGCCGCCTTGGCGACTCGCGGAGGCGCGGAGGCTTTCGCCGGCTTCTTCGCCGGCGCCTTCTTCTTCGGTTCTTTCTTTTCGGCCATCGGGATTCTCAGTTCTCCGGTTCGGTTTTTCAGGCGCGCACGATTTCGACGAGATGGCGGATCTTGCGGATCCGCCCCCGCACCTCGGGCGTGTCGGGCCGCTCGATCGTTTCACCGACACGGCGGAATCCGAGCGCGCGGATCGTGGCCTTCTGGTCGACGGGCGTCGCGATCCCGCTCTTCGCGAGACGAAGTCGCAGCGTCGTCGCCTTGCCCGCGGGGGGCTTGCGCGTCCGCGACTTCTTCGCGGGCTCTCGCGTCGGAGCAGTCTCGCTCACGCCTCGACCTCCGCCGGCGCGGCGCTCTCGGGTTGTGACCCCGCGCCTCCTCGACGCTTGCGCATCTCGTCCGCGTTCTTCAGCCTCGTCAACCCTTCGAACGTCGCCTTGATGACGTTGTGCGGGTTCGTCGTGCGCAGAGACTTCGTCAGGATGTCCTGGATGCCGACGGACTCGAGCACGGCCCGGACCGGCCCTCCGGCGATGACGCCCGTGCCGGGCGCCGCGGGCTTCAGGAGAACGCGCCCCGCGCCGTACCGTCCGAGCACCGCGTGCGGAATGGTCGTGCCCTTCAGCGAGATCTGCTGCATGTTCTTCTTGGCCATCTCGATCCCTTTCTTGATGGCCGTGGGGACTTCCTTCGCCTTGCCCGATCCATAACCGACGCGGCCCTGTCCGTCGCCGACGACGACGAGCGCGGAGAACGAGAAGTTCTTTCCGCCCTTCACGACCTTCGTGACCCGGTTGATGTGGACCACGCGGTCGATCAGCTCGCGACCCTGGGCGTCGCGCTCCTTTTCGCGCTCGCGGGGCGCCCGGGACATGCGGTTGCTGCTCATTCTCTTGCCTACTCCTTCTGCTGCACCGGGCTCAGAACTCGAGGCCGCCCTGACGGGCCGCCTCGGCGAGAGCCTTGACCTTGCCGTGGTAGATGTAGCCGCCGCGGTCGAAAACGACCCGGGCGACTCCCTTCGACTTCGCGCGCTCGGCGACCAGCGTTCCGACCCGGGTCGCCGTCTCCCGGTTGGCCGCCGGCTTCCTGTCCCCCTTGAGGGCGGCGTCGAGCGAGGACGCGTGCGCGATCGTCGCCCCGGTGGCGTCGTCGATCACCTGGGCGTAGATGTGGCGCCCGCTCTTGAAGACGGCCAGGCGCGGTCTCTCGACCGATCCCTTGAGACGCCGGCGGATCCGCGAACGAATCCGGCGACGCGACTGCGTTCTCTCTTTCGAAACCTTCATCGTCTACTTTCCACCGGCCTTCCCGACCTTGCGCCGGATCACCTCGTTGGCGTACTTGATCCCCTTCGCCTTGTACGGGTCGGGCACGCGCAGCCGGCGGATCTCGGCGGCCGTCTGGCCGACCTTCTGCCGATCCGCTCCCGAGATCGAGAGCTTGCCGGCCTTGGCGTCCAGAGCCACCGCGATCCCCTCGGGGATCGGGAAGTTGATCGGATGGGAGTAGCCGAGCGTGAAAACGATCGTCTGTCCCCGGACCTCGGCCTTGTAGCCGACCCCCACGATCTCGAGGTCCCGCGTGAAGCCCTTCGTGACCCCGGCGACCGAGTTCGCCACCAGGCTGCGCACGAGGCCGTGCCAGGCGCGCTGCTGGGGCTCGTCGTTCGACCGCGCGAAGCGGACCTCCCCCTTGTCGATCTCGAGCGTGATCCCCGGCGGGATACGGCTCGCGAGCTCGCCCTTCGGGCCCTTGACCCGCACGAACTCGCCGTCGCTCTTGACCTCGACCCCCTGCGGGATCCCGACCGGCATTCTTCCGATGCGTGACACGGCTTCTCCTACCAGACGTTGCAGAGGATCTCGCCGCCCAGACGCGACTCGCGCGCCTTCCGGCCGGTGACGATCCCCCGGGAAGTGGAAACGATCGAGATTCCGAGGCCGCCCAGCACCTCCGGAATCTCCTTCGCCGGCGCATAGACGCGGCGGCCGGGCCGAGAGACGCGCTCCAGGCCGGCGACGATGGGCGACCCCTCCGGGTCGTACTTCAGCCCGACGCGCAGGATCGGCCGTCCCGCTTCCTCGACCCGCCGCCAGGAGCCGATGTAGCCCTCGTCGGCGAGGACGCGGAGAACGTCCTCCTTAATGCGCGAGGCGGGAACGTCCACGCGGTCGTGACCCGCCCGCATTCCATTGCGGAGGCGGTTCAGGAGATCGGAAATCGGATCGCTCGTATTCATCGGCTCACCACGACGCCTTCACGACGCCCGGGACGTAGCCGGCGTTCGCGTTGGATCGGAAACAGATCCGGCAGAGGCCGAACTTGCGCAGCACGCTGCGAGCGCGACCGCAGACGCGGCAGCGACGCACGGTGCGCGTCATGAACTTCGGCTTTCTCGCCGCCTTGATTCTCATCGCCCTTCTGGCCATCGGTCAGGACTCCTTGCGGGACGCGAAAGGCATCCCGAGGCGCTTCAACAGCGCGAAGGCGCGGTCGTCGCGCCCGGCAGTGGTCACGATCGTCACGTTCAGGCCCTTCGACTTGTCGGTCTTCGCGTAATCGATTTCCGGAAAGATGAAGTGGTCCCGGACTCCCAGCGTGTAGTTGCCCCGGCCGTCGAAGGCCTTGGGCGACACGCCGCGGAAGTCGCGGACCCGCGGCAGCGCGATGTTGATGAGCCGGTCGAGGAAGTCGTACATGCGCCGGCCGCGGAGCGTGACGCGGGCCCCGATCGGCATCCCGGTGCGGAGCTTGTACGTCGCGATGGACTTCTTCGCCTTCGTGACGACCGCGCGCTGTCCGGCGATCGCCGACAGCTCTTCGACCGCGCCCTCGAGAATCTTGGGGTTCGCCACGGCCTCCCCCAGCCCCATGTTGAGGACGATCCGATCGAGGCGCGGCAGCGCCATGAGGTTGTCCTCGCCGAACTCCTTCTTGAGCTCGGGGACGACCTGCCGGTCGTATTGTTCCTTCAGTCTCGGTTCTGCCATCTTTCGTTTTCCCGTTTTCCGTTTCCCGTTTTCCGTATCTACGTGAGCGCCGCGCCGCTCTTCTTCGCGAAGCGCTCCGGCGCTCCCTCGGCGTCGCGGCGGCGGCCGATCCGCGTGCGCGTGTTCCGATCCGGATCGACGAGCATCACGTTGGAGACGTGGATCGCCGCTTCCTTCTCGGAGATGCCGCCCGCGATGTTCTTCGACGGGTTCGGGCGCACGTGCTTCTTGATCATGTTCACCCGCTCGACGATCACGCGCTCGGCCTTGGGCAGGATCTTCAGGATCTTGCCCTGGCGACCGCGGTCGCGGCCCGAGATCACCACGACCACGTCGTTCTTCTTCAAACGGGGCTTCTTCACAGCACCTCCGGAGCGAGGGAGATGATCTTCATGAACTTCTTCTCCCGCAGCTCGCGCGCGACCGGGCCGAACACGCGCGTGCCCACGGGCTCACCTTCCGGGGAGATGAGCACCGCCGCGTTGTCGTCGAACCGGATGTAGGAGCCGTCACGCCTGCGGTGGTTGCGCCGGGTGCGGACAATCACCGCCTTGACGACCCGCTTGCCGTGCTTCTCGACGAACGGCGAATCGGGCGCCGCCTCTTTCACGGAGGCCGTGATCACGTCTCCGAGGCCGGCGTAGCGGCCGGCTGAGCCGCCGCGCATCCGGATGCACGCGATCTTGCGCGCGCCCGAATTGTCGGCGACCTCCAGGATCGTGCCCATCTGGATCATCGGTCCACCCCTGAGCCGTTCTTCACCGCTATGCCTTTGCCTTCACGATGACTTCCCTCAGAATCCAGCGCTTCCGCTTGGACATCGGACGCGTCTCCTGGATGAGAACCCGGTCC
>Ga0209971_1000382_pt1 | contig 12097 bp, 13 predicted proteins | sample InoplaM3SAM_FD_187588 | JGI IMG/M metagenome (GOLD analysis project Ga0209971, IMG submission 187588) | Arabidopsis thaliana rhizosphere microbial communities from the Joint Genome Institute, USA, that affect carbon cycling - Inoculated... | ecosystem: Host-associated > Plants > Roots >... | reverse complement strand
GTCCGGACTCTTCTCGAGGCACCGTCGGACGACGCCGTCGACTGCGGAGGGCACCGGCCGCTGCGAGGCCGAGACTTCCTCCGGATGATCCCGAAGGATCGCGGCGAGGGTCTCGGCAGGCGCTTTCTCCTGGAAAGCGCGACGGCCGGTCAGCAGCTCGTAGAGGATGCATCCCAGCGAGAAGATGTCGCTTCGCGCGTCGGCGGGTTCTCCGCGCACCTGCTCGGGAGACATGTAGCCGACGGTTCCGAGGACGGTACCGGGCGCGGTCGCGGGCCCCGCGGTCGGCGACGCGGTCAAGGCGTCGTCGGGGCGGAGGGGATCCTGGCGGGCGAGTCCGAAGTCGAGAATCTTGACGATACCCTCTCTCGTGACGAACACGTTTGCCGGTTTGAGATCGCGATGGACGACACCGCGGGAGTGCGCTGACGCGAGCCCGTCGGCGATCGCCGCGCCGATCTCGAGAGCTTTCTTCCAGGAAAGTTCTTCGCGAGCTATCCGGCGATCGAGCGACTCCCCTTCGAGCAGCTCCGTCACCGCGAACGCAACCCCCTTCTCCTCGCCGAAATCGTGAATCGCGAGGATGTTTGGATGGGACAGCGCGGCGACGGCTCGCGCCTCGTTCTCGAAGCGCGCGAGCGCGTGGGGGTCGTCCGAGAGCGCCTCCGGCAGGATCTTGACGGCGACTTCGCGGCCCAGGCGCATGTCCCGAGCGCGAAAGACCTCGCCCATTCCGCCCGCCCCGAGCGGAGCGATGATTTCGTACGAGCCGAGGCGGTCGCCCGCGGTGAGTCTCATCGACGCACTCGCTGGAATTCTAGCCCCCGCTTTGACCGACGAACGAATCGTCGCCGCGGCGCCCTGTCCGCGTAAACCGTTGACTCTCCGAGGGTCTCCAAACTACACTCAGCCATTGAAAGGAGTCTTTCCGGAGTCGCGAGAGTGGCCAACCGCGGAGGCAGCGTGACCCAGGTCGAGATATTCGGTCAGACCTACAACGTCCGAGCCGAAGGCGATTCGACCTACATCCACGACCTCGCCCGGCTGGTGGACTCGCGCATGAAAGAAGTAGCGGAAAGGACAGCGACGGTGGACACGACAAAAATCGCCATCCTCGCTGCATTGAACATAACTGACGATCTTTACCAGGCGGAGAAACGTCGAACGGGCGAGCCGCTGGACTTCCGGGTCCGGGCGGAGCGTCTGATTCGAAAACTGGACGACGCCCTGGGCAGCTGAAGCGAGGCGTCGGCGCCCCCGGGAAGGCCGGGGAACACGATATGAAACGAGAGGCCCGTTGAAACAAGGAACGGTTTTCCCAATCCCGAACCCTCGTCGGAAGAGTCGCTTCCGGGAAATCGTGTAGCCGCGTCCCGACTTCGGCGCCCTCCGGTGTGAGGGGGCCGAGATGAACACATCCATCGCGATCCCGATCGCGGCGGCAATCCTCGCCGTCGCGTTCACGCTGATCGCGTACTTTCTCCTCCGGGCCAAGGTCCGCCGGGAGCGCGCGGAGATCCGCGTCGAGGCGGACCGGGCCCTGGTCGAGGCCAACCGGGCGGCGGAGGCCCGCCTGCGCGAAGCGTCGATCGAGGCCAAGGAGAAGGTCCTCGCCGCGCAGGTCGAATTCGACAAGGGCATCCAGGTCCGGCGGCAGGAGGTCGCGGCCCTCGAGAAACGGGTCGCGCAGAAAGAGGAGAACCTCGACCGCAAGCTCGCCCAGCAGGAGAAGCGGGAGGAGGAGTTCGCCCGCAAGGAGCGGGCACTCGCCGACGCCCAGAAGGGTGTCGAGCGGGCCCACGCGGACGTCCAGAAGCTGATCGAGGACCAGCAGAAGAGGCTCGAGCAGATCTCCGGGCTGACGGCCGCCGACGCCAAGCGCGACCTCATCCGGTCGATCGAGAACGAGGCCCGTGTGGAGGCGTCGGGCCTCATGCGCCGCATCGAGGAGGAGGCGATCGAGCAGGCCACCCAGAAGGCCCGCCATCAGATCGGCATGGCGATCCAGAGGCTCGCCTCCGACACGGTCATCGAGGCGACGGTGTCGGTCGTCGAGCTTCCGTCGGACGATCTGAAGGGCCGCATCATCGGCCGCGAGGGGCGCAACATCCGGGCGCTCGAGGCGGCGACCGGCGTGGACCTCATCATCGACGACACCCCCGAAGCGATCGTCATCAGCGCGTTCGAGCCGATCCGGCGCGAGGTCGCGCGGCTCGCGCTCGAGAAGCTCGTCGTTGACGGCCGCATCCACCCCGCCCGCATCGAGGAGATCGTCGAGAAAGTCCGGTCGGAGCTGTGGGAAAAGATCCGGCAGGAGGGGGAGTCGACGGCGCTCGAGTTCTCCATCCCGGACCTCCACCCCGAGCTGATCAAGCTCCTCGGGAGGTTGAAGTACCGGACGTCGTACGGTCAGAACGTGCTCCAGCACTCCAAGGAAGTGGCGTGGCTCGCGTCGAGCATGGCGGCGGAGCTCGGGGCGAAGGCCGAGGTCGCCCGGCGCGCCGGCCTTCTCCACGACATCGGAAAGGCGATCGACCGCGAGATGGAGGGAACGCATCTCGAGCTCGGCCGCGAGGTCCTGAAGAAGTTCGGGGAGAGCGACGACGTGATCCACGCGATGGAGTGCCATCACGGGGACTACGAGCCACGGTCGCTCGAAGCGGTTCTGGTCAACGGCGCCGACGCGCTGTCGGCGGCGCGCCCCGGAGCGCGGCGCGAGATACTCGAGACCTACGTCAAGCGCCTCGAGAAGCTCGAGCACATCGCCGACGGCTTCAAGGGCGTGCAGAAGGCGTTCGCGATCCAGGCCGGAAGGGAGCTGCGGATCATCGTCGAGGCCAACCGGGTCACCGACGACGAGGCCCTCTGGCTCTCCCGCGACATCGCCAAGAAGATCGAGGCGGAGCTGCAGTATCCGGGACAGATCAAGGTGACGGTCATCCGCGAAACCCGGTCGGTCGAGTACGCACGCTAGGTCGACCTCCGTCGCATGAACATCCTCTTCATCGGCGACGTCGTCGGGTCTCCCGGCCGCCGAGCGCTCGAGAACGGGCTCCTGACGCTCATCGATCGCCGCCGGGTCGACTTCACGATCGTCAACATCGAGAACGCGGCCGGCGGCTTCGGCCTGACCGTGGAGCTCTTCCACGAGCTCTCGAAGCTTCCCATCGACGTCTTCTCGTCGGGCAACCACATCTGGGACAAGAGGGAGATCTACGACCTGCTGAACTCCTCCGACCGCCTTCTGCGGCCGGCAAATTACCCGCCCGGAAATCCGGGCCGGGGCGTGACGGTGCAGACCACGGCCGCGGGGATCCCGGTCGCCGTCTTGAACCTGCAGGGGCAGGTCTTCATGCCGGCGCAGTGCGACTCGCCGTTCCGGGTCGCCGACGAGGAGCTCGCGCGCCTGACCGAGGCGAAGGTGATCGTGGTCGACATGCACGCGGAAGCGACCTCCGAGAAGGTCGCCATCGGGTGGTATCTCGACGGCCGCGTCTCGGCGGTTCTCGGAACCCACACGCACGTGGCCACGGCCGACGAGACCGTGCGGCCGGGCGGCACGGCCTACCAGACGGACGTCGGCATGACCGGAGCCTACGAAGGTGTGATCGGATTCGCGCGGGAGCGCATCATCGAGAAGTTCCTCTCGCAGACGCCGAGGTCCTTCGAGACGGCGAAGCGCGACATCCGGTTGAGCGGGTCGCTCGTGGAAGTGGACCCCGACACCGGACGCGCGCTCGCGATCGAACGAATCCAGGTCAGGGTGGAATGAGTTCCTCCGGCGAGAAGCTCTCGGCGATCGTCACCTCCTTCAACGAGGAGGTCAACATCCGCGAGTGTTTGGACAGCCTCGGATTCGCCGACGAGGTCCTGCTGGTGGATTCCTTCTCGACCGACCGCACCCTCGACATCGCGCGCCAGATCCCGGGAGTCCGGGTGCTCCAGCGCGAGTACTTCGGGTCCGCGGCGCAGAAGAACTGGGCGATGGACCAGACCTCGAACCCCTGGATCCTGATCGTCGATGCCGACGAGCGCGTCACACCCGAGCTCGCCCGCGAGATCGTCGATCTGCTGGAGACGGGTCCGTCCGCCGACTATTACTCGATCCGCCGGCGCAACCTCTTCCTCGACCGGCTCATCCGCCACTCCGGCTGGTCCACGGACAAGGTCGTGCGCCTCGTCCGGCGCGGAGCGGCGAGGTATCCGAAGCGGCGCGTGCACGCGGACATCCGTCCCGAGGGGCCTGCTCCGGTTCTGCAGCATTCGCTGCTTCACTACACGTTCCGGTCGCTCGGCCAGTACCTGGAGAAGCTCCACCGGTACGCGGAGTGGGGCGCCGCCGACGCGTACCGCAAGGGGAAGAAGCCCGGCGCGGTTCAGCTCTTCCTGCGCCCGATGTGGCGGTTCGTGCGCATGTACGTCTTCCAGGCCGGCTTTCTCGACGGGCGTCACGGCCTCGTCCTCTGCACGCTCCAGGCATACGGCGTCTTCCTGAAGTGGGCGAAGCTCTGGGAGTGGCGGCGCTTCGAGAAGAACGGGTGGGCTTTCGAGCTGCCGGCGTTCGACGACTCGGAAGAGACGTGGCAGGGAGCTCCGGGCGAGGGCGCGGAGTCGATCCATGTTCGGTAAGCGGCCGGCGGCTCTGCCGCTCGCCCCGGGAGACGCCGCGCCGGACTTCGCTCTGCCCGACCACACCGGCGCGATCCGACGCCTGTCGGACTTCCGCGGTCGCCCGGTCGTCCTCTGGTTTTATCCGAAGGCCCGCACTCCCGGCTGAACGATCGAGGGGCGCGGGTTCCGCGCTCTCGCCGGCGAGTTCGATGGTGAGAACGCCCAGATCCTCGGGATCTCGTTCGACCCGGTGAAGAGCAACGCCGCCTTCGTGGCGAAGGAGAAATTCCCCTTCCCGCTCCTCTCCGACGAGCGGCGGGAAGCCGCGCTCGCGTATGGGGCCGCCGACTCGGCGGACGCCCGGTCCGCGCGCCGCATCTCGTACGTGATCGACGAGAAGGGAAAGATCGCCGCGGCCTATCCGGCGGTGTCGCCCGCGTCCCACGCCCGGGAGGTCATGGATTTCCTCACGAGCAGGCGCGCGTAGAACTCCCGGGCGGCCGCCGCGAACGGCGCGGCCCCGAACTCGAGAGCGTGCGCCCGACCCCGCTCTCCCATCCGGCGTCGTTCCGGCGGGTCCTCCCGCAGGCGCGCGAGCGCGGGAGCGAGCTCCCCGGGTCCGGACACGACGAGACCTTCCCGCCCGTGCGAGACGAGGTCGGCGACACCGGGCACGTCGACCGCGACGACGGGCACGCCCGAGGCCATCGCCTCGAGAAGCGCTCGCTGGCCCTGCTCGGAGCCGGAAGCCGGGAAGAGAAAGACGTCCATCGCGCGGTAGAGCTCGGGAAGGTCCTCGTCGGCGTATCCCGCCCAGACGTTGCGGTCCGCGGCCCCGAGCGCGGCGGCCCGGGACTCGAGCTCCGGCCGGAGCTCCCCCTTTCCGACGTGCAGCAGCACGACGTCGGAGGGGAGCGTCGCGGCCGCCTCGATGGCCGCCCGATGGCCGCGGCCGGCCGCCATCTTCCCGACGGTGCCGACGACGAACGAGGACGCCGGAATCCCGAGCGATCGGAGCCGCGCCCCGGGTTTCTCGCCGGGCCGGAACCGTTCGAGATCGACGACCGGCGGTTGGACCGGTCCGTCGCCGCCGAACCTTCGCGCGATCGCCCGATTGGAGAACGCGAATGCGTCCGTCCTTTGGAAAAGGCCCCGGGTGAGCGGATCGCCCCGGACGTGTCCGAGGTTGTGGATCGTGCGGACGAGGAGCGAACTGCCGCGACGCCGGGCCAGGGCGGCGACGTAATGGTCGTGGGAGGCGTGGCAGTGGACGACGTCGAACGGCTCGCGGCCGAGGGTCGAGGCGAGCGTCCGCACGTCCCGGAAGAAGCGCAGCCGGTCGCGGGCGGGGGAGAGGAGCGGGCGCGCCCACCCGAGCGGGAGGATCCGGTCGGCGAGAGGGCTGTCCCGCGGGAACCCGAACTGCGCCTCGACGCCCGCCGCGACCAGGGCGGCGGTCTGATCGAAGGCAACCGCCGCCGCCCCCGTCCACTTTTCGCCGGCGACCAGGTGGAGGATGCGCACGGCGGGAAACCTACACTAGACTCCGAACATGGCCGTCGATCCGGAGCTCCTCGCGATTCTGGTCTGTCCCAAGACCAAAGGCCCGCTCGAGCTCGTCGAGCTCTCGGAGGAAACCCGCCGCCAGCTGGTCGAGAAATACCGGGACAAGTTCCGCGACGAGGAGCCGGTCGTCACGCAGGGTCTCTACTCGAAGCAGGCGAACCTCGTGTACCCGATCGTTTCCGACATCCCGGTCATGCTGATCGACGAGGCGCTGCCCGGGGACGTGAGACGTGAGACGTAAGACGTGAGACGCAAGGCTTAAGAGGGTTCCATTCGAAGAGCGCTCTTTCCACTCCTCGTCGCATTCGCTCTCCTCTCCTCCCAGATCTCGATCGGCTACGCTCTCTTTCTCCTTCTCGCCGCCGCCTGGGTGTGGACGGGCTGGCGCCGCGAGTCGTTCCGCTGCGCACTCGCGCACCCCGTGACCGCGGTCGTCGGCCTCTACGCGCTGCTCGTCGTCCTCTCGGTGGTCTTTTCGGTCGATCCGCGCGCGAGCTTCCGCGCGATCCCGGGCCTCTCGCTCTTCCTGCTCGTGCCGATCACCATCGACCTCGTGGACGGCGCGGGCCGGGCCCGCACGCTCCTCCTCGCCTCCGCGGCGGGGGGCGTCGCGCTCGCGGCCATCGGCCTCTTCGAGGTGGCCCGGTCCGGCGCCGACCTCCAGAACCGGATCCGCGGCACCCTCTCGCACTACATGACGCTCTCGGGCCTCACGCTCATCGCGGGGTGCATCCTTCTCGCGTTCCTTTTCGAGGGGAGGGGGAGGTGGCGCTGGCTCGGCGCCGCCGCCGCCGTTCCGTTCGCCGCGATGGTATTCACGTTGACGCGCGGCGCCTACGTCGGCGCGGTGGCCGCGGTCACGGCGTACCTGGCGCTCCGGCGGCCGCGCGGGCTGCTCGTTTTCGTGCCGGCTCTCGCCGCCCTCTTCTTCCTCCTCCCGGCCGACGTCCGGCAGCGCGCGGCTTCGATCGTGGACCCGACCGAAACGACGAACCGGGACCGGATCGCGATGGCCCGCGCGGGGGCGCGGATGATTGCCGACCGGCCGGTCTTCGGGCTCGGGCCGGAGATGGTGAAGCCGTATTACACGCTCTACCGCGACCCCGATGCTCCGCGCTGGCGCGTTCCCCACCTCCACGACAACGTCCTCCAGATCGCGGCGGCGAGCGGTCTGTTCGCCGCGGGCGCCTACCTGGCCCTGCTCGCGCTGTTCTTTGCGCGCGCGGGACGGCTCCTGCGCGTCGGGAGGCGAAATGTGGATCTGACCCCCTCCGGAGATCAGACCCTTCGCGCCATCGTCGCCGCGGCCGCCTTCCTCGGGATCGCCGCGGTCACGGTCGCGGGTCTCTTCGAGTACAACTTCGGCGACAAAGAAGTATTGATGGCGACGCTGCCGCTCTTAGCCCTGCCGTTTGCCCGCGCGATGTCGGACGCGCCGGAGTCGGGGTACCTCCCCCGGATACAATCCTGACCGGAATGCTCCGCCCCGTTCCCTCTCCCGCGCCCCCGCGGCCGTACACGGTCTCGGAACTCCTCGCCGAGGTGGGCACGAGCCTGCGGACCGGCTGGCGCGACATCGCCGTCGTCGGCGAGATCGGCCGCTGGGAAGTCCGGGGCGGCCACGGCTACTTCACGCTGAAGGACCGAACGGGATGCCTCTCCGCGATCATCTTCGCGTCGGACCGGGAGCGGATCCCGTTCCGGATCGAGCCGGGTCTCGAGGTCGTCGTGCGCGGCTCGCTCGACCTCTGGGCGCCCCAGGGAAAGTTCCAGATCAAGGCGCACGACGTCGAGCCCGTCGGGGCGGGTGCGCTGCAGCTCGCGTTCGAGCAGCTCAAGGCCCGGCTCGCAGCGGAGGGTCTCTTCGATGCTGCGCGCAAGCGGCGCATTCCCCTTTTCCCGCAGTCGATCGCGGTCGTGACGTCTCCCGAGGGCGCGGCGATCCGCGACATCCTGAACGTCATCCGGCGCCGCCACGATGGCCTCGCGATCACGCTCTACCCGGCCCGCGTGCAGGGCGTGGGCGCGGCCGCCGAGATCGCCGAGGCGATCCGGGCGCTCAACCGGCGGGACCGCTTCGACGTGATCATCGTGACCCGCGGGGGAGGCTCTCCCGAGGACCTCGCCCCCTTCAACGACGAGAGGGTCGCGCGCGCTCTCGCGGCCTCCCGTATTCCGACGATCTCGGCCGTCGGACACGAGACGGACGTGACGATCTCGGACCTCGCCGCGGACCTCCGCGCGCCGACGCCGTCGGCCGCGGCCGAGCTCGTCGTCGAGAGGAAGGTCGAAGTGCTCCGCCGCGCGGAGGGGTGGCGGTTACGGGTGGAGAGGGTGATGAAGTCGCGCCTCGCGCTCGGACGCGCCCACGTCGCGGAGCTCTCGCGCTCCGAAGGGCTGCTCCGGTTCCGCTACCGGCTCCGCGAGAGGAGCGACCGCGTCGCGCAGAGCACGACGGCGATCCGCGTCGCCCTCGAGCGCCGTCCGGCCCGCGATGCGTCCCGTCTCGAGCGCGCCGTCGCGTCGCTCCTCGCCTTCCCCCGTGTCGCCGAGCTCTCCCGGAAGCGGGACGCCGTCGTCTTCCACCGTTCGGCGCTCGAGAGCCGTTTCGAGCGGGCGACGGAGAGGCGCCGCGACGCCCTGACCGATTGCCTCGAAAAGCTCGCGCTCGTCAACCCGTTCGCGATCCTCGCGCGCGGCTACGCCGTCGCCTACCGCGAGGGGACGAAGAGTCCTCTCCTCTCTCCGCGCCAGGTGCGCAGCGGGGAGCGGATCCGGGTCCGGCTCCACGAAGGGGAGCTCCAGGCCGTGGTGCGCGGCGAGGTCCGCGCTCCCGCGAAGGGAGGGCGCAAGGACGCCGCCACCGACTCGTTCGACTTCGGCCCGCTCTTCTCGGACGCGGGGGAGGAGGAGAAGTGACGGCGCGCGCGGGCCGGAAGGACCGGAGCTTCGAGGAGGCGATGGAGCGTCTCGAGGCGATCGTGACCGAGATCGAGTCGGACGAGCTCGGCCTCGAGCGGCAGTTCGAGCTGTTCAAGGAAGGAATGACGCTCGCGCGCTTCTGCGACGCGAAGCTCAAAGAAGTTCAGAAATCCGTCGAGCTCGTCCTGAAGGAATCGGGCGAGGAGTGGAAGACGGTTCCCTTCGAAGGGGAGCCGGCCTCCGACGAGGATTCGGACGACGACGACCGCGGCTGACTCCGTCGCCGCGTATCTCGGGGAGCGACGGAAGGAGATCGATTCCGAGCTCGATCGCCTCGTGCCCCCGGAGTCGCTCTGGCCTCAAACGCTTCACCGAGCGATGCGCCACAGCCTCTTCGCGGGAGGGAAACGCTTCCGCCCGATCCTGTGCCTCGCGGCGGCGGAGTCTCTGGGAGCGCCCGTGTCGGTCGCGCTCGCGCCGGCGTGCGCGCTGGAGCTCGTGCACACGTACTCGCTCGTGCACGACGACCTCCCCGCGATGGACGACTCTCCGCTTCGCCGCGGAGCGCCGACTGCGCACGTCGTCTTCGGCGAAGCCGTCGCGATCCTCGCGGGTGACGCGCTGCTGACGCTCGGGTTCGCGGTGCTCGCCACGCACCCGAAGGCGGAGCGGTACGCGCCCGTCCGGGCGGAGGTCGTCGCGGCCGTCGCGGAGGCCGTCGGCAGCGTCGGAATGATCGGAGGGCAGGTGGCGGACATGGAGCAGGGTGGCGGGGGAGAGGAGAAGCTGATCGCGACGCACGAGGCCAAGACGGGCCGTTTGATCCGCGCCTCGCTCGCGGCCGGGGGACTTCTCGCCTTCGCATCTCCCGCCGCGCTCGCCTGTCTCGACGGATACGGGCGCGCGGTCGGCCTCGCCTTCCAGATCAAGGACGATCTCTTGGACGTCGAGTCCGACTCCGCCGCGCTCGGCAAGAGCGCGGGCGCGGACGCCGCTTCCGGCAAGCGGACGTTCCCCGCCGTGTTCGGCCGGGAGCGTTCACACGCGCTGCTCGACGAGAAGATCGCGGAAGCGGTCGCGGCGGCGCGGGAGCTGCCGGGCGGCGGCGCCCGGCTCGCCGAGCTCGCCCGCTTCGTGGGCGAGCGCCGCTCCTGAAGGGCTCACCCGCCATGCGGGCCTTCGTCCAGACCGCGGTCGGCCACTTCGAGGAGCGGGAGGTGCCCCGGCCGTCCGCCGCGCCGGGCGAGGTCGTGATTCGCGTACGCGCTGCTCTGACATGCGGAACCGACCTGAAACTCCTCGAGCGAGGCCACCCGCGCATCGCCCTCCCCGTCACGATGGGGCACGAAGCGTGCGGCGAAATCGTCGAGGTCGGCGCCGGCGTCGAGCGTTTCGCGGGGGGAGACCGCGTCGTCCCCGGGATCTCCGGCCCCTGCGGCGCCTGCGCCGAATGCGCGCGCGGCTTCCAGAACCTCTGCGCCGCCGGCCATGCCGATCGGACGTGGGGAGCGTTCGCGGAGTTCCTTCGCGTTCCGGCGGCGGTCGTCGCCGAGAACCTTCATCCCGTGCCTCCCGGGCTCCCCGACGAAATCGCCGCGTTTCTCGACCCGCTCGCCTCGGTCCTCCACGGATGGGCACGGCTCGCCCCGGCGCGCGGGACGCTCCTCGTTTACGGCGCCGGCGCGCTCGGCCTGTTGTGGGCGGCGACGGCGAGGGCGCGAGGAATCCCGGCGACGGTCGTCGCGCGCGGGGGCGCCAGCCGGCTCGCCGCGGCGCGCGCATTCGGCGCGCGCGTGATCGACCTCGAACGCGACGGGCCCAACTCCGGAGGACTTTCCGACATGACGGTCGACTGCACGGGCGACCCCGAGGTCTGGAGGCGGCTCGCGGACCTCGTCGTGCCCGGCGGAAGAGTGCTCCTCTTCGGGGGTTGCGCCCCGGGCACGTCCGTCGCGTGGGACGCGGCGCGTCTGCACTACTCGGAGATTTCGCTCGTGGGGTCCTTCCACTCCACGCCCGCCGAGGCTCGCGCCGCGCTCGCGATGCTCGCGTCCGGCGAGATCGATCCGTCGCCGCTCGTCACCGCGAAGGGGACGCTGTCGGATCTGCCGCGGTTTCTGCATGCGCAGGAGCGGCGGGAAGGCATCCGATACGCGGTGATGCCGTGAAGGCGGTCCGCGTCGCCGAAGACGGGTCCGTCTCGGTCGTCGAGTCGCCCGTGCCGCGGATCGGACCGGGCGACGCCCTCCTGCGAACGGGCGCCGCCGGGATCTGCGGCTCAGACCTCCTTCCCTGGTACGTGCGGAGGAAGGCCGGCTCCGTCCTCGGTCACGAGGTCGCGGGCGAGATCGTCGAAGCGGGCGGCGAGGTCGACGGCTTCGCGGTGGGGGACCGGATCGTGCCGCACCACCACGCGGCCTGCGGGGAGTGCGCCGAGTGCCGCAACGGCCGCGCGGTCCACTGCCGCGAGTGGAAGTCGTCGTCGCTCGACCCGGGGGGGATGGCCGAGTTCGTCCGGATCCCGGCGGACAACCTTGCGCGCGACACGCTGTCGGTCCCGCCGGCCATTTCCGACGAGGAGGCGACCTTCGTCGAGCCTCTCGCGACGGTCGTGAAGGCATTCGCGCGCGGCGGATTCACGGCGGTGCAGTCCCTCCTCGCGGTCGGCCTCGGCACGACGGGTCAGCTCGCCGTGCGCCTCGCGAAGTCCGTCGGCGCGTCCCGCGTCGCCGGAGCGGACCGCGTCGCCTCTCGTCTCGATCTCGCGCGAGGCAGCGGCGCATCCGAGACGTTCGACGTGTCGCGGGACCGCCTCGCCGACGTCGCCGCCGGGAGCTTCGACTTCGTGTTCGTCGGGCCGGGCAAAGCGGAGGTGATCGAGTCGGCGCTCGCGGCCGTCGCGCCGGGCGGGACGCTGCTCGCCTTCACGATGGCGGCGCCGGAGGAGCGGCTCACCGTCTCCCCGCACGACCTTTACTTCGTGACTGCGGCCGTTCAC
>Ga0209971_1000380_pt1 | contig 12118 bp, 12 predicted proteins | sample InoplaM3SAM_FD_187588 | JGI IMG/M metagenome (GOLD analysis project Ga0209971, IMG submission 187588) | Arabidopsis thaliana rhizosphere microbial communities from the Joint Genome Institute, USA, that affect carbon cycling - Inoculated... | ecosystem: Host-associated > Plants > Roots >... | reverse complement strand
GGCCGCGCCGGCGCGCACCGCCGCCGACGGGCCGGCGCCGCGCACGCGCGAACCCATGCCGTAGCCGTGCCCGTCCTGCGCGCGTTCCATGCGGTAGTCGATGAAGGCGATCTTGCCCTTGAGCGATCCGGGCGCGGCCTTCTCGAGCGAATCGAGGTCGGCGAAACGCACCACCTGGCCGGCGACCGTGCCGCCGGGGCTGCCGCCGAGCGCGGTCAGCACCAATGCCTGCGAATGCGGGCCGAGCACCTGCGCATGCTCGCTGCGGCGCTCCCATTTCGGAAAGGTCACCGGTTCGGTCCAGACCTTGTCGAAACCCAGCTGTTCGAACTTGGCCCTGGCCCATGCCACCGCGCGCGCATCGGCTTCGCTGCCGGCCAGGCGCGGGCCGACTTCGGTGGTCAGCGATTCGGTGACCTTCCAGCCGGTGTCGTCCTTGAGCGCGGTTTCGCGCAACTGCGCTGCCGTCGCCAGGGCGGCGTCGGAAATCCGCGTGGGTTGCGCGATGGCCGCAGGCGTGGCGATGGCGAGGGCAAGCAGCAAGGGCGCAAGGCGCATGGCGGACTCCGGCGGTGTCGGCAAGGGATGTCGCCGGGACGCATCGACGAAGCGGGTCGACGAAAACGGCGGAGCCGCGAGCTTAGCAGTCCGCGGCTTCGCGTCTTTGTGCAACAAGTCACGCGTGGGCGTTATCGCCATGGCCGGGCTTGCCCGCGTCGACCCCGCGCGCGGTCGGGCAAGCCAGGCTGCTACCGGGGTTCAGCGCCTCAGCGAATCGCGGATCTCGCGCAGCAGCAGCACGTCTTCCGGCGGCGCGGCGGCCACTTCGGCCGCAGGCTTGCGCATGCGGTTGTAGGCCTTGACCACCAGGAAGATCACGAACGCGATGATCAGGAAATCGATCAGCGCCTGGATCAACATCCCGTACCGCACCGCGACCTCGGCCACCGTTGCGCCGGCGGCATCGGCGGTTTCCGGCCGCATCACGTATTTCCAGTCGCTGACGCTGACGCCGCCAAGCGCGACGCCGACGATCGGCATGACGATGCCGTCCACCAGCGCGGTGACGATCTTGCCGAACGCGGCACCGATCACCACGCCGACCGCCAGGTCCAGTACGTTGCCCCTGGCGATGAATTCCTTGAACTCGCTGACCATGCCCATCGTCGTCTCCCCGGTGCAGACCCCTGCGCGGCAAGCCTACAGCGGCATGACGGGCGGCGCGATGCGGCCGCGGAATTCGACCACGCCATCCAGGGCCGCGCGGAACGTGTCTCCGGGCTGCAGCGGGCCGACTCCGGCGGGGGTGCCCATGAACACCAGGTCGCCGGCACGCAGGGCGTACAGCTTCGAAAGCTCGTGCAGGATGTCGGCGACGTCCCAGACCAGGTCCGACAGCGCGCCGTGCTGGCGAAGCTCGCCATTGACCTCGAGGCTGAGCGTGCGCGTGGACAGGTCGCCGGCCGCGGGCGCCGGGACGATTTCGCTCAGCGGCGCGGAGGCGTCGAAGGCCTTGCCGATGTCCCATGGCAGGCCCCTCGCCTTGGCCTCGGCTTGCAGGTCGCGGCGGGTCAGGTCCAGGCCGACGCCATAGCCGAAGACCAGCGCCATGGCGTCGGCCGCGGCGACTTCGCCGGGCGGCGCATCGCGGCCCAGGGCGACGACCAGTTCCACTTCGTGGTGCAGTTCGCGGGTGCCCGGGGGGTACGGCACGACGCCCTCGCCGACGATCGCATCGGCCGGCTTGAGGAAGAACACCGGGCGGCCGCGTTCCGACTTTGTCGCCGGTGCCTGCGCTCCCATTTCGCGTGCATGGTCGGCGAAGTTGCGGCCGACGCAGTAGATGCGGTGCACCGGGAAGGTGCCGCTGTCCGGGCCCTCGCCGCGCACGGCGATGCGTGCAGTCGGCGGCGCCGGGACGACATCGCTCATGCCTGCGGCAGGACCGGCTTGCCCAGTACCCGGAATTCGCCGTCGACCACGCGCGCAGGCCGCGCATCCCGCCGGCCCAGGGGCTTGCCACGTTGCCTCCACAGCCGGTACAGCAAGCCCGCGCCCAGCATCGCGACGCCGACGAACACGCTGAAGAACACCAGCACCAGCAACACCCCGAGCCCGAGCAGGCCCAGCAACACGCGCAGCAGCGGGTGGCGCGGCTTGCGCGGCGCCATGACGGCGCGGAAGGCGTTGCCGCCGGAGCGGATACGATCGAAGCGGAAGTGGAATGCGGACATCTGTTTGTCGGTGTCGTGACACAATTGGCGAGGTTGCCGGGACGGCAGTATCGGGCGGGGCGCGGTTCGGTTTGTGAGAACTTCGTTAAACAACGATGGCGATCGCGTCGCGCCGCTGGCGCGCCTGGAGCAGATCGAGGACGGCGGCTTCGCCGAGGCCGAAGCCGTGCTCGACGGCGATCCGGAGTCCCTGATCCTGCATCGCGATGGCGCGGTGGTGCGCGCGTGGCTCAATGTCTGCCCGCATGCCGGCAGGCGCCTGGACTGGGCGCCGGGGAAGTTCCTGAAGTCCAGGGACGGGCTGCTGGTGTGCGCGGTGCACGGCGCCAGCTTCGAATTGCAGGGCGGGCAGTGCGTGGCCGGGCCGTGCCGCGGCGATTGCCTGCGCGGGGTTGCGGTGCAGGTGCGCGACGGCGACGTATTCCTCGTGCCGGCGCAATGACCGGCGCGCCGCGGTCTAGAAAACCAGGTTGACCATCACCACCACGATCGCGGTATAGACCAGCGTCAACGGCCCGCCGACGCGCCACATGTCGCGCGGGGTATAGCCGGCGGGACCGGTGATCATCGAGATCGACGGGTTGGACGCGGTGATGAAGTTGTTGGACGCCGACAGCGCCACGATCAGCGCGAACCCGGTCGGGTCGCCGCCCACGGCCAGGGCCAGGTTGATCGCCAGCGGCACCATCACGATGGTCGCGCCGACGTGGCTGATCACCAGCGAGAACGCGGTGGTCAGCAGGCCGAGCACGAGTTCGATCAGCCACACCGGCAGGCCGTGCGGCAGCCGCTCGATGCTGTGGCCCGCGACCCAGGCGGCGGTGCCGCTGGAATCCATCGCCCAGCCCAGCGGGATCAGGCAGGCCATCAGGAACACCGTCTTCCAGCTGATCGCGGCGTAGGCCTCGTCCATCTTCAGCACGCCGGTGACCAGCATGCCGGCGACCCCGGTCATCAGCGCGATCGAGGTCGGGATCCGCGAGGACAGCGCCAGCAGCATGCTGATGGCGAAGATCGCCATCGCGACCTTGAACTTGTGCGGGCGCTGCTCGCCCTTGGGGTAGTCGGTGACCACGACGAAGTCGCGGCTCCTGGCCGCATCGGCCAGGTCGGTCCAGATGCTGTGCAGCACCAGCATGTCGCCGGCGCGCAGCGGCATGTTGCGGATGTTCTCGTTGTGCACTTCCTTGTCGCGGTTGATCGCCAGCAGGCTGATGCCCTGTTGCTTGCGCAGGCGCAGGTCGGCGGCGCTCTTGCCGATGAACTTCGAGGTCGGCGGCACCACCGCCTCGGAAATGCCGGCGCGGCTGGGATTGAACAGGTCGCCGAACTCGCGCAGCCGCGTCGACAGCCGCAGGAACTGGTTCTGGGCGAAGTCGGCCACCTGCTGCCGCGCGCCCATCGCGCCGAGCACGCTGCCGACCCAGATCCGGGTGTCCGCCGGCGGCGCCAGCCGCGACTCGTTGCCGGTCTTGAGGGCCAGCAGCAGCGGCGCGCCGTGCAGCGCCTCGGCCTCGCCCAGCGACATGCCCACCAGCGGGCTGTCGGCACTGACGGTGAGTTCGAACACGTCGCCCTCGATGCCGTAGGTGTTGGCGAAATAACTCTGGGTGCGCGCCGGGGTCACGCCCTTGTCGCCGTCCTCGCGCAACAGCCTGGCGCCGAAGAAGTGGAAGTACAGCAGGCACGCGGCCAGCAGCGCCAGGCCGATCGGCAGCGGCGCGAACATCTTCAACGGCTCCAGCGTGGCCACGCCGGAAGGCAGGTTGGCATTGGCCGAGACCAGCAGGTCGTTGAGCAGGATCAGCGGCGAATTGCCGACCATGGTCAGGCCGCCGCCCATGATGATCGCCGCCGACATCGGCATCAGCAGCCGCGACAGGCTGATGCCGGTGCGCGCGGTCAGGCGCGAGGCGATCGGCAGGTACAGCGCGGTCACCGAGGTGTTCTGCATGATCGAGGAATTCAGGCCCGCGACCGCCGAGGTGAACAGCAACAGCCGTTCCTCGACTCCGTGCGCGCGCCTCAACAGCCAGCCGGCAAGGCGGTTGAGCGCACCGGTGCGGTCCAGGCCCGCGCCCAGCACCATGGTCGCGATGACGTTGATCACCGCGTCGGAGGAGAAGCCGCTGAAGATGTCCTCCGGCGCCACCAGGCCGGTCAGCCCGAGCAGCACCAGCACCACCAGCGCGACCACGTCGGCCCGGATCCGCTCGAACACGAACATCAACATCGTGAAGCCCACCAGCCCGAGCACGAGCTTCATGTCGGTGGTGAGCGTCAGCGCGGTATCCATCAGTGGGTATCCACTGGTGCCATCCCGAGCGAAGCGAGGGATCTGCTGGTGCTTTTGCCCGGGATGTCCAACAACAGGTTCCTCGCTGCGTTCGGAATGACAGGCTCAGGTCTTGTCGTAGAGCAGGTCCCAGACGCCGTGTCCGAGCTTCTGGCCGCGGGTCTCGAAGTGGGTCTGCGGCCGCCACTCCGGCCGCGGTACATGGCCGCGCGCGCCAGCGCGGTTGCGCAGGCCCGGCGTGGCGTCGAGCACGTCCCACATCTGCTCGGCATAGTCGTGCCAATCGGTGGCGAGGTGCAAGCGGCCGCCGGCGGCGAGCTTGGCGGCGATCAGCCCGGCGAACTCCGGCTGCAGCAGCCGGCGCTTGTTGTGGCGCTTCTTGTGCCAGGGATCGGGGAAGTAGATCCGGACCTCGTCGAGGGCGCCATCGGCGATCTCGTGCCGCAGCACCTCGACCGCGTCGTGGTGGTAGACGCGCACGTGGTCGCTGCCGTCGGCGGCGAGCGCATTGAGCAGGCGGCCAACGCCGGGGGCATGGACCTCGATGCCGACCAGGTCGCGGTCGTGGTCGTGCCGCGCGGCGAAGCGCAGCGCCTCGCCGTTGCCGAAGCCGATCTCCAGCACCCGCCGGGCCTTGCGCCCGAAGACCGCGTCGAAGTCGCGAGGTTGCCCGGTGTAATCCAGGCCGAAGCGCGGCCACAGCTGGTCGAACGCGCGTTGCTGCGCGGGCGTGAAGCGGCCCTGGCGCAGCACGAAGCTGCGCACCCTGCGCCGGCCTTCCTCGACCGTGAAGGGCTTGGCTGGGGTCTTGGCGCCGTCGCTGGTGAACGGGTCGGTCATGCCCGCGCGCCGTGGACGGAGGCGGTCACGTGATCAGTCCGTCGACCGGCGACGAGGCACTGGCATAGCGCTTGCGCGGGATCCGCCCGGCGCGGAACGCCGCACGGCCGGCCTCGACCGCAAGCTTCATCGCATGCGCCATCAGCACCGGATCCCTGGCGCCGGCGATCGCGGTGTTCATCAGTACGCCGTCGCAGCCCAGCTCCATCGCGATCGCGGCATCCGAGGCGGTGCCCACGCCGGCGTCGACGATGATCGGTACCCCGGCGTTCTCGACGATCTCCAGCAGGTTGTAGCGGTTCTGGATGCCCAGGCCCGAGCCGATCGGGGCGGCCAGCGGCATCACCGCGACGCAGCCGATCTCTTCAAGCCGCTTGGCGAGGATCGGGTCGTCGGAGGTATAGACCATGACGTCGAAACCGTCGCGCACCAGGGTCTCGGCGGCGGCCAGGGTCTGGACCACGTCCGGGAACAGCGTCTTCTGGTCGCCCAGCACCTCGAGCTTGACCAGCGTGTGGCCGTCGAGCAGTTCGCGCGCCAGGCGGCAGGTGCGCACGGCGTCGTCGGCGCTGTAGCAGCCGGCGGTATTGGGCAGGATCGTGTAGCGGTCCGGCGGCAGCACGTCGAGCAGGTTGGGCTCGCCCGGGTTCTGGCCGATGTTGCTGCGGCGGATCGCGACGGTGACGATCTGGCTGCCGGCCGCTTCGGTGGCGCGGCGGGTTTCGCCCAGGTCGCGGAACTTGCCGGTGCCGGTCAACAGGCGCGAGCGGTAAGGCTTGCCGGCGATGAACAGGGCGTCGCCGCCGGGCAGTGCGGGGTCGTGCGTCATGCGGGAATGTTACCAGTGCCGTCGGTCGGTCATGGGTGGCCGGTGGTCAGCCAGGCGCAGGAATCCGCAAAGTCGTGGCCGCCCGGAATGCCGCGGTGCGTGTTGCGCTGTGAGTGGATGATCCGATCAGGCGGCACCCCTGACCCCGGACCGGTCGTCGGCTCGCGCGCGGTGCACCATCGCGCGGTACGCCAAACGCACACCCGGCGCGAGCCGGCGTCGCAAAGCCCAAGGGTCCCTAGCGGTCACCCCACCGCCGCGGGACAGCCGGGTTCCCATACCGCCGGTGGTCATCGCGCGGTCTTGCATGTCGGCGATCCGCCGGCGTTGCACCCGGCTGGAAATCCCCGGCAAGTCGGACTTTCCCTCATGACGGCTGGCGTCAGCCGCCACCGAGCGCGTGCACGATCTCGACCCGGTCGCCTTCATGGAGGGTGTACCGGCCGTACATGCCGCGCGAGACGATGGTTCCGTTGACCTCGACCGCGACCCGGCGTTCCCCGAGCCCGGCTTCCGCCAGCAATTGCGCGAGCGTGCATGCAGCGGGGATGGCGTGGTTGGCGCCGTTCAGCAGGATGTCCATGCGGCCATTGTCCGGGTTCCGCGGCGACCCCGCACCTGCGCCGGCGGTTTGCCCGGTCTCCCGCGGTACTTGAGTCGCGTGTCATGTTCGTGAAACGATCCGCGCCATCCGCTGGCGTATCGACCGACCCGGCATCCATTCCTTCCTGGAGAACAGCATGAAGCCGTCGTCCCGCAGGCCCCTACGTTCCTTCCTCGCCGCCGCGCTCGCGCTTGCGGCGGCACCGGTGTTCGCCCAGAGCGCACCGTTCTCGCAGACGGTCTTCTTCGGCGACAGCCTCACCGACAGCGGCTTCTACCAGACGTTCCTGGTCGAGAACGTCGATCCCTCCGCGGCCGTGGCGGCGCGCTTCACCACCAATCCGGGCCTGGTCTGGGCGGAGTTCCTGGCCGATTTCTACGGCACCGACGCTTCGGCCGCCTGGCAGCTGACCGCGACCGGCGTCGCGATGACCGGCGGCGACAACTTCGCCGCCGGCGGCGCCACCATCGGCCCGGAGCTGGGCGCGGGCTTCCCGCCGGCGATCCCGACCCAGTTCGCGCCCTCGCTGACCGACCAGGTCAACACCTACCTGGCGCTCAATGGCGGCCTGGCCGACCCCGGCGCGCTGTATACCGTCTGGGGCGGCGCCAACGACCTGTTCTTCCACCTCAATGGCGCCACCACCCAGGAGCAGTTCCTGGCCGCGGCCGGCGCCGAGGTCGCGCTGGTCGGCACGCTGACGGCGGCCGGCGCGCAGTACATCCTGGTGCCGACCATGCCCGACGTGGGCACCACTCCGTTCGGCCTGTCGCTGGGTGCCGATGGTTCCGCCGGCGTCACCGCGCTGGTCGGCGCCTACAACCAGACGCTGTTCGGCGGGCTCGGTGCGGCCGGCCTGCGGGTGATCCCGCTGGACACCTACAACCTGTTGCACGAGATCACCGCCAATCCGGGCCTGTATGGCTTCAGCAACGCGACCGCCCCGGCTTGTGGCGCGGCACCGGCGCTGGGGTGCAACCCCGCCAATTTCGTCGCCCCCGATGCCGATCGGACCTACGTGTTCGCCGACGGCGTGCATCCGACCACGGCGGCACACGAAGTCCTCGCCCAGTACGCGATCTCGGTACTGGAAGCCCCCGGCCAGATGGCGGTGCTGCCGCATGCCGAGGCCATGGTCGGACGTGCCCGCGCCGAACGTGTCGGCGCGCAGCTCTCGCAGCAGCGGGAAGGCGAGGGCATGCGCTGGTGGGCCGACGTGCGTGGCGATTCGCAGCGCTACGGGGAGGACGTCAGCAATTACGACGGCGGCGGCCCGACCCTGACGGTCGGTGTCGACTGGGCCAGCGGCAACCTCGTCTATGGCGTGTTCGGCGGTTACGGCCGCCAGTCCATGGACTGGGGCCAGCGCCGCGGCAGCTTCGACCAGACCGACGCCAGCCTCGGTGGTTTCGCCGGCTGGTACGGCGCGCGCGCGTGGGCCAATGCCCAGGCCAGCTATTCGTGGCTGGGTTTCGACACCGATCGCGACGTGCAGCTGGGCGCGGCCACCCGCACCCACAGTGGTTCTGCCGACGGCAGCAACCTCAGCGTCGGCGTCAACGGCGGCTGGAACTTCGGGGATGGCATCTTCCGCCACGGCCCGGTGGTCTCGCTGCTGTCGCAGCAGATCGACATCGATGGTTTCGCCGAGAGCGATCCGACGCTGTCGACTTCGCTGGCCTATCCGGAGCAGGGCGTGGATTCGCTGATCGGCAGCGCCGGCTGGCAGTTCAGCTACGCGCCGAGCGACCGCATCCATCCCTATGCGCGCGTGACCTGGGACCACGAATTCGAGGATTCGGCCGGGCAGGCATTCGCCATCGCCCAGTCGATCCCCGGGTCGCTCGCGTACGCGGTGCCGGGCCAGGAATTCGATCGCGACTACGGCACCCTGCTGCTGGGGGCGCGCACGCAACTCATGGGCCTGGACGCCAACGTGGGCGCCAGCGCCACCTTCGCCCAGGAAGGCGGCAATGACGCCAGCGTGTTCGTGACCGTCGGCAGCCGCTTCTGACAGGGCAATGCGCGGCGGTCGCCCGCCGCGCATTGCCACGTCCGGGGCGGGGGGCATAGACTTCGCCGCCTGCGGGTGTAGCTCAATGGCAGAGCTGTAGCTTCCCAAGCTACTGACGAGGGTTCGATTCCCTTCACCCGCTCCATGCAACGGCGGTGTCATCCATGCGATGGCGCCGCCGATTTTCTTTCCTCCACGCGCAAGGCATCGTCGATGATCGTGCTCGGCTGGCGGGAATGGTTGGCGTTGCCGGACCTCGGCGTGGCCCGGGTCCGCGCCAAGGTCGACAGCGGCGCGCGCACCTCGGCGCTGCATGTCGACGAACAATGGCGCTTCGTCGAGCGCGGGGCGCCCTGGGTCGGCTTCCGGCTGACGCCCGGGCGCACGCGCGGCATGGCGATCGAAGCCAGCGCGCCCGTGCTGGACGAGCGCGACGTGGCCGATTCGGGCGGGCACCGCAACCGGCGCGTGTTCCTGCGCACGCGCCTGCGCCTGGCCGGATGCGAACGCGAGATTGAAATCAACCTGACCGATCGCCGCGACATGCTGTTCCCGATGCTGCTTGGCCGCAGCGCCATGGACGGTGCGTTCATGGTCGATCCCGCACGCTCCTTCCTCCACCGGCGCCCGCCCCGAACCCTCGAACCCCGGCCATGAAGCTCGCCATCCTCTCGCGCAACAGCAAGCTCTACTCGACCCGGCGCCTGATCGAGGCGGCGCGCGAACGCCACCACAGCGTGCGCGTGCTCGATCCGCTGCGCTGCTACCTGCGGATCAGTTCCGAAGGCTTCGGCATGCACTACAAGGGCCGGTCGATCGCCGGCTACGGAGCGGTGATCCCGCGCATCGGCGCGTCGATCACCCGCTACGGCACCGCGGTGCTGCGCCAATTCGAGCTGATGGGCACCCATGCGCCCAATCCGTCCGACGCGATCGCGCGCGCGCGCGACAAGCTGCGCTGCCACCAGTTGCTTGCGGCGCAGGGCATCGGCCTGCCGGTCACAGTGTTCGGCGACAACCCCGACGACACCGCCGACCTGCTGTCGATGCTCGGCCCGCCGCCGCACGTGATCAAGCTCAACGAAGGCACCCAGGGCGCGGGGGTGATGCTGACCGAGAAGCCCTCGGCGTCGCGCAGCGTGATCGAGGCCCTGCGCGGCCTGTACGCGAATTTCCTGGTGCAGGAATTCATCGCCGAGGCGCGCGGCGCCGACCTGCGCTGCTTCGTGGTCGGCGACCAGGTGGTGGCGACGATGCGGCGGCAGGCGCCCAAGGGCGACTTCCGCTCCAACCTGCATCGTGGCGGCACCGCCCGCGCGGTGCGCGCCTCGACAGCCGAACAGGAGACGGCCGTGCGTGCCGCCGCGGTGCTGGGGCTGGGGATCGCCGGCGTCGACCTGATCCGCTCCCGGCGCGGGCCGCTGGTGCTGGAGGTCAATGCTTCCCCTGGACTGGAGGGGATCGAAGAAGCGTCCGGCATCGACATCGCCGGCCGGATCATCGATTTCGTCGTGGCGGGGCACCAGCCGATCCCCGTCCGGCGTCGCCGGGCAGCATGAGACTGCGTTCATCCAGCGATTTAACGAAAATTTAATACCAGGTTTAACGGCTGTTTAATCGATTCCCGGGTAGCCTGTCCGGGCCGAAGTTCTGCTTTCTCCAGTATCGACATCCCTCGTCAGGTGCCGCTCCTCGGGCGTCGCAGATCACGGTAATCGGGGCACGTTGGCCCAGGCGCGGTGCTCCCGCGCCTGGGCCTTTGTTTGCCCGCCCGCGCATGCGGGATTCACGCGGCCTTGTGCAAGAATCGTGGAAGGCCCAGTTCGATCCGACGCCGCTCGATCCAGCGCGGTCCGCCCTGCAATGCCAGCCTTCGACCGGGGAACTGCCCGGCCACCGACGTGCTCCAACGTCATCCAGCACAGGATCCCCGATGCGCATCCTCGTCATCGAAGACAACACCGACATCGCCGCCAACCTCGGCGACTACCTCGAGGATCGCGGGCATACCGTCGATTTCGCCGCCGACGGCGTCACCGGCCTGCACCTTGCCGTGGTGCACGATTTCGATGCCGTGGTGCTCGACCTCAGCCTGCCGGGAATGGACGGCCTGGAGGTTTGCCGCAAGCTGCGCAACGAGGCCCGCAAGCAGACACCGGTGCTGATGCTGACCGCGCGGGACTCGCTGGACAACAAGCTCGCCGGGTTCGACTCCGGCGCCGACGACTACCTGATCAAGCCGTTCGCGCTGCAGGAAGTGGAGGTGCGCCTCAACGCGCTCGCCCGCCGCGGCAAGGGCGTGCAGACCCGGGTGCTCGAGGTCGCCGACATGGAATACAACCTCGACACCCTGGAAGTACGCCGCGAAGGCAGGCTGCTGCAGCTCAACCCGACCGCATTGAAGATCCTGCAGGCGCTGATGGAAGCCTCGCCGGCGGTGGTCACCCGGCAGGAGCTGGAAACCCGCGTCTGGGGCGAGGAACTGCCGGATTCGGATTCGCTGCGGGTGCACATCCACGGCCTGCGCGCGGTGGTGGACAAGCCGTTCCCGACGCAGCTGATCCAGACCCGCCACGGCATCGGTTACCGCATCGCCGCACCCGATGCATCCGCCTGAAGACGTGGCCCCCCGACTAGCGGCGCCGGCCGACGCGGAACCCGCGCGCAGGAAGCCCACGCGCTACCGGCGGCGCCTGCGCAGCCGCATCATCCTCTCGTTCCTGCTGCTTGGCTTCGGCCTGACGCTGCTGCTCGCCTTCGCCACCAACTGGGCGCGCAACCGCGTCGAGAACCAGCTGGTCGAAGACGTGATGAACAAGAACATCGACGAGTACGCGCGCAGGTTCTATACCGATCCGGCGAAGAACCCGGACCTGCCGGTGCAGCAGATGCTGGCGCGCGTTGTCAGGCGCCCCAATTTCGAGGCCCTGCGCGCGGAGCAGCCGGACTGGTACGAGTTCGACGACGGCATCCACAACGTCAGCGGCGCCAATCCTGACGGCACCGCATTCTCTTACAAGCTGGCGGTGCGCAAGACGCCGGACGTCTGGTTCTTCCTGGCCTACGACATGAGCCAGTCGATGCGCGGCGAACGCCAGTTCAACACCGCCCTGATCGGCGTGGTCGCGGTGTTCACCCTGTTGTCGCTGCTGGTGGGCTGGTGGGCGGCGTCGCGGGTGATGAGCCCGGTGTCGGAACTGGCGCAACGGCTGCGCCGCTCCGGGCGCAGCGCGCAGCCCGAGGCGCTGGCCACGTACTTCGCCGACGACGAGGTCGGCGAACTCGCGAAAGCGCTCGACGA
>Ga0209971_1000379_pt1 | contig 12197 bp, 10 predicted proteins | sample InoplaM3SAM_FD_187588 | JGI IMG/M metagenome (GOLD analysis project Ga0209971, IMG submission 187588) | Arabidopsis thaliana rhizosphere microbial communities from the Joint Genome Institute, USA, that affect carbon cycling - Inoculated... | ecosystem: Host-associated > Plants > Roots >... | reverse complement strand
AAGGAGGCGACCGCTCGGTTTCTCCATCGGCTTTCGGCGCGCGGCTCGGAGCCGTTCGTCAAGCTCGCCCACGGAGAGTCCTTCGAGAGAGGCCTCGCCCGCGCCGGCCGGGGGACGCTCCTCGTCACGGGAATCGATCGCCTGCCGGCAGCGGTCCAGGCGCAGATCCTGACGGCCCTCGACGGCGACGAGCGGCCCGGCCTCGTCCTCGCGGCGGACAACGACCCGGCCGACGCCGTCCGGCGGGGCGAGCGCGCGGCCGGACTCGTCGAAAGTCTTCAGGACCGCGTCCTGCACCTGCCACCGCTGCGCGAACGGGGCGATGACGTGGCGCGGCTGGCGCGGCAGTTCCTCGAAGAGGCGAGCCCGACTCTTTCCTTCGATCCCGAGGCGATGGATGCGCTGACGGCGCACGACTGGCCCGGAAACGTCCGCGAGCTTCGCGAAGCCGTCAAGAGGGCGGGGAAGCTCGCGGAAGGGCCCCGGATCGGCCCGACGGTCGTCCGTTCCGTTCTGGGGCGGCCGCTCGCGGCGCGCGGCTCCCGGCGCCGTCGCGTGCCGGTCGTTCGGATCACGGTCGGCGATTCGCTCGCGGACGTCGAGCGCCGGCTGATCCAGAAGACGCTCGAGTTCGCGCGCGGCAACAAGCGGAAGACGGCCGAGCTCCTGAAGCTCTCCCTGAAGACGATCTACAACAAGATCAAGGAGTACGGTCTCTCGACCGAGTAGCCGGGGAGCGTACAATCCGAGCGTGGCTTCGGATCGGCGCTTCGGCCTGCCGCACCCTTTCGACGCCGACCTGACCGGTGAGGCTTCCCGCGGCCGCAAGCCGGGGCTGTGGGAGACGCTGAAACGGGCTCTGGGCACCCCTCCCGTGGCGGAGCGTCCCTCACCGCCGATCCCGGTCCGGGACGAACCGGCGCCGCAAGCGCCGGCCGTTCCCGCGCGCCCGGCCATGCCGGTTCCGCCGGCGCCCGACCCTGTCGAGTCGTCCGCCGTCGCGCCGGCGCGGGAGGCGGCCCGCGTCGAGATCGACTCGGGCGTCCCGTTCCTGGAAGAGGGGCCGGGCGAGGAAGAGCCTCCCTCCGTGCTCGATCCTCCGGCGGCACGGGAGGTGGCCCCCGAATCGACGGAAGAATTGGTGCCGCCGGACGCGAGCCCGCCGCGGCCCCCACCGGGGCGCCTCGCTCGCGGCCTCGCTTCCTTCTCCCGGGACAACGCGGAAAGGGAGAAGAGGTACGCGCATCTCCTCCGCGATGCCGGGGCGAAGGGCGCAAAGCGTTCTCCCGTCTCCCGCAAACGAGGCTAGCTCACAAAAGAAAAGGGGGAGGAAGCCCTCCCCCTTTACGGGTCGTCGCGGTCGGAGTCTCTACTTGTGCGCCTGGTGGTTGCCCTTCTTCAGGTTGTTGTTCACCGAGATGTCGGCATCGTCGGGGCATCCCGTGATGACGATGTTCGCGGTGTCCTGGCTGCCCGGCTCTCCGGCGTCGGTGAAGGTGAACGAGATCGTCGCCCCCTCGACTCCGTTGCAGCGCCCGACTCCCGTCCCGATGTAGGTGTCGAAGCTGGCCGGCGCCGGGGGCCAGTCGATGCCCGGAGCGTCGATGCAGCTCGCGGTCAGGAGCTCTTCCATGTGGAAGTGATTGCCGTTCCAGTTGACCTCGAGGTTGTTCGGCGCGATCTCCGGATCGCAGTGCAGCTCGAAGCCGTGCGTCACCCGCGTTCCGCCCTTGCTCGTGAAGACGCTGCCGCCGCCAGTCATCCGACCCGAGGCCGGCGCGCAGGACGGGTCGTTTTCCGGGTTGAAGACGTTCGAGCACTGGCCCGTGCCCGGGACGCAGCTGTCGTCGGTGCAGACGTCGCTGTCGTTGCAGTTCCGGGGCTGGCTCGAGACGCAGGCATTCGCGTTCTCGTCGCAGCTCTCGGTCGTACAGAGGTCCGAGTCCGCCGCACACGGGTGCGCCGATGACTGACACACGTTCGAGACGCACAGGTCGTCCGTGCAGAACAATCCGTCCTCGCACTGCGTGTTGGTGGTGCACTCGACGACGTCCAGGTTCAAGTCCTTGCTCGCGTCGAAGGTGCTGCCCGTGGGGCTGTCGAGCAGAACGCCCTTGGTTTGGTCGCCGATTCCCCCGACGTTGACGCGGGCCGTCGCGGTCCCGGGAACGGTCGTCAGCGTGACGACGCACGCCAGACCGGCGTTGGCCAGACACCCGCCCGTGCCCCCGCTGTTCCAGCAGACGTTACCGGTGCCGTCGGCCGGGTAGTCCCCGTCGGTCGTCAGGACCACGTTCGAGCCCGTCGGCGTCCCGTCCGTCGCCGGGCAGTGGAATACGACGTCCGTATTGATGACGTCGCAGGCTCCCGCTCCGCCGTTGCTGATGGAGACCGAGTAGTTGACGGTCTCGCCGCTGGTGATGAGCGTCTTGTCCTTCGAGATTCCGACGAAGAGGTTGTTGGCGCTGCAGCCCGGCGGGGTCTGAGCGATCGCAAACCCTTCCGCGGCGACGAAGACGATCGCCGCAGCGATGACGAGTCCGATACATCGAGTCAGTTTCCGAGATGCTCCCTGTTCTGCCATTTCCTTTTCTCCTGTTGATGAGACTCTAAAGCCGCTCCCGACTCCCCGCACTGTTCCCTCCCTTTTCCGTGATTGAGGAGCCTATTGAAGCAGCCGAATCGGCCCCGTTCAATTCGACATTGGTCGTAATCCCTTTCTTTTGTGACGGATGAACATCGGGCGGGGCGCTCCCGGCAGCACGGTTTGGGGGGTGGTGCCGGAGGTGGGAGTCGAACCCACATGCCCGTGAAGAGCGGGGGATTTTGAGTCCCCTGCGTCTGCCATTCCGCCACTCCGGCCGATGCGGATGATAGCCGGGAAAGGGGCTCTCCGAGGCCCGCCGGCACGCCCGAATCGCCGCAAACATTGAGTTTTTCGAGACTTTTCTCTATAATTGGCGGCTCCGCGGTTCTTTATTGTTCGTTTGAGGAGGTTTCTGTGGGATTTCGAGTCGGAGAGAAGGTCGTCTACCCGAATCACGGCGTTTCCGTGGTGGAAAAGATCGGTGAGGGCTTCATTACGGACTCGGCCCCCGTCCCCCCCCGCAGCTTCTATCACCTGCGGCTCCTGGCCAATAACTCCAAGGTCATGGTCCCGATCGGCAACACGGACCTGATCGGCCTGCGGCGGCTCACCCAGCGCAAGGACATCACGGGGCTCATGAAAACGCTGTCCGACGGCCGGTTCTCGGCGACCGGGGACTGGAAGGGCCGCTACAAGCAGAACCTCGACAAGATGAAGAGCGGGAGGCTGCACGACATCGCCGACGTGCTGAAGACCCTGAACTTCATCATGACGCGCAAGACGCTCTCATTCCGCGAGAAGAAGATGTACGAGCGCGCCAAGTACCTGATCGTGTCCGAAATTGCGGTCATCAACAACATGGACGAGGGAGAGGTCGAACGGCTCGTCGACCGCGCCCTGGCCAAGTCCGCGCAGAGCCGCGCCGCCGGTCACTGATCTAAGCAAGTCGTGGGGACAGGTCCTACGGACCTGCACCCACCACAGTCCACCTGGGGGCAGGTCCTGCGGACCTGCACCCACCGCAGTCCACCAGTTGGAAAACGGGAGGCTTCGGCCTCCTTTTATTTTGTGCGGGTGCAGGTCCGTGGGACCTGTCCCCGCGACTTTTCTCAGGGGACTAGAATCCGTTCGATGAGGCGCGTCTCTCTCCTGAGTATTGTCGCGGCTGCGGCGCTCGCGGGGATCCTTTGCGCGGACACCGTGACGGAGGTGCTCCGCGCCGACCTCGCGCGGGAACGCCGGCGCCTGGCCTCGGACGCCACGCAGCTCGCCGAGGTGGGGCGGCGTCTCCAGACGGCAACCGGGGATCTTGCCACCGCGAGCGAGGCCGTGGCGGATCTCGCCGGTCGGTCCGACTCCTCGATCGAGGAGGTCGCGCGCCGCGAGGAGGCGGTTGCCGTGGCCGAGCAGGAGGTCCGCACGCTGCTCGATCGGCGGCGCCTTCTGGTCGAGCGTCTGCTCGAGCGCCGCCGCGGGATCGCGCTCCTGGACGCCGAGCTCAAAGGAAAGCGCCCGGCGGCGACCGCCGATCTCCTCTCGGGCCGCTGGAACGTCACGCTCGAGCCGGGGGAGCAGCGTGGCGTTTTCCGGCTCGCCCTCGACGGCACGCTCGTCTCCGGGGAGTACACGCTGGAGGGTGGTTTCTCCGGATCGCTGCGCGGCACGTTGATCGGCGACCGGCTCCGGCTCGAACGCGTCGATTCGCAGCTCGGGTTCACGACGATCTATTTCGGCCGGCTCGCGCGGGACGGAAGCCAGCTCTCCGGCACGTGGGAATCGACGACGTTCGGGGTCGGTGCCGCCGGCGCCGGCCGCTGGCGCGCCCAGCCGATCAAGGAAGAGGAGGTCGAAGCATCACCGTGACCGATCTGCGACGCTTTCCGATCCTGCCCCTCCTCGTCGGGGGCCTCCTGGGATTCATCGGCGGATACTTCGCCGCCGGCGGGGGCCGTCCCGCCGCGGCGCCGGCCGCTCCTACGGCCGCGGGAGATGCGGCGGGCGGGCAGATCGCCGAGCTCCAGGGCGCCGTCGACAAGGACCCCGAGAACCCCAAGCTCCTGACGGCGCTCGGCAACGCGTGGTACGACCGGGAGGATTGGGATCGGGCGATCTCCGCCTACGAAAAGGCGCGGCGCAAGGCGCCGGACGACGCGAACCTCCTCTCGGATCTGGGCGCCGCGTACCGCAACCGCGGCGAGTTCAAACGAGCCGTCACCCTGTTCGAAAAGGCGAGGGAGCACGACAAGGAGCACTGGCAGTCGCTCCTGAACCTCGTCCTGATCCACGCCTACGATCTGCACGACGCCGCCGGCGCGCAGCGGTGGTTCGACGAGCTCAAGCGGCGTTATCCCGAAATTCCGGACCTCGATCGCATCCAGGAGCGAATCTCCGGCCTGCGCGCTTCGTGACCTCGTGATCCGCTTCGCGGTCGTCCTCGCGCTCGTCTTTCTGGTCCTCGGCATCCTGCGCGCCGCGCGCATCCTGTTCGCCGGCGCACCGGCCCGGCGGCCTCCCGGACCGGGCCGCTTCGAGTCCGAGATGGTGCGGGACCCCGTCTGCGGAACTTGGATCGACCGCCGCCTCGCCCTCTCGGGCCACCGTGGCGGAGAGCCGATCGCGGTGTGTTCCGAGAAGTGCCGGCGGGCGCTCGAGTCCGCGTGAGCGGGCTCCTCTTCGGACGGGAGGAATCGGCGCGGCGCGCGGATGCGCCTCCCGAGGGAGCGCCCCTGGCGGACCGCATGCGGCCCCGCTCTCTCGACGAGGTGGAAGGGCCTGCGGAGGTCGTCGGACCCAACGGTTTCCTTTCCCGCGCCATCGCCGAGGACCGCGTTCCGTCGCTCGTCTTCTGGGGCCCGCCCGGGGTGGGCAAGACGACGCTCGCGCGGTTGATCGCGATGCAGACCTCCTCACGCTTTCTCGCATACTCGGCGATCGCCACCGGCGTCAAGGAGATGCGGGAGGTGCTCGAGGCTTCCCGGGCGCTCCGGGCGAAAGCCGGGCAGAGGACGATCCTCTTCCTCGATGAGATCCATCGGTTCAACCGGGCGCAGCAGGACGTCTTCCTGCCGTACGTCGAGACGGGTGACGTCATCCTGATCGGTGCGACGACGGAGAACCCGTCCTTCGAGCTGAACGGCGCTTTGCTTTCGCGGTGCAAGGTCGTCGTGCTCGATCCGCTCGCTCCGGAGGCGATCGTCCGGATCGTGCGGCGCGCTCTGGAAGACATCCCGCGCGGGCTGGGATCGCGCGACTTCCACGTCGACGACGAGGCCCTCTCGTTCATCGCCCAGACCTCGGGTGGAGACGCGCGTCGGGCGCTGAACCTCCTGGACGCGGCCGCGTCCGATGCCGAGACGGCGAAGACGCGGACGATCGACGTCGCGAGACTCCGCGACCTGTTCCAGCGCAAGGTCCTCCTGTACGACAAGGCGGGGGAGGAGCACTACAACCTGATCTCCGCCCTTCACAAGTCGATGCGCGAGTCGGACCCCGACGCCACCGTCTACTGGATGGTCCGGATGCTCGAAGCGGGCGAGGAGCCCCTCTACCTCGCGCGGCGGATCGTGCGCTTCGCCTCGGAGGACGTCGGACTGGCCGACCCGCGGGCGCTCTCCGTGTCGCTCGACGCGAAGGAGGCGTACGACTTCCTGGGTTCCCCGGAAGGGGAGCTCGCCCTGATCGAGGCCGCCGTGTACTGCGCGCTCGCCCCGAAGTCGAACGCCCTCTACCGCGCGGAGGGAGAGGCGAAGCGGGACGTCGCCGAGCGACCGGCGGAGCCGGTGCCCAACGTCATCCGCAACGCCGTGACCCGTCTCATGAAGGACGTCGGGTACGGCCGCGGGTATCGTTACGCGCACGACGAGCCCGAGGGGGTGGGAGGAATCGAGTGCCTGCCGGAACGACTCCAGGGAACGCGGTACTACCGCCCGGGTTCGACCGGTGAAGAGGCTGAACTGGCGAAGCGGCTGGAAGAGGTGCTCGAGAAGCGGAGAAGGAAGCGGGCCGGTGAGCAGTAGGAAAACGGGGACAGACCACGGTTTTCCGGAGGCAGGTTCCCTGACCGTCTGTCCCTAGCTCTCTTCCCTCCGGTAGTTCGGCGCTTCTTTCGTGATGATCACGTCGTGCGGGTGCGACTCCTTGAGCCCCGCTGCCGTCACGCGCACCATCTTCGACTTCGTGCGCAGATCGTCGATCGTCCGCGCGCCCGTCAGGCCCATCCCGCTGCGGATTCCCCCCGTGAGCTGGTGGATCAAGCCCTCGACCGATCCCTTGTAGGGAACCATGCCCTCAATCCCCTCGGGAACGAGCTTCGAGAGCGAACCGTCGGTCGAAGCCTCGACGCCCATCGACTCCTGGAAGTACCGGTCGGAGGAACCCGACTTCATGGCGGCCAGTGATCCCATCCCGCGATAGGCCTTGAAGGTTCTTCCCTGGTAGAGGATCGTCTCGCCCGGCGATTCCTCGGTGCCGGCGAGCAGCGAGCCGATCATCACGATGTGGGCACCGGCGGCCACCGCCTTCACGACGTCGCCGGAGAACTTGATCCCGCCGTCCGCGATGAGCGGCACGCGCGTTCCCCGAGTGGCCTTCGCGCACTCGCGGATGGCATGAATCTGCGGAACGCCGGCCCCCGTGACGACGCGCGTCGTGCAGATCGAGCCGGGCCCGATGCCGACCTTGACCGCGTCCGCGCCGAGCCGGACGAGGTCCCGCGCGCCCTCCTCGGTCGCCACGTTTCCCGCGATGATCGGGGTCGAAGCGAACCGCTTGCGCAGGACCTTCAGCGCGTCGAGCACGCCCTGGCTGTGCCCGTGGGACGAGTCGAGGACGAGCACGTCCACCTGCGCGCGGACGAGCTCCTTCGCCCGGTCCATCAGGTCGTTGGAGACCCCGACCGCCGCGCCGACCCGCAGCCGGCCGAGGCGGTCCTTCGCGGCGTTCGGATACTTGATCGCCTTCTGGATGTCCTTGACCGTGATCAGGCCCTTCAGGTTCCCGTGGCGGTCCACGACCAGCAGCTTCTCGATCCGGTGCTTGTGGAGGAGCTCCTTCGCCTGCTCGAGCGTCGTGCCGACGGGCGTCGTGACGAGTCGCTCCTTGGTCATGCGCGACGAGATCGGCCGGTCCAGGTGCGTTTCGAACCGGAGGTCGCGGTTCGTGAGGATTCCGACGAGCTTCCCCTTCTCGTCGATGACGGGAACCCCCGAGATCTTGTACCTCGCCATGAGCTCGAGAGCATGGGCGATCTTCTGCTCGGGGCGCACGGTCACGGGATCGACGATCATCCCCGACTCGGACCGTTTGACGCGGTCCACTTCTTCGGCTTGCGCCGGGATCGGCAGGTTCTTGTGGATCACGCCGAGCCCGCCCTGCTGCGCCATCGCGATCGCGAGGCGGGACTCGGTCACCGTGTCCATCGCGGCCGAGATGATCGGGATGTTCAGCGGGACCGAGTCGGTCAGCCGGGTCTTCAGGTCGACGTCCCGCGGGTGGACGCGGGAGCGCGCCGGCAGCAGAAGGACGTCGTCGAACGTGAGAGCGAGCGGGAGGCCGTCGCGCGATGCGTCGGAAAGGCGTTTCCGCTGCGGCATCAGGCTCCCGCCGCCGCGGCGCCGTGGCACTTCTTGTACTTCTTGCCGGAGCCACAGGGACAGGGTTCGTTTCGCCCGACCTTCGGAGCGTTGCGGTGGATCGTCTCGACCTTGGCGTCGTGCCCGCCGGAGGCCGCGGCTCCGTAGGAGTAGTTCACGTTGGCCGAACGGCGGGAGGGCATCGGCACCGGCGCGTGCCGCGCTTCCTCGTCCACGAGCTCTCCCTCGGCTTCGCGGATGACCGGCTGCAGCCGGAAGAGGTACTGCACGAACTGGTCCTCGATCCGCTCCTTCATGAGCGTGAAGAGCTCGAACGATTCCTTCTTGTATTCGACGAGGGGGTCGCGTTGGCCGTAGCCCCGCAGGCCGATGCCCTCCTTCAGGTGGTCGATCGCGAGAAGGTGGTCCTTCCACTGCTGGTCGACGACCTGCAGCATCACGAACCGCTCGTGGAGGCGCATGGTCTCCGGGCCGAGCAGCCGTTCCTTGGCCTCGTAGATCTCGCGGATCGCGGGCAGGAGCGTTTCGCGGATCTCCTCGCGCTCCTTGCCGGAGAAGTCGAACGCCCCGGGCGCGATCCCGAAGTACTCCTTGAGATCGAGATCGAACGCCGCGAAATCCCACTCGTCGGGACCCTTGTCCTCCGGCAGGCTGCGGCCGATGGCGTAGTCGAGGATCACCTCGGCCAGCGCGAGAATCTCCTCCCGGCCCTGGTTGCCCTGGAGGATGTCGCGGCGCAGCCCGTAGATCTCCTCGCGCTGGCGGTTCATGACGTCGTCGTACTCGAGCAGGTGCTTGCGGGTCTCGAAGTTCCTTCCCTCGACCTGCTTCTGGGCGCGCTCGATCGCGCGCGAGACCATCCCGTGCTCGATCGGAACGCCCTCCTCCATGCCGAGCTTGCGCATGACGTTCTGGAGCCGGTCGGATCCGAAGATCCGCATGAGGTCGTCTTCGAGTGAGAGATAGAAGCGGGACGAGCCCGGATCGCCCTGCCGGCCGCTCCGACCGCGGAGCTGGTTGTCGACGCGGCGGGACTCGTGCCTTTCGGTGCCCAGGATGTGGAGTCCACCTGCCGCGAGGACCCTTTCCCGATCCCTCGCCGCCTCGGCCCGCGTTTCCTCGAGCAGGGATGCGAACTCTTCCGGCGATTTCGTTTCGGCCCGCCGGTGTTCGGCGAACGCCTCCGGGTTTCCCCCGAGGACGATGTCCGTGCCGCGCCCCGCCATGTTGGTCGCGATCGTCACGGAGCCCGACTTGCCCGCTTGCGCGACGATCTCCGCCTCCTTCTCGTGGAACTTGGCGTTCAGCACGACGTGCGGGACCTTTCGGCCTTTGAGGATTCCGGAGAGGAGCTCGGATTTTTCGATCGAAACCGTACCGACGAGGACCGGCTGTCCCTTCTCGCGGAGCGCGACGATCTCGTCGGCGACGGCGTCGAACTTCTCCCGCTCCGAGGCATAGACCACGTCCTGGTGGTCGATGCGGATCATCGGCATGTTCGTGGGGATCACGACCACGTCGAGCTTGTAGATCTGGTGGAACTCGCCCGCCTCCGTATCGGCGGTACCGGTCATTCCGGCGAGCTTCTCGTAGAGACGGAAATAGTTCTGGAGGGTGATCGTCGCGAGCGTCTGGTTCTCCCGCTCGATTCGTACTCCCTCCTTCGCCTCGACCGCCTGGTGCAGCCCGTCGGACCACCGGCGACCCGGGAGCACGCGCCCGGTGAACTCGTCCACGATCAGGACCTGCCCGTCCTTGATCATGTACTCGACGTCTTTCTTGTAGAGCGCATGGGCGCGCAGGGCCTGTTCGGTGCCGTGCAGCAGGTCGATGTTCGTCAGGTCGTACAGGTTCTTGACGCCGAGGAGCTTCTCGGCCTTGGCGACGCCTTCCTCGGTCAGGACGGCCGTCTTCGACTTCTCGTCGACCAGGAAATCCCCGGTCGTTGTCTTGTTGCCGTGCTTGTCCTTCGTCTCCTCCCCCTTGACGAGGCGGGGAATGATCCGGTTGCACCGGTAATAGACGTCGGTGTTCTCCTCGGAGGGGCCCGAGATGATGAGAGGGGTGCGGGCCTCGTCGATCAGGATCGAGTCGACCTCGTCCACGATCGCGTAGATGTGGCCGCGCTGGACCATGGACTCGAGCTCGAACTTCATGTTGTCGCGGAGGTAATCGAACCCGAACTCGTTGTTGGTCCCGTATGTCACGTCGCAGGCGTACTGCTTCTTGCGCTCCTCGTCCGAGAGTGAGTTCTGGATGCATCCGACGGTGAGTCCCAGGAATCGGTAGATCTTGCCCATCCACTCGGCGTCGCGCCGCGCGAGGTAGTCGTTGACCGTGACGACGTGGACGCCGCGCCCGGTCAGCGCGTTCAAATAGACGGGCATGGTTGCCACGAGGGTTTTTCCCTCGCCCGTCTTCATCTCCGAGATCTTCCCCTGGTGGAGGACCATCCCACCGATCAGCTGGACGTCGAATGGCCGCATCCCGAGGGCGCGCACCGAGGCCTCTCGTACGACCGCGAACGCCTCCTCCAGGAGCTCGTCGAGCGCCTTCGCCCGCGCCGCCTTCCGGTCCTCCTCGGGCACCCCCTCGAGAGCCGCCGCCAGGCGCGCCTTGAGTGCGGCGGTCTTGCCCTGGAGCTCCTCGTCCGAGAGGGCCTTGACGGACGGCTCGAGGTCGTTGATCCGCTTGACCCGAGGCAGGAGCTTCTTGATGTCCCGCTCGTGCTGCGTTCCGAAGACCTTGGCGAGGACCCGGTCGATCATTTAGGCGGTAAACATCTCTGAGGGGGAGGATTATTCACGTTTTCCGGGGGGGCGGAAAGCGGCGCATCTCTCGACGCGCGGCTGACGTTTCCCGTCAATCGCCTTCCCGGGAATCCCGCCAACGCGAACGCTTCGAGACAATTAAGTTTTCGGTACGCCGCTCGCACTGCCCGCGCGCGGGCATGGGACAGGCGAAACCTCTGCGTATTCGAAAGGAGCCCTTCGAGGTGGAGCTCGCGCTCGCGGGCCGTTCGCCTCGCCGGGTGGAGATTTATCTCGCCGAGCACGGAGCGCACGCTTTCGTGCGGCAGAAGGTCCTCGACCTGCTCGAGCAGCCCGGGTCGTTCCTGCCGGCCTGCGACGTCGAAACGGGGTTGTGGGAGTCGTTCAACGCCCGCGCGGTCGTCTGGATCGCGATGTCGCGGGACTCCGCCGCGGCCGAAGGGTCGACCGAGGAGCTCTACGACCACCGGAAGTTCGTTCGGCTGGCTCTGTCCGGCGGAGGCGCCCTGGAGGGCGAAATCCTCTATTCGGCTCCGGACGGGGAGACGCGTCTCGTCGACTTCCTGAATCGTCCCGAACGCTTCCTCAAGGTCTGGGACGGCGACCGCCTTTATCTCGTGAGCAAGGAGTCGGTGCTGAGGGTCGTCGAGAACGGCGAGGAGATCTGATGGCGCAGATCGACCAGTTGCTCGGCTCCATCGCGCGATTCGGCGCGACCGGCGCAGTCCTCTCGAGCGACGAGAAGGTCATGCTGTCGTTTCCGAGCGGCCCGCGCTACGCCTCCCAGACGACGCCTCACGCCTGGCTCGTGCGGATGATCGAGGAGATTCTCCCGCCGGGGAGAGAGGTCAACGCGGACGGCGGCACGACCTTTTCCTATCGGAACGGACACGGACCCGTCGTCATCCGTATCGACGCGAAGGGCGACCGGTGGAAGATCGCGATCGAGTCGCCGCAGGAACCCGGCGCTCCAGCCGAACCCGAGACGCCCGCGCCAGCGGTCGAGCCCGAACCCGAAGAGGCGCTGCCGGAGACCACGCGGTATGCCCAAGTCGAGGTCACCGCCGCGGTCGACCGACTGCTGTTGAAGATGCTCGAGCTGGGAGCGTCCGACCTTCACCTCTCGACTGACGCCCCGCCGCGGATCCGCGTCCACGGGGAAATGAAGGTCCTGCCGGGCTCCGAGCCCGCGCGCGAGCACCTGCTCCTCGAGCAGCTCTTCGAGATCACTCCCGAACGCAACCGACT
>Ga0209971_1000378_pt1 | contig 12213 bp, 13 predicted proteins | sample InoplaM3SAM_FD_187588 | JGI IMG/M metagenome (GOLD analysis project Ga0209971, IMG submission 187588) | Arabidopsis thaliana rhizosphere microbial communities from the Joint Genome Institute, USA, that affect carbon cycling - Inoculated... | ecosystem: Host-associated > Plants > Roots >... | reverse complement strand
AACGTGAGCTTGTCGTGGTGGAACTTGCGGTGCACCGGGTCGAGCTTCATGTACTCGAGCGTGTCGTGCATCCAGCCCATGTCCCACTTCATGCCGAAGCCGAGCCCGCCCACCCACGTCGGCCGCGTCACCATGGGCCAGGCCGTGGATTCCTCGGCGATCGTCTCGGCTCCCCGCACGTTCCGGTAGACCTCTTCGTTGAAGCGGCGGAGGAACGCGATCGCCTCGAGGTTCTCGCGGCCGCCGAACCGGTTGGGAACCCACTCCCCTTCCTTCCGCGAGTAGTCGAGGTAGAGCATCGACGCCACGGCGTCCACTCGCAGCGCGTCCCCGTGGTAGACGTCGAGCCAGAAGAGGGCGCTCGACAGCAGGAAGCTGCGCACCTCGTCGCGCCCGTAGTTGAAGACGAGGCTCCCCCAGTCCGGCTGAACCGCCTTGCGCGGGTCGGAGTGCTCGTACACGTAGCTCCCGTCGAAGTACACGAGACCGTGCTCGTCCGAGGGGAAGTGCGACGGAACCCAGTCGAGGACGACGCCGATCCCCTCGCGGTGCAGGCAGTCGATCAGGAACATCAGGTCCTGGGGGGTCCCGTAGCGGCTCGTCGGCGCGAAGAACCCGGTCGTCTGGTATCCCCACGAGCCGTAGAAGGGGTGCTCCATCAGGGGGAGCAGCTCGACGTGCGTGAAGCCCATCGTCTTCGCGTAGTCGGCGAGCGCGGGCGCGATCTCGCGATACCCCGGCAGGCGCCCGTCGGGTCGCCGCCACGACCCGAGGTGGACTTCGTAGATCGACATCGGAAGCTCGCGGGCCGACTTCTTCGAGCGCGCATCCATCCACGCGGAGTCCCCCCACTCGCAGGCGAGGTCCCACACGATCGAGCCCGTTTTCGGGGGCGTCTCGCGGAAGAAGGCGAAGGGATCCGCCTTGTCGACCTCGTAGGCGCCGTGCCGGGACCGCACGTGGAACTTGTACAGGGCGCCCTTCGAGACGCCGGGGACGAATCCCTCCCAGAGGCCGGAGCTTCCCCGAGGCTCCAGCGGATGCCGGTCGGGATCCCAGCCGTTGAAGTCGCCGACGACCGAGACGCCCCGCGCCTCGGGGGCGAAGGTGGCGAACCGCGTGCCGGCGATCCCGGCCGTCTCGCCGGGATGGGCGCCCAGCTTCTCCCACAGGCGCGTGTGGGAACCCTCGTTGAAGAAGTGGAGGTCCTCGGGCGTCAGGAGCGACGTCGTTTGGGACGGGTCGGCGGCGGGCGGGCGCTTCGGTTCCCCCGTCGTCTTCGGCGGGCCCGCGGACCTGCCGCGGCTCTCGTTCACTGGGAGCGGGAGCGGACGAGGGCGCGGTAGGCCTTCAGGTGCCGGATCGCCGCCGCGGGGCGCCCGACGCGCTCGCAGGCGCCGGCGAGGTTGAAGTACGCGTCGGAGTGTTCCGGGTCGAGCAGGACCGCGGTCTCGTACGCCTCGATTGCCTCGAGGTCCCGCCCGAGGTCCTCGAGGGCGACGCCGAGGTTGAAGGCCGCGGTCGCGTCGTCGGGCCGGATCGCGAGCGCGCTCTTGTAGTGCTCCTCCGCGGCCGCCGCGTCCCCCGCCTCGTGAAGCAGCCTGCCGAGGTTCACGTGCGCGTCGGCGTGCCGCGGGTCGCTCGAGAGCGCCTTCGCGTAGGCGGCCCGCGCCTCCTCCGGGTCACTCTCCTCGAGCTCGCAGCCGCGGGAGTACCAGGAGTGGGCCTCCACGCGCCGCGCCGCGGTCTCGCCGCGGTCCTCGCCGGAAGGGAGAGTCAGCAGGCGCCCGATCGGCTTCTCCTCGAAGTCGATCAGGATCTGTCCCGACTCCGGCTGCCAGCGCGCGGATCCGTCGGTCACGACGATACGGCTCCCCTCCGCGCGGATCTCGAGGTCCGCGATGGATTCGCCTTCGGGGACCTGCTCGCGCAGTTTCGTCAGCGCGCGCTCCATCCGGCGCGGGCCGATCCGGGCGCCGGCCAGTCCCCGCGCCGCGCGCAGAAGGGAGAGGTCGGCCTCCGAAAAACGCAGCTCGCCCTTCGGTCCCCTCTCCGGATCGACGAGGCCGGAACGCACCCAGGCGCGGACCTGGGCCACGGTCAGACCCAGCATTCGCGAAACTTCGCGGGCCCCGACTCCTCCGCCGGCGTCGGTTCCGGGCGAGGGCTTCATGCCCGGCGCAGCCTCACGCCTCTACTTGCGCGAGGACGCCGCGCGCTTGTCGGCGCCTCGCAGGGCGCTGCGGGGGGGCTTGCGCTCCGTGGCGGCAGAAGGCACTGCTTTCGGCGCCGCGGGCCGCTTCGGCTTGCCGAGACTCGCGCGCAGCGCCTCCATGAGGTCGACGATCTCGCCGCCCTTCTTCTGCGGCTCGACGACGGTGAACTTGCCGCCGGCGACCTTCCGGTCGAGTGCTTCCTGGACGCGCTTCTTCACTTCGTCCTCGTATGCCTGCGGGCGGAACTCGTCGGACGAGCTCTCTTCGACCAGCATGCGGGCGAGCTTCAGCTCCCCTTCCTTGACGTCGGCCTTGTCGAGCGGGACTTCCGAGAACGGGCGCACTTCGTCGGCGTAGAGGAGCTGCTGCATGACGAGACCGTCGCCCGACGGGCGTAGCATCACGAGGTACTGCTTTCCGCGCGCGGCGTACTTCGCGAGCGCGACGCGACCCGTCTCCTTCATGACTTCCGCGAGCAGCCGGTACGGCTTGGCGCCCCCCTTGTCGGGCCCGAGGTAGTACGGCTTGTCGTAGTAGACCGGGTCGACCGCTTCGACCGGCACGAACTCCACCACCTCGATCGTCTGCGTCGCCTGCTCCTCGAAGGCCTTCAGCTCTTCGTCGGTGAACTGGACGTACTGGTCCTTGTTGAACTCGTAGCCCTTCACCATCTCGTCGCGGGAGACGACCGTCTCCTCCTTCGAGCAGATGTACTGCTGCTTCAGGCGTGACCCGCACTTCCGGTGGAGCAGGTTGAAGGAGATCGAGGCCGCGCTGTTCGAAGCCGTGTACAGCTTGACCGGGATCGAGACGAGTCCGAACGAGATACTGGCGTTGCCGAGTGCCCTGGCGCTCATGGTGCTTTGGATTCTAACACTTGCATCCGGACTCCCCTCACCCCCGGGGGAGGGGACTGGGGTGACGGGGGTCGCTTCGCGCCGTCACTCCAGGTACGCGCGGCACTGGTAGCACCAGAGCCAGTCGCGGCCGACCCGGGGACGGATGAAGGAGTGCCCGGTCTTCTCGAAATGGTCGGTGTCGTGGCCGTTATGGGACTCGCAGCACGCGACGTGGCCGCACGTCTGGCAGACGCGGAGGTCGTCCGTTACGCCGCAGACCTCGCAGGCGCTCTTCCGCGAGCGGGGAGGATTCGGCAGAAAGGGAAGACTCTTCCGTCGAGCCGGCAGCTCCGACGCGCCGTGGGGACAGTCGTGCAGAGCGCGTTTCACCGATCCGCCTCCGCGCCGGCCGGCGACGCCAGCTTCTCGGCGAACCACCGCCGCCAGGCGGGGTCGAGCCGGTCGTGATGCGCGAGCCGTTCCATCGCCTCCCCGCTCTCGCGGCGGGAGAAGTAGACGCGTGCGATCTCCGGGACCGGAAGGCCGCGCGGGTCCGCGTGGATCCGCTCGAGCACGTCACCCGCTGAGAGGGCGCCCTCCTTCACCACTCGGAAGTAGATCCCGAAGCGGCGGGCTTCGGCGAATTTCTGAACCATGTGCGGATCCCCGAAGCGCAATCCGAGCTTGAAGCACGGCAGGCGCGGAGCGGCAGCCTCGAGCTCGGAGTCCCCGACGCGGAAGACGTCGCCGATCGAGACGGCGGCTTCGTCGAAGTCGCGGATGGTCAGGTTTTCTCCGAAGTTCGCGGGCTCCAGCGCGCGGCCGAGCTCCCGCTCCCACCAGGCGTAGCTCTCGGCCGAGTAGGCGTAAACGGCCTTGAACTCGCCGCCGTGAACGGTCGGGTCCGACTGCCGGTCCCCTTCGAGGTTGTGCCGCCGGACCACGACCCGGCCCGCGACCGGGGATTTGAAGATCGACGTCCGGACTTCCCGGCCCTGCCACGGCACGACCCGGGGCTCCCCGACGGCGACCGTCTCGATTCTCATATCCGTCTTACGCCGCCGCCGGGCGCCGGGATTCGCTCAGCCGACGAGCGAGCGCATCCGCTCGGCCAGCCGGGGCCCCGTCCCCTCGTCCTCGTGCTTGAAGAAGACGAAGGCGTCGGTCCAGTTCTGCGCGCGAATGCGATCCGCCCAGGCGGCGAGCTCCGCCTCGCCGTAGTCCGGCCGTCGCAGTCGGAGGTATCCCCACTCCGCGGTCGCCTCCGGGGGCGTCGCGAGCTTCTCGTCCTCCGCCCAGCAGAGAGCGGCGCGGGAGGCGCGAAGAGCTTCCATCACCTCGACGTCGAACCACGACTCGTGGCGGAACTCGAAGGCGCAGCGAGACGCCGGCGGGAGCAGGGCGAGGAAGTCCCGCAGACGCGGCGCGTCCTTCTTGAGGTTCGGAGGGAGCTGGAAGAGTACCGGACCCAGGCGGTCGCCGAGCGTCGTGGCGACCCCGAAGAAGTAGGACACCGCCTCGGCCGCGTCCTTCAGCCTCTTGCGGTGGGTGATCTGCTGGGACGCCTTCAACGCGAACGCGAAGCCGTCCGGAACCTGCTCCGCCCAGCCCTCGAGGAGCGCGGCGCGCGGCATCCGGTAGAACGTGTTGTTGATTTCGACCGCGGGAAGCCGCGACGCGTAGTAGCGGAGCATTCCGGAATCCGGCAGGTCCTCGGGATAGAAGCTCCCCTTCCACTCCTTGTACGAGAACCCGCTCGTGCCGGTGAGAACGCGCATCCGGGAAATTCTATGGTCGCGCCCGTTCCACAAACTCGGATTGCGGGAGTCGCCCGCCCTGTGGCAGCATCCGTTCCGGCCCGCTTCTCTTTCACGAAACCCCGCGGAGGTGATCGATGAGCGACGACGAAAAGCCGGACGACGGTTCGAAACCGACCTCCGGCAAGGTCTCCCGCCGCGACTTCCTGAAGATCGGCGGCATCGCCGCCACGGTCCCCCTGGTCGGCGAAAGGCTCGTGTCCGCCGCGGGAGCGAAAGTCCCCGTCTTCGGCCCGGGAAAGGTCCCCGTGTCCCTGACGGTCAATGGCCGCGTCTACCGCGCGGAGATCGAGCCCCGCGTCACCCTCCTCGATGCTTTGCGGGACTCCTTCGAACTGACCGGCGCCAAGCGCGTCTGCGACCGCGGGACCTGCGGGGCATGCACGGTCCTCGTGGACGGCAAGCCCGTCTATTCCTGCTCGATGCTCGCGATCGCCGCGCAGCGACGAAAGATCACGACGGTCGAAGGGCTCGGAGGCACCAACAACCTCCATCCGGTACAGAGAGCCTTCTGGGACAACGACGCGCAGCAGTGCGGTTTCTGCACGCCGGGTTTCGTCGTGGCGACTGCGGCCCTTCTCGAACGACACCCGAGCCCCACCCCCGAAGAGATCGACAAGGGTCTCTGCGGGAACTTGTGCCGCTGCGGGACCTACGTCGGCGTGCGTGCCGCGGCGCTGCAGGCAGCCGGCACCCGCAAGGCGCCGTCGAAACGCGGCGCGGTCGAAGGAGGAGGTCGTCGCGATGGCTGATTACGCGTGGCCTCCGGCGGAGAAGAGGAAACTCATCGGAAAGCGGATCTCCCGCGTCGACGGTCCCCAGAAGGTCTCCGGCCGGGCGAAGTACACATACGACGTCAAACGCCCGGGAATGCTGTACGGCAAGATCGTCCGCTGCCCCCACGCCCACGCGCGCGTCAAGGCGATCGACACGAGCGCGGCCGAGAGGCTTCCCGGCGTGCAGGCGATCGAGCGGATGACCGAGCCGGGCAAGGAGATCTTCTGGGCGGGCGACGAGGTCGTCGCCCTGGCCGCCGTCGACGAGAACACGGCGGAAGACGCCGCAAGGGCCGTCCAGATCGAATACGAGGTCCTGCCCCACTTCGTCAGCGACGCCGAGCCGCCGCCGAACATCCCGGAAGGCGGTCCGCTCGAGGAACGCGAGATTCGCGACATGATCCTCACGATGCAGGTGCCGGCCGGCCAGGTCGTCTCCCGCATCGAGCGGGAGGGAGTGAGCTTCGCCCCTGACCAGAGGCGGCTCGACCAGCTGAAACAGGCCGGCATCCCCGATCCGGTCCTCGAGGCCCTCCGACGCGCGAAGGTCTCGCCGCCGGGAACCACCGCCTCGCCGTACAAACGGGTCGCCGCCCAGACCCAGGGCGAACCGGACAAGGCCTTCGCCGAGTCGGAGGTCGTGTCCGAAGGGATCTACGGAGCCTCCGTGATCACGCACTGCTGTCTGGAGACCCACGGCGCGATGTCGGAGTGGACCGATCCGGAGAACGTCCTCGTCCACGTCTCGACGCAGAACCTTTCGGGAATCCCGGGTCAGATGGCCGAGCCGCTGGGCATCCCCGCCGCGAACATCCGCGCGCGCCAGGATCACATCGGGGGCGGCTTCGGCAGCAAGTTCGGCATCGACTCCTGGGGGATCGTCACCGCGAAGCTCTCGAAGAAGGCGGGCGGAAAGCCGGTGAAGATCATGCTGGAGCGCGCTGCCGACCAGCAGGTCGCCGGGGCGCGCCCTTCCGCATACGCGCGAGTGAAGGTCGGGGCGAAGAAGGACGGGACGCTCCTCGCCTGGGAGTCCCGCGGGTGGGGAACGGGCGGTATCGGAGGAGGGGGCGCGCCGCCCCTCCCCTACGTCGTGAACGTTCCCAACCAGCGCAAGCAGCACACCGCGATCGCCAACAACATCGGAAGCGCGCGCGCGTGGCGCGCACCCAATCACCCGCAGGCCGCGCTCATCACGATGTCCGCGCTCGAGGACCTCTCCGCCCGGCTCTCGATGGATCCGATGGATTTCTTCCTGAAGAACATCGAGCTGACCGGCCCGCGCGCGAAGATCTACGCCGAGGAGATCCAGAAGGCCGCCGAGCTGATGGACTGGAAGAAGAAGTGGCATCCTCGCGGCGACCCCACGCCGGGACCCGTCAAGCGCGGTCTCGGCATGTCCATCCACACCTGGGGAGGCCGCGGCCACGCGAGCGAGTGCGACTTCTCGATCTACCCGGACGGATCGGTCGTCGTGAAGCTCGGCTCCCAGGACCTCGGCACCGGCACCCGGACCTGCATCCAGATCGTGGCCGCCGAATCGCTGGGTCTTCCGTTCGACGCGGTGAAGGTCGAGATCGGCGACACCCGCTATCCGGTCTCCGGCGGCTCCGGGGGCAGCACCACGATTGGCGGCGTTTCCTCCTCGACACGCCGCGGCGCGATCGACGCGTTGAACCAGCTCTTCGCGAAGGCCGCGCCCACGCTGAAAGCCCGGCCGGAGGAGCTCGAAGCGGTCGACGGAACGGTCCGCGTGGCAGCAGACCCCGGCCGCCGCCTGCCGTGGAAGGATGCTTGCGCGAAGCTGGGCGCCATGCCGACGACGGCACGCGGGGTCAACAAGAGCGGTATGACCCCGGACCTGACCGGCAGCGGAGTAGGCGGCGTGCAGATGGCGGCTGTCGCCGTGGACGTCGATACCGGAATCGTCAAGGTCGAGAAGATCGTGGCCGTGCAGGACTGCGGGCTCGTCATCGACCGGAAGACCGCCGAGAGCCAGTGCTACGGCGCGCTCATCATGGGGATCGGCTACTCCCTCTACGAAGAAAAGGTCATGGACGAGGCGACCGGCCGGATGCTCAACCCGAACATGGAGTTCTACCGGCTGGCGGGCCTGGCCGACATCGGTGAGCTGGTCGTCCACATGATGACGGGACCGGGCTACGACGAACGCGGCGTCATCGGGCTGGGCGAGCCTCCGGTGGTCTCGCCCGGCGCCGTTCTCTCCAACGCCGTGGCCAACGCGATCGGGGTGCGCGTGCCGTTCCTGCCGCTCACACCCGACCGGGTGCTGGCGGCTCTCGAACGGAAGGAGACGTAACGTGCGGGCATTCGAATACGTCCGCCCGCGGAGCAGGCAGCAGGCTGCCGAACTTCTCGGCGCGACCTGGGGAGACACGGAGATCCTCGCCGGCGGCAGCGATCTCCTCGCCCTGATGAAGGACGACGTCGTCCATCCCCGGCGGCTGGTCGACATCAAGGAGATCCCGGAGCTCCACGCGATCCGCGCCGCCGGCGCCGGACTTTCGGTCGGCGCGCTCGTCACGCTCGCGGAGCTGCAGGACGATCCGCGGGTGCGGCAGAAATACCCGGCTCTCGCGCAGGCGCTCGACGACGCGGCGAGTCCCCAGATCCGCAACGTCGCGACTCTGGGCGGCAACCTCTGTCAGCGTCCTCGCTGCTGGTACTTCCGCGGCGGCCACGGCCTGCTGGCGCAGGGACCCGGCGGCGAGTCGCTCGTCCGGAAGGGGGACAACCGCTATCACGCGATCCTCGGCAACGAAGGTCCGGCGTACTTCGTCAGCCCATCCACGATCGCTCCCGTGCTCGTCGCCTACGGCGCGAAGGTCCGTCTGTTCGGGCCCCGCGGGGAGCGGGAGCTCCCGCTCGAAAGGTTCTTCCGCGCTCCCCGGTCGGAGGAGGAGAGGGAGCACGACCTGGCTCCCAACGAACTGGTGACGGAGGTCGTCCTCCCGTCCGCCGAAGGAACACGGAGCGCGAACTACGAGGTTCGCCAGAAGGAGGCCTTCGACTGGCCCTACGCCACCGCGGCGGTGGTTCTCCGGATGAACGGCAGTGCGGCGCAGTCGGCGCGCATCGTTCTGGGCCACGTCGCGCCGGTTCCGTGGATCTCCCGGGAAGCCGAGCAGGCCGTCACCGGAAACCCGCTCGACGAAGCGACTGCGGCGGCCGCCGGTCGGGCCGCGGTCGCCGCCGCGCGACCCCTCTCCCGCAACCGCCACAAGGTCCAGCTCGCCAGGGTCGCGGTCGAGCGCGCCCTGCTCGCCGCGCGCGGCGCGGCTCGCGGATAGGAGGTCCGGAATGCTCGCCCAGATCCGGCAGCGCTTCGATACCGGGAATCCCGAGCTCTGTCACTGCCTGCGATGGAAGGGGCAGTTCATCACGGCCGAGCGCGACCCGACCGTTCCTGCCTCCAATGACGGCCTCTTCTGGTGCTCCCACACGCAGAAATGCATCGGGCCCGACGGAGACCTGGCCGAGCCGGGCAACTGCTCGACTCCCGGCCGGCGCTGCCACGAAGGACACCACGGCGGCTAGCGACCCGGGGAATTGAGGGCCGCTCGCCGAGGTTGCCTACTCAATGGGGAACAGGACCATGAGGAAGAAGCTCGCACTCGCTTCGGCGCTCGCGTTCCTGGTCGGGGGCGCGGCGATCGCGTCCCAGATCCGCGGCGACTACATCGAAACGCGCAGCGCCGACGTTTACACCGGCCAGTGTTTCGCCAACGGCGAGATGAACCTGACCGGCAATGAGGCGCTGCTCGCCTGGCAGGTGAAGGGCGGATCCTGGGCCGGAGTGGATCTCACCGGCCTCGTCGTCGCCGGCGCGGTTCGCGCCAACGCAACGCTGGGCGACCCTTACGCCAATCCCTGGCCGGCGAAGTCCGTCGTCCTGGTGGACGAGCGCGCCACTGCCCCCCAGCGCGAAGCGCTGGTGGCTTTCGCGAAGGCCATGGGAGGGGAACTCCTCGAGAACGTGGTCGCGATCGAGTCCGCGCCCATGGCGATGTCCGTCGAGAGGCACGGCGCGCACCCCGTTCGCGCATCTTTCCGCGCGACGGGGCTCGCCGCCATCGAGACGCGCGCCATCGGCGACAAGGACCACCTCTGCGGAAACGAATACACCTTCTATCCTCCGCTGACCGAGACCGAACACGCCATGCCCGCCGTCGCGCTCCGGGACGAGTATCAGGGAGCGGGGCTCGGCGTCTCGTGGAGCTCGCGAGACAAGCGCAGCGCTTTCGTCGGCAGCTTCGAACGCTAGTCACCGCGTCGAGCTCGCGGAGGAGGTCAGAATGTTGAGAGAGGCCGCGCTCGCGCTCTCCCTGCTCGCAGCGGGCACGGCAGTCGTGCCGAAGCTCGAACCCGTGGGCCCGCTGACGGAGGCGTCAGCTCCGGAAGCGGTGCGATCCGCCCTCGAGCCCCGCGGCGAACGCGTTCTGCTGCCGGAAGGTCCGTGGTGCGAGGTCTGGCTCCGCAAGGGCATCCCGGAGCAGAAGACGCCGACTCCCGGAGCGCTCCGAACGGATCTCGGTATCTCCACCGCCGTCGGGGTGATCCGGTTCCTCACCTCCGCCACGGACTTCCGCGGACAGGCGATCCGGCCGGGGTTCTATACGCTCCGTTACGCCGTCATCCCCGACGACGGGGATCACCTCGGCGTCTCGGAGTATCCGGACTTTCTTCTGGTGACGCGGCTGGCAGACGATCCCGACCCCGGCGCGCGGTTCAAGCTCGAAGATCTGTCGAGTCTCTCGACGAAGGCGACGGGGACCAGGCATCCGGGAGTTTTCGCGCTGACCCGCCCGTCGGGCGAGAAGTCTCCATCGGTCACCTTGAACGCCGCGGGACACGTGGTCCTGCAGGTGAAGGCCCGGATCGGCGCCGCGGAATCCGCGATCGCGCTCGTCGTGAAAGGACAGGCGCCTCAGTAACCTCAGGTCCGTCCCACTCCGAGCGCGTCCGCGACCCGGTTGATGTAGTTGAACCAAGAGGCGATGAGCGTGATCTGGAGGATCCCGCGATCGTCGAAGCCCGCGGCGCGCAAACGTTCGTGGTGCTCCGGAGTGATCCGCGTGGCGTCGCGCGTCAGATCGGCGACGTAGTCGAGCATCGTGCGGTCGCGCTCGTCGATCGGAGCGGTCCGGTAGTCCCGACGGATCGCGTCCACCAGGTCGTTGTCCAGGGTCACCCGACGCAGAAACTCTGCGTGAGACTCGATTCAATAGAAGCAGCGGTTGGTGACCGAGACAACCGTCGTGATCATCTCGTGCTGCCGCCGGGTGAGCGGGAGCTCCGGGGCCATGAGGACGCCGAACGTCGCGAAGGCGTGAAACAACGCGTCGGGGATCAGAGAGTGGGACGCGACGATGCTGCCGGCTTCGTCGGTGATTCCCGTGGGTATCGCGTACTCCCCGGGGTAAAGGGCGCGTTCGCCCTCCCAGGCTTCGCGAAGCTTTCCCTCGGCGTCGGTAAACGGGATGGTCTTGATCCACGTCATGGGCAACCTCCGGGTTGCCGGCCGACCGCCCCGCGCCCGGCCAGAGCGCCGTAGACGGGCAGACCGGCCAGCACGATCGCGAATCCTGACAGAGCGGGAAGCGGCCGAGCAACCGCGATGAGCACGACGACCACCGCAATGAAGAGGACGAAGAGCACCAGGGTCACCGGATACCCCGGTGCACGGAAGGAGGACGGTGGCGCCCCGCGGCGGCGGACGACGAAGAGCCCGGACGCGGAGAGCGCGACGAAAACGAGCGTCGGGCACATGAAGAACGCGAGGATCTGCTGGAACGTCCCGGACAGGATCAGGACGGTCGCCATCGAGGCGAGAAGCGCGGTCGCCCGAACCGGAGCGCCCGTGACGTTCGAGAGCTTCGCGAGCGCCGCCGGGAACAGGCCGTCCCGGCTCATGGCGAGGTAGACGCGGGGGGCCATGAGGAGCAGAGTACCGGCGCTGGCCGTCGCCGAAAGGACGACGATCGCCGCGAAGACGGAAGGGCCGGCGGGCCCCAGCATCGCCTCGCCCGCACGGCGGGCAAACTCGGCGGAGCTCGTCACCTGCCCGGCCGGGACCAGGTACACGAAGGCGAGCGTCGTCGTGACGTAGGCGAGCGTCACGACGCCGACGCCGAGGGCGAGCGCGCGCGGCAGTGTGTGACCCGGATTCCAGATCTCACCCGCCACCCGGCTCGCCTCCCAGAAGCCGCCAAAAGAGAAGAAGGCGCCGACCAGAGCGAGGCCGAGCGCTTCCCGGAGGGGAGCCGCACCCGGGGGTCTGGCGGCGAATGGCACGAAGTGCGACCAGCTGCCGGACCCGGCCGCGAACGCGAGAGCGACAACGGCCGCGAGCGCGAGGACCTTCGCGAGAGTGAGACCCGTGAAGAACCGGGAGCTCGGTTTGAGACCGGCCATGTTGACGAGCGCGAGAATCCACACGACAGCGATCGCGAAGACCTTTTCCCGGCCCGCCACTCGCGGCCATAGCAGGACGGCGTACTGCGAAAGGCCCGACGCGAGCGCGGCGGTCACGCCCGGGTCCACC
>Ga0209971_1000377_pt1 | contig 12230 bp, 10 predicted proteins | sample InoplaM3SAM_FD_187588 | JGI IMG/M metagenome (GOLD analysis project Ga0209971, IMG submission 187588) | Arabidopsis thaliana rhizosphere microbial communities from the Joint Genome Institute, USA, that affect carbon cycling - Inoculated... | ecosystem: Host-associated > Plants > Roots >... | reverse complement strand
GCCCTGGTCCAGCAGCACGAAGACCTGCGCGGGTTCCGGCGCCGCGACGATCCGCTCGCGCATCGTCGAGCGCTTGCGCGCGTCGAGAACCAGCCCCGGCGCGAAGTCGCGCCTCGCCTGCATGCTCAGCATCCCGCCGCGAGCGGCTGGCTGGGCGGGGCTGCCGTCACCGCGCGCAGCTCGATGCAATCGACCGGGCAAGGCGCGATGCAGAGCTCACACCCCGTGCACTGCGCGGCGATCACCGTGTGCATGAGCCGTGGCGCGCCGACGATCGCATCGACGGGGCAAGCCGGGAGGCAGCGCGCGCAACCGGTGCAGCGAGCCTCGTCGATCCACGCCACCTGGCGCGGCTTCGTGGTCCCGTAGCTTGGGTCTGGCGATTTCGGGGGCCGGTCGAGCAGACGTGCGATTGCCTGGGCCGTGACGGCGCCGCCGGGCGGGCATCGATCCAGGTCGGCCTCGCCGCTCGCGATGGCCGAGGCATACGGCCGACATCCCGGATACAGGCATTGGCCGCATTGGGTCTGCGGCAGCAGCGCATTGATCCGCTCGACCAGCCCGTCGGCGTCGCGCGGCATGCGCGTGGCGGCCCAGCCGAGCGTGCCGCCGAGCGCGAGCGCGAGAACGATCGCACCGCCGATGAGGGCGAGCGTCTCCGGGTTCATCGCGGTGCGAGACCGGTCAGGCCGAGAAAGGCGAGCGCCATGAGTCCTGCCGTGACGAGCGCGATGGGTGCACCACGGAACGCGTCGGGCAGCTCGCCGCACTCGAGCCGCTCGCGCAATGCGGCAAACGTGATCAGTACGAGCCCGAAGCCCGCACCGGCCGAGGCGCCAAAGACCAGCGACTCGAGCAGGCTGTGATGCTTCTGCAGGTTCAGGAGCGCCACGCCGAGGACCGCGCAGTTGGTGGTGATGAGCGGCAGGAACACGCCCAGCAGCTCGTTGAGCAGCGGACTCTGCGCGCGCACCACGAGCTCGGCCAATTGCACGACGCATGCGATCAGCAGGATGAACGCAAGCGTGCGCAGATACTCGAGCCCGAAGGGAGCAAGCAACCAGGCGTGCACTGCCCACGACAACCCCGAGGCGACCGTGAGCACGAACAGCGTCGCGATCGCCATCCCGCCAGCCGCCTCGAACCGGCGGCTGACGCCCACGAACGGACAGAGCCCGAGGAAGTGCGACAGGACGAAGTTGTTGACGAGTCCGGCGCCGAGTGCGAGCAACATCAGATCGGACATCGATCCGCTCCGGCCTATTTCACCTTCATGCCGGGCGTCGCTCCCGAATCGGGGGCGACGAGGAAGATTTCCGCGCCGCCCGGTCCGGCCGCGAGCACCATTCCCTCGGAAATGCCGAAGCGCATCTTGCGCGGCTCGAGGTTTGCAACCAGCACGGCGAGCCGGCCGACGAGCTTCTCCGCCTCGTAGGCCGCACGGATCCCGGCAAAGACCGTGCGCTGTTCGCCGCCCAGATCGACAGTGAGCTTGAGCAGCTTGTCGGCGCCATCGACGAGCTCGGCGGCATCGATCCGCGCGACGCGCAGGTCGAGCTTCGCGAAGTCGTCGATCGAGATCCGTGGCTGCGCGGCGATCGACTCCGCTGGAGCACCTGCGCTCGGTGGCGCCTTCGCCGGCTGAGCGGTCGCGGTCGCTTTGGCGGCCTGGGCGCGAGGCGGAGCCTCGGTCGGCTTCAGGCTTTCGGTCGACGCTTCGAGCAGCGCCTTGACCGCGGTCGGATCCACCCGCGTCGCAAGGGGAGCGTAGGGCTGCAGTCGCCGGTCGAGCAGCGGGGTTGTCACGTCGTCCCAACGTGCGGCTGTCGCAGCCAGAAACTCCTCGGCCGCGGCTGCCAGCTTCGGCATGACCGGCTTCAGGTACTGCACCAGCACCCGGAACAGGTTTATTCCCTGCGTGCAGACCGCCTGCACCTCGTCCCTGCGCGACGCTTCCTTCGCGGCAAGCCAGGGCTTGTGTCGGTCGATGTAGAGGTTGGCGCGATCGGTGAGCAGCATGATCTCGCGCACCGCGGCCGCGTAGTCACGTCCTTCGTAGAGAGCGGCGATCCGTTCGCCGGCCGATGTGAACTCGTCATGGAGGCCGGGATCGGGCAGGCGCGTCGCGAGCCGACCCTCGGCGACGCGGCCCAGCAGACCCGCGCAACGGCTCGCGATATTCACCAGCTTGCCGACGATATCGCCGTTGACCTTGGCAGTGAACTCGTCGAGGTTGAGATCGAGATCGTCGATGCCCGGACCGAGCCGCGAGGCGTAGTAATAGCGCAGGTACTCGGCCGACAGGTGATCGAGCCAGGTGCGCGCCGCGATCAGCGTGCCGCGCGACTTCGACATCTTCTGGCCGTTGACCGTTAGGAACCCGTGTGCATACACCGCGGTCGGCGTGCGGTATCCCGCGCCGTGCAGCACGGCGGGCCAGAACAGCGTGTGGAAGTACACGATGTCCTTGCCGATGAAATGGTAGACCTCCGCGTCGCTGCCCGGCTTCCAGTAACGATCGAAATCGAGGTCGCCGCGCCGCTGGCAGAGGTTGAGAAAGCTCGCCAGGTACCCGATCGGCGCGTCGAGCCAGACGTAGAAATATTTGCCGGGCTCGCCCGGGATCTCGAACCCGAAATAGGGCGCATCACGCGAGATATCCCAGTCACGGAGACCCGCGTCGAACCACTCGGCGAGCTTGGCGGAGACCGCGGGCTGCAGGCGCCCCGAGCCCGTCCACTCGCGGAGCATCTCCTCGAAGGCCCCCAGCCGAAAGAAGAGGTGCTCCGATTCGCGCTGCACGGGCCGCGTCCCGGTGAGCACCGATACCGGGTCGATCAGGTCGGCGGGCGTGTAGGTGTGACCACACACCTCGCATGCGTCGCCGTACTGGTCGAGCGCGCCGCAGCGTGGGCAGGTGCCGCGCACGTACCGATCCGGCAGGAACATCTGCGCCTGTTCGTCATAGGCCTGGCGGATCGACTCACGTCGAATGTATCCGCGCTCGCGGAGCGCCAGGTACACCTGCTCGGTGAGCTCGCGGCTCTCCGTCGAGTGCGTGGTGTGGAAGTTGTCGAAGCCGATGTTGAAGTCGCCGAAGTCCCGCACCTGCTGCGCGCCGACCCGCGCGATCAGCTCCTCGGGGGTGATGTCCTCCTGCCGTGCCTTGAGCATGGTGGGCGTGCCGTGCGTGTCGCTCGCGCAGACATAGAGGACATCGTGGCCGCGCAGCTTCTGGTAGCGCACCCAGATGTCCGAGTACACGTACTCGACGACGTGGCCGATATGCGGCGCGCCGTTTGCGTACGGCAGCGCGCTCGTCACGAGCATGGTTCGGCGGTTCACGGGATCAGGGCTCGGCGCGGTCACCTGGACCGCGGAAGTATGCCATGGGGCCCGCCGCCCCGCGGCTCAGCCCATTTCTCTCAGGTGCTCAAAGCGCGGCTTGTTGATGCTCTTCTCGAACGCCGAGCGGCCGCTGATCATGCCCTTGTCGAGCAGCTCCTGGATCGCGGAATCCATGGTCCGCATGCCTTGCAGCCCCCCGCTCTGCATGGTGTTCTCGAGCTGGTCGAGCTTGCCCTGGCGGATCAGGTTCGACACCGCCGGTGTGTTGATCAGGATCTCGAGAGCTGCGACTCGTCCGCGCTTGTCGGCGCGCTGGATGAGCTGCTGGGAGATGACGCCCCGCAGCGAGGTCGAGAGCATGGTCCGCACGTGGCCCTGCTTGTCCGTGGGGAACGCGTTGACGATGCGATCCACGGTCGCCGCGGCGCCATTCGTGTGCAGGGTCCCCATCACCAGGATGCCCATCTCCGCCGCCGTGACCGCGATGCTCATCGTCTCGTGGTCGCGCAACTCGCCGACCAGCACCACGTCCGGGTCTTCGCGCAGGGCCGAATGCAGTGCCTCGGCGAAGCCCGGGCTGTGCACGCCCACCTCGCGCTGGCTGATCAGACAGTTCTTGCGGGTGTGTACGAACTCGATCGGGTCCTCGATGGTGAGGATGTGGCCTTTGATGCGCGTGTTGATGTCGTCGATCATCGCCGCGAGCGAGGTCGACTTTCCGGAGCCCGTCTTCCCGGTGACCAGGATCAGACCGCTGTTCAACCGGCTGAGACTGCGCACGGCCTCGGGCATGTTGAGCTGGTCGAGCGAGAGCGCCTTGGCGGGGATGGCCCGGAATACCGCGCCGATGCCCGCGATGTGCCGAAACACGTTGACCCGGAAACGCGACACGCCGGGAATGCTGTAGGCAAAGTCCGCACCGTCCTTCTGCTCGAAGCGGTTCATTGCCGTGCGCGGCATGATCTCGAACATCGCGGTGCGCACGACTTCCTGGGTGAGCTTCTGCTCGCGCAGCGTATTGAGGTCGCCGAACAGACGGATGCGGGGCGGGTCGCCGGCGACGAAGTGCAGGTCAGAGCCGTTTCGCGACAGGACCTCCTGCAGGTATTCGTCGATCCGCTTCGGTACGTAGGCGGCATTCGACTGCGTGGCGCTCAGGCTCTGGCTCTGGCTCCCGGTGTCAGCGGGGTTGGTGCTCATGACGCCACCCCCTGAGTCACGTCAGCCTTGAGCATCAGGGTGCCATCGGGCACGTAGCGAGTGAACGGCTTCTTGTCGAGCGCGTAGACGAATGCATCCTCGGGATCGACCTCGCGTGCCACGACCGCCGCGAGCAGCGCCATGTCCATGAGCTGCATGCCGGATTCCCGCCCGGTCTGCAGCTGCGAGGAGATCATGTGCGTCTGGTCGGTCATGATGAGCTTGCCGATCGCCTTGTTCATCGTCATGACCTCGCACACCGCCTTGCGGCCCCGCAGGTCCGGCGTCTTGACCAGCACCTGGGTCACGACACCGATCAGGCTCTGCGAGAGGAAGCCCTTGGTCTGCTCGCGCTCCTCGGCGGGGAGCGCGTCGACCATGCGGTCCACGGTCTTGACCGCGCTGGTGGTGTGGAGCGTTCCAAGTACCAGGTGCCCGGTCTCGGCGGCCGTCATCGCCCAGCGGACGGTGTCCGCGTCGCGCAGCTCGCCCACCAGGATGACATCCGGGTCTTCGCGCATCGCTGCCCGCACGCCTTCGGCGAACGAGGGCAGGTGGGAATGCAGCTCGCGCTGGATCACCTGCGAGAGCTTGCTGCGGTGGACGAACTCGATCGGGTCTTCGAGGCTGACGATGTTGAGCTTCCGGTGCCGGTTGATGTGATCGATCATCGCCGCGAGCGTGGTCGACTTGCCCGTCCCTGTCGGGCCGGTGACCAGCACCAGCCCCTGGTGGTAGTCGCAGAACTTTTTGACCACCGGTGGCAGTTTCAGTGAATCGAGGAGCGGTACCTCCGCAGGAATGGACCGGAATACAGCACCGCAACCGGTGTCCTTGCGGAACAGGTTGACGCGGAACCGCGCACCGTCGTCCGAGACATACGAGAAGTCGATGTCGTTGCCCTTGCGGAAGCTCGCCTGCTGGGTCGGGCTCAGGATCTCGGTGACGAAGCCCTCGAGCTCCGCTTCGCCGAGGCTGCGGAACTTGATCGGCATCAGCTCGCCATTCATGCGCAGCATCGGCGGCACACCTACCGCCAGGTGCACGTCGGAGCACCCCTGTGAGGCTCCGAGCTTGAGGAATGCATCGATGCGTGCCATGACGGTCCCTACAAGTAATGCTCGAGTGCGTTGCGCATCTCATCCATGGACTGGAAGCGCTTGGCCTTGTCCACGGTCATCGAGCGCATGACGATTTCGGAGAGCCCGGGCGGAATCTCGGTATTGACCTCGATCGGCGGCCGCGCCTTGCCCTGGACGTGCTGATACATGACCGCCATGTGATCCCCGCGGTGATAAGGTGGCTCGCCGGTCAGCATCTCGTACAGGATGACGCCCAGGCTGTAGATATCCGCGCGCTCGTCGACCTTTTTGCCCAGGATCTGCTCGGGCGCCATGTACTTCGGCGAGCCGATCACGTAGCCGGTCTTCGTGAGCTGTGTATCGCCCTCGAGCTGCGCGGCGGCGACACCGAAGTCCACGATCTTCACCAGACCCGTCTCGTCGATCAGCACGTTGGCGGGCTTCAGGTCGCGGTGAATGATGCCTTGCTGGTGCGCGACCGCCATGCCCGTGCATATGTCGGTCGCGTACCGCACGGCTTTGGCGAGCGGCAAGGGCTTCTCGTTCACCTCGTTGCCGAGGGTGTGCGATGGAAAATACTCCATCGAGATCGCGTAGTTGCCGCGGATGAGCAGGAAGTCGTAGATGCGGATGACGTTGTGGTGCGTGATCTTGCGCGAATAGCGCAGCTCGTGCACGAACCGCTTCATCATCTCCTCGTCCTGAGAGACGTTGGGGTTCAGGAACTTGAGGATCAGCCGCTCGTCGACGACCGTGTCCTCCATCAGCAGCACGGTGCCGAAGGCGCCCTTGCCGATCTTCTGTACGTACTTGTAGCGGCCCTCCAGCACCTCGCCGGGCTTCAATTGCGAGATGTCGAGTCGCTGCGACTCCGGCTGCGGCTTCAGAAGGCCTTCGATGTCCGGGCGGTCGACCAGCAGGGTGCGTGCAGGCTCGGCCATGCGCGCAGCACCCGCGGCCACCGCCACCGCGCCGCTCGAGAAGCGGCTGTCGAGATCTTCGACCGCGCGCAGCGCCGCATGGCTCACGGTGTGATCGGAGCTCACGGCACCGATTACCTCGAGGCGGGCACGCACGCCTTCGGCGCTCTGTTCGTTGACGAGCCGCGTGAGCGCGGTGATGGCCTCGAGCCGTATTTCCTTGGACGGGTTCTCGAGGTGCGGCAGGATGTGTGGCACTTGTGCCGAGCCGCCGATCTTGCCGATTGCACGCACAACCGTGGGCAGGGAGCGTTCGTCGCCAGCGCGCAGCAGTTCGACCAGCGAGGGCAGGGCGCGGCTGCTGCCGATCTCCGCCAGTGCGTCGACCGCGCGTTCGCGCACCCACCAGTCCTTGTCGTGCGTGGCATCGATCAGGAAGTTGACCGCCCGTTCGTCCTTGGTCTGGTTCAGGATCTCGATCGCCGCGCGTCGGACGTCCTCATCCTGGTCGCGGATCAGCTCCAAGGCAGCGTCGATCACGCGCGGCCCGCCGATCTTCGCGAGCGCGTCGGCTGCACGGCTGCGCACCCACCAGTCGTCGTCCTTGATCGACTGCAGCAGGTACTTGATGTGCTGTGCCGTCCCGATCTCATTCAGGACCTCGACCGCCGCGCGGCGTGCACCTTCGTCCTCGTCACGCAGCACACTCACGAGGTGCTTGATCGTCTCCGGGTGATTGGCGCGCACGACGGCGTCGATCGCCTTCTGCTGCGTTTCGACATCGTGATCACGGAGCACCTCGCAGAGGAGGGCAACGTCCACGTTGCCGTCAAGACGCGCGAGCGCATTCAGCACCGCCTGGCGGATGAACTTACTGGTGTCCTTGAGCTGCGTCTGCAGGGCCGCGCCGACCTCGGGTCGGTTGAACCGCGAGAGGATGTTGATGATATGCACCCGCGCGATCGGGTCCTTGCCGCCGAGGCGGCTGATGAGCTCGGGGACGATGGCCGGGTCGGCAATCTCGCCGATGACGCGAAACAGCGCCGCCTTCTCGGTCGGCTCCTGGGCGTAGGCGTGCTTCAGCAGCTCGCGGGCGTTCAGACGTGCCTTCTGCGCAGCCAGGATGCTCACGACCTGGCCCTTCGGCATTTCGGGTTGCTCGAGCAGGTTGTAGAGCATGGACGCTGGGTAGCTCTTGGCGCTGCTCATCGCCCACACGACGGCCGCCACGGTCCGCTGATTGCCGTCCTTGAGTCCTTCCGCCACGACGGGGAAGGTCCGCGCGTCGAGCATGCTGCTGAGCGCACTTACGAATCCGGCGGTCTCCTGCTTGTCCGCGTTCGCCAGCGCATCGATGATGCGCGGGATGGCCGCCGGCCCCAGCTTGGCCAGCTTGTCCAGGGCCTTGCGCGTGTCCGACTCGGGCGTATCCCCGGCGGCCTTGATCTCGGCTATCAGGCGTTCGGCGCGGAGGTTACTTAAGAGGCTCATCGTGTGGGCTGCGGGGTCTGCTCTGCAGGGAGAATTAAGTCAACGGAAACCCGGCCGCAAGGCGCGGCGCCAGCAAACAGAAATTATGCCACGCGCGATCGGCGCTCCCGCCGTGGGCGCGTCTGAATCCGCTACAATTCCTCTTGCGCGGCTCATGCCGTTCTCCTTGGATCCGGGCCACCCATGACCGACGATCGCGTCCGCGAAGCCCGCCTCGTGGTCGGGAATTATGTCGAACCCTACCTCGGGACGCCCTTAAGCGACGTAAAAGCTGTGAAGTCCGTCAGATTGGACGGCGGGACCGTCGTGGCCGAGGTGGTGCTTGGATTCCCGCTCGGGCCCTACCGTGAGGAGCTCGCCCGGGCGCTCGAGGCCAGACTCGAAGGCGGCGGGCCGGCGCGGGCGGAGGTGACCTGGGAAGTCGCCCCGCAGGCCGCGCCAGCCGGCCGACAAGCATTGCCCGGAATTCGCAACGTGCTCGCGATCGCTTCCGGCAAGGGCGGCGTGGGGAAATCAACGGTCGCGGTCAATCTGGCGCTGGGGCTGACCCTGGATGGCGCCCGGGTCGGGCTGCTTGATGCGGATATCTACGGACCAAGCCAGCCCCGTATGCTGGGGCTGACTGGCGAGCGGCCGGTCTCGCGCGACGGCAAGCGGCTCGAGCCGCTCGCGGCCCACGGCCTGCACGCGATGTCGATCGGGTTCCTGATCGAGGAAGAGCAACCGATGGTCTGGCGCGGCCCGATGGTGACTCAGGCCCTCGCCCAGCTCCTGGGCGACACGAACTGGGGCGAGCTCGACTATCTGGTCGTCGACATGCCGCCGGGGACTGGAGACATCCAGCTCACCCTGTCGCAGCGGGTGCCCGTAAGCGGCGCGGTGATCGTCACGACACCGCAGGACATCGCATTGCTCGACGCGCGGAAGGGCTTGAAGATGTTCCAGAAGGTGTCCATCCCGGTCCTTGGGATCGTGGAAAACATGAGCACCCACGTGTGCAGCCGCTGCGGGCACGCAGAACCCGTGTTCGGCGAGGGTGGCGGGCGGCGCATGGCGGAGGAGTACGGCGTCGCCCTGCTTGGCCAGCTACCGCTCGACATGCGCATACGCGAGCAGACCGACAGCGGGCGCCCGACGGTCGTCGCGGAGCCGGACAGTCCTCTGGGCCGCACCTGGCGCGATCTGGCCCGCCGCACGTCGGCCCGCCTCTCGCTGAGCGGAGCGGCCGCATTTCCCAGCATCACAGTCGAGGAAAGCTGAGTGAGCATAAAGTCCGACCGCTGGATCCGCCGGATGGCCGAGGGGCACGGCATGATCGAGCCCTTTGCCGCGGAGCAGGTGCGCACGGTCAACGGGCACCGAATCGTCTCGTACGGCACCTCGAGCTACGGCTACGACGTACGCTGTGCCCCGGAATTCAAGATCTTCACCAACATCAACTCGACCATCGTCGACCCAAAGGACTTCGACCACGGGTCGTTCGTGGATCTGACGGGCGAGGTCTGCATCATCCCGCCGAACTCCTTCGCCCTGGCGCGAACGGTCGAGTACTTCCGGATCCCACGCAACGTCCTGACGATCTGTCTCGGCAAGTCGACCTACGCACGCTGCGGCATCATCGTCAACGTGACGCCCCTCGAGCCGGAATGGGAGGGCCACGTGACGCTCGAGTTCTCGAACACGACGCCGCTGCCCGCCAAGATCTACGCGAACGAGGGCGTCGCGCAGATGCTGTTCTTCGAATCCGACGAAATCTGCGCAGTCTCCTATCGCGACCGCGGCGGCAAGTACATGGGCCAGCAAGGCGTGACGCTGCCGAAGGCCTGAGCAGATCCCTTACGTCCCGCGCCGCGGATGATCCTCGCCGCGGTAGTCGCTCGCCCGCTGATCCGCAGCGACTAGGGTGGCGTCAAGCTGGCGAGCTTCATCGAGATCTCGGGCTTGCCCTTGCGGTACTGGACGGCCTGCACAGGTACGAAACCGAGCGCCGGCGCGTGCCACACGCGCGAGACCCGTGACGACCCGTCGCGCTGACTGGCCCAGACGACGGTGTCGTATTCGCCCGCCGGCGTCGTGACCCGAGCCGTGCCTTCACTCCAGTAACGGTACTGACGCAGCCGGCCGCCGGCGACGATCGCAAAGCCCGTCGGCGTGCGCCCGGCGAGCAGTTCGACCAGCATCGCGGCCTGCACCGAGGCGGTGTCCTGCGTGCCCGGCTCGACGTCGTAGGTAAACGGCTTGCCGTCTGCGACGCCGGTCACCTGGTTGGCATTCCAGTCGAACTTGAGACGGACGTCTTTCGCCTCCTCGGCCGTCCCGTCATTGAACTCGAACTCGAGCGGTCGCACGCGCTCGTCCGTGATCTGCATCGTGCCGTGCTCGCGCGCCGCGGCGCTCACCGCCATGCGGCCGAGAAAATTCGGATAAGCGCGCGTCGCGTACAGCCAGATCCCGGGTGCGCTGCCGGGCTTGAGACTCGATTCGACGTAACCGCCGCTGAGCCCGCGGTAGCTGACCTGATAGCGCGCGGTGTAGGCCTCGAGGCGCGGCGCGGCGGTCTCCGCCGGCGTCGGCAGCGGCCTCAGGCACGCAAGTACGATTGCCAGCACGCGCCACGCCGAAGCACACCGCGTGTGCCGCGCGTCAAGCGGCCGCATCTGCCGTCCCGTTTACGAGCAGCGGCGCCGCGAGCGGTCGCTCGTCGAACCTCACGATGCCGCCGTCGACGCACAACCGACCCTCCGCAAACCAGCGGATTGCGAGCGGATAGATCCTGTGTTCCTGCACCAGCACGCGCTGCGCGAGCATCGCCTCGTCGTCGCCCGGAAGTACCGGGACCCTGGCCTGTAGGACCACCGGCCCGCCGTCGAGTTCGGTAGTCACGAAATGAACACTGGCCCCGTGCTCGGCATCGCCGGCCTCGAGCACGCGCCGATGGGTGTGCAGACCGGGGTACTTCGGCAGGAGCGAGGGGTGAATGTTGAGCATCCGCCCGGCAAAACGCTCGACTAAGGGGCTACCCAGAATGCGCATGAACCCGGCAAGCACGACCAGCGCGGGCGCGTAACCGGCGATGACGTTGCCAAGCGCCGCATCAAACGCCGCCCGATCGGCGTACTGGCGCTGCGGCACGGCACCGGTGGCGAGGCCGCGCTCCGCCGCCCATGCGAGCGCCGCCGCATCCTCGCGATCGCTCAGCACGGCGAGGATTCGTGCAGGCAATTCGCCGGCCGCGATCCGCGCATCGATCGCGCGCAGATTGCTGCCCCGTCCCGACACCAGCACCACCACCGGCAGAGGTCCGCTCATCGCGTGATCACGACGCCCCTGTCGCCGCTCGCAACCTCGCCGATCAGCGTTGCCGCTTCACCCTGCGCCGTGAGCACCGCGACCGCCCGGTCGGCATCGCCCGCGGCCACGCACACCGTCATGCCGAGCCCGCAGTTGAAGGTGCGGTACATCTCTGCCTCCTCGATGCCGCCGGTGCTTTGCAGCCAGTCGAACACCGCGTGCCGTTGCCAGCGGCGCGCGTCGATCACTGCCTCGAGTCCGGCCGGCAGCGTGCGCGGGATGTTTCCGCTCGGTCCACCACCGGTGATGTGCGCGATGCTGTGGACCGGCATCTCGCGCAGCAGCGCCAGCATGGCACGCACGTAGATGCGGGTCGGCTCGAGCAGGAGGTCATGCAGCGCGCGGCCGTCGAGCATCGTGTCCGGTCCGCTGCCACTGTCGGCGAGGAGCTTGCGGATCAGCGAGTAGCCGTTCGAGTGCGGCCCGGAGGATGCGAGACCGATGATTGCGTCGCCAGCGCGGGTGTTGCGGCCGTCGATGATCGCGTCTTTCTCGACCAGTCCGACGCAGAAGCCCGCGAGATCGTAGTCGTCGTCCTGGTACATACCGGGCATCTCGGCGGTTTCGCCACCCACCAGCGCGCAGCCTGCCTGCAGACAACCGGTGCCGATGCCCTCGATCACGCGCGCGGCCACGTCGACGTCGAGTCGCCCTGTGGCGTAGTAGTCGAGGAAGAAGAGCGGCTCCGCACCCTGTACCACGACGTCGTTCGCACACATCGCGACCAGGTCGATGCCGATCGTGTCATGGCGTCCGGTCTCGATTGCGAGCCTGAGCTTCGTTCCGACGCCATCGGTGCCGGACACCATAACCGGCCGGCGGAAGCGCTCGAGCGGCA
>Ga0209971_1000373_pt1 | contig 12252 bp, 8 predicted proteins | sample InoplaM3SAM_FD_187588 | JGI IMG/M metagenome (GOLD analysis project Ga0209971, IMG submission 187588) | Arabidopsis thaliana rhizosphere microbial communities from the Joint Genome Institute, USA, that affect carbon cycling - Inoculated... | ecosystem: Host-associated > Plants > Roots >... | reverse complement strand
GTGCCGCTCGGTTGTAGCCGATCTTGAGCTGGCGCTGCACGGCCGAGATGGAGGCACGACGGCTCTCGGTCACGAAGCGGACCGCTTCGTCATACAGCGGGTCCTCTTCGCTACCCTCGCCGCTGCCACCTTCGCCACCGCCGCCATCGAAGCCGCCGCCGGACTCTTCCGCACCGACGAGGATCTCCTCGATGTAATCCGGTGCGCCACGTGCCTTCCAGGCCTCGACGACGCGATGCACCTCGTCATCGGACACGAAGGCGCCATGAACACGGATCGGCAGGCCGGTGCCGGGTGGCAGGTAAAGCATGTCGCCATGACCGAGCAGCTGTTCGGCGCCGCCCTGATCGAGGATGGTGCGCGAATCGATCTTGCTGGAAACCTGGAACGCCATGCGTGTCGGAATGTTGGCCTTGATCAGACCGGTAATCACGTCTACCGAGGGTCGCTGGGTCGCCAGGATCAGGTGAATGCCCGCAGCACGCGCTTTCTGGGCGATGCGTGCGATGAGCTCTTCGACCTTTTTGCCGACGATCATCATCATGTCGGCGAACTCGTCGACCACCACGACGATGGTGGGCAGCTTCTTCAGCAGCGGCGCCTCGTCCTCCATGCTTTCACGGCGATACAGCGGATCCGTCAGCGGCGTGCCGGCCTCCTCCGCTTCCTTCACCTTGCGGTTGAAGCCTGCAAGGTTGCGCACGCCCATGGCCGCCATCAGCTTGTAGCGTCGCTCCATCTCGGCGACGCTCCAGCGCAGGGCGTTGGCAGCCTCTTTCATGTCGGTAACGACCGGGCACAAGAGATGCGGAATGCCTTCGTAGATCGACAGTTCCAGCATCTTCGGGTCGATCATGATCAGTCGCGCATCTTCGGGTGTGGACTTGAACAGGATCGACAGAATCATCGCGTTCACACCGACCGACTTGCCTGAGCCAGTGGTGCCGGCAACCAACAGATGGGGCATTTTGGCAAGATCGGCGATGACCGGCTTGCCGCCGATATCGTGACCCAGCGCGATGGTGACCGGCGATTTCGCATCGTCGTAAGGAGCCGAGGACAGCACCTCCGAAAAGCGCACGATCTGGCGGTCTTCGTTGGGAATCTCGATGCCCACGGTCGTCTTGCCGGGGATCACTTCGACCACGCGCACGCTGATCACTGCCAATGAGCGCGCCAGATCCTTGGCCAGATTGGAGATTCGGCTGACCTTGACGCCTGCCGCCGGCTGGATCTCGAATCGAGTGATCACCGGGCCCGGGTGGACCGACTCGACAATGACCTCGACGCCAAATTCCTTCAATTTGATTTCGAGCAACCGCGACATTGCTTCAAGCGACTCCGGCGAGTACTGCTTCTGCTGTTTTTCAGCGACGTCCAGCAAGGACAGTGGCGGCACACTGCCCTCGATCAGCGGATCGACGAACAGGGTTGCCTGCTTTTCCTTGAGTACGCGCTTGCTCTGCTCGACCGGCTTTGCCGGGACAGGCGGCGGGATGACCGGTGCCGGGCGCTTGTCGCGTTCGCTCATGTGTTTGCTCAGCGACTCCTCACGTTCGAGCAAACGCTCCTTGACCCGGGCCCTTTCACGGCTATCGGAAAGCGAGCCGGCAACCTCGTTCACCACGTCGTCTGCCTCACGCAGCTGAGCCACCACCTGTTTGCGCTCGTTGCGTGCCGACCACCAGCGACTGAAGAAGCTCTGAATCAGCTCTGCCAGGTCGAGAGTGATTTTGCCGGTCAGATCCATGACCTTGAACCAGGACAGATCGGTGAACACGGTGAGGCCGAATAGAAAGAAGGCCAGCAACAGCAATGTACTGCCCTGCACGTTCAACGCCGCTTCAGCCAGCTGACCGAGGCTTTCGCCCAGCGCGCCACCGGCGGAGGCCGGTAGATTGTTGGCGAATTGGAAATGGATATAGGCCAGAGCGGAGCCGGATAAGATCAGAAAGACGAGCCCGATCAAGCGCCAGGAAAACAGCCAGCCATTCCAGCTCCATGGTTGGTGACGAGCGCGAAATACCTGGAAGGTCTTGATGGCCAAGAGCAGCGGAAATAGAAAAGCAAAGTAGCCGAGCGCCATAAACAGCACGTCGGCGAACCACGCGCCGGCTCGACCTGCGGCATTTTGAACGTGCTGAACATTGCTGGTGTGTGTCCAGCCCGGATCAGCTGGATCGTACGTAAGCAAAGCCATCCAGAGGTAGGCGCATAGCGCACCGAGCGCGATCAAGGCGCCCTCCTTGAGACGGTAGTGCAACTGCTGTCGCCAGACGGAAGCCGGCGCGGGAGAGGAAGTATTCTTCAAAACGCTTTATTTCCTGCGCCTGCGGCGCGCTCTGTGAACCGTAATCAGCCAGAACCTCGGCATTGTACGGGTTTGTCGACGCTATGACATGCCGGTTCCGTGCCGGCTTGGGCTTTTCCCAATGCTTCGGTGTAGCATAAACGCCAGTTTTTTCGGTGCATCCCGACTGAAGCATGCTTCCCTATTGGCAACAAGGGCTTATGAGGTTTTTTTATGAATGAAGTCAAGCATTCGCGCCTGATCATCCTCGGCTCCGGCCCGGCCGGCTACACCGCTGCGGTGTACGCTGCGCGCGCCAACCTGAAGCCCCTCATGATCACTGGCATCCAGCCCGGCGGCCAGCTCACCACCACAACCGAAGTCGACAACTGGCCAGGCGATGTCGAGGGCCTGACGGGGCCCGCCTTGATGGACCGCATGCAAAAACATGCCGAGCGGTTCGATACCGAAATCGTCTTCGATCACATCCACACCGCCGAACTGCAGCAGCGTCCGTTCATCCTCAAAGGAGATAGCGCGAGCTATTCGTGCGATGCGCTGATCATCGCGACCGGCGCATCGGCGCAGTACTTGGGGCTTCCGTCCGAGGAAGCCTTCGCCGGCCGCGGCGTTTCGGCTTGCGCGACCTGTGATGGATTTTTCTACCGCAACCAGGTTGTCGCCGTAATTGGCGGCGGCAACACGGCTGTGGAAGAAGCGCTTTATCTGTCGAACATCGCCAAGGAAGTACATCTGATCCACCGTCGCGACAGGCTGCGCTCGGAAAAGATCCTGCAAGACAAAATCATGGAAAAGGCAGCCGCCGGCAATATTCGCCTGCACTGGAACCACACGCTTGAAGAGGTGCTGGGCGATGCCAGCGGCGTAACCGGCGTGCGACTGAAGAGCGTTCTGTCGGGAGAAGAAAACAACCTGGAGCTGGCCGGCGTATTTATCGCCATCGGCCACAAGCCGAACACCGACCTGTTCGAAGGCCAACTGGAGATGAAGGATGGCTATCTGAAGATCCGTGGCGGCGGTGAAGGTGATGCAACTTGCACCAGTATCCCTGGGGTCTTCGCAGCGGGCGACGTAGCGGATCATGTATACCGGCAAGCGATCACCTCTGCGGGAGCCGGCTGCATGGCGGCGCTGGATGCCGAGAAATACCTGGATCTCTAAAACCCACCACTGGCGGGCATCAAGCCCGCCTCGGCTCTGATGCCCCTATGCTCACCTGGCTACAGCGAGACGACCTCAGCTTTCCTCCTCTTGAACAGGCCATGCGCGAGCCGAACGGCCTACTTGCTGCAGGCGGGGATCTTTCCCCTGAAAGGCTATTGGCTGCCTATCGACATGGCTGCTTTCCCTGGTATCAGGACGGGCAACCCTTGCTTTGGTGGTCTCCCGACCCGCGCACCGTGCTCTACCCTGGCGAGTTGCACGTTTCGCGCAGCTTGCGAAAGACGCTGCGGCAGCAGACATTCGAAGTCACGTTCGACCAATCGTTCGAAGCTGTAATCGCAGGTTGCGCCGCGCCGCGCAGCTATGCCGATGGCACATGGATCACGACGCCCATGCAGAACGCCTATCTCCAACTCCACGAACTCGGCGCCGCGCATTCAGTTGAGGTCTGGCAAGACGAACGGTTGGTCGGCGGGCTCTATGGCCTGGCAATGGGTCGACTATTCTTCGGAGAGTCGATGTTCAGCCGTGCGACCGATGCGTCCAAAGTGGGATTCGTGACATTGGTGGAGCGTCTGCGAGATTGCGGTTACGAACTGATTGATTGCCAAATGCCGACAGAACATCTGGCCAGTTTCGGCGCGAGAGCGATTTCGCGGAGCCTTTTCGCCGAAATGCTCGCCAGGCATCTGGATCAACCCAGCGCAGCGCAGTGGAGTGCCTGGTCGACGAAACCTAGCTGACCTACACTGATTCCAGGATTTTCGAGAGCTGACCATGACTTCACTGGCTCGTCTAAAGTTTTACGCCACCCAGCCTCACGCCTGCAGCTATCTGCCCGACGAGCAGGCGACTACGCTGTTCCTGGACCCCAGTCAGCCCATGGATGTGCGGGTATATGCCGAGCTGTCCGATATGGGATTTCGCCGCAGCGGCGACCACCTTTACCGCCCCCACTGCCAACGCTGTACCGCCTGCATACCCGCACGCATTCCGGCCGAAGGGCTTCAACTCAACCGTCAGCAGAAGCGCATCCTCAAGCGCAACGCCGACCTAACCGTCAGCAATGTTCCCCCGTCGTTCACTGAAGAGTACTACGCGCTTTACGCAACCTATATCGAACAACGGCACGCGGACGGAGACATGTATCCGCCGAGCAGGGATCAGTTTCATACGTTTCTGGTACGCGACCTGCCATTTTCGCGCTTTTACGAGTTCCGCCTTGAAGGTCGGCTACTCGCCCTAGCGGTGACGGACTTGCTACCCAACGGCCTTTCAGCCGTCTACACGTTCTACGACCCTAGTGAAGAACGCCGCAGCCTCGGGCGTTTTGCGATCCTTTGGCAGGTTGGCGAAGCCGCACGACTTGGACTCCGAGCGGTTTATCTCGGGTACTGGATCAAGAACTGCCGAAAGATGAATTATAAAACGGAGTACCGGCCAATCGAGCTGCTGGTCAACCAGCGCTGGATTACTCTGAGCTGAGCCCTTGGATGTCGAGGCCCTTTCAGGCACAATACTTGCCGCTTTTGCCTGGGCATTGCTGCTGCCGGGTCACTCATCGAACACCGAGGGCTTTACTGAATGTCGAAAGAAGACAGCTTCGAAATGGAAGGTACTGTCGTCGACACCCTGCCCAACACCATGTTTCGTGTGGAGTTGGAAAACGGGCACGTCGTTACCGCGCATATCTCTGGAAAGATGCGCAAGAATTACATCCGGATTCTTACAGGGGACAAGGTTCGCGTAGAACTGACACCCTACGATCTGAGCAAAGGTCGGATTACCTACCGCGCCCGTTAATGGATGCGAGAAAAAACGCCCGGTCTTAACCGGGCTTTTTTATGCGTGCTCGCTGGTGCCAAAGCGACGGCACTGATGGCGACATATCAACCGATGGCGAATGCCTCTCGTCAAATAGAGGCCTTGCGGAAGATGAAATAAGCGCCCGACCAAAGGTCGGGCGCTTATCTATCGGTCACTTATCTGGGAATTAAGCCAACTCGGCTGACGTCTCGAAATCGAAGTACGGCTCGCCGTCGCGGATATCGATATGCACGACCCCACCGTGCTCAGCCAACTCCCCAAACAAGATTTCCTCAGCCAAGGGACGCTTGATCTTGTCTTGAATCAGGCGAGCCATCGGACGCGCGCCCATCTGAACATCGTAACCACGCTCCGCTAGCCAGCCGCGAGCCGCATCGGAGACTTCGAGCGTGACGTGTTTATCTTCAAGCTGCGTTTGCAACTCGATAAGAAACTTGTCGACGATACTCTTGATGACCTCATGGCTAAGGCGGCCGAACTGGATGATGGTGTCGAGCCGGTTGCGAAACTCTGGCGTGAAGCTCTTCTTGATCACTTCCATCGCGTCCGAGGCGTGATCCTGATGGGTAAAACCAATCGAAGCGCGCGCAGCGGTTTCCGCCCCGGCATTGGTGGTCATGATCAGGATGACATTTCGGAAGTCCGCTTTCCGACCGTTATTGTCGGTCAGCGTCCCGTGATCCATCACCTGCAGAAGCAAATTGAACACTTCCGGATGTGCTTTTTCGATTTCATCGAGCAACAAGACACAATGCGGTTGTTTGGTGATTGCTTCCGTCAACAACCCGCCCTGATCGAAACCGACATAACCGGGTGGCGCACCGATTAGCCGTGACACGGTATGGCGCTCCATATATTCCGACATGTCGAAACGCACCAACTCAATACCGAGGGCGCGAGCAAGCTGACGCGCCGCTTCCGTCTTGCCGACACCGGTGGGCCCAGCGAAGAGGAACGAGCCTACCGGCTTGTCCGGCGCCTTGAGGCCGGCACGTGAGAGCTTGATAGCTGTTGCAAGCGAGTCGATCGCGTCATCCTGTCCGAACACGGTCAGCTTCAGGTCTCGCTCGAGGTTTCGCAGAAGTTCTTTGTCCGAAGTGCTCACATGCTTGGGCGGAATGCGCGCAATCTTCGCCACAATGTCTTCAACCTGCTGGACATCTATCCGCGCCACGCGCTTGTCTTCCGGTTGCAGTCGCTGATAGGCGCCCGCCTCATCGATGACGTCGATGGCCTTGTCCGGCATGTGCCGATCGTTGATGTAGCGCGACGCAAGTTCTGCCGCGGCGCGAAGCGACTCGTCGCTGTACTCAATGCTGTGATGCTGCTCGAAGCGCCCCTTCAAGCCGCGCAGGATCCCAATTGTGTCTTCAACAGACGGCTCCGACACATCGACTTTCTGGAAGCGCCTGGCGAGTGCCCGATCCTTCTCGAAGATTCCGCGAAACTCTTGGAAGGTAGTCGAGCCGATACACCGGATTTCTCCGGACGAAAGCAACGGCTTGAGCAGGTTGGACGCATCCATGACGCCACCGGAAGCGGCGCCGGCACCGATAATGGTATGAATCTCGTCAATGAACAGCACCGCATGCGGGCGCTTGCGAAGCTCGTTAAGCAACGCTTTGAAGCGTTTCTCAAAATCGCCACGGTATTTGGTCCCGGCGAGCAAGGCGCCTAGGTCGAGCGAATACACGACGCTGTTGGAGAGCAACTCCGGAACCTGGTTATCGACGATGCGTTTGGCCAGACCTTCCGCAATGGCCGTCTTCCCAACGCCAGCTTCACCGACAAGCAGCGGGTTATTCTTGCGCCGACGCGCAAGAATCTGCGCCACGCGCTCAACCTCATGCTCACGACCAACCAGCGGATCGATGCGTCCCTGACGCGCCAGCTCGTTCAGATTGCTCGCGTAGGCATCGAGCGGATTCCCCGAAGTGCCGGACTCACCGCCTTCCTCATCCTGCATTTCACTATCGCTTTCCGGATTTCCACTATTGCCTGGCACTTTGGAAATCCCATGGGCGATGTAGTTGACGACATCGATTCGGGCAACGTTCTGTTGCTTGAGCAGGAATACCGCCTGGCTTTCCTGCTCGCTGAAAATGGCGACGAGGACGTTTGCGCCAGTTACTTCACGCTTGCCGGAACTCTGCACATGAAACACAGCACGCTGTAGCACTCGCTGGAAGCCAAGAGTCGGTTGCGTTTCGCGCTCCTCGTCGTGCTGAGGAATGAGCGGTGTGGTGGAGTCTATGAACTCCTGCAGATCATGGCGCAGCTTATCAAGGCTCGCACCACAGGCCCGCAACACGGTTGCGGCCGCTTCGTTATCCAGCAGGGCCAACAGAAGATGCTCGACCGTCATGAATTCATGACGCTTGGTACGAGCCTCCTTGAAAGCCAGATTCAGAGTGACTTCGAGCTCACGGTTCAACATAGCTTTCACCTCTTACCCAGCAGTCGGGGTTAACCGTCCTTCTCGATCTCACAAAGCAACGGATGCTGGCACTCCCTTGCATATTGATTGACCTGCATCGCTTTGGTTTCAGCGACGTCCCGCGTGTAGACACCACAGACGGCCCGCCCTTCGGTATGAACCGCCAGCATGATCTTGGTGGCGAGCTCCCGATTGTGATTGAAGATTCCTTCAAGCACCTCCACGACGAAGTCCATCGGCGTGTAGTCATCATTAAACATGACAACTTTGAACATCGGTGGTGCCTTCAGCTGCGGCTTGGCTTCTTCGACAGCAAGACCGGAGGAGTCATCATCCGAGGGTTTCGGACGATCCTGATTGAATGTTAGTCGAATCTCTGAAAATGCACGCATGCGTATAACGGTTCTAGATCGGGGCGCCGAGGCCGGTAAGTGGAGGGCTTCACAGCCACCTGACGAGTCGCCTTGACTATCGGCAAAACGGTGATACAAACACTATGTGCCACAACGGCAACGGGCTGCGCATGAGGGCGATGAGCTACATCAGCGCGGAATGAAACGGATGTTACTCCAGTGATGGACTCATTTGCAGAGGGATAACCAGCATGCTAAGCGGTAAGGTCAAGTGGTTCAACAACGCCAAAGGTTACGGCTTCATCGTAGCAGACGGCGGCGATGAGGACCTGTTCGCCCACTACTCAGCCATCCAGATGGAAGGGTACAGAACGCTAAAAGCCGGGCAAGCGGTCATGTTCGACATCCTGCAGGGACCCAAGGGCCTGCATGCCATCAACATTAAGTCGCTTCAGGCGACCGTAGAAACAGTTCCATCCGTGTCACAAAGCTCGACCGTAGACGCCTGATGCAGGAAAAACGAAAAGGCCGATCATCGATCGGCCTTTTCGCACTGCACCGGAGTTACATGTGCGAAATCATGGCATCGCCAAATTCTGAGCAAGACATCAGCTTGGCGCCGTCCATCAACCGTTCGAAGTCATAAGTGACGGTCTTCGCAGCGATGGCGCTTTCCGTCGACGTGATGATCAAGTCGGCCGCTTCGACCCACCCCATATGGCGCAACATCATTTCCGCCGAAAGGATCAGTGAGCCAGGGTTAACCTTGTCCTGACCGGCATATTTCGGCGCGGTGCCATGAGTTGCCTCGAACATAGCGACAGTGTCGGAAAGATTCGCACCCGGCGCGATTCCGATCCCGCCAACTTCTGCGGCCAGCGCATCAGATAGATAGTCACCATTCAGGTTAAGCGTCGCAATCACGTCGTACTCCGCAGGACGCAGCAAGATTTGCTGCAGCATCGCATCGGCGATAGCGTCCTTGACCACGATGTTCTTGCCGGTATTCGGATTCTTGAATTGCATCCAGGGGCCGCCATCCAGCGGCTCGGCGCCAAATTCTTCACGCGCGACTTCGTACCCCCACTCCTTGAACGCGCCCTCGGTGAATTTCATGATGTTGCCCTTGTGCACCAGGGTCACCGAACTGCGATCGTTGTCGACCGCGTACTGCAGCGCTTTGCGAACCAGGCGCTTGGTGCCTTCGAGCGATACTGGCTTGATGCCAATTCCGCAGTTTTCGGTAAAGCGGATCTTCTTGACGCCCATTTCTTCGGTAAGGAACTTGATGACCTTTTCCGCCTCCGGGGAACCGGCCTTCCACTCGACTCCAGCATAAATGTCTTCGGAGTTTTCGCGAAAAATGACCATATCGACATCGGCTGGCTTCTTGACAGGGCTGGGCACGCCCGTGAACCAGCGGACAGGACGCTGGCAAACATACAGATCAAGCTCCTGTCTCAGCGCGACGTTCAGCGAGCGAATCCCTCCACCGACAGGCGTGGTCAGCGGCCCCTTGATTGACACCACGTAATCACGGACGACGTCCAGGGTTTCAGTCGGCAGCCAGGTATCCTGGTCGTAGACCTGCGTTGCCTTCTCGCCAGCAAAGATTTCCATCCAGGCAATCTTGCGCTCGCCGCCGTATGCCTTTTCAACGGCAGCATCGACGACCTTGATCATCACCGGACTGATATCAACCCCAATCCCATCTCCCTCTATATAAGGAATGATCGGATTGTTTGGCACATTCAGGGTGTGATCGGCGTTGACGGTGATTTTGTCACCGCTGGCTGGCACCTGGATCTTTTGGTATCCCATGCTGGACTCCGTTGTTGTGGTTAAACATCAAACAGTGGTCATCCCCGGAGGGTAACGCAGTTGGAACGACCGAAACCATATGTTCGTTCGTCGTATGGCCGGGGCATTCTTAGACAACGGGCCGCGGTGATATACTGCTTAGGTGACTAACGAGTCATGAGGGGCTTGATTCTTTAATGAGATCGTGGCCCTTGCACCCGCCAGACTGCTAACCGCAGCCAGTCGGACCAAACGCTCAACACTCTAGTGGTGCTGCATCCAACATCATCGCGGCGAATTTCGAGCCTGGCACGCCGAACGCGGCCAGCGCGCCTACCTGCGCATTTCGAGATTCTGTGCACGCTCAGCAAGAGAGAGTCATTCCTACATGTCCACCCGCTCGAAGATCATTTACACCTTTACCGACGAAGCCCCTGCGCTGGCTACTTATTCGCTTCTGCCCATCGTAGAAGCCTTTGCCGCTTCTGCGGACATAGCCGTCGAAACGCGTGACATCTCTCTCTCAGGGCGCATCCTGGCCAGCTTTGCCGATCTGCTGGGTGCCGACAAGGCAGTTGAAGACGATCTGGCCAAGCTCGCCGAGCTAACCACTCAGCCCGACGCCAACATCGTCAAGCTCCCAAACATCAGTGCTTCGGTACCCCAACTGAAAGCGGCCATCGCTGAGCTGCAAGCGCAGGGCTACAACATCCCGAACTTCCCGGAAGATCCACGGACAGACGCTGACAAGGAAGTTCGTGCTCGCTACGGCAAAGTGCTTGGCAGCGCCGTGAACCCGGTACTGCGCGAAGGCAACTCCGATCGTCGCGCACCCGCTGCGGTCAAGGCCTTTGCGCGCAAGCACCCGCACTCGATGGGCAAATGGAGCAAGGCGTCGCAGTCGCACGCCGATTACATGCGCGGTGGTGATTTCTTCTCCAGCGAGCAGTCGGTCACCATGACGAAAGCCGGCGACGTGCGCATCGAATTCGTTGGCAAGGACGGTCAGGTCGAAGTCAAGAAAACGCTCTCGCTGCAGGAAGGCGAAGTGCTCGACGGCATGTTCATGAGCTGCAACAAGCTGCGCGCTTTCTTTGAAGAGACGCTGCAAGACTGCAAGGAAACCGGTGTCATGTGGTCGCTTCACGTCAAAGCCACGATGATGAAGATCTCCCACCCGATCGTTTTCGGGCACGCCGTCAGCGTTTACTACAAGGACGCCTTCGACAAATACGGCGAGCTGTTCAAGGAGCTGGGTGTTAACCCCAACAATGGCCTGAGCAGCGTGTATGACAAGATCAAATCGCTGCCCGACTCTCAGCAGGAAGAAATCTTGCACGACATTCACGCCTGCTACGCCGGGCGACCGGAAATGGCGATGGTTGATTCCGTCAAGGGCATTACCAACCTGCATATTCCCAGTGATGTGATCGTCGACGCGTCCATGCCCGCCATGATCCGCAACTCCGGCCAGATGTGGGGCAAGGACGGCAAGCAGAAGGACACCAAGGCGGTGATGCCTGAAAGCACCTACGCCCGCATCTACCAGGAAATGATCAATTTCTGCAAAACCAATGGCGCATTCGACCCGACCACGATGGGCAGCGTGCCGAACGTCGGCCTGATGGCGCAGAAGGCCGAGGAATACGGCTCACACGACAAGACGTTCGAAATGACCGCCGACGGCACCATGCGCGTCGTGCTAGCCGACGGCACCGTCCTGATGCAGCACGAAGTGGAGAAAGGTGACATTTGGCGCGCCTGCCAGACCAAGGACGCACCGATTCGTGACTGGGTCAAGCTGGCCGTAACCCGCGCGCGCCAGTCCAATACGCCGGCGGTTTTCTGGCTCGATCCCGAGCGCGCCCATGACCGCGAACTGCAGAAAAAAGTCGAGACGTACCTGAAAGACCATGATCTGACAGGCTTGGATATTCGCGTGATGGGCTACAACGAAGCCATCCGCGTCAGCATGGAGCGCCTGATTCGCGGCAAGGACACCATTTCGGTGACCGGTAACGTACTGCGCGACTACCTGACCGACCTGTTCCCGATCATGGAGCTGGGCACATCCGCCAAGATGCTCTCGATCGTTCCGCTGATGGCCGGTGGCGGCATGTACGAAACCGGTGCTGGCGGTTCCGCACCCAAGCACGTGCAGCAGCTGATCGAAGAAAACCATCTGCGCTGGGATTCGCTCGGTGAGTTCCTGGCGCTGGCCGTCTCGCTGGAAGAAACCGGTATCAAGACCGGCAACGCCAAAGCCAAGCTGCTGGGCAAAGCGCTGGATGCCGCGACCGGCAAGCTGTTGGACAACAACAAGTCGCCGTCGCGTCGTACTGGAGAGCTGGATAACCGCG
>Ga0209971_1000372_pt1 | contig 12269 bp, 11 predicted proteins | sample InoplaM3SAM_FD_187588 | JGI IMG/M metagenome (GOLD analysis project Ga0209971, IMG submission 187588) | Arabidopsis thaliana rhizosphere microbial communities from the Joint Genome Institute, USA, that affect carbon cycling - Inoculated... | ecosystem: Host-associated > Plants > Roots >... | reverse complement strand
CGGACGTGCCGCAGCGGAAGGGGATGGGCGGTTCCCATGCCCTTGCGCGTCTCGCGATAGCCCGACGCTTCGACGAAGCGCGACGAGGCGAGGATGGACGGCGTCAGGATCGCCACGGAGATCGCCGCCGCCAGGGCGAGCCTCCCGAGCGCGCGCGCCGCCTTCCCCCGCTCGCTCGCCGCCCGGAACGCGAAGTAAAGCCCGGCGGCGAAAGCGCCGTAGAGGATCCAGTGCGGAAAGCCTCCCGCGAGGAAGAGGAGCGCGGCCGCCGAAGCGAAGAAAAGCGCGCGCGCCGGCCGATCGTCTTCGAACGCGCGGTCGACCGCGAGGAGGAGCAGCGGGTACGTGACCGACACGGACGTCTGCATCCAGAGGCCCCAGACCGTCTGCCCCGTGGAGAAAGCCCAGGTCGCGGCGCCCACGGCCGCCGCGAGATCCGAAAACTTCCGGCTCCGAAGGAAGAAGTACGCCGCGAGAAACGCGAAGTTGAACTTGAGGAAGAGGATCCCGGTTTCGATCCACGCCTCCGGCAGCAGCAGGGAGGGGACCGCGACGAAAGGGGAGAGGAAACCCTGGGCGAGGTGGAAGGGCCCGATCGTCCCCGAGGAGATCCACGGGTTCCAGAAGAAGCCGCGCGGGAAGTCGCGGTATCGAACGAGGGTGGTCTGACCCGAGGCGGCCGGGTCGGCGAGGAGAGGATTCTCCGCCTCCCGCATCCCCTGCTCGGTCTGCCGCCACGGATGATGCGCGCGCACGAACTCGTGCGAGGTGAGGACGCGGCCGCGCAGGATGAGCGGTGCGAAGAGGACGAGGTCGAAGACGAGGAGGGTCGCGAGGCCGAGTCGATTGGTTCTCGTCGAGTCGCTCAGGATGACGGGAAGGCTATCGCTTCCTCGCCACGATCACCCGGAAGTACGACTCCACCCACCCCCGCTCGAGCAGGTGTTCTTCGAGCGCGATCAGCCGCGACAGGGCCCCGGTCGAATCCTGCCGAAGCCGCTCCATGTCGAGGCACGGGAACACGAACCACAGGATGTTGCCGCCGTAAGGTCGCTCCTCCACGACCTCGAAGAGCCGCGCCGCCGCCGGCCGGATGGCGCTCGAACGAATGGACTCGGACGGATCGTCCAGGGGAAGAGGAATCATGAGGTTGGGCCGATTCTTCAGGTCCTCGGGCAGGGAGTCGAAGGCGCTCCGGGCGAAGCCCCACTCCTCGTCGGTCCACTCCGAGCGCGACGGGCCCATGTACTCGTCCAGGTAGACGAGGCCGCCCGGCTTGAGCGAGTGGCGGACCTCCGTCAGAACCCTCTCGATCTGGCGGACGTGGTGGAGCGAGCCGTGGAAGAAAACGATGTCGTACCGGCCGTGGGGCAACTTGAGCGCGTTGATGTCCTCGGCGCGGTACTCGAGCCGGCCCGACAGGTGCCCCTCCTCGGCGGCGAACCGCGCCTGCTCGAGCGACTCCTCGGAAAAGTCGATCCCCTCCATGGACTCGCAGATCCCCTTGGCGAGCACGTCCCTCTCGAGGAGCCCCGATCCGCACCCGACCGACAGGCCGCGGGCGAACGGCTCGCGGGCGTACGTCTGCGCGAACCACTCCATGGGCCAGCGGTTCGGGTCCCCCGTGACGCGCCGGTTGATGGCCCGACGGACGAGCGGTTGCGCGCCCCAGTAGTGGTCTTCGGCCTCGCGGACCCCTTCGGAGCTCCAGAAACGGCGGGCGGCGGCGGTCTCGGCGCGCTCCTCGCGCAGCGAGGTCCAGCGTCGAGCGAGGTTCGACAGCGAGGCGCGCAGGGATGACATCGAGTTGTTGGAGAACATGATACGGGCGGAAATCGGAAATCGGAAAATGGAAAACGAGGAGCCCGGTTCGTCTCCCCTTTCCCTTTTTCGGTTTCCCGGCTCGATTGCTTCGGGCCCGCGGACCTGCTAGATTGCCGGACCCTCCGATTCGTCGGAGTTGCTCTTTATCAATCAGGGACGAAGGCCGGGATGAAATGCCTCCGCGGGCTTCCGGCCCGTAGCCCCTCGGCGAAAGTTCGGATGCGGGTGCAGGTCCGTGGGACCTGTCCCCGCGACGTGCTCAAACCGGGACGAAACAGGCTCGTAGCTCAGGGGGAGAGCACTACCTTGACACGGTAGGGGTCAGCGGTTCAAATCCGCTCGAGCCTACCAATTCTTCGAGAAACGAAGGCGCTTAGCTCAGCTGGGAGAGCGCTACCTTCACACGGTAGAGGTCAACGGTTCGATCCCGTTAGCGCCTACCAGAGAAGAACCGACGCGGGGTGACCCGCGTTTTCTTGTTTTTCACGGGAAGATTTTCCGGAATCGAGAGAACATGGAAGCGCTGGCGGAAAAGGTGACGATCCGGTTGCCCGACGGGACGACACTCGAGGTCCCCCGGGGCACGACCGTCCGCGCCGTCGCGGAGCGAATCGGTCCGCGACTCGCGAAGGACGCCGTCGCCGGGAAGCTCGACGGGCGCATCGTGGACCTCGTGACGCCGCTCGAGGCCGACGGGTCACTCGAGATCGTCACCTGGAGATCTCCCGACGTCGTGCCGATCTACCGCCACTCGACCGCGCATCTGACGGCGCAGGCGGTCAAGCGGCTGTTCCCCGAGGTCCAGATCGGCATCGGGCCGCCGATCGAGAACGGCTACTACTACGACTTCCTGCCGGAGCGGCCTTTCACGCCCGAGGACCTGGCGAAGATCGAGGCCGAGATGCGCCGCATCATCGCGGAGGACCTTCCCATCTCCCGCCACGAGATGCCGGTCGGCGAGGCCATCTCGATCTTCGAGGGACAGAACGATCCGTTGAAGGTCCAGATCGCGCGCGAGCTCGGAGACGAGCGCGTTTCGTGCTACCGGCAGGGGGAGTTCATCGATCTCTGCCGCGGACCGCACGTCGCCTCGACCGGGCGTCTCGGCGTCTTCAAGCTGACGCACACGGCGGGCGCCTACTGGAAGGGCGACGAGAAGAACCCGATGCTCCAGCGCATCTACGGGGCGTCGTTCCTGACGCAGAAGGAGCTCGACCTGCACCTTCAGCGCCTCGAGGAAGCGAAGGCGCGCGACCATCGCAAGCTCGGCCGTGAGCTCGAGCTCGTGTCGTTCCACCCGCTCGCGCCGGCGTCGCCGTTCTTCCTCCCCAAGGGAGCGGTCCTATACAACCAGCTCCTGAACTACATGCGCGAGGAGTACCGGCGGCGCGGCTACGACGAGATCATCACGCCCCAGATCTACGACGCCGAGCTGTTCAAGATCTCCGGACACTACGAGAACTACCACGACAACATGTTCTTCACGGAAATCGAGGAGCGGGAGTTCGGGGTCAAGCCGATGAACTGCCCCGGGCACCACCTCCTTTTCAAGGAGCGGCTCTGGTCGTACCGCGAGCTGCCCGTGCGCTTCGCGGACTTCGGCAGGCTTCATCGCTACGAGCGCTCCGGCGTGACGGCCGGACTGACGCGCGTGCGCACGTTTTCCCAGGACGACTCCCACATCTACACGCCGGTCGACCGGGTGGAGTCCGAGGTTCACGCGTTCGTCGAGTTCCTCGATTCCGTCTACTCGACCTTCGGCTTCGACGAGGTCGACATCTCCGTCGGGCTGCGCCCGGCGCAGCGCATGGGCTCGGACGAGGACTGGGACCGCTCGGAGGCGGCGCTCGAGTCGGCGCTGAAGAAAATCGGCCGGCCCTACGTCGTGACGCCCGGCGACGGGAACTTCTACGGACCCAAGATCGACTTCCGGGTCAAGGACGCGATCGGAAGGCCGTGGCAGCTCGGGACGATCCAGTACGACTCCGCGCAGCCGCAGAGCTTCGACCTGACGTACATCGGCGAGGACGGGAAGGCCCACCGTCCGGTGGTGCTCCACCGCGCGATCCTCGGGTCCGTCGAGCGGTTCCTCGGCATCCTGATCGAGCACACGGCGGGCAACTTCCCGTTCTGGATCTCGCCGGTGCAGGCGGTCGTGCTGCCGGTCTCGGACAAGTACGCCGCCGCGGCCCGGGAGACGGCGGCCCGGCTCTTCGAGGCAGGGTTGCGCGTCGAGACCGACGACCGCAACGAGAAGCTCGGTGCGCGCATCCGGCGGGCCGAGATGTTCAAGATCCCGGCGATGCTCGTGATCGGAGAGAAGGAGGCGTCGGCCGGCGCGGTCGCGGTTCGGCTGCGGCACGGCGGCGACGCGGGAACGATGAGCCTGGACGACTTCGTGGCGGTCGCGCTCCGCGCCAATGCGGCGAGGAGCCGGGAGCTCACGACGGAGGTGAAAGATCGATAAGAAATCGATTCGAATCAACGACCAGATCCGGTGGAAGGAAGTCCGCCTGATCGGAGCGGAGGGGGAGCCGCTCGGCATCGTGCCGATGTCGGACGCCCTCCAGAAGGCGAAGGACGCGGCGCTCGACCTGGTGGAAATCGCGCCGACCGCGACCCCGCCGGTCTGCCGGATCATGAACTTCGGGAAGTTCATCTACCAGCAGAAGAAGAAACAGCAGGACTCGAAGAAGAAACAGAAGACGACGCAGGTCAAAGAAGTGAAGTTCCGGCCGAACATCGACGACCACGACTACGACTTCAAGATCAAGAACATCCTGAAGTTCCTGGCGCACGGCGACAAGGTCAAGGCGACGGTCCAGTTCCGCGGCCGCGAGATGGCGCGCCGGGAGAACGGGCAGAAGGTCCTCGACCGGCTGCTCGGCGACCTCGCCGGCAAAGCCGTGGCGGAGTCGCGGTCGGAGATGCTGGGCAACCGCCTCTACCAGATCCTGGCTCCCGTGAAGGTTCACGAGAAGGCCGTCAAGGGCGCCTGACGAGGAGAACCGATGCCGAAAATCAAGACCCATCGCGGCGCGGCCAAGCGCTTCAAGCGCACCGCGTCCGGCAAATTCAAGAGGGCGAAGGCCTACAAGAGTCACATCCTGACGAAGAAGGCGCCGGGCCGGAAGCGCGGTCTCGCGCATTCGACGACCGTGTCCGCCTCGGATCAGAAGCGCGTCGAGGAGATGCTGCCTTACGCGTAAGACGTAAGACGTAAGACGTCAGACGTAAAGCCGTCGGGAACGTGACGAGGCCTCTCTGGCTCGTCTCACGTCTCACGTCTCACGTCTCACGAGGAGGGTTACGAATGCCTCGCGTCAAAAGAGGACCGAAGAGAAAGAACCGGCGCGCGAAAACGCTCGCGCTGGCCAAGGGCTACTACGGAACGAAGAGCAAGTCGTACCGGATGGCGAAGCTCGCCGTCGAGAAGTCGCTTCTCTATGCCTACCGCGACCGGAAGGCGCGCAAGCGGGACTTCCGCGGGCTGTGGATCGTCCGCATCAACGCGGCCGCGCGTGAGAACGAGATCTCGTACAGCAAGCTGATGGACGGTCTGAAGAAGGCCGGCAACGACATCAACCGCAAGATGCTCGCCGACCTCGCGGTGACCGACCCGCCCGCGTTCACGCACCTCGTCGGGGTGGCCAAACAGGCGCTCGGCGGCGCGTGACCGGACAGTCCGGTCCATCCGGCCCGGGACGAGACACGATCGCTGAGGTTCTCGCGTCCTTTGGCGAGGAGGCGGGGCGGGGCGTGACTTCTCGGGCCGAGTTCGAATCGCTCAAGGGCCGGTACCTCGGCCGCGACAAGGGTCTCGTGCCCGCGCTCTTCGCGCGGATGCGCGAGATCCCTCCGGAGGAGCGCGCGGCGTACGGGGCTCGCGCGAACGCCGCGAAGCGGGAGGTCGAGGAGGGGATCGCGCGGCTCGGCGAGGCCCTGGCGCGCCGCGAGGCGGAGCGCCGCGAGCGCGCGGCCGCCGTCGACGTCACGCTGCCCGGCCGGCGCACGCGGGCGGGATCTCTCCATCCCGTCACGCTCGTGCGGCGGCGCATCGAGGAGATCTTTCTCCGGATGGGGTACTCGATCGCCGACGGCCCCGAGATCGAGAACGACTTCCACAATTTCGAGGCGCTGAACTTCCCGCCGGAGCATCCGGCGCGCGACGCGCAGGACACGCTCTTCGTGGACCGGGAGGCCCCGTCGCCGCTGCTGCTGCGCACCCACACGTCGCCGGTGCAGATCCGCGAGCTGACGAAGCGCGGCGCGCCGATCAAGATCATCGCTCCGGGACGCGTCTACCGTAACGAGTCGGTCGACGCCACCCACCAGCCCGTCTTCCACCAGGTCGAGGCTCTCGTCGTCGACCGCGGGATCTCGATGGCGGACCTGAAGGGAACCGTCGAGACGTTCTTCGAGGCGCTCTTCGGGGCCGGAACGAAGGTCCGCATCATCCCGACCTTCTTCCCCTTCGTCGAGCCGGGCGCCGACGTGCACGTCAGCTGCATCTTCTGCAGGGGCGCCGGCTGCCGCACCTGCAAGGGCTCGGGCTGGATGGAGCTCGCCGGCGCGGGGGAAGTGCACCCGCGGGTTCTCGAGGCGTGCGGCGTCGATCCCCGGGAATACAGCGGTTTCGCTTTCGGCCTCGGCCTCGACCGCGTCGCCATGATGCTCTACGAGTTCCCCGACCTGCGCCTCCTCTTCGACGGGGACGAGCGCTTCCTGTCGCAGTTCGCGCCGTTGTCGTGAAGTTCTCGGTCGACTGGCTCGGAGATCACGTCACCCTCGCCGATGTGGGCGGCGCCGAGGGCGCGAGGAAACTCCTCGACCGGGCGGGGCTGCCGGTGGAATCGGTCGAGGAAACCGGCGGCAGCGCCGTCTTCGACGTCGAGATCACCCCGAACCGCCCGGACGCGATGAGCCACCGCGGCCTCGCGCGCGAGATCGCGGCCATGGCGGCGATCCCGTCTTCCGGCGCGGCGACTCCGCGGGAGCTCCCGTCGGAAGGGCCGCCGGCGGGCGAGCTCGCGTCCGTCGAGATCCGGGTGCCGCGGCTCTGCCGGCGTTTCGGCGCGCGGGTCATACGCGGCGCCCACAGCGTGCCATCGGGCGACCGGGTGCGTTCGCGCATCGCCGCGATCGGCGGCAAACCGATCGACGCCGCGGTCGACGCGACGAACTACGTGCTCTGGGACTCGGGCCAGCCGCTCCACGCGTTCGACCTCGACCGGCTGGCGGGCGGACGCATCATCGTGCGAAAGGCGAAGCGCGGCGAGAAGCTGGTCACGCTCGACGGCGTCGAGCGCGTGCTCGAGCCGACGGACGTCGTCGTCGCCGACGCGGAGCGCGCGGTGTCGCTCGCCGGGATCATGGGCGGCCTCGACACGGCCGTGACGGCGAAGACGACGAACGTCCTGCTCGAGGCGGCGTGGTGGGATCCGGTCTCGATCCGCCGGACCTCGCGGCGTCTCGGGATGCACACGGACGCTTCGCATCGTTTCGAGCGCGGCGCCGATCCGGAGGCGATCCCGGGCGCGCTCGACCACGCGGCGAGCCTCCTTCTCGACGCCGCCGGAGGGACGCTCGCGCCCGGCTGGATCGACGCCCGCGGCATCGCCTGGCCGCGCCGGCGCGTCGTCCTCACGCTCGAGAGACTGCGCCTCCTCGCCGGCGACCCGAGGCTCGACCTCGACTTCGCCGCCGGCGCGCTCGGCCGGCTCGGTTTCGTGGTGACGAAGCGGAGCGCGAAGCGGCTGACCGCGGAGGTCCCATCCTGGCGCCCGGACGTCGCGATCGAGGAGGACCTGGTCGAGGAAGCCCTCCGGCTCTGGGGCTACGATCGCATCCCTTCGCGCCTTCCGGCGACGGCCGGGGCGGGCGGCTTTCTGGAGCCGCGGCGCGTCATCGAGGAGAAACTGACCGACGAAGCCGTCGCGGCGGGGCTCCACGAGACCTTTTCGTATCCATTCGTGGACCGGGAGACCGACGAGGGATCGTTCGCGGCCTGGCTGGTCGGGACTCGGACGGCGCCGACGCCCCTCTCCGTGTCGAACCCGGTGGACGCCTCGCGGCGCCACCTCCGCTCGACGCTGCTCCCCGGCCTTCTCGATTCGGTCTCACGCAATTTCCGGCACGGCGCCCCGGAAGTCGAACTGTTCGAGGTCGGGCGCGCCTTCGGCGCGCAGGGAGACCCATCGCGCCCCGAGACCTTCGAATCCCGTCGATTCGCGTTCGCGCTCGGGGGCGAGATCCGACCCCACTGGAGCGTTTCGACCCCCTCCCGTACGGCCGACTTCTTCGACGCCAAGGGACTCTTCGAGCGGTTGCTCGAACCGTGGTTCGAGCCGGGGGAGCTCCTCTGGAAGCCGTTCGCGGACCATGCGTTCGTCTCGGGGGCCGCCGCGCTGTGCGAGACGTCCGCCGGCGAGCTCGTCGGGGTCGTCGGTGTGATCGGGGAAACGGAGCGCGAGAAGCGGAGGCTCCCGGAAGGAGTCTGCGCCGCCGAAATCGTCGTCGAGGCGATCCCTGTGGGTCGGCGGCCGGCTCGGTTCCGCCCGTACTCCGCCTTTCCACCGGTGGTCGCCGACCTCTCGTTTTCGCACCCGCGGACCCTGACCTGGGATGCCATCGATCGCTTCGTCGCGGGGCTCGGCCTCGCGAGCCTGGAGTCGACCCGGCTCCTCGACCGCTACGAGGGTCCCGGCGTCGCCGAAGGATCGGTCAAGACGACGATCCGCCTGACCTTCCGGTCGCCCGAGCGCACCCTCGAGCAGGACGCCGTGAACCGAGAGAGGGACCGGCTCGCGCAGGCCCTTCGCGAAAAGTTCGGCGTCGTCATTTGAGATAGGTTTCCGTCCATGGACACGAGCCGCATATTCGACACGCTCGACCGGAAGATCGAGAAGCTCCTGGAACGCCTCGAGACGGTCGAGCAGGAGAACGACCGGATGAAGGTCGAGGTCGCCTCCGCCCGCCGGGCCGAGAAGGACGCCGCGGATTCCCGCGGGGCGGTCGAGAAGCTGAAAGCCGAGCTGGCCGCGGCACGGCGCTCCGAAAAGGAAGCCGCGGATTCGGCGGCGGCGGCCGAGCGGCTCGAGCGCGACCAGGAGGCCGTCCGCGAGCGGCTGGAAAAGCTGATCGGCACCCTCGAGGCGGCGGAGAGGAAAGCCTAGAAGTCAGCGCTTCAAATCGGATTGGGTTGTCCCGGGCGCCCCCAGCCTTTCGAAAACGAGCATTATGGGTCCCAGTCCGATGGTGTCGCCGTCGGTGAGCTCTTGCGGTGAATCGACAGCTTTCCCGGCCCGGAAAGTTCCGTTGCGACTCCCAAGGTCCTCCAGCACCGCCGTCTCGTCCCGTATCGCGATACGCGCATGCCGACGTGAAACCGACGCGTGGTCGATGCAGACGTTCGCGTCCGGATCTCTTCCGATCACGTTCTCCCCCTCGATCAGGAGAAACGTCCTCTTGCCTCGAACGAGGCGAAAACGGGGAACCAGCGGGAGTTCGTCCGATCCCACGTCCACGGCATTGCCGGAAAAGGCATACCCGAACCCATGAACCGTCCGCAGCATTTCCGATCTTCTCGCACGGTCGCCGATTGCCGCCCGGAGTTCCGCGACCACGTTCGTCAGCGTCGACTCGGACAGGAAGGTCTGGCCCCAGACTGTCGCCTGGATTTCGTCTTTCGATAAGGCCTTGGGTGCCTTGCGGAGCAGAAGCTCGAGCAGCTTGTACGCTTTCGGGGAGAGGTGGATCGGCCGCCCCGCGCGGATCAGCTCGCGCGTGTCGGAATCAAACACGCAATCTCGGAAGCGTTTTCGCATCGGGCGCGGGAAAAAGGTTGCGAAATCGTTCGAAACTCGGGAGGACTTCCGACCCGACCGAGCCGCACGCTTGATTCTAGGTCGACCGCCGTCCGAAGCAAAGACGCGATCGTCGGCGGGCGAGCTGGAAAGGGAGGCAGCGATGCGAAGCAGAGGGTCTCGGGTTCGGACTTTGATCGTGCTCCTCGGATTCCTGAGTGCGACGTTGGTCGCACAGCGCTCCCACGCAGCGGATCACCCCTCCTGGGGACCGGAGACGCCCAACTTCAACCTGGAGGTCGTCCTGCGCGGCGAGGCGGTCGGTTTCGGTCTCGTGAAGTTCCGCCAGCCCAATGACGACCTTCTCGTCGTCCACCTCGACACCTGGGTGCGCGACCTCGCACCCAACACGAGCTACCTTCTCCAGCGCGCGGTGGACGTCAACGTCGACGACGACTGCACGAGTACGGCCTGGCTGACCCTGGGCAAGGGGCTTCAACCGCAGCCGATCACGACGGACGAGACCGGCGCGGGCCGGGAAGAGCTGTATCGAAGCGTGGCCGCCTTCCCCGTCGGCTCGGAGTTCGACATCCATTTCCGGGTCATCGATGAGGCAACCTCGGCGGTCGTGCTGACCAGCAGGTGTTATCAGTTCACGATCAGTCAGTGAGGCCCCCGAGAGGCTGAATGGAGGCGGCGGAAGTCGCCTCCATTCACATTGAAGACCTCTTTTTCCTCGGGACCGATCGCCGGTTTTGATCGGTCTTCAGGCCGGAAGCCCGATCTTCCGGACGAGCTGCACGAATCGGGGGTCGGCGCGAACGTCGTCCCATCGCGGATCGCGTTTCAACCACACGAGCCAGTGAGACCTCTCACGATAGGCCTCATCGAGGCGCCTGAAGGCCTCGTCGACATCTCCGAGACCGGCATAGATCACCGCGATGGCGTAGCTCGAGGCGTATCGGCCCCTGCGAACGAGATCGCCGAACTCACCCAGCAGCTCTTCCGCCTCCTTCCGGCGGCCCGACTTCGCATAGAGGTACCCCAGAGCCGCCATCGCGGGCGTCCACGTCCGAAGAGGGCCAATCTTTTTGAGCGCGGCCTCGGCTTCCGCGTATCTTTCTTGCGACGTGTAGATGCGTCCGAGCCAGAAGTAGCCGAGCGGGAACTTCGGGTTCATCTCGAGGGCAGCGCGGACGGCCTTGAGTGCCTCCTCGGACTCTCCGTAGTAGTAAAGCATGTAGGCCTGATCGGTGTAGATGGGCACCGAGAGCGGGTCGAGTTTCTTCGCCACGGCGATCTCTCGTTGCGCTTCTGCGGCCGGCCGCTCCATCGCCGTCAGAAGATACGCGTACCACTGGTGCGCGACTCCATAGCTCGGGTTGAGCTCGATCGCGCGCCGATACTCCTTTTCGGCCGCAGGGAAATCCCAGTCGTAATACATCCGGTCAAAGCCGAGAGATGCATGTGCTTCGGCGAGGTTGGGATCGAGCTCCAACGCCTTCTGCGCGGCGGCTTTGGCGCGGGGGAACGATTCCTCGGGCGAGACGTATGAGGCGTAACCGAGCTGACCGTAACAGTCCGCCATTCCGGCATAAGCAGGAGCGTAGGTCGGGTCCGCGTCGATGGACTCCTGGAAGAGCCGGATTCCCTCACGCACACTCTGTTCGTCTCTCTTGTTCCAGGCGTGGCGGCCGCGCACGTAGGCGTCGAAGGCGGCCGGGATCACCGGGCGGGTCGCGGTGGCGAGTCCCGCCTCTGCCTGCGGTGTCAGCTTGAGGCCGACTTCGCGGGCGATGGCCTGCGCGACGTCAACTTGCAGCGAAAGTATGTCCGCGATCTCCCGTTCGTAAGACTCGGCCCAGATGTGGCGGTCGGTTGCCCCGTCGATCAGTTGCGCAGTGACTTTGACCCGGGAACCATCCCGGACCACGGAGCCCTCGACGACCGCGTCCACCCCGAGCTCGCGGGCGATTTCGGGGATTTTCTTCCTGGTCCCTTTGTAGCCCAAAACCGATGTACGCGATGTGACTCGCAGGGTCCCGAGTTGCGCCAGCCGAGTGATGAGCTCTTCGGTCATGCCGTCGGAAAAGTACTCCTGCCGCGCGTCGCCGGACAGGTTGGCGAGCGGCAGCACCGCGAGCGACTGAATCCGAGCGGGTCCGACCTGAAGGAGACGACTTCGGAGGCCGCCGAGATCGAGCAGGAGGGCCGCGGCGACCGCCTGGCGCTCGTCTCCGACGAGGCGGCGGCGTTCCCGCTGACGGTCGCGAGCGTCATGCGCGGCCCGGAGCTGGTGGGCTACCCGCCCTCGGACCCGCGCTGGTCGGGAGACTCGAAGGAGCTCTTCTTCGACTGGCGCCAGCCGGGAGACGACGAGCCCGCCACCTACGTGGTGGCGCGCGACGGCGGCGAGCCTCGGAGGCTCTCGGACGAGGACAAGAAGCGGGCGCCTTCCGCCGCTTGCGAGTGGGACGACGCCGAGCGCCGCTGCCTCGCGATCCAGGACGGCGACGTCGTGCTCGTCGACACGGTCGCGCGCACGCGCCGGGTGCTGGCGGGCTCGACGGCCAACGAGTCGAGCCCCCGCTTCGCCTCGCGCGAGACCGCGGCCACCTTCGTGCGTGACAACAACCTCTT
>Ga0209971_1000371_pt1 | contig 12275 bp, 12 predicted proteins | sample InoplaM3SAM_FD_187588 | JGI IMG/M metagenome (GOLD analysis project Ga0209971, IMG submission 187588) | Arabidopsis thaliana rhizosphere microbial communities from the Joint Genome Institute, USA, that affect carbon cycling - Inoculated... | ecosystem: Host-associated > Plants > Roots >... | reverse complement strand
GGTCGGCTCGCTCGGATTGCGATGCGAGCCTGCTGCAGGCGAATCGGGTGCGAGGCGATGGGCCAGCCAATAAAGAGCGGAGCGAGCCCGCTTCTGAGCGCCGAGCCAGTCGGGCAACGAATCAATAGCTTGAGAGGAAAGCCATGAAGATCTCTACCCTCCGCACCGCCTTGTTCGTTCCGGCAACCCGGCCTGAACGCATTCCCAAGGCGCTGGCAAGCGGTGCCGATGCGGTGATCGTCGATCTTGAAGACGCGGTTGCCGAAGACCTTAAGGCCTTGGCGCGGGGCCATCTCGAAGAATTTCTCGCCGCCACGCCAGATGCCCGCGTACTGGTGCGTATCAACGCCGCCGGGCATCCGCAGCAAGCCGAGGATCTGGCGCTTTGCGCTGCCTGGCCGGGGATCGTCGGTGTGTTGCTTCCAAAGGTGGACAGCGCGGGGCAAGTCGCTACGGCCGCCGCCTGCGGCAAGCCGGTCTGGCCGATTGTCGAAAGTGCCGGAGGGCTTGCAGCGCTGTCTGAAATCGCCGCTGCCAGAGGTGTCGAGCGGCTCTCGTTCGGCGCGCTGGACCTTGGCCTGGATCTTGGCCTGGCCAGCGGCACGGCGGCGGCGGAACGCATCCTCGATCAGGCGCGCTATGCGCTGCTGTTGCAGTCCCGGCTGGCAAATCTGGCGCCGCCGCTCGACAGCGTCTTTCCCGATATCGGCAACTCGCAAGGGCTCGCCCGATTCGCCGCCGATGCCCGCGACATGGGCTTTGGCGGAATGCTGTGCATTCATCCCAGCCAGGTGGCTGTGGTGCACGAAACGCTGATGCCCAGCGCCGATGAACTGGCCTGGGCGCAACGCGTCGTCAGCGCCAGCGTGTCTGGTGGGGGCGTCTTCGTGGTGGATGGGCACATGGTCGATGCACCTGTCATCGGCCGCGCTCGCCGCCTGCTGCAACGTGCCGGGCAAGCGGTCCCCTGATCGCGATTTGCCCGCGAAACGTACCAATCGACAAAAACAAGAGGGTACTTCCATGCCGAGTAACAGATTGAAGGCGCTTGTCTGCGCGCTGTCCTTGACCATCGCAGGGCTCGTTCAGGCGGAGCCGATCACCATCAAGTTTTCTCATGTCGTGGCGGACAACACGCCCAAGGGGCAGGGCGCGCTGCTATTCAAGAAACTCGCCGAAGAACGCCTGCCGGGCAAGGTGACGGTTGAGGTGTATCCCAACTCCTCGCTGTTTGGCGACGGCAAGGAAATGGAGGCGCTGCTGATAGGCGACGTGCAGTTGCTGGCGCCTTCGCTGGCGAAATTCGAGCAGTACGACAAGTCGATCCAGATTTACGACCTGCCTTTCCTGTTCGATGACCTGGCGGCGGCCGACCGTTTCCAGAGCAGTCCGCAGGGCAAGGCGCTGCTGACCGCCATGGAAGACAAGAACATCACCGGACTGGCGTACTGGCACAACGGCACCAAGCAGATGTCAGCGAACAAGCCGCTGCGTGAGCCGAGCGACGCGCGCGGCCTGAAGTTCCGCGTACAGGCTTCGCAGGTGCTGGAGGAGCAGTTCAAGGCCGTGCGCGCCAACCCGCGCAAGATGAGCTTTTCCGAGGTCTACCAGGGCCTGCAGACCGGCGTGGTCAATGGCACGGAGAACACCTGGTCGAACTACGAAAGCCAGAAGGTGCATGAGGTGCAGAAGTACATCACCGAATCCGACCACGGCCTGATCGACTACATGGTCATCACCAACACCCAGTTCTGGCAGGGGCTGCCGGATGACGTGCGCACCGCGCTGGAGCAGGTCATGCAGGAGGTGACCGTGGAGGTGAACCGTCAGGCGGACGAGCTGAACCAGAAGGCCAAGCGGGCGATTGCCGAATCGGGCAAGACGGAGATCATTCAGCTGACGCCTGAGCAGCGCCGCGAGTGGCGCGAAGCGATGCGGCCGGTCTGGAAAAAGTTCGAAGGCGAGATCGGTGCCGACCTGATAAAGGCCGCCGAGGCGTCAAACCAGCGCTGATCGTGAGCTAGTCGGGAACAAGAAGCCGCTGGCCAGTCAGGTCAGCGGTTCTGCTGTGCCCGCCCGAGTTTCTCAGGAAGGGTCCGCGGCGGCCGGTGCGCTCGGGGCGCAGCAGACGCGGCGCCGCAGCGTTCGATCAGTGACGAGGTCCTTCGTCCGGCATGTTCATCAGTTGCCTTTCCATGTTCCAGTCGAAAGGCTCGTCGTTTTCCTCGGCTTCGTAGCGACGTTCTTCCAGGCGCTGGAAGATGTCGATCTCTTCATCGGGCATGAAATGCAGGCAATCGCCGCCGAAGTACCAGAGCAGATCGCGTGGAACCAGATGCGCGATCTGCGGGTAGCGATGGAAGACCTGGCAGATCATGTCCTGCCCCATGTGGCGTTCTTCCGGCACGTTCTTGAGATTCATGATCAGCTCGTCGAACCGCTCGAGGAACAGCGCATGGCTTTCTTCCGACACCTGTTCGGTTTCACCCATGGCAAGCAGGATGCCGCGCAAATGGGCCAGAAGAGCCAGGTTGTGGTCGTGGTAGGGATTAGCCATGGGTCACCTGTGTCGATTGGGCGCGCGATTATAAGGGCGCGTGGATTAGTTGGCCTGTTTTGTTGACTCGGGTCGCGGGGCGGGGTTCGGTACGCGGGTCGGATGACCGTCGGACGGTCGCTCGGGCACGCTCTGGATCGGTGCATGCGGTTGCGGCGGGTGATGCGCTTTGCGAGTGGCGGAGGGGAATTGGACCCGTCAGGCACATCGCGTTTTCCACGCGATGCCTGACGGATTGCCGGCGATGATCAGCGAACCCTGCCTTCGCCAAGCTCCAGTTGTTCCTTGGCGAAATCATCCACGCTGATTACCTTGCGCCGCGCCGCTTCTGCTGCCGTGAGCTGCTGGGCCTGCGTGGCATCCAGCACGCCGGCGGCGAGTGCGGCGCCAATCGGATCCTGACCTGCCGCAGGCGTGAACTCACCGTTCCTCAACGCCTTGTGGAGTTTTTTCTGTAACGGCTGAGCGGCGGCGAGCAGGTCGAAGGCTTCGCGCAGGGTGCCCAAGGCTTCGGTATGGCCGTGCGGACGGTAGACGCCGTCGAGGATCTGCTCCAGCGCCGCATCGCCCTCGGGACGACCGAGAATGGCGGCGACCTCGGCATCCAGCACATCGGACGGCCCCTTGTGACGCGCGCCGAACGGGAATACCAGTACGTGCAACACGCCGCCCAGCAGACGGTTGGGAAAGTTGTTCAGCGTGTCGGCCAATGCCTGTTCGGCCTTGCACAGGCAGTCTTCCATGGCCCAGCGCAGCAGCGGCGCCTGTTCGACCGGATGGCCGAGGTCGTGATAGCGCTTGAGCGCGGCCGAGGCGAGATACAGGTGGCTGAGCACGTCGCCCAGCCGGGCGGAAAGGCGTTCCCGGCGTTTCAGTTCGCCGCCGAGCAGCATCATCGACAGGTCCGCCAGCATCGCGAACGCCGCGGCGATCCGGTCGAGTGCGCGAAAATACGGGCGGGTCAGGTCGTTGCCCGGCGCCTTGCCAAGCAGGCCGAAGGTAAGCCCGAGCACCAGCGTGCTGGCCGTGTTGCTGACCGCAAAGCCGATGTGTTGCATCAGTAGGGTGTCGAATTTTTTCACCGCCTCGTCGCGGTCGGGTTCATGGACAAGCGCCATTTCCCGCAGCACGAACGGATGGCAGCGAATCGCGCCCTGACCAAAGATCATCAGGTTGCGAGAGAGAATGTTCGCGCCCTCGACCGTGATCGAAATCGGTGCCGACAGCCACAGGCGCCCCAGGTAGTTGCTCGGCCCGGTGATGATCCCCTTGCCGCCGTGGATATCCATCGCATCGGTGATGCTTTGGCGACCGCGTTCGGTCAGGTGGTATTTGAGGATGGCCGAGAGCACCGACGGCTTTTCGCCCAGGTCGACCGCATTGGCAGTGAGAATGCGCGCGCTGTCCATCAGCCAGGCGTTGCCGCCAATCCGCGCGAGCGGTTCCTGGATGCCTTCGAAGGCGGCCAGCGGCACGTTGAACTGTTCGCGTATCTGCGCGTAGCGGCCGCTGACGTAGCTGCAGGTCTTCGCGGCACTGACGCCGGTTGCCGGCAGCGAAATGGAGCGGCCGACCGACAGGCAGTTCATCAGCATCATCCAGCCTTTGCCGATCATGTCGCGTCCGCCAATGATGGCTTCCAGCGGCACGAAGACGTCCTTGCCCCAGTTCGGTCCGTTCATGAACGCGGCGCCCAGCGGCAGGTGACGGCGGCCGATCTCGACGCCTGCGGTATCGGTCGGGATCAGCGCGAGACTGATGCCGAGGTCTTCTTCATCGCCGAGCAAGTGGTCCGGGTCGTAGGTCTTGAAGGCGACACCGAGCAGGGTGGCGACCGGGCCGAGGGTGATGTAGCGCTTTTCCCAGTTCAGGCGCAGGCCGAGCACTTCCTCGCCTTGCCACTGACCACGGCAGATCACGCCGCTGTCGTTCATCGCACCGGCGTCGGAGCCAGCGTAAGGGCCGGTCAGCGCGAAGCAGGGGATGTCCGTGCCGTTGGCCAGGCGCGGCAGGTAATGGTTGCGCTGCTCGTCGGTGCCGTAGTGCATCAGCAACTCGGCAGGCCCCAAAGAATTGGGCACCATCACCGTGCTGGCGAGGTCGCCGCTGCGGGTCGCCAGTTTCATCACGATCTGCGAGTGGGCGTAGGCCGAGAAACCCTTGCCGCCGTATTCCTGGGGAATGATCAGGGCGAAGAAGCCTTCGGCCTTGATGTAATCCCAGGCCTCCGGGGGCAGGTCGAGGCGCTGGCCGACGTCCCAATCGTTGACCATGGCGCAGAGCGTTTCGGTCGGCCCGTCGAGGAAGGCCTGTTCCTCGTCGGTCAGGGTCGCTTTCGGATAGCCGAGCAGCGTGTCCCAGTTCGGCCGGCCGCTGAACAACTCGCCGTCCCACCAGACGGTGCCGGCGTCGATGGCGTCGCGTTCGGTATCGGAGATCGGCGGCAGCACCTTCTTGAACCAGTCGAACATCGGCCCGCTGAAGTATTTGATGCGCAAGTCTGCAACCAGCAGCGGGACCGCGACGGCCAGCAATACCAGCCAGAGGATCAGCATCAGCAAGGCCGGGGGCTCGTCGGCAGAACCCATCAGCACGAGGTACGCGGCAACGATGGCGAGCGCAGGGATGGGGGAGACGCGCAGATGAGCAATTAGCGCGATACCGATCAGTAACACGAGCAGCCAGAGCAGGGTCATGGGGTTTTCCTTGTTAAGCGTTTAGCGCCTTGGTTGAGCATAGGCACTGCGCCGGGGCGGTGAAGGGACTGTTTAGCGCGATTGGTTTCAGATAATGACCGGAGCGGCGGGGGCGAGTTCTGGAATGAAGGGCAGGTCAAACGTTAGTACGGCTGCTGTTCCGTTGATTGGCCAATCAGGCTGTAGCCTTGGGTTCTGAGGGAGTGCCTTCCCCGCGCCGTCGCGGTTCCGACCGGAATGGGTGTGGTAGTCGATCGTTGTGGGAGGCTGCCCTTGGGCCGAAGCGCTTTGGCGCAGTTGCAATTGCCTCGCGCCGCCCTTATCTACGCCTGATCCCTCTGCGTTGTGTGCATTTCATATGAGTAATGCTCTGTCCATCCGGCAGTTGACCAAGGTTTACGGAAACGGCTTCGAAGCCCTCAAAGGTATCGACCTGGACGTGGCCGAAGGCGATTTCTTTGCGCTGCTGGGCCCCAACGGCGCCGGCAAGTCCACCACCATCGGCATCCTGTCCACGCTGGTCAACAAGTCGGGCGGGACGGTGAACGTGTTCGGCCATGATCTGGACCGCGACCCCAGCGGCCTCAAGCGCTGCCTGGGCGTAGTGCCGCAGGAATTCAACTTCAACCAGTTCGAAAAGGCCTTCGATATTCTCGTCACGCAGGCCGGCTACTACGGCATCCCGGCGAAAATCGCCAAGGAGCGCGCCGAGCAATACCTGAATCAGCTCGGTCTGTGGGACAAGCGCGATGTGTCCTCGCGCATGCTGTCGGGCGGGATGAAACGCCGCTTGATGATCGCCCGTGCGCTGATTCATCGTCCGCGCCTGCTGATCCTCGACGAGCCCACCGCCGGCGTGGACATCGAGCTGCGCCGCTCGATGTGGTCGTTCCTCACCGAACTCAATCGCGAAGGCATCACCATCATCCTTACCACGCACTACCTGGAAGAGGCCGAGCAGCTGTGCCGCAACATCGGCATCATCGACCACGGCCAGATCGTCAAGAACACCAGCATGCGCGAGCTGCTCAAGCAGTTGCATGTCGAGACCTTCCTGCTCGATCTGAAGGAGTCGCAGCTGGTGCCACCGGATCTCGGGCCTTATCCGGCGAGGCTGGTCGACCATCACACGCTGGAAGTGCAGGTCGACAAGAGCCAGGGCGTGACCGATCTGTTTCGCATGCTGGCGGCGCAGGGCATCGAGGTGCTGAGCCTGCGTAACAAGACCAACCGGCTGGAGGAACTGTTCGTTTCGATGGTGGAAAACAACCTACCCAAGGGGGCGAAATGAACGCTGAATTCCGGCCCAATCTGGTCGCCTTGCAGACCATCGTCCACCGCGAGATACGTCGTTACACCCGTATCTGGCCGCAAACGCTGCTGCCGCCTGCGATCACCATGGTGTTGTACTTCGTGATCTTCGGGAACCTGATCGGTTCGCGCATCGGTGAGATGGGTGGCTTCAGCTATATGGAGTACATCGTGCCAGGGCTGATCATGATGTCGGTGATCACCAACTCCTACAGTAACGTGGTTTCCAGCTTTTTCAGCAGTAAGTTCCAGCGCTCCATCGAGGAGTTGCTGGTGTCGCCCGTCTCGCCCCACGTCATCCTGATCGGCTTCGCGCTGGGTGGCATTACCCGAGGGCTGGCCGTTGCGCTGATCGTCACCTTGCTGTCGATGTTCTTCACGGATCTGCAGGTGCATCACCTGGGCATCACCTTGCTGGTGATCACCCTGACCTCGACGATCTTTGCCCTGGGTGGCTTCATCAATGCGGTGTTCGCACGCAATTTCGATGACATCTCGATCATTCCGACCTTCGTGCTGACGCCGCTGACTTACCTGGGTGGCGTGTTCTACTCGATCAATCTGCTCTCGCCGTTCTGGCAGACGTTGTCTTTGGCCAACCCGATCCTGCACATGGTCAACGCGTTCCGGTACGGCATCCTCGGCGTGTCGGACATTCGCATCGGCGTGGCGATCAGCTTCATGGCCGTCGCTGCCGTGCTGATGTACTTGTGGTGCATCACGCTGCTGAACAGCGGCCGGGGTATGCGTCAGTAACCGCCGGCCGGCACGGCATCACGCTGTCAAACAGGGTGGGAACCGCTACACTTGCGGTCGTTTTTCGTACAGGTTCCCGCCATGCAGCATCCCGCCGAATTCTCGCCGCTGGGCAAATCCAGCGCTTATGTCGCGACGTACAGCCCCGAGCAACTGTTTCCCATCTCCCGCGCCACCAAATGGGCGGAACTGGGGCTGACAGCCGACACCTTGCCCTATCGCGGCGTGGACCTCTGGAACTGCTACGAGCTGTCCTGGCTGCTGCCGTCGGGCAAGCCGGTGGTCGCCATCGGCGAATTCAGCATCCCCGCGGACTCGCCGAACATCATCGAGTCGAAGTCGTTCAAGCTGTATCTGAATTCGCTGAACCAATCGGTCTTCGACAGTCGCGACGCGCTGGTGGAAGTCATGGTCCGGGATCTTTCCCGCGCGGCGGGCAAAGCGGTGGGCGTGCGCCTGCGAACGCTGGACGAAGCTGCACGGGAGGGAATCGCCACGCCGACCGGGACGTGCATCGACGAGCTCGATGTCGCCATCGAAGGGTACGATTCGCCTCGCGCAAACCTGTTGAGCTGCGATTCAAGGCGCCGGATCGACGAGTGCGTCCATAGCCACCTGTTGAAATCCAATTGCCCGGTAACGGGGCAACCGGACTGGGGCACCGTGGTGATCGACTACAGCGGCGCGGCGCTGGATCACCGCAGCCTGCTGACCTATCTGGTGAGCTTCCGTCAGCACGCGGACTTTCATGAACAGTGTGTCGAGCGCATCTTCCTCGACTTGCAGCGGTTGCTAAAGCCGGACAGGCTGAGCGTATACGCCCGCTATGTGCGGCGCGGTGGGCTGGATATCAACCCTTACCGCAGCACTGAGGCTCAGGCGCCACTCAACGGACGCCTCGTGAGGCAATAAGCGACGGCAACCAGCACAGCGGGTATCTGACTTCGCGTCCAGCCTCCGGCGCCTTTTCGGCTTCCGACTATATCCCCATGTTGGCGAGCGTCTGCATGATGTTGCGCAGCGTCATTGCCGTATTGGGGTGGCTGACCTCGAAGCGCTCCACGGCCAGATTGACGCCATCGACCAGATTGTCGTTCTGGTCCACAAGGCCTTCGTTGGCCAGGCGTAGTTCGATGTCTTGCGCGATCAGCTGCAGCGACGCGCGCTCCTCTTCAGTCAACGGTGCATCCTGGTCCAGCTGGCTGCGCAGCTCGGCAAGCTGTGACTGCAGATCATGTTCGGGCATGTGTCTTCCCTCGAGTAGTCGGGCGGCGAGTTCGCCAGCGCCTGGCAGAAAAATTAGACCAGCGAACCTGGCTTGTCCCAGGCTTTGAGGCGGACAGTGGCATCGAAGTTCGTCGCACGGCCGCAGGTCTGCCCGCTGCCGGAAACGCGCGCATTGGTTTTATACTGCTGCGCTGGGTAGGCAGAGGCCACCGTCATAGAACAAGGGGAAGGCTGCGATGCGATTGATCGGCAAGGATTGGAGCGGTTATTTCAAGGTCGTACTGGTGGCGATGCTGGCTATCTCTGGAAGCCAGTTGCAGGCGGGTGAAGAAGATCCGTGGGAAGGCATCAACCGTCCGATATTCCGTTTCAACGATACCGTCGACACATACACCCTCAAACCGCTCGCCAAGGGCTACCAGAAAGTCACTCCGGACATGCTTGAAGAAGGGATCGGCAACGTCTTCGACAACCTGGGCGATGTAGTGGTACTGACTAACGATCTGCTGCAGGGCAAGGCGCGCGACGCCGGCATCGACACCAGTCGCATCCTGTTCAATACCACCTTTGGCGTGCTCGGCTTCTTTGACGTCGCGACCCGCATGGGCCTGCAGAAGAACGATGAGGATTTCGGCCAGACGCTCGGAGCCTGGGGGCTGGGCAGCGGGCCCTATGTCGTATTGCCGTTGCTGGGGCCGAGCACCGTACGTGATGCGGCAGGTCGTGTGCCGGATAGCCTGCTACAGCCGTATCCGTACATGGACGACATTCCGGCCCGCAACCTGACGCGCGCGGTGGATGTGGTCGATACACGTGCCGGGCTGCTCTCTGCAGAGAAGATGATCACGGGTGACCGGTACATCTTCATTCGCAACGCCTACCTGCAGAATCGCGAGTTCCGCGTCCAGGACGGCGAAGTCGAAGACGACTTCTGAAGTCTGGCGAAACAGGCTGAAACAAAGACGGGAGCGCTTCGGCGCTCCCGTCTGTTTTCGTACCTGGCGGTATGCAGGCTCAGCTCATCGACAGAATGGCCAACCCCAAGCTCTGCCGACCATCCTCGTGAGTACCTACGCGCACCACTTCCGTTTCGGCTTGCAAGCCCTTGAGTTCGCTGTGCTCGGACGGAATGTCCACACGGAGCTTGTCGCCCATCTGGAACCGGGTCGCAGCGAGCACCTGCATGCCAGTGCTTGACAGGTCCTGACAGGTCGCCTCGTAGCATTGGTCACCCTGTGTCAGGGTAATAGCCGTCTCGATCTGCATGCGGATGAAGTCGCGTTTTTCGCTGTAGTCCCTGTCACGCTGAGTCATCTTTTCCGTCCTCTGAATTCTGTTTGCGCCCGCCCTTATAACGCCCGTCAATTCCGCCTGTAAAGCGCTGGCGCGGCCGCGGCGCCTGGCTTGAAACGCCGAACGTATGGGAGTACCGTCTGCGCCTTGAAAAGATCCCATGCCCAGCGGCGACGCAGGGCCGATGCTTTCGCCAATCATCGTGGCGATTCCGCCTGGTAGGAACATGCATAACCCAAGCGCGACGCTGCTGATCATAGATGACGACGATGTGGTACGCGCCAGTCTGGCCGCCTATCTGGATGACAGCGGTTTCAGGGTTTTGCAGGCACCCAACGGGCCGCTCGGCATCGAGCTGTTCGATGCCGAACACCCCGATCTGGTCATCTGTGACCTGCGCATGCCGCAAATGGACGGCCTCGAGCTGATCCGGTTGATCAGCGAGCGCCAGATCGACCTGCCTGTCATCGTGGTATCCGGTGCCGGCGTGATGAGCGATGCGGTCGAGGCGCTTCGACTGGGCGCTGCGGACTATCTGATCAAGCCCCTCGAAGATCTGGCGATGCTCGAACATTCGATTCGCCGCGCACTGGATCGCTCGCGGTTGCGTCTGGAAAACCGGCGTTATCGCGAACAGCTGGAAACCGCGAACCGCGACCTGCAGGCCAGTCTGCATTTGCTGCAGGAAGATCAGGACGCCGGCCGCCAGGTGCAGATGAACATGCTGCCCGTCACGCCGTGCAGCCTCGATGATTTCACTTTCGCTCACCAGATCATTCCCTCTCTTTATCTGTCCGGCGATTTCGTCGACTACTTCCGGGTGGATGAGCACCGTATTGGCTTCTACCTGGCAGACGTCTCCGGCCACGGCGCCTCGTCGGCGTTCGTGACCGTCCTGCTCAAGTTCATGACCACGCGTCTGCTGTACGAGTCCCGACGCGGCAGGACGCTGCGTTCGTTCAAACCATCGGAAGTGCTCGATCACATCAATCGCGGATTGATCAATACCAAGCTCGGCAAGCACGTCACCATGTTGGGCGGCGTCATCGATCAAGAGCGCAACGTGCTGCATTACAGCATCGGCGGGCACTTGCCGATGCCGGTGCTCTATACCAACGGCACGGCAAGGTATCTCGAAGGCAAGGGCCTGCCGGTTGGCCTGTTTGTCGAAGCGACCTACGATAACTATGAGATGGAGCTGCCGGCTGCTTTCAGCCTGACGCTTCTTTCAGATGGCATTCTGGACCTTTTGCCAGGCGACACCCTCAAAGACAAGGAAGCCGGGTTACCTGGACTGATCTGTGAGGCCGGCGGAACCCTTGAAGGGCTTCGCCAGGCGCTACATCTGGCCGACCTGGAGGATATGCCTGATGACATCGCGTTGCTGGTATTGAGCAGGAACCTTGCATGAGCACCGGTAAGATCCAGTTCGCCGAGCAGAACGGCACCTTCGTTCTCAAGTTCGTCGGCGAAATCCGCCTGACGCTGTGCTCGGCGCTGGACGCCACGATCGAGAAGATTTTCTCGTCTCTGGATTTTTCTTCGATCGTCATCGACCTCACCGAAAGTCGCAGCATCGACAGCACGACACTGGGTCTGCTGGCCAAACTTTCAATCCTGTCGCGGCAGAAGGTCGGCATGCTGCCGACATTGGTCACCACCCACGAAGACATCACTCGTCTGCTCGAATCCATGGGGTTCGACCAGGTGTTCAACATCGTTGACCAGCCGCTGCCCACGCCCGAGCAGCTGGCCGATCTGCCCAGTCAGGATCAGTCCGAGGACGTGGTCAAGAGCAAGGTGCTCGAGGCTCACCGGATTCTGATGAGCCTCAACGATTCCAACCGCGAGGCCTTTCGCGACCTCGTGACAGCGCTGGAACGCTCCTGATCACTGCTTGGTTGGCAACAGCGCTTCCAGCTTTTCCTGATCGCGCGCGAACTGACGAATGCCTTCGGCGAGCTTCTCGGTGGCCATGGCATCTTCGTTCAGCCCCCAGCGGAAGCTGATTTCGTTCAGCTCGATCTGTGGCTCCGATGCGCGCCCCGCCGACAGCTTGCGTTCCAGTTTGCCCTGCATGTCGGTGAGCTGGCCCAGCAGTTCCGGGCTGATGGTCAGCCGATCACAGCCAGCAAGTGCTTCGATCTGCCCCACATTGCGAAAGCTTGCGCCCATGACCACCGTGTCGAAGCCATTGGCCTTGTAGTAGTCGTAGATCCGGCTGACGGACTGCACGCCGGGGTCTTCGTCGCCGACGTAATCGCGGCCTTCATGCTTTTTGTACCAGTCGTAAATGCGGCCAACAAAAGGCGAAATCAGGAACACGCCGGCGTCGGCGCAGGCCACCGCCTGGGTGAAGGAGAACAGCAGGGTCAGATTCGTCTGGATGCCGGATTTCTCCAGCTGTTCGGCCGCGCGAATGCCTTCCCACGTAG
>Ga0209971_1000370_pt1 | contig 12296 bp, 10 predicted proteins | sample InoplaM3SAM_FD_187588 | JGI IMG/M metagenome (GOLD analysis project Ga0209971, IMG submission 187588) | Arabidopsis thaliana rhizosphere microbial communities from the Joint Genome Institute, USA, that affect carbon cycling - Inoculated... | ecosystem: Host-associated > Plants > Roots >... | reverse complement strand
CCCCTGGTGTAAGCGGTTCCATCCGGCGCGATGATGCATTGCAAGGTGCATGCGCGGAAATCCCCGGGGTAAGGTCGCGTGTCCGCTGCCGCGGGCGCCATCACTCCCAGCTGGAGATTCCCCGATGAAAGCTTCATTCGTGCAAGCCATCGCCGGCAGTGCCGTCCTCGCCGGCGCCGTCGCGGCCGCAATGGCCACCGCACCGCAGGCCACCAGCAATCCCCTGCGCGTGAGCATGTATGGCGCCGCCGACGGCGCCGTCGAGGTCGTCGTCACCAACACCGGCCGCAAGGCCGCTCGGGTGCCGTCGTGGCAACTGCCCGGCAACGATCCCACGGCAAGGCTGTTCGAGGTGAGCCGTGACGGCGAACCGGTCGCGTATCAAGGCAAGCTCGCCAAGCGTGGATTGCCGGGGCCTGGCGACTTCGTGGTGCTGGCGCCGGGAGCGAGCTACCGCACGCTGGTCGACCTGGCGGCCTCCTACGACATGGACAAGCGCGGCCAGTACCTGGTCACCCTCGCCTCGCCGCTGCAGTACGCTTCGCTGTCCGACGGCAGCATGCTCAAGACCAGCCGCGGCCTGCCGATGCTGTTGCGCAGCGCCCCGATCAACGTCTGGAGCGACGGCGCGATCGCCAAGGCCGGCGCCGTCAAACAGGCCAAGCCCTGCAATCCGAGGAAGCAGGACTGCGGCGGCGGTGGCGGCGGCGGCATCAGTTTCGTCGGCTGTTCGGCGACGCAGAGCGCGACCGCGACCGACGCGGTCAACCAGGCCCGCGCCTATTCGGAAAACGCCAAGGGCTATCTCGCGGGCGGCACGGTCGGACCGCGCTACACCACCTGGTTCGGCGCCTACACTTCTTCGCGCTACGGCACGGCCAGCCAGCATTTCGCCGCCATCGACAGCGCCATGGACCAGAACAACGGCGAGATCAAGATCAACTGCGGCTGCAACCAGAACTACTACGCCTACGTCTACCCGACCCGCCCCTACGAGATCTTCGTCTGCCGCGCCTTCTGGAGCGCGCCGCTGGCGGGCACCGACTCCAAGGGCGGCACGCTGATCCACGAGATGAGCCATTTCAATGTCGTCGCCGGCACGGACGACATCGTCTACGGCCAGACCGGGGCGAAGAACCTGGCGGCGAGCGATCCCAACGGCGCGCTCAACAACGCCGACAACCACGAGTACTTCGCGGAAAACAAGCCCGCGCAGAACTGAGGTTGCCCGTTGCGCATCGACAGCGGCCCGTGCGCGGGCCGTTGTCCTTTCCGACGCGCGGCAACCGATGCATCGCCGGCAATGCAGTGGCCGGTGTCCAGCCCCCGATGCCTGGATCGGCACCGCGATGGTCCGCTCCACTTGCCCCTCGTGCGGCCTTCGGGCACCTTCCGACCGTAAACGGAGAAAAGGACATTCCGCCCCGGGAGTCCGAAATTTCCACGCTACCGCGGCGGACAAGCGCCGTGGCCACCCACGGCCCTGGAGATCCCGATGCCGCTGCTCTACGTACTCGCCGCGCTGCTGGTCGTCGTCGGCCTGGCCGGCGTGGTGCTGCCAGCCCTGCCCGGACTGCCGCTGGTGTTCCTGGGCATGCTGCTGGCGGCCTGGGCGGGCGGTTTCGCCAAGATCGGAGTCGGCACGCTGGTGGCGCTCGGGGTGCTGACCCTGCTGTCGATGGCGGTCGACTTCTGGGCCGGCGCGATGGGCGCCAAACGCGTCGGTGCCAGTGGGCTGGCGTTGGGTGGCGCGGTGCTGGGGGCGGTCGCCGGGCTCTTCTTCGGGCCGATCGGGCTGTTCGCCGGGCCGTTCGTGGGCGCGCTGGCGGGGGAGCTGCTGCATGGCCGGCGCCTGGACCCGCAAGGCATCGCGCAGGCGGGCAAGGTCGGATTCGGCACCTGGCTCGGGGTCGTGTTCGGGATCGCATTGAAGCTGATGCTGGCGCTGGCGATGCTCGGCCTGTTCGCGTGGTCCTGGTGGCATTGAGCCGCTGGCCAATGATCCGCCGCGTTCCGGATGTCGCCGTGCCCGCCCACGGGGCTGCGCCGCGGCGTCGCGCGGGCTTCACGCATCGCTGAATGGCCCGCTGCCATGATGCCGGCGCCGCGACCGCGGCCCGCATGCATCATCCCCTCGCAAACCCGGAGTTCCCGTGCCGCCACGCTGGAGCCGAAAACGCATGATCTGGACCATCGTCATCACCGCCCTGCTGACGATGCTCGTGGTCGTCATCGCACTCAACTTCGCCACCCCGACCAAGCAGCTGGAACGCAAGATCGAGCACCGGTACGCGGTGTCCGATCCCCAGTTCCGGCGCGAGATGGGAGTGCTGCTCGGCCCATCGATCCTGCCCGGAAACAGCGTCACCGACCTGGAGAACGGCGACGAGATCTTCCCGGCGATGCTGGACGCGATCCGCGGCGCGCAGAAGACGATCACCTTCGAGACCTACATCTACTGGTCCGGCCAGGTCGGCAAGCAGTTCGCCGAGGCGTTGAGCGAACGGGCCCGCGCGGGAGTCAAGGTCAACGTCACGATCGACTGGGTCGGCAGCGTCAGCATGGATGCCGACCAGCTCAAGCAGATGGAGGACGCCGGCGTCCACGTCGAGCGCTACCGCCCGCTGCACTGGTACAACCTGGCGCGGATGAACAACCGTACCCACCGCAAGCTGCTGGTGGTGGACGGCAAGGTCGGCTTCACCGGCGGCGTCGGCATCGGCGATCCCTGGCTGGGCCATGCCCAGGACCCGGACCACTGGCGCGACCTGCATTTCCGCATCGAGGGCCCGGTGGTGGCGCAGGTACAGGCCGCCTTCAACGACAACTGGATCAAGACCACCGGCCGCATCCTCAACGGCGCCGACTATTTTCCGCCGTTGCAGCGCGCCGGCGACATGGACGCGCACCTGTTCATCAGTTCGCCGGCCGGCGGCGCCGAGAGCATGCACCTGATGTACCTGATGGCGATTGCCGCCGCCAGCCACAGCATCGACCTGGACGCCGCGTACTTCATTCCCGACGAACTGATCACCAAGGCGCTGGTCGCCGCGCGCCATCGCGGGGTGCGCATCCGCATCGTCACCCCCGGCAAGAACACCGATTCGGACGCCGCGCGGATGGCGTCCAAGGCCGGCTGGGGCCCGCTGCTGCTGGCCGGGGTGGAGATCTACGAATACGAACCCACCATGTTCCACAACAAGATGCTGATCGTGGACCGCGAGCTGGTCTCGGTGGGCTCGACCAACTTCGACCTGCGCTCGTTCCAGCTCAACGACGAGGCCAGCCTGAACGTCTACGACCGGGCCTTCGCCGAGCGCATGACCAAGGTGTTCGAGGACGACCTGGTGCCGACCAGGCGCTACACCTACGAGACCTGGAAGAAGCGCCCGATGACGGAAAAACTCTCCGAGAAGTTCATCCTGCCGCTGAAATCGCAGTTGTAGTCGGGTAACGTACGCAGCGCCCACCCGACCGGCGCCCGCATGCCGCAGCACGCATGATCCCCAGCCGCTTCCGCAGCTTGCTGCTATCGCAGGCCATGCTCCTGGCCGCCATTCCGGCCCATGCGCAGGACGACGGCGACACGGCCTCCATCGACGCCTGCATCGCGATCGAAATCGACGCCGCGCGCCTGGCCTGCTACGACCGGGCGATGGGGCGCCAGTCGCGCGATCCGCAACAGGCCGATGCCGCGGCCGCCAGCGCCCGGCAATCCCGCAAGGCCACCCCGGCTCCCGCCGAAGCCGCCGCGCTGCCGAAGGCCGCGCTTGCCCGGCGCGCGCTCAGCGACCTGTTCGACCAGGACTCGGATCCGGTCGACATGGCCATCGCCAACGCCGGCAGGGGCTCGCTGCTCGACAGCCGCTGGGAACTGGCGCGCGACTCCAAGCTCGGCACGTTCAACTTCCGCGCCTACAAGCCGGTGTACCTGATGCCGGCCTTCTGGAGCAGCAAGCCGAACGTGATGCCGCATTCGCCCAATCCCGACAACAGCGTCGACGCGCCGCAGGCACTGGACGACGTCGAGGCGAAATTCCAGATCAGCTTCAAGACCAAGGCGCTGGAAAACCTGTTCGGCGACAACGGCGACCTCTGGATGGCCTACACCCAGAGCTCGCGCTGGCAGGTCTACAACGGCGAGGCCTCGCGCCCGTTCCGCGAGACCAACTACGAGCCCGAAGTCCTGCTGGCGTTCCGCACCGGCTACGGCCTGCTCGGCTGGAAGGGACGAATGGCCGCGGCCGGGATCAACCACCAGTCCAACGGCCGGGCCGATCCGCTGTCGCGCAGCTGGAACCGGGTGATGTTCAACATCGGCCTTGACCGCGAGGGCTGGGCATTGACGCTGCGGCCGTGGATCCGCATTGCCGACGGCAACGACGACGACAACCCGGACATCTCCGACTACATGGGTCGCGGCGACGCCACCCTGGTGCGGGTGCTGCCCGATGGCCAGCAGTTCTCGCTGATGCTGCGGCATTCGCTGCGCGGCGGCGACCGCGCGCATGGCGCGGCGCAACTGGACTGGGGCTTCCCGCTGCACGGCGCCTTCCGCGGGCACCTGCAACTGTTCGACGGTTACGGCGAAAGCCTGGTCGACTACAACCACCGCGCGACCTGGATCGGGCTGGGCGTGTCGCTGATGGAGTGGTACTGAAGCCCGCGCGCGGCCGGATCAGTCCACGCCGTACAGCAGCCAGCGGCGGGCCGCGGTTTCGTTGCTGAACACCATCACCCGTATGTCGTGGTCCGCCGCCAGGATCTCGGCGTGCTCATTGCCCGACAGGTCATCGCGCAGTTCGACGAACGCGGTGCGGATGCCGGCGAAGCCGAACCCGGCCATGGCCTGGACCACGGTGTCGATGTCGCCCAGGTCCACCGTGCCGGCCAGGTCCTCCAGCACCAGCAGGCGCCCGGCGCCGTACTGCCGGCACTGCTCGCCCAGCAGCTTCCACATCGCGATCGACACCTGCAGCGAATCGGTCCCGTCGAAAACATGCGCGCGCAGGTAACCGCTTCGCGGATCGACCTGGACCTTGAAGCCGTCGCCCTGCAGCAGCTGCCCCGCCATCAGGCGACCACCACCGGGATCCCGCCGATCCGCGCCCGCCATTCGCGCGGGCCCGTGTCATGCACGGATTCGCCGCTGGAATCCACCGCGACCGTCACCGGCATGTCCTGCACCGTGAACTCGTAGATCGCCTCCATGCCAAGGTCCCCGAAGGCGACCACGCGCGCGGCCTTGATCGCCTTCGACACGAGGTAGGCCGCGCCACCGACCGCCATCAGGTAGGCCGACCGGTGCCTGCGGATCGCCTCGATCGCCAGCGGCCCGCGCTCGGCCTTGCCGACCATTCCCAACAGCCCGGTCTGCGCCAGCACCTGTTCGGTGAACTTGTCCATGCGCGTGGCGGTGGTCGGGCCGGCGGGACCGACGACTTCGTCGCGCACCGGATCGACCGGGCCGACGTAATAGATGAAGCGCCCGCGCAGGTCCACCGGCAGCGCTTCGCCCTTGTCGAGCATGCCGACGATGCGCTTGTGCGCGGCATCACGGCCGGTCAGCAGCTTGCCGTTGAGCAGCAGGGTCTCGCCCGGCTTCCACGAGGCGACGTCTTGCTTCGTGATCGTGTCCAGGTCGACGCGGCGCGCGTTCTGCGGGCTGTAGGTGAGCTTCGGCCAGTCCTCGAGCGAAGGCGGATCCAGCATCACCGGGCCGCTGCCGTCCAGGGTGAAGTGCGCGTGCCGGGTCGCCGCGCAGTTGGGGATCATCGCCACCGGCAGGTTGGCCGCGTGGGTCGGGTAATCCTTGACCTTGACGTCGAGCACCGTGGTCAGGCCGCCGAGGCCCTGCGCGCCGATCCCCAGCGCGTTGACCTTGTCGAACAGTTCCAGCCGCAGCTCCTCGGCGCGGTTACGGGCGCCGCGCGCCTGCAGCTCGGTGATGTCGATCGGCTCCATCAGCGCTTCCTTGGCCAGCAGCATCGCCTTCTCGGCGGTACCGCCGATGCCGATGCCCAGCATCCCCGGCGGGCACCAGCCGGCGCCCATGGTCGGCACGGTCTTCAGCACCCAGTCGACGATCGAGTCGGACGGATTGAGCATCGCGAACTTCGATTTAGCCTCCGAACCGCCGCCCTTCGCGGCCACGATCACGTCGACCGTGCTGCCCGGCACGACCTTGACGTTGACCACGCCCGGCGTGTTGTCCCTGGTGTTGATGCGCTTGCCCGCCGGGTCGGCCAGCACCGAGGCGCGCAGCTTGTTGTCCGGATGGCCGTAGGCGCGGCGCACGCCCTCATGGACCATGTCCTCCACGCCCATCGTGGCGTCGTCCCAGCGCACGTCCATGCCGATGGACAGGAACACGGTGACGATGCCGGTGTCCTGGCAGATCGGGCGGTGGCCTTCCGCGCACATGCGCGAGTTGATCAGGATCTGCGCGATCGCGTCCCGGGCCGCCGGCGATTGCTCGCGCTCGTGGGCGGCGGCGAGGCTGCGGATGTAGTCGACCGGGTGGTAGTACGAGATGTACTGCAGCGCGTCGGCGATCGACTGCACCAGGTCTTCCTGGCGGATGGAAACGGAGCCGTTGCGGGACAAGGCGGGTTCGGCGGACATGCGGACCGTTGCGTGGGGACGAAGCGACCATTTTACGGTGCCCGCGCCGCCACGCACTGCCTTGTCCGCACTCTGTCGCGTCTTCATGCCATGGCCGTGCGCGGATCCGGCGGTGTCGACGTGGCGGCGTTCGAGCCTCGCGGCGCTCTTGCGAAGGGCGAAGCATGGCGTGGATGGCGGTGGCGGAGGTTTTGCCGATGTCCCTTATTTGCCGCAAGGTCCCAAGCCGGGAATCGTTACGGCGGACCCACGCGGCCGGCCCACGGCAAGGCGCGCGCAGGCTGGATCCGCGGCCGGGCTTTACACGCCCCTCATCGCAGCCGGACTAACGTCGCCGGGATCCCCTCGGAGAAGCCACATGGATGCCATCACTATGCTGCGGGCCGCGGTTGCCCTGTTCGCCCTGGCCGCCGCCGGCGGGTTGCTGATGGCGGGCATCCGCCTGTTCGCCAGCCGCAATCCGCCGGCCTGGCTGGCGATGCTGCACGGACTGCTGGCCGGCGCGGGGATCACCCTGCTCGCGTACGCGGCGCTGGCGGTCGGCGTCCCCTCGCCGGCCGGCTGGGCGCTGCTGCTGTTCGTGGTCGCCGCCGGCGGCGGCGCGGCCATGAACCTGCTGTGGCAGTGGCGGCAGCGGCCGCTGCCGGTCGGCATCATGATCGTGCATGCGGCGATCGCCGTGCTGGCGTTCGTGCTGCTGCTGGTCGCTGCGTTCTGACCCACCACGGCAAAGGCGCCACCGCGGGCGGCTGAGCGGGCACAATCCGGACGATGCCCGCTCCCGCCGCCACGCCCGCCACCCGACCCAGCCTGCGCGAACGCGTGGGCGCACTGCGCAACATCCCGCCGTTCCTGCGCGAGATCTGGGCCACCAGCAAGCCGTTGACCATCACCAGCCTCGGCCTGCGCCTGGTGCGCGCGCTGATGCCGATCGCCACCCTCTACATCGGCAAGCTGATCATCGACGAGGCCGTGCGGCTGGTCGCACAGGGGGCCAACGCCGGCGACCTGGTCGGCGCCTGGCGCAGCGGCGCGCTCGACCACCTGGGCCTGCTGCTGGCCAGCGAATTCGCGCTGGCGATCGCCTCGGACCTGCTCGGGCGCATGGTCAGCTACGCCGACGGCCTGCTGTCGGAACTGTTCACCAACGCCACCAGCATCCGGCTGATGGAACACGCCGCGACCCTGGACCTGGAGGATTTCGAGGACCCGGACCTGCAGGACAAGCTCGACCGCGCCCGCCGCCAGACCATGGGCCGGATGAACCTCATGAGCCAGCTGTTCGGGCAGGCGCAGGACGCGATCACGGTGGTCAGCTTCGCCGCCGGCCTGCTGGTCTATGCGCCGTGGCTGATCGTGCTGCTGGCGATCGCGCTGATCCCGGCGTTCGTCGGCGAGGCGCACTTCAACGCGCTCAACTACACCCTGAACTTCGCGTGGACCCCGGAGCGCCGCCAGCTCGAGTACCTGCGGCAGATGGGCGCCAGCGTGGAAACCGCGAAAGAGGTCAAGATCTTCAACCTCAACCGCTTCTTCATCGCCCGGTTCCGGCAGCTTTCGGACAAGTTCTACCTCGCCAACAAGGCGCTGGCCGGCAAGCGCGCGTTCTGGGGCACGCTGCTGGCCGCGCTCGGCACGCTGGGCTACTACATCGCCTATGCCTACATCGCCTGGCGCACCGTGCGCGGCGATTTCACGATCGGCGACCTGACCTTCCTGGCCGGCAGTTTCCGCCGCCTGCGGCAATTGCTGGAAGGGCTGCTGGTCGGGTTTTCGCAGGTCGCGAGCCAGGCGCTGTACCTGGACGACCTGTACTCGTTCTTCGAGATCGTGCCGGAGATCTCGTCGGGGCCGGGCGCGATCCGGGTACCGCAACCGATCGTGCGCGGCTTCGCGTTCGAGAACGTCGGCTTCCGCTATCCCGACGCCGCGCGCTGGGCGTTGCGCGGGCTGGACTTCGAACTGCGCGCCGGCGAAGTGCTGGCGCTGGTCGGCGAGAACGGCGCCGGCAAGACCACCCTGGTGAAGCTGCTTGCGCGGCTGTACGACCCCGACGAGGGCCGCATCCTGCTCGACGGCCGCGACCTGCGCGACTACGACCTGGAGGACCTGCGCGCCAACATCGGCGTGATCTTCCAGGACTTCGTGCGCTACCACCTCACCGCCGGCGAGAACATCGGCGTCGGGCAGATCGACGCGATGGACGACCGCGCGCGGATCGAGTCCGCGGCGCGGCGCGCGGCCGCCGACGAGGTGGTCGCCTCGCTGCCGCTGGGCTACGACCAGCTGATCGGCCGCCGCTTCAAGACCGGCGTCGACCTGTCCGGCGGCCAATGGCAGAAGATCGCGATCGCCCGCGCCTACATGCGCGACGCGCAGGTGATGATCCTCGACGAGCCGACCGCGGCGCTGGACGCGCGCAGCGAGTTCGAGGTGTTCGAGCGCTTCAAGGAACTGTCCGACCAGCGCACCGCGATCCTGATCTCGCACCGCTTCTCCAGCGTGCGCATGGCCGACCGCATCCTGGTGCTGGCCGAGGGCAGGCTGGAGGCGTCCGGCACGCACGAACAGCTGCTGGCGCAGGGCGGACGCTACGCGGAACTGTTCGAGCTGCAGGCGGCCGGGTATCGCTGACCCCATCCCCCGATCCGGGCACTTCGCAGGAGCGGCTTGCAGCCGCGAGCTGTTTGCCCGCGCCATGAATCGTGTAAGGAGCTCGCGGCTGCAAGCCGCTCCTACAACGCCCTGCCGACATGCCACTGCAGGCCGCTGCCGCAACACCCTGCTAACAAGCGGCCGACGAAGATTCCACGACGATGCAGCCAGGACATCCCTCCATGCGCCAGTTCCCCGCCCTCGCCTTGCTCACCCTAGTGCTTCCTGCCTGCGGCGCGCAGCAGCCCGGCAGCCCGGCCGCCCATACCGCGCAGCAACCGCCACCCGCCACCACGGAAGATGGCATCCGCGTCACCACGATCGCCTCGGGGCTGGAACACCCCTGGTCGGTCGCGCCGCTGCCCGGCGGTGGTTTCCTGGTCAGCGAGCGCCCGGGACGCCTGCGCCGCATCTCTGCGGACGGCAAGGTTTCCGCGCCGCTCTCCGGCGTGCCCGAAGTCTGGGCGCAGGGCCAGGGCGGCCTGCTCGACGTGGTGCTGGCGCCGGATTTCGCCAGCAGCCGTCGCATCTATTTCAGCTACGCCGAACCCGGCCCGGACGGCAGCGCCGGCACCGCCGCGGCCTACGCGACGCTGGGCAGCGATGGATTGTCCGCGGTGCACGTGATCTATCGGCAGCAACCCAAGCTGGTCGGTCCCAACCACTTCGGCTCGCGCATCGCCTTCGATGGCAAGGGCCACGTCTTCATCAGCCAGGGCGAACGCAACGACAGGTCGCGCGCGCAGCAACTGGACAACCTGCAGGGCAAGCTGGTGCGGCTGGACCTGGACGGCAGCATGCCGGCGGACAACCCGTTCGCCGATGCGCCGGGCGTGCGCCGCGCGATCTGGAGCTACGGGCATCGCAACATGCAGGGCCTGGCGGTCGACCCGCGCACCGGCACCTTGTGGGAGTCCGAGCACGGTCCGCGCGGCGGCGACGAGATCAACCTGCCCAAGGCCGGCGGGAACTACGGCTGGCCGATCACCAGCAACGGCATGGACTACGGCAGCAACCGGCCGTATCCGGAAACCATCGGCACCACCGCGCCGGGCATGCAGGCGCCCCATCACATGTGGCCGAAGTCGCCGGGGCTGAGCGGCATGGCGTTCTACACCGGGCATCCGCAATCGGCCTGGAACGACAGCCTGTTCCTCGGCGCGCTGGCCGACCGCAACCTGATCCGGCTCAGCCTCGACGGCGACCGCATCGTCGCCGAGGAACGCCTGCTCGACGACCTCGGCGCGCGCATCCGCGACGTGCGCGCCGGCAGCGACGGCAACGTCTACGTGCTGACCGACGAAGACGACGGCAAGCTGCTGGAGCTGCAACCGCCGGCACCCTGATCGGGTATCGTGGCCGAAACCCAGGAGATTGCCGATGGCCGGTCCCAGCCGCGTCGCCCGCCTTGCGATCCTGATCGACGCCGACAACAGCAATCCGGCGCGGTTGCCGCAGCTGCTGGCCGAGATCGCCAAGCTCGGCAATGCCAGCGTGCGCCGCGCCTACGGCAACTGGACCTCCGGGCACCTGGGCGGCTGGAAGAACGGCCTGCTGACGCATTCGATCCAGCCGATCCAGCAGTTCAACTACACCACCGGCAAGAACGCCACCGACAGCGCGCTGATCATCGACGCCATGGACCTGCTCTACGGCGGCCACCTCGACGGTTTCTGCATCATCTCCAGCGACAGCGACTTCACCCGGCTGGCCGCGCGCATCCGCGAGCAGGGGCTGACGGTGTACGGCTTCGGCGAGCGCAAGACGCCGCAGGCCTTCGTCGCCGCCTGCGACAAGTTCATCTATACCGAGAACCTCGGCGTGGAGGACGAAGAGGACGACGACACCGGCGGCAAGCCCGGCAGGAAGCCGGCGCGCAAGCCGGTCCAGCTCAAGCGCGACCGCAAGCTGGACGCGTTGCTGCATGAAGCCGTCGATGCCGCCGCCGACGACAGCGGCTGGGCGCACCTGGGCGCGGTCGGCAGCAACCTGGTGCGGCTGGCGTCGGATTTCGATCCGCGCAGCTATGGCTTCCGGAAACTCAAGGACCTGGTCGCCGCGCATCCGGCCTACCTGGTCGAGGAACGCGCCAGTTCCGACGGCAAGACCGGCACGATCTACATCCGGCCGAAGAAGTAAGCCTTCCGGATCGGCGGTCGACGTTTCTTCTCCCACCTGCCCTTCTCCCCGCCTGGCCTTCTCCCCGCCTGCCCTTCTCCCCGCCTGCGGGGAGAAGGTGCCCGCAGGGCGGATGAGGGGTACCGCTTTTGCCGTGCATCGGACACACCCCCGGTTCGCTGCGCGAACCATCCCGAACTCCGTACCGGCCCTTGCGCCTAGCCCAAGGGCGTTCGGTCGCGCGCAAGCCAGTGGCTCGCAAGCCGCACGCCTTCACCCGCAAGCGGGGAGAGGGAGTACTGGCGAAAGGAACTCAGAACAGCGCGCGCTGTTCGTCTCCCGCAGCGGGATAACGCAACACGTCGTCGACCATCCGCGCATCGGGATTGAGCGGGTGCGGCTGGGTCTTGCCGGGCGCCAGCAGGTGCAGGACCTGCCAGCCGCGGACGCTGAAGTCGTCTGCGATCAGGCGCCGGTGGCAGCGCCACCACACCGCTTCGGCGCACATCACCGCGCAACGGCGCTCGCGCGCCAGCGGCATGAGGCGTTCGCGCGCCAGCGCGAATTCCGCGGTCGCCATGTAATCGGCATAGCCGCGGAAGGCGGCCACGCGCCAGGCACTGTTGCGCGAGTCCGGGAGCGGTACACGGCGGCCGCCGAACTCCGGCATCGCCCGGTAGTCGATGCCCGCGGCCTGCAAGGCCGGGGCCATCGCCAGCGGCGAGTACTGCGGGTTGCGGCGCGAGCCGGCGAAGCGGCGCACGTCCACCACGCATTCGATCGCCGCTGGCCGCAGCAAGGCCAGGAACGCGTCCCATTCCCGCGTCGAATGGCCGATCGTCCACAGCGTGTCGCCGTGCGCGGCGCCCCGCGCGAGGTTGCCTGTCTGCGTCTGCATT
>Ga0209971_1000369_pt1 | contig 12297 bp, 11 predicted proteins | sample InoplaM3SAM_FD_187588 | JGI IMG/M metagenome (GOLD analysis project Ga0209971, IMG submission 187588) | Arabidopsis thaliana rhizosphere microbial communities from the Joint Genome Institute, USA, that affect carbon cycling - Inoculated... | ecosystem: Host-associated > Plants > Roots >... | reverse complement strand
GCAAGGCGCTCCAGGTCCGCACCCAGGAGCTGCAGAACCTGCGCAACACCCGCAGCAAGGCGATCGGCCAGGCCAAGGCGAAGGGCGAGGACGTGGCCGCGCTGCTGGCGGAAGTCGCCGGCTTCGGCGACGAGTTGAAGGCGGGCGAGGCGCGGCTGGATGCGTTGCGCGGCGAGATCGAGGCGATCGCGCTCGCCATCCCGAACCTGCCCGACGACTCGGTGCCGGCGGGCGCCGACGAGGCCGACAACGTCGAGCAGCGTCGCTGGGGCACGCCGCGCGGCTTCGACTTCGAAGTGAAGGACCATGTCGAACTGGGCGCCCGCCACGGCTGGCTCGACGGCGACACCGCCGCCAGGCTGTCGGGCGCGCGCTTCACCGTGTTGCGCGGGCAGCTGGCGCGGCTGCACCGCGCGCTGGCGCAGTTCATGCTCGACCTGCATACCGGCGAGCATGGCTACGAGGAAACCAACGTGCCGCTGCTGGTCAACGCCGAATCGATGCGCGGTACCGGGCAGCTGCCCAAGTTCGAGGACGACCTGTTCGCGACCGTGGTCGGCGAGGGTGAAGCCGCCAGCAAGCGTTACCTGATCCCGACCTCCGAAGTGCCGCTGACCAATACCGTGCGCGAGGGGATCGTCGATGCCGAGCGCCTGCCATTGCGCATGGTCGCGCATTCACCGTGCTTCCGCGCCGAGGCCGGCGCCTACGGCCGCGACACCCGCGGCATGATCCGCCAGCACCAGTTCGAGAAGGTCGAGCTGGTGTCGATCGCGCGCCCGGAGGACAGCGACGCCGAGCACGAGCGCATGACCCGCTGCGCCGAAGTCGTGCTGGAGAAGCTCGGCATGCCGTACCGGCGCATGCTGCTGTGCAGCGGCGACATGGGCTTCGCCGCGCGCAAGACGTTCGACCTGGAAGTCTGGCTGCCGTCGCAGCAGGCCTACCGCGAGATTTCCTCGTGCTCCAACTGCGGCGATTTCCAGGCGCGGCGCATGCAGGCGCGCTGGCGCAATCCCGACAGCGGCAAGCCGGAACTCGTGCACACCCTCAACGGCTCCGGCGTCGCCGTGGGTCGCGCGCTGGTCGCGGTGATGGAGAACTGCCAGCAGGCCGATGGTTCGATCGCCGTGCCGGCGGCGTTGCGCCCCTACATGGGCGGCCTCGAGGTCATCGCCTGAGCCAACCGCTCCATGCGAGCCGCTGCTGCTGCCGGCGGTGCGCGCCGGTCAGAGCGCGGCCCTGACCTTGGCGACGAAGGCCGGATCGACGTCGCTGCCGATCTTCTCGGTGCGCGCCAGCATCCGGCCGTCGGCGTCGAGCAGGATCAGCACGCTGGTGTGGTTGAACTCGCCGTCGGAAAGCTGGCGATAGCGCACGTCCAGCACCCCGGCGACGCTGCGCACGTCATCGGCCGCGGGGCTGGCCAGCGACCAGCGCCGGTCGTCGATGTGGCGTTGCCGCGCCATCCTGGCCAGCGTGGCCGGCGTGTCGCGCGCCGGATCCATGCTGATCATCATCACGCCGAGCCTGGCGCGCTGCGCCGGCGTCAATGCGCGCTCCACCGCCTTGCCGCTTTCCACGATCAGCGGGCAGATGTACTGGCAGGAGCTGTAGAACATCGACACCAGCTGCGGCTGGCCGCGCTTGCGCCGCCAATCCCAGGACTTGCCGTGCTGGTCGGTGAGCTTGAGCGGCAACTGGTAGACCGAATCGGACGGCAACGGCGGCGCCTTGGCCGGCGCGGCGGCGAGGCTGCCGGCGGCGGCCAGCAACAGGCAGGCGAGGAAAGTCGGGAGTTTCATTTGCGGATGTCCCTGGCACAACGGAAACCGAGGTTGGCGGTGGTGTCGCGGGCCTGCAGCGAGGACAGCATCGCCACCCGCATCAACACAGCGTAGTTGTCGCGATCATCCATCGACAGCGCGCCGGCGCCGCAGAACTTCGACTTGTCCGGATCGCCCTGGTTGCGGCTCTCCGGGTCGACCAGCAGCGAGGAAAAATCATCTGTCCATTCCCAGACCAGGCCATGCAGGTCCTGCACGCCGTAGGCATTGGCGGCCTGCAGCCCGGCGCGCGGCAACGGACCGCTGGAGGGGCGCGAATACCAGCCCAGGATGCGTTCGCGCCAGGCCGGATCCTTGCGCGCGTCGCGCCGGGTCTCGTCGGCGGCCGCCGCGTATTCCCATTCGCTCCATGTCGGCAGCCGCGCATCCTGCGCCTGGCAATAGGCCTGCGCGGCGAACCAGCTGACGTTGACCACCGGTTGCTGCGGTTGCGCCTTGGCGCCCAATTCGACGGGACCGGCCCAGTGCTGCAGGTAACGCGGCTCGGCGAGCACCGGCGGGGCCTTGCCGCGCCGCCATTGCGGGTGCGCCTGCACGAAGGCCAGGAACTCGGCATTGGTCACCGGCCGCTTCTGCAACTCGAATGCCGCCACCCGGGTGGTGGCGGCATCCTCGTATTTCAGCGCCGAGCGGAAGCTGCCGCCGGGCAGCTTCACCCACGCCGCGCCGCCGGCCGCGAGCGCGACGGCGACGGGCACGGTGAACAGCACGATGGCGAACTTCAGGCGCATGTCCGGCTCAGTGCTCCGCCGCCGTGGTGCTCAGCCCCGGACCCTTGCGGATGGCCGCGGCCTCTTCCTTGGTCACCCGGCCGCCCGGGTTGCCCCAGCTGTTGAGGACATAGGTGGAGATGTTGGCGACCTCGTCGTCGGTCAGCTGCGCCATCGGCGGCATCACCGAGTTGTAGTCCTTGCCGTTGACCGTCACCGGGCCCTGCAGGCCGTGGGTGATCACCGAGGCCACGCGCTTGGGATCGGCGGCGATGAAGTCGGACTTGGCCAGCGGCGGGAATACCCCCGGCATGCCTTCGCCATTGGCCTGGTGGCAGGTGGAGCAGGTGCCCGCGAACAGCGCCTGGCCGGCCTTGACCTGGTCCTCGACGGTGAGCGCACCGGCCTTGGCGGCGACCGCCGCGGCCGCGACCGGGGCGTTGCTGGCGTTGGCCTGGTCGCCGATGTACATCGCGTCGACTTCCTTGCCCGAGTAGATGTCGGGGCGTTCGGGGCCGTCGGCCTTGAGGATCGCCAGCGCGCCCTTGTTGAAGGCGCGGAAGATCGAGTGGTCGACCAGCACGTAGCTGCCAGGGACCTCGAGGTGGAAGTCCATGATCGCCGCGCCGCCCGACGGGATCAGCGTGGTCTGCACGTTCTCGTTGAAGCGCGTGCCGCCCTCGAACCAGACCTTGTCGAAGATCTCGCCGATCACGTGGAAGCTGGAAACCAGGTTGGGGCCGCCGTTGCCGACGTACAGGCGCACGTTCTCGCCGGTGTTGGCCTTGAGCGCGTTGTCGCCGGTGAGGGCGCCCTCGGCGCCGTTGAACAGCACGTAGGTCGGGTTCTCGTCGATGCCCTTCTGCATGTCGAAGGCCTGGTGGCCCTTCTCGCGGTACTTGCCGCTGGTGTAGAAGTCGCCCTGCATCACGTAATACTCGCGGTCCACCGGCGGCATGCCTTCCGGCGGTTCGACCAGGATCAGGCCGTACATGCCGTTGGCGATGTGCATGCCCACCGGCGCGGTCGCGCAGTGGTACACGAACAGGCCGGCATTGAGCGCCTTGAAGGTGAAGCGGGTGACGTGGCCCGGCGCGGTGAAGCTCGACGCCGCGCCGCCGCCGGGACCGGTGACCCCGTGCAGGTCGATGTTGTGCGGCATCTTGCTGTCGGGCATGTTGCGCAGGTGGAACTGCACCGTGTCGCCCTGGCGCACGCGGATGAAGCTGCCGGGCACCGTGCCGCCGAACGTCCAGAAGGTGTAGCTGACGCCTTCGGAGATCGGCATCTCCTTCTCGACCACGTTCAGCTCGACGATCACCTTGGCCGGCTTGGTGCGCCCGGTCGGCGGCGGCACGTTCGGCGGGCTGGTCAGGATCGCATTGACCGGCTGGCCCTGCGGCGGACCGAAGTCGCCCTTGAGCGAACCCCCGGTTCCGTTCGTCACCGCCGCCCTGGCGGCATCCGCGGCGGTGTCCGCCTGGTCCCCGCGGCAGCCCGACAGCGCAAGCAGGGCGATCGCCGCCGCACACAGGACCTGGATACTGGTTGACCTCATTGCAGATTCCCCTCGTTGGGATGCGCTTGATTTGCGCACAGGATGCAGCAGCGACGATGGTGCCATGGTGACATGGATCAATTGAGCGTTTGAATCCTGCGGCGTGTCGCCGGGACTTGATCCGGGTCAATGCGATCGTGGTGCCCGTCGCCGAGGCTGCGGGCATGGAAGGCGCATCGTACCTGCGGCCAGCGCGGCCGCGGCGATCGCCCGGGCCCGCGCGATGATCGAACTCGATTTCTGGGGATTCATGTCGTCGCCGGCGATCGTCGAAGCAATCGACGCCGCCGGCATCGACCTTGGACTGTTCGCGGCTCCGGCGAGCGATGGCCAATCGTCGCCGGGGTCCGGCGATTGCACGTCCTGAAGGGCGGCAAATGCCCTCGGGCATCCATGTGCCCGGTTCCGGCGCCATGGTCGACGGGAGCGCGGGGATCGGTCGGCAGCGCGGGCAGGCGCTGCCGCATGCTCGCGAATTGACGCCATTGCGGGGCCAACTCGGGCAAACTTGCGTCTTTCGCCAACACGAATCGACGCAATGACACGACCTTCCTCGTTCGACCGCGAGCAGCTGCTCGCCTGCGCCCGCGGCGAGATGTTCGGCCCGGGCAATGCGCGGCTGCCGGCGCCCCCGATGCTGATGTTCGACCGCATCACCGAGATTTCCACCGAGGGCGGGCGCCACGGCAAGGGCGTGATCCGGGCCGAACTGGACATCCATCCGGACCTGTGGTTTTTCGCCTGCCATTTCGAGGGCGACCCGGTGATGCCCGGATGCCTGGGCGTTGACGCCATGTGGCAGCTGGCCGGGTTCTACTTGCCGTGGCTGGGCGAGCCTGGGCGTGGCCGCGCGCTGGGCGTCGGCCAGGTCAAGTTCAGCGGCCAGGTGCTGCCGGAGGCGCAACGGGTGACTTACGAAATCGACATCCACCGGGTCCTGCGCGGCAAGCTGCGCATGGTGATCGCCGATGGCCGCACTTTCGTCGACGGGCGCGAGATCTACGTCGCCGAGAACCTGCGGGTCGGGCTGTTCGGCTCCACGGAGGCTTTTTGAGATGAAGCCAGCAAAGCGCGTCGTCGTCACCGGCATGGGCATCGTGTCCTGCCTCGGCAACGATGCCGCGGCGGTCGGCACGTCATTGCGCGAGCTGCGCCCCGGCATCCGTTTCATCCCCGAATACGCCGAACTGGGCCTGCGCAGCCAGGTCGCCGGCGTGCCGGACATCGACCTGGATGCGCTGATCGATCGCAAGCTCAAGCGCTTCATGGGCGATGCGGCGGCCTACAGCTATGTCGCCATGCGCGACGCGATCGCCGACGCGGGACTGTCGGGCGAACAGGTGCGCGACCCGCGCACCGGGCTGATCGCCGGTTCCGGCGGCGGTTCGGCGCACTGGCAGATCGAGACCGGCGACCTGCTGCGCAACCGCGGCGTGCGCAAGGTCGGGCCGTACATGGTGCCGCGCACGATGTGCTCGACCGTGTCGGCGGGCCTGGCCACCGCGTTCGGCATCCGCGGCGCGAGTTATTCGATTTCCGCCGCCTGCGCGACCTCGGCGCACTGCATCGGCGCGGCCGCGGACATGATCCGGCACGGCATGCAGGACGTGGTGTTCGCCGGAGGCGGCGAAGAGGCGCACTGGGGCATGACCGCGCAGTTCGACGCGATGGGCGCGCTGTCCACCCACCACAACGACACCCCGGAAAGCGCCTCGCGCCCCTACGACACGGGCCGCGACGGCTTCGTCATCGCCGGCGGCGGCGGCATGCTGGTGCTGGAGGACTACGAGCACGCCAGGGCGCGCGGCGCGCGCATCCATGCCGAGCTGGTCGGCTACGGCGTGACCAGCGACGGCGTCGACATGGTGGCGCCCTCGGGCGAAGGCGCGGTGCGCTGCATGCGCATGGCGCTGGAAGGCGTGGACACGCCGGTCGATTACCTCAACACCCATGGCACCTCGACCCCGCTGGGCGACCTCGTCGAGCTCGAATCGGTGCGCGAGGCGTTCGGCGGCGACATCCCTCCGCTGTCCTCGACCAAGGCGCTGTCCGGGCATTCGCTCGGCGCCGCCAGCGTGCACGAAGCGATCTACTGCCTGCTGATGCTGCGGGACGGCTTCATGGCCGGTTCGGCGAACATCGCCGAACTCGATCCGAAGGCCGGGGACTTCCCGATCCTGCGCGAAAGCCGCGACGCCACGCTGCGCACGGTGATGTCCAACAGCTTCGGCTTCGGCGGCACCAACGGCACCCTGGTGTTCCGCCGGGTGTAGGGCCGGGCCTTGCCCGGCCCGACGATGCCAGCGCGCATCGGGCGTGCCCGCGCGCGGCGGCCCGCGCCGGGCTGCGCGCAGGGGCCGGCACCGGCCTGCTGATCGGGTGCAACGACTTCGCGGGCAACGCCGTCGTACGGCCTTAAGCGCTGCATAAGGCGGCGGCGCTGGAATGCGGGCGTGGGCGATCCGCCCCGCATTGGAGACACCCCCATGAAGACCCTCGCCACCCTGGTACTGGCCGGCACCGCCGCGCTCGTTTCATTCGGCGCTGCCGCCGGCCCCAGGTGCACCGACGCGCCGCGCGCCAAGTGGATGCCGGAGCAGCAGATGAAGGCCCGCATCCTCAAGGACGGCTACACGATCGACAAGTTCAAGGTGTCCGGCCAGTGCTACGAGATCTACGGCCAGGACAGGAAGGGCAACCAGGTCGAGATCTACTTCGACCCGACCGACGGCCGCATCGTCAAGCGCCGCAGCAACGGCTGAGGACGCCCGCATGAATGCCATCAGCCAATCCGCGGCCGGCGCGGGGGCCGGCCGCGCCACGCCCACGGTCAAGGTCTGGGATCCGTTGCTGCGGTTGTTCCACTGGTCGCTGGCGGCCTGCATCCTCGGCGCCTTCCTGGTCGAGGAGGGCGACACGGCGCACCAGCTGCTCGGTTACACGGCGCTGGGGCTGGTGGCGCTGCGCCTGCTGTGGGGCCTGGTTGGCAGCCGCCATGCACGCTTCAGCGACTTCGTGCGCGGGCCGCGCGCGGTGGGCCGCTACCTGCGCGAACGCATGGCCGGCACCTCGCGGCGCCGGCTCGGCCACAATCCGGCCGGGGCGGTGATGGTGCTGGTGCTGCTGGCGGGCGTCGCCGCGGTCGGGACGACCGGCTGGATGCAGACCCTGGACGCGTTCTGGGGTGCCGAATGGCTGGAGGAGCTGCACGAGGCGCTGGCCTACGGGTTGCTGGCGTTCATCGGCGTGCACGTGCTGGCGGCGATCGTCGAGAGCGTGCACTACCGCGAGAACCTGGTCGCGGCGATGGTGCACGGCCGCAAGCGGGCGCCGGAGGCCGATGCGATCCCTGCAGCCGCGGCGGGTGCGCGCGTGACCCGGCCGTGAATACCGCCCGCGGGATTGCCTCAGGTCAAGGCAAGCGCCGATGGCTGCGTCCAGGCTGGCCGCATGCGCCTGCTGCTCGCCGAGGATGACCGTGCACTGGGCCGCGCCCTGGCCGACGGCTTGCGCCACCTGGGCCAGGCCGTCGACTGGGTCGAGGACGGGCGCCACGCCGCGCATGCGCTGGCCGATACCCGCTACGCCGCGGCGATCATCGACTGGAACCTGCCGCGCATGAGCGGCGTGGAGGTGATCGCGGGCCTGCGCCGCCGCGGCGACCGCACGCCGGTGCTGTTGCTGACCGCGCGCGACGCGCTCGGCGATCGCGTGCAGGGCCTGGACAGCGGCGCCGACGATTACGTGGTCAAGCCGGTGCACCTGGACGAACTGGCCGCGCGCGTGCGCGCATTGCTGAGGCGGGCGGAAGGCAACCCGGTGCCGCTGCAGCAGGTCGGCGCACTGGCGATCGACCCGAGCACCCGCAGCGCGCGCCTGGCCGACATGCCGCTGGAACTTTCGCCGCGCGAGTACGCGCTGCTGGAGGCGCTCGCCGCGCGGCCGGGCCATGCGCTGTCGCGCGGCCAGCTGGAGGAATCGGTGTATGGCTGGGGCGAGGAGGTCGCCAGCAACGCGATCGAAGTGCATGTGCACCACCTGCGGCGCAAGCTGGGCGCGGACTGGATCCGCACCCTGCGCGGCGTGGGTTACGCGCTGTACCCGCCGCTGCGCGACGACGAGGCGCCGTGAGCAGGCCCTCGCTGCAACGACGCATGTCGTGGCTGGTCGGGCTGCCGGTGGTCCTGCTGTGGCTGGCTGCCAGCCTCTGGCTTGGCCAGCGCACGGCGCACGAGACCGGCGAGATGTTCGACCGCGAGCTGGAGCGCACCGCCGCCAGCGTGCTTGTGGTGCTGGCGTCGGTCCCCGAAGCCTCGCTGCGCGCGGCCGACCTGGACGATGTCCACGACGACGAAGGCCCGCGCGGCGAGATCGTGGTCCGCGACCGCAGCGGCCGCTTGTTGCTGGACGCCTCGGTGTTGCCACCATTGCCCGCCGGGCCGGATGCGCCGCACTTCCACACCGTCGAGCACGGTGGTGAACGCTGGCGCGTGTACCAGCGCATGGGCGCCGATCATCGCCATTGGATCCAGGTCGCCGCGCCGCTGCATGATCGCGACCAGCTGCTGGCCGCGCACATGCGTGCCTTGCTGCTGCCGCTGGCCGGGCTGCTGTTGTTGCTGCCGCTGGCAACCTGGCTCGGCCTGCGCCGCGGGCTGGCGCCGCTGCGCGCGCTGTCGCGCGCGATCGCCGCGCAGCCGGCGAGGCCGCCGGTGCTGACGCGCGACGACGTGCCGTCGGAACTGCTGCACCTGACCACGGCCCTCGATGCACTGGTCGCCAACCTCGACTCCGCGCTCGCCCGCGAGCGCCGTTTCACCGCCGATGCGGCCCATGAGCTGCGCCATCCGCTGTCCGTGTTGCGGCTGGAGCTCGATCTCGCCGGCGCCGCCGATGACGGAGCGGCGCGCAGCGCCCACCTGCAGCGCGCACGCAGCGGCCTGCAGCGGATGGAGCGGCTGGTGGCCCAGTTGCTGATGCTGGCGCGGGTCGAATCGCTCGACCACCTCGACGAAACCTGCACGCTCGCGCCCGCGGAACTGGCGCACGAGGTGCTCGCCAGCGCCAGCGAGCGCGCCGCTCCGCTCGGCGTCACTCTTTCGCTGCAGGCCGACGAAGCCGTGCGCGTGCGCGGCAGCGCCGGGCTGCTGGCGATCGCGCTGGGCAACCTGATCGACAACGCCATCGCCCACGGCAGGCCGCGCGGGCAGGTCGCCGTCGGCGTGGCGCGCAACGGCGCCAGCGTCGAACTGGCGGTGGACGACGATGGACCCGGCATCCCCGGCGCGCAGGCCGCGCGCCTGGGCGAGCGTTTCCTGCGCGGCGAGGGCAGCGGCAGTGGCCTGGGCCTGTCGATCGCGCAGGCGATCGCGACGCTGCACGGCGGCGACATCGCCGTGGCGCGGGCGCCGTCCGGCGGCGCGCGCGTGGTGCTGCGCCTGCCCGCGGCGGAAGCAGCGGGATGAAGCTTGCCGTACCGTTTCCCCAACCCCGGCCCTTGCGGCCACTCAACGAGGTTTGCCATGCGTAAAGTTCTCGCCACCGTCCTGGTCGCCGCACTGGGGCTGTCCGCCCCGCTGGCGTTCGCCCAGCATCACGAACACCATGCGGCACCCGCTGCCAAGGCCGCCACGGGCGACGCGCCGGCGCAGCGTTTCGCCACCGACGCACCGTTGCGCAAGCACATGCAGGCCATCCGCACCAAGGTGGCGGCGCTCGAACATGGAGAACATGGGCACCTGGACGCCGCCCAGGTCGCGACCCTGGCCACCGGCATCCAGGGCGACGTCGGCAGCATCGTCGCCGAGTGCAAGCTGCCGGCCGACGCCGATGCCGCGCTGCACGCCATCATCGCGCCGCTGGCGCTGAATGCGGACAAGCTCAAGACCGATCCGAAGGCGGCCGGTGCGGTGGCGTCGCTGCGGGCTGCGCTGGATGCCTACGCCGCGCAATTCGATGATCCGGGCGCCGGCAAACAGCCGCGATAACCGCGATAGCCGCAACGGCCACGCGACCAGGCTCGCTCCCTCGGCGGGCCGAGCCTGGTCGGTGGTCCATGCGCGGAGGTTTCCCGGGCCACGGCTGCCCGCAGCATTGCAGCGCAAGGCCGCTGCTCAGGGGCGCAGCGATTCCTGCAGCGTCGCCAGCGGCGCCTGGATGTCGATCCCATGGCGCGCGAGCCACGCAGGGTCGAACAGGGTGTCGTGATAGCGCTCGCCGCGGTCGCACAGCAGGCTGACGATGCTGCCGCGCTCGCCGCGCTCGCGCATGCGCGCGGCCAGTTGCAGGCAGGCGACGAGGTTGGTGCCCGAAGATCCGCCGTAGCGGCGCCCAAGCAAGTCCTGCAGCAGCCAGGTCGCGGCGATGGAATCGGCATCCGCCACTTCGAGCACCTCGTCGACGATCTCGAACAGGAAACACGGTTCCACCCGCGGCCGGCCGATGCCTTCGACCAGGGTCGGCTGGCTGGCGCATGCGCTGCGGTCGCGGCTGCGCCAGCCCCGTGCGAACGCGGCCCCGGTGGGCTCGGCCACGCACAGCCGCGTGCCCAGGCCGCGATAGCGCAGGTAGCGGCCGATGGTGGCCGAAGTACCGCCGGTGCCCGCGCCGCACACCACCCACGCCGGCTCCGGATGCGGCTCCTGCGCGAGCTGGCCGAGGATCGATTCGGCGATGTTGTTGTTGCCGCGCCAGTCGGTCGCGCGCTCGGCCAGGCCGAACTGGTCGAGGAAGCAGGCGCCGGCGGCGGCGATCTCCCGGGCCCGCTGCTGCGGGCAGGTATCGGCATCGGTCAGCTCGCAGTGGCCGCCGAGTGCGCGCACCGCTTCGATCTTGGGAGGCGCGGTGCACGCCGGCATCACCGCCACGAAGGGCAGGCCGAGCAGGCGCGCGAACCATGCCTCCGAAATCGCGGTGCTGCCCGACGAGGCGTCGACCACGGCCTGCCCCGCCTGCAGGCGCCCGTTGCACAACGCATACAGGAACAGCGAGCGCGCAAGCCGATGCTTGAGGCTGCCGCTCGGGTGGGCGGCCTCGTCCTTGAAATAGAAGTCGATGCCCGGGAACGCCGGGAAGCGCAACTGCAGCAGGTGGGTATCGGCCGAACGCGCGGCCTCGCGCCGCAGGCACGCCAGCGCCTCGGCAGTCCAGGCGCGGCCGCCGTCAGGCGCAGAGTGCGCGGATGCGGCGGGCGAGGTGCTGGAAGTACAGCTCGATGTAACTGATGCCATTTTCATGGTCGACCAGGTAGGGATTCATCAGCGTGTGGCGCAGGATCACCAGGCGGGCATCGGTGCCGGCGGCGGGCGGCCGCAGCGAAAGCGCGGTCAGCAGGCGCCCGGCGTCATCGGCATCCAGCGCATCGACCTGCAGCACCGTCGCCGAACCGAAGAATTCCCGGGTCTGCAGTGGCTGGCCGGGATCGCAACGCAACTCGTCATGCAGCGCGCGCACGAATGCACTGGCCCGCCCGATCTCGCCGTTGCCGCGCGGGTTGATGGCGATGCACACCAGGTTGCTGTCCGGCACGAACGGGACGCAGGCATGCGCCAGTCCGGAGATGTCCGCCGCGAAGCGCAGGGCCGCGTCGTGGAAGGCCTCGGCGCCCCGGATGGACTCGCGCGGGAGCAGGCCGAAGTTGCGGTAATCCAGCGGCAACACCTTGTGCACGACATGGGCGGCCGCGGCCATCGCGCCCGGCCGCGATCCCTCCAGGGTATAGCGGCCCAGGCTGCGGTAGCGCGCCAGGTAATCCGTGGTTTCGTCGCCATGGAAGACGTAGTCGGCGCCCTCGGACAGCAGTGCCATCGCATGGTGGTCGCGGCACACGAACGCACCGGCGCCATACGGCAGGTAACCGAGCTTGTGCGGATCGACCGTGATCGAATCGGTGCGTCCCAGCGCGGCGACCGCGGCATGCACCTCGGGCGCCGGAAAGCGGATGAAGTCGCCGGCGACTTCGTCGCGGCTGCGCAGGCTGCCGTCGGGATTGCGGAACAACGTGGCCAGGTAGCCGCCCCACGCCGCATCGACGTGCACATAGGTGCCGAGCCCGCGCCGCGCCGCGGCGTCGCGGACGTCGCAGAAGGCATCGACCGGATCGATGCTGCCGTATTCGGTGGTGCCGAGCACCGCGACCAGCGCCAACACCGGCTGCTGCTCGCGCTCGCACGCGCGAACCCGG
>Ga0209971_1000368_pt1 | contig 12300 bp, 14 predicted proteins | sample InoplaM3SAM_FD_187588 | JGI IMG/M metagenome (GOLD analysis project Ga0209971, IMG submission 187588) | Arabidopsis thaliana rhizosphere microbial communities from the Joint Genome Institute, USA, that affect carbon cycling - Inoculated... | ecosystem: Host-associated > Plants > Roots >... | reverse complement strand
GGCATCCCCGCGCGCGCGATCCTGGACGTCGTCGAGGCCCTCGGCGGCACGGAGGTGGGCGAGCTCCAGGAGGGCGAGCGCCGCTTCCCCGTGACGGTGCGCCTCGCCGACCGCTACCGCACCGATCCCGACGCCCTCGGGCGGGTCCTGGTGACGGCGCCCGGCGTGCAGCCGGTCCCCCTCGCGACGCACGTCCATGACGTCGGCGAGCACCGAGACGTCGTGTCTGGCGGCGAACCGCGGGGCCACGTCCTTTCCCATCGCGGTCGCGGCAATGAGCACGGCGTCGGGGTTCTCCTTCTTCACGGCCGCGTCCAGGGCGCCGACGTATCCCTTGTTGCTGTAGAGCGCGAGCTCGGGCCGGTCCGCCACGTGGACGCGGACCGCGCCGTACGGACCGAGGCTCGCCGCGAGCGGAGTGACGCCGCTGCCCGCCATCACGGCGGCGACCGGCTCCCCCGCGAGCCGGCGTGCGAGCGAGAGCGCTTCCAGGGACGCCTTGCGGATCTTCCCCTCGCGCTGCTCGATGAAGACGAGGAACTTCACGGCTCTTTGTCATTCCGAGGCCCGAAGGGCCGAGGAATCTCTCCCTCGAAAAGCCAGAGATCCTTCGCTTCGCTCAGGATGACAGTGCTCATAGGACCTTCGCCTCTTCTCTCAGGAGCCGCACGAGCTCTTTCGCTGCGGCGGCCGGATCGTCGGCGGGGATCAGCTTGCACGCCTGTCGCGGCGGCGGGAGCTCGAGCTTGCGCCACCGGGTCTTGGCGCCGGCGGGGTCGGTCTCCGGGATCCCGAGCTCCGCGAGCTTCTTCTCCGCGATCGGCTTCTTCTTGGCGCCCATGATTCCCTTGAGCGACGCGTAGCGTGGCTCGTTCAGGCCCTTCTGCGCCGTCAGCACGACGGGAAGCGTGGACTCGACGATCTCGTGCGCGCCCTCGATCTCCCGGTGCGCCGTGACCTTGCCGGGTGCGACCTCGAGCTTGATGACGCTTCCGACGTGCGGCAGGTCGAGGAGCTCGGCGACCATGGGGCCGACGAGCGACTCGTCGTAGCCGACGCCCTTCTGGCCGAACCACACGAAATCGTACTTCCCCTCCCGGGCGACGGCCGCGATCGCCTTGGCGGTCGCGAGCGCGTCGAGATAACGGGAGTCTCCCGTGTCCACCCAGACGGCCTCGTCGGCTCCCCGGGCCAGGCACTCGCGCAGGCCCGTCTTCGCGCGCTCCGGGCCGACCGTGACCACGGTGACGGTCCCCGCGCCGGCCGCCTCCTTCGTTCGCAGCGCCTCCTCGAGCGCGTACTCGTCGTACGGCGACACGATCCACTTGACGTCCGTCTCGTCGAGCGAACGGCCGTCCCCCGCGACCTTGATGCGGCTTTCGGTATCCGGGACGTAGGCGGCGGCGACGAGCGAGTTCACGGGCGTTGCGGCCTCAGACGGCCTTCAGCACGAGGCACCCGTTCGTGCCTCCGAAGCCGAACGAATTCGAGAGCGCATACTCGACGCGCTTCTCCCGGGCGACGTTGGGAACGTAGTCGAGGTCGCACTCCGGATCCGGCGTCTCGTAGTTGATCGTGGGGGGCAGGATGCCGTGGTGCAGCGCGAGCGCCACGATCCCGGTCTCGAGGCCCCCGGCCGCGCCGAGCAGGTGTCCGGTCGAGGACTTCGTCGAGGACACCGCGACTTTCTTCGCGTAGTCGCCGAAAACCATCTTGATCGCGATCGTCTCGACCCGATCGCCCATCGGGGTCGATGTGCCGTGCGCGTTGATGTACCCGACCTGTTCCGGTTCGATTCCCGCGTCGAACAGGGCGTTCTTCATGACCCGCGCCGGACCGTCGCCGTCCTCGGAGGGCGCGGCGATGTGGTACGCGTCGCCGGACAGCCCGTATCCGACGAGCTCCGCGTAGATGCGGGCGCCGCGTTTCTTCGCGGCCTCCATCTCCTCCAGGATGACCAGCCCCGCTCCCTCGCCCATCACGAACCCGTCGCGGTCGAGATCCCACGGGCGCGAGGCGCGCTCCGGCTCGTCGTTCCGGGTCGAGAGGGCGCGCATGACGGCGAACCCGCCCACGGCGAGCGGCGTGATCACGGACTCCGTTCCTCCGGCGATCGCGGCGTCGGCGTCGCCGTACTGAATCATCCGGTAGGCCTCGCCGACCGCGTGCGCCCCGGTCGTGCACGCGGTCACGGTCGTCAGGTTCGGACCTTTCAGCCCGTACCGGATCGACACGTTTCCCGCGGCCTCGTTGGCGATGAGCGCGGTGATGAAGAACGGCGAGATGACCCGCACCCCCTTCTGGAGGTAGTTCTTCTGCGTCTCCTCGATGATGGGCAGCCCGCCGATCCCGGATCCGATGACGACCGCGATCCGTTCCCGGTTCCCGTCGTTCACGGGAAGCTCCGAGTCCTTCATCGCAAACTGCGCGGCGGCCATCGCGTAGTGGATGAAGGTGTCCATCTTCTTGATTTCCTTCTTCTCGATGTAGAGAGAAGGATCGAATCCCTTCACCTCGCCGGCAATGCGGCAGGCGAAGCCGGACGCGTCGAAGCGGGTGATCGGCCCGACGCCACTCCTCCCCGCGACGAGGGCGTCCCAGTTCTCATCGTTGCCGATGCCGAGAGGGGAAACGAGTCCCACCCCCGTCACGGCCACGCGGCGCGGAGAGGCGAGGCGAGGCATGCGTCTTCAGTTTTGCGGGGAGTTCTTCTCGATGTACTCGACGGCGTCCTTGACCTTCTGGATCTTTTCCGCGGCCTCGTCGGGGATCTCGATGTTGAAGGCCTCTTCGAAAGCCATCACGAGCTCGACGGTGTCGAGAGAATCTGCGCCCAGGTCGTCAACGAAGGAAGCTTCCGGCGTGACTTCGTTGGCGTCGACGCCGAGCTGCTCGACAATGATGCTCTTCACCTTTTCTTCGACACTCATCCAACCTCCTTATTCGACGAGCGGAGAAGCCGCCGTATTCTAGACGAAGGACGCCCGCTACATGTAAAGGCCGCCGCTGACGTTCAGGACGGTTCCCGTGACGTAGCCGGCTTCCTCCGACGCGAGGTAGGCGACCGCGTTCGCGACGTCCTCCGGCCGGCCGAGGCGCTGGAGCGGGATCTGTCCCGTCAGGGCAGCCCGCGCCTCGTCAGGCATCCGGTCGGTCATCGCCGTCTCGATGAAACCGGGCGCGACCGCGTTGCACGTCACGTTGCGCGACCCGAGCTCCCGCGCCACGGACTTCGTCAGCCCCACGAGCCCCGCCTTCGCGGCGGCGTAGTTCGCCTGGCCGGCGTTGCCCATGAGCCCGACGATCGAGGTGACGTTCACGATCCGGCCGTACCGCCGGCGCACCATGGACTTCACGACCGCCTGGGTGAGGAGAAAGGCGCCCGTCAGGTTCGTCGCGAGGACGCGGTCCCACGACTCGCGCGACATCCGCAGCACGAGGTTGTCCTCCGTGATCCCGGCGTTGTTGACCAGGACGTCGATCTGACCGTGCGACGCCAGGCTCTCCTTGACGGCGGACTCGATCGAGGCCGGGTCGGAGATGTCGATCGTGACCGCCTCGGCCCGCCCGGCGCCGGCCACGATCTCCGACACGACCCTCTCGAGCCCCTCGGCCGACCGGGCGGCCGCGAGCACCGTCGCCCCCTCGGCGCCGAGACGTCGCGCGATCGCCGCGCCAATGCCCCGCGATGCTCCGGTGACGAGCGCGATCCGGCCTTCGAAGCGCTTCATTCCTGCGGGAGTCTAATCCGGCGGGTCACTGCGGCTGGCCGGGAACGTCCGGCAGGTTGCGGCTCCACTCGTCCACGATCGCCCGCGCGACGTCTCCCATTGCGGTGACCGCCGGATGCGTCGGCGCGCCGTCGCTGACATCGGGGCTTCCTTCGGTCAACACGACCAGCACGAACCGCCCCTTTCCGGTCCGGAGGATCCCGGAGTCGTTTCGGATCCCGGACATCGTCCCGGTCTTGCCCAGCCAGAGCGCGGCCGACGAGAAGCGGCGGGCGATGCGGGCGCGGCTGGGCGCGTTGTCGAGATAGCGGAAGATCTTCCGAGACGACTCCGCGTCGAGGAGCTCCCCTCGGGCGACTCGCGCGTACCAGTCCGCGACCTCCCGGGCCGTGACGACGCCGAACCGCAGGTCTCTCCACTTCGGACCGTCGACCGACGGATCGAGCCACGGAAGGAGCGAGAAGAGCCGGACGCGCTCGAAGCCGAGCGATCGCATTCTCGCGTTGATGGCGTCCACTCCGAGGCGCTCGATCCATGCGTTCGTGGCGGTGTTGTCGGAGGGGCCCATCATCAGGGTCACCAGATCGTTCCAGGTCGGCGCGAGGCCCGCGTCGAAGAAGCGCAGCCATCCCGATTCCGACGCCTTGCGCGAATCGGTCAGGGTCCACCGCTCCGCAAGGTCAATCCGTCCCTCGCGGACGCCCGCCATCGCCTCCGTCAAGACCGCGATCTTGATGACCGACGCCGACTCGAACTCCTGGTCGGCGTTCCGCTCGAAGGAGAGCCCGCTCTCGATGTGCCGCGCCGCGACGCCGATCCGGCACGAGCAGTGACGCTCCCCCGCGTCCACGGCCGCGTCGATGGGAGACGGGGGCGCCGCGATCCGCGCCGGAGCGCTCGCGCAGGCGGCGGAGAGCGCGGCCGCCAGCAGGAGAGCGGCAAGGGCGACTCCCTTTCCCCGCTCGCGGGGAGAGGGTCGGGGTGAGGGGCGCCTCACGCCGGCCCGCCCCACGACTCCACGCGGATTCCTCTCTCGATCCGTTTGACCAGGCCGGCCAGCACGCTGCCGGGACCGATCTCGAGCCCGCGGTCGATTCCTTGGGCTGCGAGGAGCCGCACGCTCTCGACCCACCGCACCGGCGAGTCGATCTGCCGGACGAGCGCTTCGGAGAGCCGCGCGCCCTCCGTCACGGGCGCGGCGTCGACGTTCGTGACCACGGGAATCGCGGCGTCCGAAAACCGCGCCGCCTGGAGCAGCGCGGCCATGCGCTCGCGGGCCGGCCGCATGAGCGGCGAGTGGAACGGCGCCGACACCGGCAGCGGGATCGCGCGCTTCGCTCCTTTCGCGACGCAGGCCGCCGACGCGCGCGCGACCGCCCCGGCGTGTCCGGCGATCACCGTCTGCTCGGGAGAGTTGAAGTTCGCGGCGGACACCACTTCGTCGCCCGCGACCTCGCGGCACGCCCCGACCACCTCTTCCGCGGGAAGGCCGACGATCGCCGCCATCGCGCCGACGCCCGCGGGGACGGCCTCCTGCATGAACTCGCCGCGCCGCCGGACGAGGCGCACCGCGTCGGCGAACGCGAGTGCGCCCGCGGCGACGCAAGCGGAGTACTCGCCGAGCGAGTGGCCGGCGACAAACGCTGCGCCCTCGAGTTTCTCCGGCGCCGAGGCGCGGAGCTCTTCGAGCGCGGCCACGGAGTGCGTGAGGATCGCGGGCTGCGTGTTGGCCGTCGCCTTCAGCTCCTCCTCCGGCCCCTCGAAGCAGAGCCGGGAGAGCGGAAACTGCAGCGCCGCGTCCGCCTCCTCGAAGACCGCCCGCGCGGGCGCCGACCTCTCGAAAAGAGCACGCCCCATCCCGACGAACTGCGAGCCCTGGCCGGGGAAGAGGAGCGCGAGAGAACCCAAGCGGGTCGGTCCGGCTACCAGCGCAGGAGAACCGATCCCCACACGAGCCCGGCTCCGAAGGCCGTCAGGAGCACCAGGTCTCCGTCCTTGATCCGCCCTTCGCGCACGCTCTCGTCCAGTGCGATCGGGATCGACGCCGCGGACGTGTTGCCGTAGCGCTCGATGTTCTTCACGACCTTCGACGGCGCGATCTTGAGCTTTTCCCCCACGGCGTTGATGATCCGCTCGTTGGCCTGGTGCGGAATGAAGACGTCGAGCTGCTCATGGGTGAAACCCTGCTCGGCGAGGAGCTCGGCCGTGACGTCGGCCATCGCCTTGACGGCGACCTTGAAGGTCTCGTTCCCCTTCATCTTGATGAAGGGAAGCTTCTCGGCGATCTGAGTGGGATCGTTCGCCGGCCGGTTCGATCCGCCCCCCGGCATGCAGATGAAGTCGGCGTAGCAGCCGTTCGACTTCATGATGCTCCCGAGGATGCCGTGGTCCCCCTTGGTCGCCTGGAGCACGACCGCGCCCGCGCCGTCGCCGAAGAGCACGCACGTCGAGCGGTCCGTCCAGTCGACGTAGCGCGACAGGATCTCCCCTCCGACGACGAGCACGTTCTGGGCCTTGTTCGACTGGATGAGGGCGTCCGCCGTGTGGAGCCCGTAGAGGAACCCGACACAGGCCGCGGAGATGTCCGAGGCCGCCGCGTTCGTCGCCCCCAGGTTGCGCTGCACGAGACAGGACGTCGCCGGGAAGAGCATGTCGCTCGAGATCGTCCCGACGAGGATCATGTCGAGGTCCTCGGGCTTCATGTGGGCGCGCTTCAGGGCGAGATCGGAAGCCTTCGTGCAGAGGTCGGAGAACTTCTCCCCTTCCGACACGATGTGGCGCTCCTTGATGCCGGTGCGCGTCGTGATCCACTCGTCGGAGGTGTCGACGAGTTTCTCGAGGTCCGCGTTCGTCAGGAGCTTTTTCGGTACGGCGGCTCCCGTGCCCACGATTCGCGCGCGGTTCATCGGGGTGAAGACTAACCCGTCAGGCCTTGAGGAGCGTCGCTTCGCGCGAGTGCAGCTCGGCGATGGACGACTGGATCTTCTCGGCCAGGCGGTTTCGCGAGAACTCCGCCGCGAAGCGGATGGCGTTCTTGATCGCCTTCGCGCTCGACCGGCCGTGGCAGATGATCACGCATCCCTTGACGCCCAGGAGCGGCGCCCCACCGTATTCGGAGTAATCGAGGCGCTGCTTGAAGCTGCGGAATGCACTCTTCGAGAGCAGGAAGCCGACCGACGCCTGGAGCGTGCGTTTGATTTCCTCCCGCAGCAGCTTCTCGACCATCTCGCCGAGCGCCTCCGAGACCTTCAGGATGACGTTTCCGGTAAAGCCGTCCGTCACGATGACGTCGACCTTCCCGTCGAAGACGTCGCGCCCCTCGACGTTTCCGATGAAGTTCAGGCCCGTCTCCTTCAGGACCTTGAAGGCCTCCTTCGTCCGATCCGTCCCCTTGGTGTCCTCCTCGCCGATCGACATGAGGCCGATCGACGGCGACGCCTTCCCGAAGGCGAGCTGGGCGTAGAGCGATCCCATCACCGCGAATTCCTTGAAGTGCTCGGTCTTGGCGTCCGGATTCGCGCCCACGTCGAGCAGCAGGCAGTGGCCCGAGAGGTTGGGAAGGATCGCCGCCAGCGCCGGCCGGTCCACCCCCTCGATCGTCCCGATGACCATCTTCGCGGAGACCATCGCCGCGCCCGTGTGCCCGGCCGAGACGAGCCCCGCCGCCCGGCCGTCGCGGACGCAGTTGGCTGCCACGCGGATCGAGGAGTTGCGTTTCTTGCGGACGGCGGCGGTGGCCGGGTCGTCCATCGTGATGACTTCGGAGGCGTCCACGATCTCGAGGTCGGATCCCCGATAGCCCGACTCCGCCAGCAGCTCCCCGAGGCGCGCCGACGGGCCGACGAGAAGGCTCGGGATCCCGAACTCGCGGGACGCGGCAATGGCGGCGTCCACGTTGACCTGGGGAGCGTGATCGCCCCCCATCGCATCGACCGCGATGCGCACCTACGCGACCTTTACGTCGAGCACGGGGTCCGGATTATACGGTCCGATCGAACCGTCCTCAGACGTTGATCAGCTGCTTGCCCTTGTAGTAACCGCAGCGCGGGCAGACGCGGTGAGGCGCCTTCGGCTCGTGGCAGTTGGGACACTCGGACAGCGCGGGAGCGGCGAGCGCGTCGTGGGCGCGGCGCTTGTCGCGGCGTGCCTTGCTGTGACGCCGTTTCGGATTCGGCATGGGTTCCTACTCTTTCTTCAAAAGCTGGAGCGCTCGCCACCGCGGGTCGACTTCCTCGACCACGCAGCTGCACTCCGAGACGTTCAGGTCCGAACCGCACCGGGGACAGAGACCGCGGCAGTCCTCCCGGCAGAGCGGCTTCATCGGAATGGCCATCTGGATCCGCTCCTCGACGATGGGAGCGACGGGCACGACCGGGTCGTCGTAGAACGAGGCGTCGAGGTCCTCCCGGGCGAGGGCGAGCTCCGGCGAGGCCACCGCGACGCGCGGATACAGGAGGAGGGAGAACCTCTCGTCGTGAACGAAGTCGTACGGCGCCAGGCACCGGCTGCACTCGAGCGAGCCCCTCCACGCGAGGCGCGCTCCGAGCGAATAGCCCCCCTCGACGCGCGAGACCTCGCCGCCGATGCGCGCAGGTTCGATCGAGACGAGAACGTCCCGGTCGAGCGCTTCGAGGGTGAACGGCAGCTCGAAGTCGAACCGGAGCGGCTCGTCCGTGATCGTGTCGAGAGAGAGTGAGGCCTCGGGGCTCATGATGGAACCGGCGATTTTACCGATTCCGGCCCCGCAGTCAAACGTCTGATACCTTGGAGGTTTGATGAGAATTGCGGTCGATGCGCGCGCTCTTCTGGGCCAGAGCACGGGCATCGGCACCTACACGCGCGGGATCTCTCTCGCGCTCGCGGCCCGCGCGGGTCTCCAGGTCGGCCTCTTCACGCCCCGGCCGATCGGAGATCCCCCGTCGGGAAACGGGGCGCTCACCTTTCATTCCGACCATCACCGGTTCGGAACGGTCTGGCTCCAGACCACGCTCCCGGCGCGCGCCGAAGCCTGGCGCGCCGACGCGCTGCTCGGGGCGCTGACGATCGGACCGGCCCGGGGCGCGACGCCGCTCGTCTCGGTCGTGCACGACCTGACGGCGATCCGTCACCCGGAGTGGCACGCCGCGAGGACGCTCGTCGGTTTCCTGCCCCTCTGGGAGTCGACCGTCGAACGCGCGGCGCGGTTTCTCTGCGTCTCGGAGGCCACCGCCCGCGAGCTCGCCCTGCTCTACCCGGAGACGCGGACGCGCGTGGCCGTGGCGCAGAACGGCGTGGATGCGCACTTTTCCGCCTCCCCGGACGGCGCGGCGGCGGAGCGGACGCGGCGCCGGTTCGCCGACGGAAAGAGGTACATCCTCTACCTCGGGACCCTGGAGCCCCGGAAGGACGTCGAGACGCTCGTCGGGGCCTGCGAGAGGCTCTGGGCGAGGCGCCGCTCCCGGCCCGACCTGGTCCTCGCCGGCGGCGCCGGCTGGAAGTCCCTGCCCCTCCACCGCCGCATCGCCCGCTCCGCGTTCCGAGACAAGATCCACGTCGCCGGCTACGCGACCCGCGCGGTCGCCCTCGACCTCTACCGCTCCGCGGACGTCTTCGTCTATCCGTCGCTCGCCGAGGGTTTCGGCCTGCCCGTGGCCGAGGCGATGGCCTGCGGGATTCCGGTCGTCGCCTCCGACATCGAAGCTCTCCGGGAGGTGGGGGGCGACGCGGCGATCTTCGTGCTGCCCGGCGACGTTCCCGGCTTCGCCCGCGCCATCGAACGCGCCCTCGACGACGAAGCGACGCGAGAGCGGCTTCGCGAAGCGGGGCCGCGCCGGGCGGCGCGGTTCACCTGGGACGACGCCGCGAAAAAGACCGCCGCGGTGCTCGCCGAGGCGGCCGTCACCGCGGCATGAGCTCCCGCCCCCCGTCGATCGGAATCGACGCGCGCAAGCTGAAGGACTTCGGGATCGGCTCCTACATCCGAAACCTGCTCGAGGCGATGGGACGGAGACCCGAAGCCGCGCGGTATCGCTTCCGTGTGTATGCCCGGCGCGCGGACCGGGATGCCATGCCGCCGCTGCCCGGGAACTTCGAGGTCGTCGAGGAGGATTCCCCCGGATACTCGCTCGGGGAGCTCACGCGGTTCGCGTTCCGCCTCTTCCGGGATCGCCTCGACCTGTTTCACGCGACGCACTACGTCCTTCCGCCGCTCCGAAGCCACGCGGTCGTCACGATCCACGACATCATTCACCTGCTCTACCCGCAGTTCCTTCCGAACCGCGCGGCGCTCGTCTACGCGCGGGTCATGATCCGCCGCGCACTGCGGCGGGCCGACCGCATCATCACCGTCTCCTACAACAGCAAGCGCGACCTCGTGGACTACTTCGGGATCGTCCCTTCCCAGGTGGACGTGATCTACAACGGCGTCTCTCCCGAGTTCCGGCCGGACGTTTCGGAGGGGGAGCGCGATCGGGTCGCGCGGAAGTACGGCCTTCACCGCCCCTACTTGCTCTTCCTCGGAGGGGAGAAGCCCCACAAGAACGTCCAGAACGTGGTGCGGGCGTTCGGCGAGGCCCGCCGGATGCAGCCCGGTCTCCCGCACGTGCTCGCCCTCGCCGGACCGATGCCGAAGAACCCGGCTCGAATCGACGCGCTCATCTCGGCGCTCGACCTCTCCGTCGCGATCGCCCGACCCGGCCGGATCGAGGACGAGGACCTGCCCGGGTTGTTCGCCGGAGCGGACGCCCTCCTCTACCCCACCCTCTACGAGGGCTTCGGGCTGCCCGTCGTCGAGGCGATGGCGTGCGGCACGCCGGTCCTGACGTCGTCGACCTCGGCGCTGCAGGAGATCGCGGGCGGCTACGCGTACCTGGTCGACCCGCTCGACGTCGACGCGATCGCGCGGGGAATCCTCCTCCTCGCCACCGATCCGAAGGTACGCGCCGACTTCGTCGAGCTCGGCCGGAAACGCGCCCTCGACTTTTCCTGGGACAAGGCGGCCGAGAGGACGCTGGAAGTGTACGCGGAGGCCCTGGCCGGGAAACGGGAAACGGGAAACGGGAAACGATGAGAGCAATCCCTCCTTTTCCGTTTTCCGTTTTCCGTTTTCCGTCATGAAGACCGCGGTTGTCCACGACTGGCTGACCGGGATGCGCGGCGGGGAGAAGGTCCTCGAGGCGATCCTGCCGCTCCTGCCGGATCCCACGATCTTCACGCTCTTCCACGTCCCGGGGTCCGTCTCGCGCCAGATCGAGAGCCACCCGATCCGCGCGTCCGCGCTCAACCGGCTCCCGTTTGCGCGCCGTCACTACCGGCACTACCTCCCGCTCTTTCCGCGCGCGGTCGAGTCGTTCGACCTGACCGGATTCGATCTCGTGGTCTCCTCCTCCCACTGCGTCGCGAAGGGAGCGATCGCTCCCTCCGGAGTCCCGCACCTCTCCTACTGCCACACGCCCGTGCGCTACGCGTGGGACCAGTTCGACGTCTACTTCCCCCGGGGGGAAACGCGGCTGTGGCGCGCGAAGAGGGCATTGATCGACCGGCTGCGCGCGTGGGACGCCGCGACCGCGAACCGGCCGACGCGATACCTGGCCAACTCCTCCGCCGTGGCCGACCGGATCCGCCGCCACTACGCCCGCGAGGCCGCGGTCGTGCATCCTCCGGTGGACGTCGAGTTCTTTCACGGGTCGGACACAGCGCGCGGGGACTTCCTCCTGGCCGTGGGCTCGCTCGTTCCGTACAAACGGTACGAGCTCGCGATCGACGCGGCGCGGCGCCTCGGGCGGCCGCTCGTGCTCGTGGGCCGGGGCCCGGAGGGGCGCCGCCTCCGCGCGCTCGCGTCGTCCTCCGTAAAAATCGTGTCGGACGTCGGACCCGAGGCGCTCCGGGAGCTCTACCGGACGTGCCACGCGTTCGTCCAGCCGGGAGAGGAGGACTTCGGCATCTCGCTCGTGGAGGCGCTCGCCTGCGGCGCCCCGGTCGCGGCCTTCGGGCGCGGCGGAGCGCTCGACACGGTCCGCGAGGAGGTCAACGGCTTCCTCCACGCCGAGCAGACCGCGGAGGCTCTCGCCGCCGCCGTGGACAGGATCGGCCGCACGCGCTTCGACTACACTGCCGTGCGAGCGACGGCCGCGCCTTTCGCGGTCGATCGCTTCGTCCGGGAGTTCCGCCGGGCGATCTCGGAAGTCATGGACCAGACGACGCCTAACGAACGGGAGCCCCTCCGGTGAGACCCGGCGACATCCACCGCTCGAACCGCCGGCTCGCCGCGCTCTTCCTCTTCTCCGATCTCGCGGCGACGTTCGTCGCGCTCGCCGGCGCGTACTGGCTCCGCTTCGAGGCGGAGATCATCCCCGTCACCAAGGGCGTGCCGCCCGCCTCCGACTATCTCGGGCTCTTTCCCTACATCGCGGTCCTCTGGCCGCTCGTCTACTACTTCCACGGCCTCTACCAGGTGCGGCGCAATCGTTCCAGCGTGGAGGAGGGGTTCGCGGTCCTCGTCGCGACCGCGCTCTCCACGCTGCTCCTCATCGGAATCACGACTTTCTCGGGGGGCTTCGCGTACTCGCGCGCGGTTCTGCTCCTCTTCTTC
>Ga0209971_1000367_pt1 | contig 12302 bp, 7 predicted proteins | sample InoplaM3SAM_FD_187588 | JGI IMG/M metagenome (GOLD analysis project Ga0209971, IMG submission 187588) | Arabidopsis thaliana rhizosphere microbial communities from the Joint Genome Institute, USA, that affect carbon cycling - Inoculated... | ecosystem: Host-associated > Plants > Roots >... | reverse complement strand
CACCGAATTCCGCCAGCGCATGAACAAGCGCATCCTGGACGAACCCAACCAGGTGGTGCGGCGGTTCTTCGCGCTCGACACCCAGACCTACCAGCCCGGCGCGCTGGACGTGAAGACCAAGGAACTGATGGGGCTGACCGCCTCGATGGTGCTGCGCTGCGATGACTGCATCAGCTACCACGTGGCCCAGTGCAAGGATGCCGGTGTCACCCGCGAGGAGATGTTCGAGGCGTTCTCGGTCGGGCTGGTGGTGGGCGGCTCGATCGTGATCCCGCACCTGCGCCGGGCAGTCGATTTCCTGGACAAGCTCGAAAGCGGCGCGGGCGAGCCCGCCGCCGCGCACGCCCACGACTGAAGACCCGCGGACGGGGCGGCTCCCGCGCGCCGGGGCGCCCCGGGTCGTGCAGTGACGCCCGTGGCGCGGCATAATTCCACGGCTCACACACGGCGCCGTACGGGTTTCCCGCGGCCCCCATCAGTCGGAACCCCCCAATGACGCACACCATTACCGTGATCCGCGGCGACGGCATCGGCCCGGAGATCATGGATGCCACCCTGCACGTGCTCGACGCGATGGACGTCGGCCTGCAGTACGAATTCGCGGACGCCGGCCTGGTCGCGCTGGAAAAGACCGGCGAACTGCTGCCGGCCGCGACCATGGATTCGATCCGCCGCAACCGGGTTGCGCTGAAGAGCCCGCTGACCACGCCGGTCGGCGGCGGTTTCAGCTCGATCAACGTCGAGCTGCGCAAGCGCTTCGACCTGTACGCCAACGTGCGCCCGGCCAAGTCGTTCCCGAACACCAAGTCGCGCTTCCCCTCGGGCGTGGACCTGGTCACGGTGCGCGAGAACACCGAGGGCGCCTACAGCGCCGAAGGCCAGGAACTGTCGGCCGACGGCGACACCGCCACCTCGATCACCAAGACCACGCGGCGCGGTTCCGAGCGCATCGTCCGCTATGCCTTCGACCTGGCGCGCCGGACCGGCCGCAAGCAGGTCACGGTGGTGCACAAGGCCAACATCCTGAAGTCGACCTCCGGGCTGTTCCTCAAGGTCGCGCGCGAAGTCGCCGCGCAGTACCCGGACATCGCCTGCAACGAGCTGATCGTCGACAACTGCTGCATGCAGCTGGTGATGCGCCCGGAGCAGTTCGACATCATCGTCACCACCAACCTGTTCGGCGACATCATCTCCGACCTGTGCGCGGGGCTGGTCGGCGGCCTGGGCCTGGCGCCGGGCGCCAACATCGGCACCGACGCGGCGATCTTCGAGGCCGTGCACGGCACCGCGCCCGACATCGCCGGGCAGGGCAAGGCCAATCCCTGCGCGCTGCTGCTGGGCGCCGGGCAGATGCTGGACCACCTGGGGATGCCGGAGAAGGCCACGCGCCTGCGCGAGGCGATCGTCGCCACGCTCGAGGCGAAGGATTCGCTGACCCCGGACCTGGGTGGCAGCGGCAACACGATGGCGTTCGCCAGGGCGATCGCCGGCCGCGCCGCGGGCTGAACCGGCCGGCCGCGCCGCCGGGGCGAAGCCGCGTGCCGCGTTGACACGCTGCAGTGCGCTCCCGACAATAGCCGGCCTTTCGTTGCGTTGGCGCGCCACGGGAGTCCCGGGCAGGACCTGATGTTCCGAATCGGCGGGGTATAGCGCAGTCTGGTAGCGCGCCTGCTTTGGGAGCAGGATGTCGGGGGTTCGAATCCCTCTACCCCGACCACCGATCGCCGGCAGTCCGCTGCCGGAGGCATCGATGCGACAATCCGGCCCGGGCGCCCGTAGCTCAACCGGATAGAGCACCGGCCTTCTAAGCCGGCGGTTGCAGGTTCGATTCCTGCCGGGCGCGCCACACATTGAAGCCGATTTGGTGGGTGTAGCTCAGCTGGTTAGAGCACCGGATTGTGATTCCGGGGGTCGTGGGTTCAAATCCCATCATCCACCCCAAATTTGTTATCATTTTTCGATGGGCTGTTAGCTCAGTTGGTAGAGCAGTTGACTCTTAATCAATAGGTCGAAGGTTCGAATCCTTCACAGCCCACCACACCCCAAAACGCCCGGCCAGCGCCGGGCGTTTTCCATTGCCCGGGCGGAAGGCATGACCGGCTAGAATCCCGGCATTGCGAAAGTGGCGGAATTGGTAGACGCCCTGGTTTTAGGTACCAGTGAGGGTGACCTCGTGCGGGTTCGAGTCCCGCCTTTCGCACAACCCAAACAGCCCGCAACCCGGTGCCATCACGCGCGGCGGCGCGGCGGGCCGGCACCGCGGCCGGGTTTCATCCCCGCGCGGTTCGAGTCCCCCCTTTCGCACCAGCCCGGGCAGAGAATCAATCGCCCGGCCGACCCGGCGAGCGCTGGCGAGCGCCGTAATGTCCGTCGAGGTTGCTTTGGTCCTTGGGCGGCCTTCGGCTTTCGCACCCGCAACCCGGTGCCATCACGCGCGGCGGCGCGTCGGGCCGGCACCGCGGCCGGGTTCGTGCCTGCGCGGCGGCGCTGGCGGCAGGCCGCCAAATCAGCGAAACTATTGCGTTCCGCCGCCTTCCGGATGCGTGCTCATGCCGCGCCGGGGCGGCCCGACAAGTCAACGCAACGTGCCGTGGCCCGGACCACGGTTGCAGGAGTGGGTATGCCAGCTTCAGATACACAGGTCTCGGTCGAATCCGTCGGCAACCTCGAGCGCCGCATGACCCTCCGCCTCCCGGCGGAGCGCCTGGAGACCCAGGTCGGCGGCCGCCTGCGCGAGATCGCCCGGACCGCGCGGATCAAGGGCTTCCGCCCCGGCAAGGTGCCGACCAAGGTGGTCGAGCAGCGCTATGGCGAGCAGGTCCGCGCCGAGGTGCTGGACGGCCTGCTGCGCGAGGGCTTCGACGAGGCCGTGCGCGACAACGCGCTGAGGATCGCCGGCAACCCGCGGATCGAGCCGGCTGGCGCGGACGGTGGCGAAGGCGACCTGTCGTACGTGGCGACCTTCGAGCTGGTGCCGGAATTCGGCGATGTCGACGTCTCCAGCCTCCAGGTGGTGCGCGCCACCGCCGAGGTGACCGATGCCGACATCGATCGCATGATCGAGAACCTGCGCCTGCAGCGCCGCAGCTGGAGCGCGGTCACCCGCGCGGCGAAGGAAGGCGATGCGGTCGACGTCGCGACCTGGTCGCAGGCCGGCGACGAGCGGCTGCCAGCCGAAGGCGTGGAGCAGGGCGTCGACGTGATCGGCTCCGGCGCGATGCTGCCCGAGATCGAGGCCGCCCTGGCCGGGATGAGCGCCGGCGAGGAAAAGACCGTCGAGGTCACCTTCCCGGCGCAATGGCGGGTGCCGCAACTGGCCGGCAAGACGGTCCAGGTGCACCTGAAGGCCGAGCAGGTGTCCGAACCGGTCCTGCCCGAGATCGACCCGGCCTTCATCCGCAGCTTCGGCGTCAAGAGCGGCGAGATGGCGCAATTCCGCAGCGAAATCCGCAGCAACCTGGAGCGCGAGCTCAAGGGTGCATTGATGAACCGCTTGCGGCGCGAGGTCGGCGAGCAGCTGGCAGCCGCTTATGCCGACGTCGAACTGCCGCCGCGGCTGGTCGAGAACGAGGCCCGCGCCATGGCCCAGCAGGCGTTGCAGCAGGCACGCCAGGGACAGCAGCCGATCGCGTTGCCGGAAGGCGCGCACGAGCAGTTCATGGACGCTGCCCGCAAGCGCGTGCTGGTCGCGCTGCTGGTGGGCGAGGTCGCCCGCCGCAACGAGCTGCGGCTGGATCCCAAGCGCCTGAACGAACTGCTGCGCCTGATCGCCTCCACCTACGAGGAGCCGCAGCAGGTCATTGAGTTGTACCGCAACGATCCCCAGTTGATGTCGGGACTGCAGTCGCGCGCGATGGAGGAGCAGGTGATCGACTGGATCGCCGAGCGCGCGCAGCACACCGAGCAGGCACTATCCTTCCAGGAAGCCATCGGCTGAGGCCGGCGGCGTCCGCCGACGAGACAAGGGAATCCATGAGCAACGAGACGAAGGCCCTGAACCTGGTGCCGATGGTGGTCGAGCAGACCAGCCGTGGCGAGCGCGCGTACGACATCTATTCGCGGCTGCTGAAGGAGCGGGTGATCTTCCTGGTGGGCGGCATCGACGACCATGTCGCCAACGTGATCGTGGCGCAGATGCTGTTCCTCGAGGCCGAGAACCCCGAGAAGGACATCAGCCTGTACATCAACTCGCCCGGCGGCATCGTCACCGCCGGCATGGCGATCTACGACACCATGCAGTTCATCAAGCCCGACGTCAGCACCATCTGCGTCGGCCAGGCCGCGTCGATGGGCGCGCTGCTGCTGGCGGCCGGCGCCAAGGGCAAGCGCTACGCGCTGCCGAACTCGCGGGTGATGATCCACCAGCCGCTGGGCGGCTTCCAGGGCCAGGCCACGGACATCGAGATCCATGCCCGCGAGATCCTGGCGATGAAGCAGCGCCTCAACGAGATCCTGTCCAAGCACACCGGCCAGGCGCTGGACACCATCGCCCGCGACACCGAGCGCGACAACTTCAAGAGCGCCGAGGCCTCGCGCGAATACGGCCTGATCGACGAGGTGCTCGAGCGGCGCCCGGAAGACTCGATCCAGCCGGCGTGACGGCTGTCTATCTGGCCCCTAGTGGTGCACGCAAGACACTGATCCAAAAGACTTTTCATGGTGCACAACGGGTCCGGCAGGCATGCCGGGCCCCTGTGCTATTCTCGGGCCGCAACCGCGGCTGCAGCAGGTGTGGGGAATGACCGAAGACCGACAGGGCCGATCCGGCGACAGCAGCAAGATCCTGTACTGCTCGTTCTGCGGCAAGAGCCAGCACGAGGTCCGCAAGCTGATTGCGGGCCCGAGCGTGTTCATCTGCGACGAATGCGTCGAGCTGTGCAACGACATCATCCGCGAGGAACTCGAGGAAAAGGCGCAGTCGGCGCGCAGTTCGCTGCCCAAGCCCAAGGAAATCCTCGAGGTCCTCGACCAGTACGTGATCGGCCAGGCGCGCGCCAAGAAGACGCTCGCGGTGGCGGTCTACAACCATTACAAGCGGATCGAAAGCCGGCAGAAGAACGACGACGTCGAGCTGGCGAAATCCAACATCCTGCTGGTCGGCCCGACCGGTTCGGGCAAGACCCTGCTGGCCGAGACCCTGGCGCGGATGCTCAACGTGCCGTTCACGATGGCCGATGCCACGACGCTGACCGAAGCCGGCTACGTCGGCGAGGACGTCGAGAACATCATCCAGAAACTGCTGCAGAAGTGCGATTACGACGTCGAGAAGGCGCAGCAGGGCATCGTCTACATCGACGAGATCGACAAGATCTCGCGCAAGAGCGAGAACCCGTCGATCACCCGCGACGTGTCCGGCGAGGGCGTGCAGCAGGCGCTGCTGAAGCTGATCGAGGGCACCGTCGCCAGCGTGCCGCCGCAGGGCGGGCGCAAGCACCCGCAGCAGGAATTCCTGCAGGTCGACACCCGCAACATCCTGTTCATCGTCGGCGGCGCGTTCGCCGGCCTGGACAAGATCATCCAGCAGCGCAGCACCGACGCCAGCGGCATCGGCTTCGGCGCCAAGCTCAAGAGCTCCGAGCGCAAGGTCGAGGTCGGCAAGGTGCTGGCCGAGGTCGAGCCCGAGGACCTGATCAAGTTCGGCCTGATCCCCGAGTTCGTCGGCCGCCTGCCGGTGGTCGCCACCCTCGAGGAGCTCGACGAGGAAGCGCTGGTCAAGATCCTGACCGAGCCGCGCAATGCGATCAGCAAGCAGTTCAGGAAGCTGTTCGACATGGAAGGCGTGGAGCTGGAGTTCCGCCCCGACGCCCTGGCCGCGATCGCGCGCAAGGCGCTCAAGCGCAAGACCGGCGCCCGCGGCCTGCGCACCATCGTCGAATCGGTGCTGCTGGACACGATGTACGACCTGCCGTCGCTGGAGAACGTCAGCAAGGTGGTGGTGGACGAGTCGGTGATCGAGCACAGGTCCGATCCCTACCTGATCTACCAGACCCCGCCAGCCGTCCCCAAGGCCGCTGCCAGCGGCGAATAGCCCATACTCGCCGGCCCGCCGCAGCCAAGGGTTGCGGCGCAAGTACCTGATTCCAAAGCGCTAATACGCCGCCATCCAGCCAGGATGGCAAACGGGCGCTTGCATCCGTTTCACGCCAGCCCCATAACCGGACATCGGCGTTGCGCCGCCTTGATCGCCCGGCCGGTATCGTTCGTCCGGCGGTCATGGATGCCTGCAAGGCCGCCCCCATCCCCGGAGTTCCCCATGACCGACCGTCCTGAAACCACAGCCCTGCCGGTGTTGCCGTTGCGCGACGTGGTGGTGTTCCCGCACATGGTGATCCCGCTGTTCGTCGGTCGCGACAAGTCGATCCGGGCGCTGGAAATGGCGATGGAAGCCGACAAGCGCATCGCGCTGGTGGCGCAGAAGTCCGCGGAAACCGACGATCCGGGCCCCGAGGACCTTTACGGCATCGGCACCCTGGCGACGGTATTGCAGCTGCTGAAGCTGCCCGATGGCACCATCAAGGTGCTGGTCGAGGGCGTCGACCGCGTGCGCGTGGACCGCATAGTCGAACACGACGGCACCCTGACCGGCCATGCCCAGGTCATCGAGTCGACCGATTCTCGCGAACCCCGCGAGATCGAGGCGGTGGCGCGCTCGCTGATGACCCTGTTCGAGCAGTACGTGAAGAGCAATCGCAAGCTGCCGCCGGAGCTGCTGCAGACCCTGTCGGGGATCGAGGAGCCCACGCGGCTGGCCGATACCATCGCCGCCCACCTGGGCGTGCGCCTTGCCGACAAGCAACGGTTGCTGGAGGCGATCGACACCGCCGCGCGGCTGGAGATGCTGGTCGGCTTCGTCGACGGCGAGATCGACGTGCAGCAGATGGAGAAGCGCATCCGCGGCCGGGTCAAGTCGCAGATGGAGAAGAGCCAGCGCGAGTACTACCTCAACGAACAGATGAAGGCGATCCAGAAGGAGCTCGGCGACATCGACGAGGCCCCGAACGACCTGGACGAACTCGCGCGCAAGATCGCCGAGGCCGGCATGCCAAAGCCGGTCGAAACCAAGGCCAAGGCCGAGTTCAACAAGCTCAAGCAGATGTCGCCGATGTCGGCCGAGGCCGCGGTGGTGCGCAACTACCTCGACTGGCTATTGGGAGTCCCGTGGAAGAAGCGCTCCAAGGTGCGCAAGGACCTCAAGGCCGCGCAGGACGTGCTCGACGCCGACCACTACGGCCTCGAGAAGGTCAAGGAACGCATCCTCGAATACCTCGCGGTGCAGACCCGCGTGCAGAAGATGAAGGGCGCGATCCTGTGCCTGGTCGGGCCGCCGGGCGTGGGCAAGACTTCGCTCGGCCAGTCGATCGCGAAGGCGACCAACCGCAAGTTCGTGCGGATGTCGCTCGGCGGCGTGCGCGACGAGGCAGAGATCCGCGGCCATCGCCGCACCTACGTCGGTTCGATGCCGGGCCGGATCGTGCAGAACCTCAACAAGGCCGGCACGAAGAACCCGCTGTTCATGCTCGACGAGATCGACAAGATGTCGATGGATTTCCGCGGCGACCCGTCATCGGCGCTGCTGGAAGTGCTCGATCCCGAGCAGAACAATTCGTTCAACGACCATTACCTCGAGGTCGACCTGGACCTCAGCGAAGTGATGTTCGTCGCCACCTCCAACTCGCTGAACATCCCCGGCCCGCTGCTCGACCGCATGGAGGTCATCCGGATCCCCGGCTACACCGAGGATGAGAAGATCAACATCGCGATGCGCTACCTGGTGCCCAAGCAGATGAAGGCGAACGGGCTCAAGGCCAGCGAACTGAAGATCGCCGAGAGCGCGATCCAGGACATCGTGCGCTACTACACGCGCGAGTCCGGCGTGCGCAACCTGGAGCGCGAGGTCGCCAAGATCTGCCGCAAGGTGGTCAAGGAAATCGCGATGGCCGGGCCCAAGGCCAAGGCCGGAAAGGCGCTCAACGTCACGTCCAAGAACCTCGACAAGTACCTGGGCGTGCAGCGCTTCGACTTCGGCCGCGCCGAGGCCGAGAACGAGATCGGCCTGGTCACCGGACTGGCATGGACCGAGGTCGGCGGCGAGTTGCTGCAGGTCGAATCGACGCTGGTGCCGGGCAAGGGCCAGTTGATCCTCACCGGCCAGCTCGGCGACGTGATGAAGGAGTCGGCGTCGGCGGCGTTGTCGGTGGTGCGCGCGCGCACCGAGCGGCTCGGCATCGACCTGGACTTCCTCGCCAAGCAGGACGTCCACCTGCACGTGCCCGAGGGCGCGACCCCGAAGGACGGCCCCAGCGCGGGCATCGCGATGGCGACTGCGCTGGTGTCGACGCTGACCAAGATCCCGGTGCGCGCGGAAGTGGCGATGACCGGCGAGATCACCCTGCGCGGACGCGTGCTGCCGATCGGCGGGCTCAAGGAGAAGCTGCTCGCCGCGATGCGCGGCGGCATCCGCACCGTGATCATTCCCGAGGAGAACCGCAAGGACCTGGTCGACATCCCGAAGTCGGTCAACCAGCAGATGAAGATCGTGCCGGTGCGCTGGATCGACGAAGTCCTGGACCTCGCGCTGGAACGCCCGCTGACGCCGCGGCAACCGGCCGGTGCGTTGCCGGAGGCGGCGGCGCACGAGCCGGGCAAGGCCGTCGTGCAGGCGGATGTCAAGCACTGAAACACCATCCGCGCCACCTGCGATCGACTGCCTCAGATCGCTGGAACCCGCGCCACGGCTGGCTTTCCGTGTTGCGCGCCGAAAATGCGGCTGGTATAACGAATGCAACCGCGACGCGCGCGCCATGCGCCGCATCGTGGCATCATGGATCGGGAGGGCCTGCGCAATGCCGCAGCGGGGAACCCCGGTTACCACATCCAGCGATCGAACGATCCGCACAGGGAGTCAACCAATGAACAAAGCCGAATTCATCGAAGCCGTGGCCGATGCCGCCGAGCTGTCCAAGGCCGATGCCGGTCGCGCGGTCGATGCGATGATCGCTTCCATCACCAAGGCATTGAAGAAGGGCGACACCGTCACGCTCGTCGGTTTCGGCACCTTCGACGTGCGCAAGCGCGGAGCCCGCACCGGTCGCAACCCGCGCACCGGCGAGGAGATCAAGATCGCGGCTTCGAAGAATCCTGCGTTCAAGGCCGGCAAGGCGCTGAAGGATGCGGTGAACTGATCCAGGCACGACACGTGGTGCAGGAGCCCGGCGACAAGCCGGGCTTTTTGTTGCGGAGTGTCGCGAGGCGCAATGGAGCCCGCATCCGAAGGCCTTCAACCCGCTCTGCGGGGAAAAGGTGTCCGAAGGGCGGATGAGGGGGCGTCCGCGTCACCTGGGACGGCCTTGCCCCTTGCCTTCTCCCCGCCGCGCGGGAGAGGGGTGATTCTCGCGCCGCGCGCGAGTGCGTTATTGTTTGGCAGCGGGTGCTTAGCTCAGTGGTAGAGCGTCTCCTTTACACGGAGAGGGTCGGGGGTTCGAAACCCTCAGCACCCACCAGCTGCAGGCCGGCAACGCCACCCCGGAGGCGACGTGTTGCGAAGACGTGGGGGCGTCTGTATCATCCCCCGGCTCAGCGGAGTGGTAGTTCAGTCGGTTAGAATGCTGGCCTGTCACGCCGGAGGTCGCGGGTTCGAGTCCCGTCCACTCCGCCATTTGTTTCCAGGAACCCCGCAGCAATGCGGGGTTTTTGCTGTGCGCCGCTGGCGCCGCCCGCGGGCGCTGCGGCGTGCCCCGCCCGGCATTGCGGTTAAACTGCGCGGCTACGCCCAACCTCAAGCCGACCGATGCTGCAGAAACTCCGCGAAAAGACCTCAGGCTGGATCGCAGGCGTGATCCTCGGCCTGCTGACGATTCCGTTCGCCTTCTTCGGCATGGAGCAGTACCTGTTCCAGCAGAACGACACCTATGCGGCCAAGATCGAAGCGCCGCCGCAGTGGTGGCAGGCCGCGCCGGGCTGGTGGCCGGCGACGATGCTGTGGCAGCGCGAGGAGATCGACGCCGAGGAGTTCCGCACCGCGTTCGAGCGCGAGCGCCAGCAGCAGCGCGCCAGCCAGGGCGAGCAGTTCGATGCGCGCGAATTCGAGAAGCTCGACAACAAGCGCAGGGTCCTGGACCAGCTGGTCGATCGGCGGGTGTTGCGGATGATGGCCGGGCGGGCCGGCATCGTGGTCGGCGATGCCCAGGTGCGCGACGAGATCCAGTCCATCCCGGCGTTCCAGGTCGACGGCAAGTTCAACGCGCAGCAGTACCAGCTGACGCTGGCCGCGCAGGTGCCGCAACGCAGCCCGCGCCAGTTCGAGCAGGTGGTGCGCGAGGACCTGCAGCAGTCGCTGATCCCGCGCCAGTTGATGGAGTCCGCGTTCGCGACCCCGTCCGAGGTGGAACGCCTGCTGCGCCTGCTGGGCGAGAAGCGCGATGTCTCGTTCGTGGTGATGCCGCCGCCGGCCGCCGACACCGGCGCGGTCACCGCAGCGGAGATCCAGCGCTGGTACGACAACCATGCCGGCGACTACCGCGCGCCGGAAACGGTGACGCTGGAATACGTCGACATCGACGGCAGCCAGCTGGCGCCGCCGGCCGCGGCCGACGACAGCGTGCTGCGCCAGCGCTACGAGCAGGAAAAGAACCGCTTCAGCCAGTCCGAGGAACGCCTGGCTTCGCACATCCTGGTCAAGGTCGATGCCGGCGCCGATGCCGCCACCCTGAAGGCCGCCGAAGCCCGGGCCGCGCGGATCGCCGCGCAGGCCAGGCAGCCGGGCGCCGACTTCGCCGCGCTCGCCCGCACCGAGTCCGACGATGCCGGGTCCAAGGCCGGTGGTGGCGACCTGGGCTGGATCGGCAAGGAGATGATGGCCAAGCCGTTCGAGGAGGCCCTGTTCGCGATGCAGCCGGGCGAGGTCCGGGGTCCGGTCAAGACCGAGTTCGGCTGGCACGTGATCCAGCTGCGCGAGGTCAAGGCCGGCTCGCAGGTGCCATTCGAGCAGGTGCGCGACCAGCTCGCGAAGGAACAGGCGGAGGCCGATCGCGAGCGCATGTTCAACGACCTCACCGGCAAGCTCGTCGACCAGGTCTACAAGAACCCGACCACCCTGGCGCCCGCGGCGCGTGCCGCGAACCTGCCGGTGCTCAAGGCCGGGCCGATCGCGCGCGGTTCCGGCACCGGCGTCGTCGCCAATGCCGCGGTACAGCGCGCGGCGTTCTCCGAAACCCTGATCCAGGACGGCACGGTCAGCGATCCGATCGAAATCGCGCCCGGGCACAGCGTGCTGATCCGGGTGGTTGCCCACGAGCAGGCGCGGGCGCTGCCGCTGGCCCAGGTCAGCGGGCAGGTGATCGCCGCGATTCGCGCCGATCGCGCCCGCCGGGCCGCGGCCGCTGCCGCCGACGCCATGGTCGCGGCGGTGCGTGGCGGCAAGCCCCTGGCCGAAGTCGCCGCCGCCCGGCAACTGGCGGCCAGCGAGGTCCCCGGGCTGCCGCGCGGCGCGCCGGTGCCCGATGCCAAGGCCAACGAGGCGTTGTTCTCGGTGCCGGCCCCGGCCGCGGGCAAGGTCTCCCCGGGCAAGGTGGTGCTGGACGACGGCCGCATCGTGGTGTTCGCGGTGAGCAGGGTGATCCCGGGCGATCCGCGGGAAGCCACGGCCGAGCAGCGCGCCACCCTGCAGCGGCAACTGGGGCAGATGGCCGGCGACGACGACGCGCGCGCACTGGTGAAGTCGCTGCGCAAGCGGATGAAAATCACGGTCGCCGAGAACAGGCTGTAGCGAGCGCACATGCCGGCTATCGCGGCAAGGCGAAAAAGCCCGGCGTTCGCCGGGCTTTTCTTGGTTGCGTCGTGACGGCCGGGCGCCTCCCGGGGCTCAGTCGATGCCGGTCATCCCGACGATGCTGAAGCCGGCATCGACGTAGGTGACCTCGCCGGTGATCCCGGCCGCCAGGTCCGAGCACAGGAACGCGGCAGCGTTGCCGACATCCTCGATGGTGACGTTGCGGCGCAGCGGCGCGGCGGCTTCGAACTGGCTGAGCATCTTGCGGAAGTTGCCGACGCCCGCGGCCGCGAGCGTCTTGATCGGGCCGGCCGAGATGGCATTCACGCGGGTGCCTTCGGGCCCGAGGTTCAGCGCCAGGTAGCGCACCGTGGACTCCAGGCTTGCCTTGGCCACGCCCATCACGTTGTAGTTCTGCAGCGCGCGCACCGCGCCGAGGTAGCTCAGGGTCAGGATCGCGCCGTTGCGTCCCTTCATCTGCGGCCGCGCGGCCTTGGCCAGCGCCGCCAGCGAATACGCGGAAATGTCCTGGGCG
>Ga0209971_1000364_pt1 | contig 12360 bp, 11 predicted proteins | sample InoplaM3SAM_FD_187588 | JGI IMG/M metagenome (GOLD analysis project Ga0209971, IMG submission 187588) | Arabidopsis thaliana rhizosphere microbial communities from the Joint Genome Institute, USA, that affect carbon cycling - Inoculated... | ecosystem: Host-associated > Plants > Roots >... | reverse complement strand
ACTCAATGGCGCGCTCCTCACGGACCGGGCGGCTGACGGATCCTTCGCCGCCTTGGAGGCGAAGGAGCATCGGATCCGGCCAGGGAGGGCTGCCATGTAGATAGTGGTCGCCACCGATCAGAATGCCGTCCGACGGCGTGACAGCCACCGCACTGCTTCGCAATTCGTCGGGAGTTTGCAGCGTCGTCAAGCCACCACCGGCGAACAACGTATCGACGGCGCCATCGGGGAGGAATCGGGCAACAGCGATGCGAGCCCCTTTATAGATGTTAGGTCGAAACGGATGAGCCGTTACTGCGACGACGATGCGATTCTGCGAATCCAGGCCGACGGCCGCGCCCTCGACTCGCCGATCGGCGTCGAGCGGAAGCACGACCATGCCGTTGCTACCGAACGAAGTATCGCGCCGTCCTTGCGCATCTAGCCGCATCAAGGCAAGCATTGATGCTTCCGGGTCTTGAACCGTTGCGAATTCACCGGCGACGATAAGCTTGCCGTCTGCTTGCTCGGCGAGCGCGCGCGGTTGGAGGAATGCACCCGCAAGCGCGCCGCGCGCGTCGAACGTCGCGTCGACCTGGCCGTTGGGCAACAAGCGCATGAGCAACGTTTCGACCTGATCGTTGGGCAGAACGCGAACGCTTGCGAACACCAGGTTGCCATTCGCGGTGTGGACGAAGGCCGTCGGGTTGAACTGATCGAAGCGCAGGAGGCCGCCGTCACCGAACGTACGATCGGGCTCGCCGGCTGCCAGAAACCTTGTCAACATCAATGTCCGAAAACCCGAATTGCCCGCGACGACCAAGCCGCCATCGGCCTGGACCGCGATTCCGAGTGGAGTAAACGAGAACACGGGCGGAGCGGTCGTTACAACGGCAACGCCGGCCTTGCCGAAGAGTCGATCCGGACTGCCGTCGGCGTTAAGGCGTGCGACGCCGACCATGGTCCAGAGCGCGCCCACTCTGCCCTTAGCGAAGGCGATGATCGGTTTTCCGTCGGGTTGCCGAGCCAACGCGTCGATGCTGAACGCGCATTGCTGAGGCGCAAGCTCTGCGCAGACAAACTCAATATCCAGCGGGTCCGCTCGTTCGGCATTTGCGCTGACCCGCCATAGAGCGTAGTGGTTGGTGAAGAGGATGTCGCCGTTTTGCAGCAGCACCAGCTTGACGCGGGGAAACTCGAAGTACCGTTCCTCTCCGAAGACAATTTGTCCGCCCGCGCCAAAGCTCGGGTCGAGATCGTCCGGCGCCGATTCCGCGCGAAAGGTCGCGAGCGACAGCAACGTCAACAGCAGGGCTGCCCAAGGGTGCTTCATCGCGGCCTCCTATAAGGCATTTCGGTCGGCATCGGCTTTGCGCTACGCGTGCTCGAGCAATTCGCCTCACGGGGAGCCGCCTCCCAGCCCCGGCGTCAGGAGCTCCGGTAGGCAAGGCGCGATCGATGAGCATGGCGGTTCTCCCTGCGCTCGTGTGGCTACGAGTCGCTCCGGGTCGCCGGGCCGGACTACCGGGCCATGGAACGACGCTTCGAACTCGTCGAAAGCGCCCAGGACGATCTTGATATCGAGAGCAATCGGTTTGCAGCTCGTCCCAGTCATCGGCGCCGATCCGAGTATTCCCCCTGCGGCCCCGGGGACGGGAACGTGTCGGTGGAGCGTCCCCGAACCGAATCATTCGACGAGTTCTAGTCGGTGGGTTGGAAGGCGTGCCCAAGGTCGAATTTCGCGATCTTGCGACCGAGGACGACGCCGGCCACGCTGGAGAATGGGTAGTGCAGCCCGGCCCACAGGCGGGCGTCGATGATCTCCCTGCGGAGGTCGTTCGGCATGTCGAAGTGCCGCACCGCGTCGAGGTTGCCGGCCGGGCCCGCGGGGTCGAACCCGTAGACATCGAGGTCGATCCGCTTCGTGCCAAGAAAGGCGCTGAACACCTCGGCCATCGCCGACGTGACGTAGCCGTGCGCGGCCGGATATTCGGGGAAGTTGGGAGTCGTCAGAAGCGGCCGCCAGCCTGTCTGCTCGACGGTCGCCAGATTGCCGTCGTCGTAACCCGGCACGGGCCCGAAGCCGTCCGCGGTGACGGCGGTAGGGTCGATCGCGGTGACCGGCCGCCAGAACCGGTAGTAGTACTTCGCATACAAGCCGGCGATCTGCGCATCGGCACCAATGAGGTTGACCATCGCCGCCAACCGCGCCGTCTCGAGGAGGTCGAGGCCACCGTCAGCGGCGATGTCTCTCGCGACGCGGTTGTACACGCGGACCGAGTTTGCAGACCAGAACCTCGCGATCGCGGTCTCCTCGCCGCTGCGCACAGTGCTGTTCGCGGCCCCGTAGCCCTTGACTTCGTTGAAGGCGTCGACCCACTCATCGCTCTGAAGCGACGGCGGTGGGTCGGGCAGGAACTGATCCACGCGCTCCAGCACAAACGGGCGCACGTTCGCAAGCCACGGCGTCTGCGGCGCCGCGAACGGCGGCGTCAGCCGCCACACGCCTGGACCGGGCGGCTGCCACGGGAGCAATGACGTTACACCGATCGGAGTCATCCGTCCGTCACCGCTACGGAGGGCGATGATGTTGTTCGCTGCTAGAAGCCCTCCTGCCTGGCCGTCCGTCTTGGCCTGCCCCGGCGCGATAGAGAAGAGCGCCTCCGCGTATAACGCGTCCAGGCTCGGACGCACTCCCAGGCAGAACGCGTACACCGCCGGCGGCGAAGCGGGGTTGCACGATGCGGGCGGAAAGTACGCCCACAGCGTTCGGTAGGCGGCCTCGACGACCGCCGCATCGACCGAGGCGCCGGCGGGTGCGTCGATCGCCGGACCGTAAGGCTCGAAGCCGCCCTCGATCGAGACCACGGCGTCGTAGACGGCAGCCGAGGCATACGCCATGTAGACGAAGCCTTCGGGCAGGAAGGCACCGGAGCCCACGATCGTGTCCTCGGCGATCCGATTCCACTGGGCAACCGTGTTCCCGGACGGCAGTGCAGCCGCCGCATCACGGGTACCTGCAAAAGTAACGACTGCCAACGCCATAGCGGCGATCGCCGTCACCGGGGGAACGTGAGCGAGACGCCTCATTTCTCCTCCTTCTGTCAAGGGGAGCGACCCGGCAGAGAGAACAGGCTGAAGGTCGTTTTCTGGATCGGGTCGCGGTCGACGTCGAGACACGCCGCCACTGTAGGGACGGCTCCGCGGCCAAGCCGTCCGTACGCCTACGGATTCGTTTACTGATTCAACGCGAACTCGGAGGCGCGTCGCACCAGATCGAGTCTGGAACGCACTCCGAGCTTGGCGTAGACGTGCGCGAGGTGGCTCTCGACAGTTCGCCTGCCGATGAACAGCTGCTTGGCGATCTCGCTCGCCGTCCGGCCCTCTGCGGCGAGTTGCGCGACCTGCCGCTCGCGCCTGCTGAGCGAGGTTAAGCCTAGCGCTGCCCCGACCGCCTTTCGCCCGCGCGCTCCGAGGCCGCGCAGCCGTTCGTGCGTCCGGTCGCGCCGCCAGAGTGCGCCGCAAGCGTCCAAGGCGAGAGCCGCCTGCTGGAGCGCATTGACGCGGTCGGCGTCGGCGAGCGACCGGCCGTACAAATCGAGCGCGCGGGCCTGGAATGAACGGCAGCCCGTGCGTGACAGGAATTCGACGGCCCGCCCGGCAGCGCTGGCGTCTCCGGCCCACCCGGCCGCGAGCGCCGCCAGCCCACGGTAGAGGACGCGGTCGATGACCCGCGCGATCTGCTCCAACTGCGCCGCCGCCTCCGCCGCGAGCTCGAGTTCGCCGTTGTCGGCGGCCAGCTCGGCGAGATCGACCAAGGCGATGGCTGCGAAGGGCAGCGCGCCAGTGCCGAGCGCCCGTTTGGCTGTCGCGCGAAGGCCGGCGAGCGCCTCCCGCGACCTGCCCTCCTGCCAGGCGACGAGGTATTCCGCGTGGCCGGCCACGTGGCCGGCGCACAGGAAGTCACGCCCATCGAGAGCGCTTCGGACCTGCGTTAGATAACCGCGCGCCTGCGCCGTTTGCGCCACTTCGACGGCCGAGAGCGCGGCAAACGCGGAACCGAGGGCGCGCCGTTTACCCAGCCCGCCGACCAGCCGTGCCGCCGCCTCCTGAGCGCTGGCGAGGGCAGTGCGAAAGTCGCCGGCGAACCAGTGTACGATCGCCTCCCACTCGGGGAGGAGGCTTTCTCTCCACACGGGGCTTTCCGCCTTCGCCTCCTGCACGAGGCCGAGAGCCTCGTCGACCCGTCCCTCGGCCGCAAGCGAGCATGCGAGCGCGGTCAGGCTGATAACAGCCCGGTAGCTCTTCCCCTCTTGCCGCGCGATCGCGAGCGCCCGACGGTGCTCGGGGTCTGTGTCTGCGAACCGGCCCCGGAAAAACGAGGCCTGCGCCATCACGGTGAGTCCCTGAATCACGGCGAAACGGTGATCCATCGCCTCCGCAGTCTCGACGACGCCCTGTGCGGTCGCGCGCATCGCCGAGTAGTAACCTCGCAGCCCGGCGAGCCAGGCCAGCTCATTCTCGACGAGCAGTGCGCTTCGGCGATCGCCCGCCTTATTGAAGAGCGCTTTCGCCTCGGCGCAAGCGCGCTCGGCTTGATCGAAATCGCCGGTTCCCCAGCCGAGGAAGTTGGCGAGCCGGAACTTGACCATCGCGCGCGACTCCGGATCCGGCGACGCCTCGAGGACGGCATCCATCGAACGCATTGCCTTGATCCCGAGCAGCGCGTGGGCATCCGCGCGGTGATCGACGACCCATTCCGCCTGCCAGTGCAACGCCCCGAGCACGTCGAGCCACCGCTCGTCGCCGGCGGGAACGAGCTCGACGAGCGCGTCGAGGATCGTGAGTGCCTCACGGTAGGCGCCGCGGTCCTCGGCTTGGTGGACCGCATCGCGAAGCGCAGCGATTGCCTCGTCGTCCCCCACCTCCGCCGAGCGGGCGAAGTGCGCGGCGGCCTCACCGAGCCGGTCTGCCGCGAGGAGCGTCCGGCCAATGCCCCGGTGCAAGCCGCGCCGCCGGGCTGCGCCGATGCGCTCATAGATCGCCTCCTGGATCAGTGGATGCGCGAGCTCGTACGTGAGCTCGTGGCCGCGTTCTTGCTCGGAAATCAAACGCGAGCGGGCGAGCCGCTCGAGGATCAGGGCCAGCCGATCCGCGGGCAGCCCGGTCAACCCGACGAGGTCGCGGAATTCGGCTCGCCGCCCGATGGCGGCGAGCCACTCGAGCGTTGCGATTGCGGGCTCGTCCAGGTTACGAACCCTGACGGCCACGCGCTCCGTCAGCGCTTCGGGGAGTGAGCGCAGAGCCGGCGCCGACAGATCGGCGCCCTCGTCTAGGAGCGCTTGGAGCAGCCCGAGGGCGAAGAGAGCATTGCCGCGGGATCGCTGGGCGAGCCATTCGACGAGCGCCGACGAAGGGAGGTCGTTTATAGCCGCTCCGGCGAGCTCCGCGAGGGCGATCGGATCCAGAGGCGGTAGCTCCAGCCGCCGCAGCGCTCCGTCCTGCTCTAGCTGCAACAACACTTGCACGGCGGCCGGGTTCTCGATGAGCTCGGCCGGCCTCGCCGCAGCTACGACGAGGACGCGGGCGGCGGCGATCGTGCTGGCGAGGTAGCCAAGAGCCTCCCACGAGGAGACGTCGGCCAAATGTGCGTCGTCCAAGAAGACAACGACAGGGGTGCGCCGTGCGAGGTTTGAGAGCACGATGGCGAACCCCTCAAGGACGCGAAGCCGCGACGGCTCGCGGTCTGCAGATCCATGAACGGCGGCGACGCTGTGGAGCAGCACCGCAAGGTCGTCAAGGAAGCCACCGCAGAGCTCGGCGATCTCATTCGGCGGCAACCCGCGAAGGTGACTCTCGAGCGCTTCCGACCAGACCCCGAACGACGTTGTCTCGCCCAACGGGTGCGCGCGCGCGGAGAGGCCGACGACCCCGGCCTGCCTCCGGGCTAGGAACTCGCGGGCAAGGCGCGTCTTCCCAATGCCCGCATCCGAAAGCAACAAGACGACGCGGAACTCTGCGGCGACGGCCCGCTGAAGCTCGCGCCGGAGATCTGCGAGCTCGGCACCTCTGCCCACCAGCTTGGTCGCCCAGGCCATCGCCGAAATTATCCGCCCGGTCGCGTCAGCGAACTACGCGCGTCAATGGGTATCCGATCGGTTAGCTGCGCAATAATTCAGACAATAACAACCGATAGGCGACCGCTAACGAGCGTCCGCGGCGCTACTTTCACGACAATCTGGACATCACGTCCGAGCCTGGTTAGGCAGTCCATCAGACGGCGCTCGGAAACACCGCGGAACCGGCCTCGCAGCAGGCAACTCCGCTCTTAGCCTTCTTCTGGAACACGTGCAGCACAACGACTGCCGCGGCGAAGCTCTCTGCTGCGCCAACTTGGCACCAAGATCTTGATGTCGCCGCACGCCGCCGCCACCAATGAAGGCGGCGAGCTCAGGGCCGGCATCTACTCGGCAACCCGATCGGTACTGGCGGCGCTGGCCGGCGAGATCCCGGACGACGTGGTAAATCCGCAAGTTATTCCGCACTGGAAGGAACGCTTCGGCGGCACCCGCGTCAGCGAGTGACTCCGCGCCTCCTTGCCAGCGCCCCGTCTACACCAGCGGCAAAGAAATGGCGGCCCCGACCTCGGGACCGCCCTTCGTTACCTAAAGTCCATCGGTCCGTCTTTTATTTACGCTTATCCACCGGCCTTCATGCCGAACACCTTGCCCACGGTCGCGTCCCATTCCGCCGTGGCTTCGGGATCGGCGCGCTTGGCCCATGCCTTGAGCACGGAGCTCTGCATCAAGTCCCGGACACGCTTCTGGTCGCCGGCGTTCATCGAAACGTTGGTCATGTGGGCGAGCTTGCCGTTTTGCAGGGCTGCTCGCCGACGTTGCAGTTCTTGGCATCCTCGTCGTTCGGCTTAGGACAGATCCTTACAGCGCGCGCCGAACGTCGGGAATGGTTCTAAACGGGTCGCTCGCCTACAGTAGAAGGCAATCCATACGAGGCTTCGATGACAAACCCCTGGCTGAAGAAAAATCCCTGGCTGAGCCTTTGGCTGAGCGGTGCCAATCGCGCGGGAGCCGTGGCGCGTGGCGCAGCAACAGCCGAAGCGCACCGCCAGACGGCCCGCATGATCGCGGAAAGCCAGCGCCAGATGCTCCAGTTCTGGACCGGAGGCGTGACGGGGACTTCGCGAAGGCGCAAGAGATCGCGTTAGCGGCAGTAGGGTCAAGGACAGATCATGTCGATCGCCAATGCGTGGCACGCAGTGAGCGTGACGACCAACGCCACCGCATGCAGCGCAGCCGAACATATCCGCGGCAAGCGCTTCCTGTCCGACGAAGCTCCCCGGATTCCGTTGCCCGACTGCTCGTCACCGTTGCAGTGCCGTTGTGTCTACCGCCACTTCTCCGATCGTCGAGCCGGACCGCGCCCACCGACTCGGGTCGCGATCCGATACCGAATGCGAATCGGAGACGAAGATCGGCGCCGGGAGCCGCGCGGCAGGCGCGCGGATGACCGGTAGCGCGTCCGCGCTCTTAGCTTGGGTAAGCCCCCCGGCTCCCTTCCGCGCGACTCGCGTTATCGCAAGCCAAAGAATGACAGGATCGCGATGACGATGACGACGACGCCGACGATGTAGATGATCCGGTTCACTGAAAGTCCTCCCTGAGAGTTCGCAATTCTTAAGCCGATCCCACGCGCGCGTCGTTCAGACCTTGCCTTTGTTCGCGTTCTCGGCTGACTGCTGCACGTTGCCGGCACCCTTTTGCAGCTTGCCTTCGACCTGCTTGGCGCCCCCCTTGATCTGCTGGCTCGTGTTTCCTGTCGCCTCGCCCACTTTGCGTTGGATCTTGCCTGCGATGTCCTTGACGGTGCCCTTGACTTGATCGCGATTCATGACGTACTCCGTGATGGCAGACCCATTGTCTGCAGGCGTCATCAAACGTGTTCCAATGCGTCCCGGCAACCGCGCGCGCTCTGATTTGTACGTAGGATGAACACCGAGGCACGGGCGTGTCGATCGCTGCTGATAACCACGGAGGAATCGATGGCAAGCAAGGGGTACTGGATTGCGCACGTCGACGTGACGGATGCTGAGGCTTACAAAGGCTACATCGCCGCCAACGCCGCCGCGTTTCGCAAGTTCGGCGGGCGCTTCCTCGTCCGCGCCGGCAAGGGCGAAACCATGGAAGGCAGCTTGCGCGCGCGCACGGTCGTGATCGAATTCAAGGACTACGCCACCGCGCTCGCCTGTTACCGGTCGCCGGAATACGCGGCGGCGCTCGCCCTGCGCAATGGGGCATCGATTGGCGACCTCCAGGTCATCGAAGGCTACGATGGTGTGCAGCCTGCGGACGGGTGATCCGTTTCAGCCAGGCCTGCGTCGCGTCGCCGGTTTCATTCAGCACCTCGGCGTCCGTACGCCCGGAGTTCCTCAGTACGTGAAAGGCGTGATCGGCGCCGTCCAGCCAGTGCATCGTCCAGTCGTTGCAAAGGCGCCGGACGACCGCGTCCATCAGGTCCCGTCGGCATAGTGCATCCCGCGTGCCGTTGACGCACAACACGGGGACGGTGATGGACGAAAGGTGGGCATCGCGCAATCGGGCGGGCTGGCCGGCAGGATGCAACGGATAGGCAAGCAACAACAGGCCGTCGCAGGCATGCCCGTCCGCGGCAAGCATCGATGCCGCGCGCCCGCCCATCGAACGACCGCCGATCAGCCACTGCGCCGCCTCGACGCGCAATCTTGCACTCGCGACGACGTCGGCGATGCACCGCTGCAGGACGGGCATCGGATCAGGTCGCCGGCTTTCGCGCTGGCGATAGGGAAAATTGAAGCGCACGACGTGCACGCCACGTGCGCGATAGAGGGTTGACAACGCCAGCACGCCGCGATCGGCCAAGTTGCCGCCGGCGCCATGCGCCATGACGAAGACCGTCGTTGCGCCGGGATCCTGCGCGGTGTCGAGCGCGACCGACACGTCCACGCCGTCGATCGCCACCGTCCAGCGAGCCGCATCCATTGAGGGGTCGGCTAACGTCTTCTCAGCTTTCGATACGCGCTCAGGTGTCGAATCGCTTCCTGCTTGAGTCCGGCGGCTTCGCAGAGCAATGCCAGGTTGTAATGAGCATCGGGCAGGTCCGGCGTTTCGACCAGCGCTGCGCGATACATGTCGGCGGCCTCGGCGGGTTGCTTGCGATCTTCGAGCACGATCGCGAGATTGAAGAGCAGCGTTCCGTCGCGTCCGCAGCGGGTCAGGCCTTCGCGATAGACGGCTTCGGCGTCTTCGAGCTGCTTCTGCTCATGGAGGAGCCGTCCGAGGTTCGTATACGCGCCGAGGTGCCGCGGGTTGGCGGCGATCGCCTGCCGGTAGTGGTCGCAGGCTGCGCGCGCGTCGGCATGCTCGAGTTCCATCGCGCGCTCGAACAGCGCTTCGTCCGTTTCGACGCGACCGGGCGGGGGAACGTCGAGAAATGCGAGTCGTCCACCCGGTGATTCGACCTGAAACCGCAGCACGTATTGCCCGTCGTGCGTTTGCCACTGCGCGTCGCCTTCGCGAACGACGACCGCATCGCCGACGGCTTCGACGCGCAGTCCGGACAAGGGAACGCGCGGCGGCACCTGCGAGCGCAGCCGCCGCAGCGAGCGCAGGATGCGCGTCGTCGACAGTTTCGCTTCCACGAGCGCCTGCGCGGCACGAAGCACCACCAGGTCCTGGAACGAGAACCGGTATTCGCCGCGCGGCCCGCGCGCCGGCGACACGAATCCCGCATCGATCAATCCGCAAACGATGGAGCGCGGGAGTCCGAGCAGCCTGCCGACGTCGCGCAGTGAATAGCCTTCGCTCACGGACCCTTGGATTACAGCGTCAAGCGCGCTTCACCTTTCGCCGCGGCGCGGGTTCGGCGGCCATCTTGTTCGCGGATTTGCGTGAGGCCGCGCGCGGCTCGGCGGTGCTCGGTTCAGCTGCGCTGGTTTTGCCCGGCGTGCGCTTCGTCGACGCTTTGGCGAGGCTCGCCTTCAGCGCCTCCATCAGGTCGATCACCTGTCCGCTGGTTTCGGGCGCAGTCGGCGACACGGCGATCTCCTGGCCCTCCAGTTTCTTTTCGATCGCGGATTCGATGCGCTTTTTCACTTCGTCTTCGTACTTCGTGGGATCGAAGGTATCGGAGGAGATTTGCGCGATCAATTGCTTGGCGAGACCGAGCTCGGCGTCGCGTAAGGGCGCGTCGGGGATGTCGACGTCCTGAATCGTGCGCACTTCGGGCGCATAGAGCAGTTGCTGCATGACGAGACCGCCTTCGACGGGCCGCAACTGCACGATGTACTGCTTGCCCCGCGCGGCATAGCGCCCGACTGCCGTCTGCCCGGTCTGCCGCATGCTTTCCGCCAGCAGCGCGTAAGGCTTGGCACCACCCTTGTCCGGACCCAGGAAGTAGGCCTTGTCGTAATAGATCGGGTCGATGCTGTCGGCGGGAACGAATTCGTCGATCTCCACCGTCTGCGTCGCTTTCTCGCCAAGCGCCGTCAGTTCCTCGGGCGAGAATGTCACGTACTGGTCCTTGGCGAATTCGTAGCCCTTGACCATGTCCGCGCGATCGACGATGACACCCTCGCTCGCGCAGACGTATTGCTGGCGCAGACGAGAGCCGCACGCGCGGTGGAGCAGGTTAAACGAGATGCCGGCGGAAGCCTGCGTTGCCGCGTACAGCTTGACGGGGATCGATACCATGCCGAACGATACGAGCAGCGACGCGATCGAGCGAGCGGCCATCAGGACCTCCGGAACACCTGTTCGAGGGGACGATTATCCTGCCGCCCCGGGCGGGCGCGGTCAATCGGCGCGTGTTCGGTTGCGGCGCAAGCGCCCCTTGAGCGCGAACGAAAACAGACACTTTCGTCGCACCTTCGCCTGCCGAGGACGTCATTTATGGATGTCGATGCGTTGATCGTGGGGGGCGGCCCGGCCGGCCTCATCGCGGCCGTCTATCTCGCGCGTTTCCGGCGCACGGTGGTCGTCGTCGACGCGGGATCCGGCCGCGCGTCGCTGATTCCCCGCTCCCATAACTTTCCCGGCTTTCCCGACGGCATTCGCGGCACGGAGTTGCTCGACCGGCTGCGTGCGCAGGCGGTGCGGTACGGTGCGAAGATTGTCGCGGGACGCGTCGAACGCATCGAGCGCATCGCCGGCGGCGCGTTCGCCGTTCAATCGACGGCCGCACCGATCGAAGCGCGCATGCTCATGCTCGCGACCGGCGTCGTCGACGTCGAGCCCGATCTTCCGAATCTGCGCGACGTGATCCGGCGGGGACTCGTCCGTCATTGCCCTATCTGCGACGGTTTCGAGATTGACGGCCAGCGCGTCGCCATCATCGGGGCCGGTGCACAGGGCGCGCGCGAAGCACTGTTCATTCGTCACTTTTCCGACGACGTGACGTTGTTCACGCTCGGGGGTGACCCGCAGAGCGACCAGGACCGCGCAGCGTTGCAGGCGGCGGGCATCCGGATCGTCGAGGAACCACTCGCTGAAGTCGCGGTCGAGCACGACGCCATCGTCGGCCTGCAGACGATCGACGGCCGCGCCCATCGCTTCGACACGCTGTATTCGGCGCTGGGATGCATCCCGAATGCAACCATCGCGGCCGCGCTGGACGTCGAACGTGGCGACGACGGCATGATCGTGACCGACAGCCACCTGCGTACGTCGGTTGCGAACGTCTACGCGTGCGGCGACATCGTGCACGATTCGCTGAACCAGATCGCGGTCGCCGCCGGGCACGCGGCGATCGCAGCGACCGACATCCACAACGCCCTGTGACGCACCGCAAGCTGGCACGCTTCTGCTACATTGCGGCGCCATGCATGCACCCGTCCATGAACGGCAGTTGTCGACGCGAGACATGGAGGCAATCCTCCGTGTCACGCGCGGACTCGCCGCGCCGTTCGACCTGACGACGATGCTTGGGGAGGTCGTCGGGGCGGCCAAGCAGGTGCTCGGTGCCGAGCGCGGATCGGTGTGGCTCTACGACGAAGCGACCAACGAGCTCGTGCTCGAGGTGGCGACCGGCATTCAGCCGATTCGCGTGCCGTCAGGCAGCGGCCTCGTCGGCGCCTGTGCGCGCGAGCGCAGCATCATCAACGTCCCCGACTGCTACGCGGATTCGCGCTTCGATTCGAGCGTGGACAAGGCGTCCGGGTATCGAACCCATTGCATGCTTACTCTGCCGCTCGTCGATCACAAGGATGCCCGAGTTGAGGCCATGGTGTCGCAAGATGACCTGCACACTGGCTATCAGCAGTTTGTCCCAGGGCATCTTGCTATGTCGAAACATCCAGGACAAAGCCGCCAGCGAATAGGTGCCGAAGCT
>Ga0209971_1000363_pt1 | contig 12360 bp, 9 predicted proteins | sample InoplaM3SAM_FD_187588 | JGI IMG/M metagenome (GOLD analysis project Ga0209971, IMG submission 187588) | Arabidopsis thaliana rhizosphere microbial communities from the Joint Genome Institute, USA, that affect carbon cycling - Inoculated... | ecosystem: Host-associated > Plants > Roots >... | reverse complement strand
TTGCGGCGCCGGACCACGAGCGGGTCGAGCCCGACCGCGTCGGCCAGCCGCTCGATCTGCATCTCGGCGGCGAACAGCGTCTGCGGTGCGCCGAAGCCGCGGAAGGCGCCGTTCGGCGGCGTGTTGGTCTTCACCACCCGCCCGGTGATGCGCACGTTGTCGCAGCGGTAGGGGCCCGCGGCGTGCAGCACCGCGCGCGAAAGCACGACCGGCGAGAGCGTCATGTACGCGCCCCCGTCCATGAGAACGTCGATGTCGATCGCGGTCAGCCGGCCGTCGCGCTTCACGCCCGTCCGGTGCCGGATGACGGCCGGGTGGCGCTTCGTGGTCGCGACCATGTCCTCGACCCGGTCGTAGACGATCTTCACCGGCCGTCCCGACTTGAACGCGAGGATCGCGGCGTGACCCGCGATCATCGAGGGATATTCCTCCTTGCCGCCGAAGCCCCCGCCTGTCTCCGCCTGGACGACCCGGACCTTCTCCGCAGGCAGATCGAGCAGCACGCGGAGCGCGCGGTGCACGTAGTACGGGCACTGGACCGACCCGTAGACCGTGACGCCCCCGTTCTCGGGCACCGCGATCACGCCGTTGGTCTCGACGTAGAGCTGCTCCTGGTGGCCCGAGCGGTATTCCCCCTCGACGACGAGGTCCGCTTCCGAGAATCCGCCGGCGAGGTCCCCCTTCTCGACGACGATTTCCTTGAAGCACTTCGGAGACCGCGCCGGGTCGTAGAGCGGCTCGGACGCCCGGTAGTCGATCGCGATCCGGCGCTCCGCGCCGAGCAGCTGCTCCCGGTTCTCGTGGGCGATGAGGAGGATCGGCTCGGCGAAGTGGCGCACTTCGCGCTCGACGAGGCACGGCTGGTCGAGCTCGATCAGCGCGATCGCGTTGCGTCCCGGCACGTCGCGGAAGTCTGCGACGGTGAAACCCTTCCGGTCGAACCCGAGACGGATGCCGGTGATCGTGCCCTTCGGGATCGTCGAGCGGACCGTGCGTCCGTGGAGCATCCCGGCGAAGTGGAGGTCGTCGACGTACTTCGCGCGGCCCGTGACCTTGTCGAGCCCTTCCTTGCGGGGGACGTTCCGGCCGACGGCCCCGGACTTCCGACTGGCACCCACGATTGGGCGCGGATGCTACCCCACAGGCTCGCTCATGCCGTGGCGTTCCGGCCCCTCCGAGGACTCAGGGGCGGAAGACCTCGCAGAGCGCGCGCGGAGTTTTCGCCGACAGGACGGCCTTCACGACCTCGTCTCCCTGAAGGAGGAAACTCAACCGGGCCTCCCAGAGGAGCTGGGTCGAAACCGTCCGCGCCAGGAGAATGAAAACGATCCTCGGCCGATAGCCATTGATGTCCTGGAAATCAACCGGCTCCGCGGCGCGGACCACGAGGATCTGGTCCGAGCCGAACGGACATTTCTCCGGGTCGCGCGGGTGCGGGAAAGCGACGTTCGGGTGGAGCGCGGTGCTGCAGAGCGCTTCCCGTTCCATGATGGATTCGTAGATCCGATCTCTCGCCGATTCGTCGGCACCCTCGGCGAGATCGAGCCGGGCTCGACGGATCGCGTTTCGAATCAGGATGGGGGCGTCGCGGTCCGGCACGTCCAGGAAGACGTTTCCCTCCTCCATGTGAGAGAAGAGCCGGATCCGGGAACCGATCTCACGCACCGGCTCGATCTGGTGCTCGTCGGCTTTCCGCTGCTTCAGGAGCCACTGCTCGACGTCGCTCGTGCGGAAGTGCCAGCGCCCGCCGACACGGACGGCTTTGAGCTCGCCGACGAGCCGGTAGACGCTGGTCGCCGAAAGGGACAGGAAGTTCGAGACCTCCGACACGGACATCGTCCGGGGGGGTGTCAGCTTTTTCTTCTCGTAGGGCATCTCGGGCATTATAGGGTAAAATTACGTAATTCTTTGACAAGTTGCGTAAAATAAAGTAAAAGTTCCAAGCCAAGCCATGGAAGACCGGTTGATGACCATCAAGCAGCTGGCCGAGTACCTTCGGGTCAACGACCGCACGGTTTCCAAGCTCGTCTCCGACGGGGCGCTGCCCGGCGTAAAGGTCGGCAGCCAGTGGCGTTTCCGGAAAGCGATGATCGACACGTGGCTGGACGACCAGATGCTCGGGATCACGCCGAAGTACCTGGATCATCCCCGCCCGCCGGGTCCGCCGAGGCGGATGCTCGAGCTCGCGAGCTGCTTCCAGGCCGACCACGTCATTGCCGAGCTCGAGGCCGAGACCAAGAACATGGTGATCGAGGAGATGGCCGGACTGGCCTCCCGCCTGGGTCTGATCCGCGATAAGACTTGGTTCGTGGGTGCTCTCATCGAGCGGGAGAACGTAATGCCGAGTGCCCGGGGCGGCGTCGCATTCCTGCACGCGCTCCGCCGGAACCCGGAGCAGGTCGTTCGTCCGTTCATGGTTCTCGGGAGGTCGCGAAGAGGGATCGATTTCGACGCGCTCGACGGCCTGCCGACCCACCTCTTCTTCGTTCTCGGCCTCAAGTTCGAGGAGCTCTACCTCCCGTGGCTCCAGAAGCTCTCGCGGATGTTCGCGGATCCGGAGGCTGCGAAGGCCGTCCTCGAAGCTCCCGACGCCGAGGCGATCGACCGGGCCGTGACCGCCGAGGAGCGGCGGCTCGAACCCGAGGCGAGCGCGGCGCGGTGATGACGATGGAAGAGACCGTGCGAGCCCTGACGGATCTTTCCGAAGTCGATCGCCGGCTCGCGGCAGAGAGCGAGCTCACGAAGCGCGCCGCCAACTCGCTCGAAGGCCGGCGGGCGGCACTTCGGGAAGCGATTCCGGGGAACTTCCTCGCCGCATACGACGATCTCGGCCGGGCGGGCCGCCGCCCCGCGGTCGTCGCGCTCGTGCGCGGCGCGCACTGCGGCGGCTGCTACATGCGGATCCCGCCGCAGCTCGAGGGATTCGTGCGGCGGGGCCAGTCGCTGTGTTCCTGTCCCCACTGCCGCCGCCTGCTCTTCGCCCCCGCTCCGGCGGCCGAGTCGGGAAGCGGGCTCGAACCGACGCGCCACGCGGCGAAGCCTGGTCCGGCTGTGAAGCGAGCGGCGGCGAACCGCGGGCGACCGAAGAAACCCCGCCCGAGCTAGTAGACCGCCCGCTTCTGGACCTTCTCCTTGGTGGCGAGGCTGAAGCGGGCCTCCACCGCCCCCCCCTCCACGATCCGCGCCGCCACGTACTCGCCGAGCGCCGGGCCGTGCTTGTATCCGTGGCCGGACCCGCCGCCCACCAGCCACACGTTGTCGCGCTCGGGATGGCGGTCGATCAGGAAATCGCCGTTGGACGTGTTCTCGTACTGGCACACCTCGCTCGCGATGAGCGGCGCGTCCTTCAAACCGGGGAACCGCCGGCCGACGAACTCGCGGACGCCCGCGAGCGTCTCGGGCGTGATGACGCGGCTGCCCGTGTCGGGATCGAATTCGGGGCCGTGGCGATCCGGCGCCACCTTGAAGCCGCGCCCCTTGAAGTCCGGTATGCCGTAGATCTCCTCGGCGAAATCGACCCAGACCGGCATCTCGGCCGCGCCGAAACGGCTGTCACCGGGAGGCGGGCCGAAATAGAAGACTTCCTGCCGGGTGGGGAAAATGCGGTCCCCGAGCAGCTCCGGAAAGATCTTCGGGAGCCAGGGCCCGCACGCGAAGACGAACGTGCCGGCGGAAATGGATTTTCCGGACCGGGTCACGACCGAGGCGAGCCGCCCTTTCCCCGACGGCGGCGCGGCGGCTTCCGGCACGTACTCGACCCCCTCGGCCATGCCGTACTGCACGACGGCCTGGACCGCGTGGAACGCCATCAGGAAGCCGCTGCGTGGCTCGTGGATCGCCCACGTGATCGGGCCGAAGTCGATCTGCGGCCAGCGGCGCTCGAGGTCCGAGCGCTCGAGCCGCTCGTGGGACACGCCGAGGCGCTTCAACGCGGCCAGGGTCTTCGTCGTCAGCGGATCCTCGCCGCGCGCCATCCAGAGGACGCCGGAGGGCTGGAAGAACGCGCGCCCCGCTTTGCCGAAGAGGGATCTCCAGAGGTCGAGCGATCGTATGGACCAGCGCGTGTAGATCTCCTGGTCGCCGTACCCCATGCGGATGACCCGGGTCTGCCCTCCGGAGCTCGAGCGGGCGTTGCCCGGACCGTAGGCGTCGAGGAGCGCGACGCGGCGCCCCGCCTTCCGGAGACGGTAGGCGATCCACGCTCCGAACACCCCCGCGCCGACGACGGCGACGTCGTAGGGTTTTCCGCTCGAGACTGCCGGCGCGCGGCCGTGAGCGAGCGACGGGATGAGACCGGCGCCGAGCGCTCCCGCGCCTGCGGTCTTCACGAACTGGCGCCGCGTCGTCTTCATCGCCGGATCTCCAGAAGCTTCAGCCTGCCGTTGCGGCGCGAGCGGCGGGCGCACCCTTCAGGTACCGGTCGAGGAACTTCAGGATCGCGCCGTAGCCCTCGATCTGGTTCTTCTTCTTCGTGAAGCCGTGGCCCTCGTCGGGGAAGACGATGTACTCGACGGGGACGCCGTTCTTCTTCACCGCGGCGACGATGTCGTCGGATTCAGCCTTGAGGACGCGCGGATCGTTCGCGCCCTGGAGGACGAGCAGGGGTCTCCGGATCTTGTCCGCGTGGAACACCGGTGAAATCTGCCGCAGCATCTCGCGGTCCTTCTCGGGGTCGCCCATCTCCTGATAGAGCGCGATGCGGAAGGACTCCCACCACTTCGGGATGCTCTCGATCGTCCTCAGCCAGTTGGCGACGCCGAAGATGTCGACGCCGACCGCGAACTCTTCCGGTTTGTAGGCGAGCGCCGCGAGGACCATGTACCCGCCATAGCTCCCGCCGATGATCCCGATGCGGCCGCCGTCGACGTAGGGGAGACCCGCGAGGTATTTCTTCCCCTCGACACAGTCCCAGAGCGGTTCCTTCCCATGCTTGCGATCGTCGGCCGTGTAGAACGTCTTCCCGTATCCGGAACTCCCTCTGTTGTTGATGCCGAGGACCGCGTATCCGTGGTTGACGAGGTACTGGATGGTCGCGCTGTAGCCCTTGCGGGTCTGATCTCCGGGGCCGCCGTGCACCCAGACGAGCGCCGGGACTTTGTTCGCCGCCGTCGCCTGATGCGGCTTGTAATAAATCGACGGGATGGTCATCCCGTCGAAGGACTTGAAACGCACGACCTCCGAGTCGACGAGATCCTCGGGGTCGATCGCCTTCGACAGCGAATCGGTCAACCGGACGGGCTTCTCCGCGCCGAGGTCGTAGACGTAGAGGTTGTTGGGGGACCGGTCGCCGTTGACGTAGAAGGCCAGGCGCCTCTCGCTGTCCGCGAAGCGCACGGACGTGACGTCCGCGGACGGCAGCGTCGGAAGGGGAACTTCGCGCCCCGACTTCGTGTCGACGACGCGAATGACGGTTCGTCCGTCGTCGTTGATACCAGTCGCCCGGTAGCGGCCGTTTTTCGAGAAGCGGACGAAGAGCGGATCCCACGCCGGCTTCTCGACGTCCTCCGGCTTTCCGGTCGCGGTGTCGTACTTTCGAACCCGTGCGAACTCGCTTCCCTCGTTCGACAGGTAGTAAAGCGCTCCGGTCGCCGGGTCGAACTCCTGGGGCGTGTTGTCCGCCGTCCCCTCGTGCTTCGTGATGAGCTTCGCTTCGTTCGAGGCCGCGTTCCAGAGATAGATGTCGCTGTCCGATGTGGTGTTCGGCTTCAAGAGCGCGACCCACCTGCCATCCGGCGAGATCGCACCGATCTCGTATCCCCCGTCGTTCTGGTAGACGAGCTTCCGCTCGTAGGTCCTGGCGTCGTAGCGGTAGAGGTCGAAGAACCTGGGGTCGCGCTCGTTCGTCTCCACCCAGAACGCCGTCCGGTCGCCGCTCCAGCCGTCGAAGCTCGCCTTGAGCTTTTCGCCGGGCGTGAGATCGCGCTCCTTTCCGTCGGCCTCGCGGACGTAGAGGTGATTGAGCTCGTTGCCCCCCTGGTCGCGGGTGTAGAGCACGCGATCGTCCGACGGGAAGTACGAGACCGCGAAGGTCGTATCGGTAGCCGAGGAGGTCAGCGGCGTCGGCGCGCCGCCAGTCACCGGAACGCTGTAGACGTTGTAGACGCCGGTCTGGTTCGAGGAGAAGAGGATCCGCTTCTCGTCAGAAGAGAACGACGCGCCGGTCAGGCCGGTCGTCGCGTAGAACTGCTCGATCGTGTACTGCTTCGGGACCCGGACGGCGGGTTTCTTCGGAGCGGCGCCGAGGAGAGAGAGGGACGCGAGAACGACTGCAGCGGCGAGCGTGAGTCTCTGCTTCACTTGGTGCCCTTTCCCGCTGCCGCCGCCGGCGCTTCCGTCTCGTACCCGCCGTGGTAGCCGGCTTCGTCGGGCCGCTTGATCTGCGAGTGCGGCACGATCCGCTCCCGGCGCAGGCCGCGGAAGTCGTCGAGCTTCGTCCATCCGCGGTGCGCGTTCTTCTCGAAGAACTCTTCCATCCCGGCGACGAGCGCCTTGATGACGTTCGGTCCGACGGCGTGATCGAGCATTGCGGCCGTGCACACCTGAACGGTCCCGCAGCCGAGGAGGAAGTAGTTCAGCGCGTGCGCGAACTCGGAGATCCCGCCGATCCCGGAGAACTCCTTCTCCGGGAACGCGCCCGTCATCTGCGACATCTTCGCGAGCGAGAGCGGCAGGATCGCCGGCCCGCCGAGGCCTCCGGTCGAGACGTATCCCTCGACGTTCATCTCGAACTCGAGCGTCTCCGGATCGATCACCGGGAGGGACGTGAACGTGTTCGACGAGGAGATCGCGTCCGCGCCGCCGAGAAACGCACCCTTGGCCTCGACGACGATGTCGGTCGTCGAGGGCGTCAGCTTCGCCCACACGGGGACCGTGGCGACCTCCTTGACGACCTGCGTGACGACCGAGATGAGCTCGTCGTCTTTCCCGATGTTCGAGCCCATGTCGGGGCGGTCCATGTGCGGGCAGGAAAGGTTGAGCTCCAGCGCGTCGGCGCCGTCCTCCTGGCAGGCCTTCGCGAGCGTCTGCCAGTGGCGCATCTCCTCGTCGGAGCCGGAGCCCGCCATGATCGAAGCGATCAGGATCTTCGTGGGATGCGCCTTCTTGATCCGCGCGAGGCGGCCGATCCACCAGTCGAGCGGCTTGTCCGAGATGAGCTCCCAGTTCCAGGAGGAGTGGAGGGCCGTCCCCGGCTTCTTCTTCATCGAGATGTGGCCCGTCGCCGGGTCCGTCCGCAGGAAGTTCGTCTTCGGCCCCTTGACGTTCACGACCGGGTGGACGCCGATCGTCTTCGTCACGACCCCAGCCCAACCGGCTTCGTACGCGCGGAGGATGTTCGACTCCGACTCGGTCGGCGGGGCCGACGAAAGCAGGAAGGGATTCTCGAAGCGAATCCCGGTGAAGTTGACGGAAAGGTCGGCCATGTGGACCTCCTGGCTAGTTCGCGCCGGCGGCTTCGAACGATTCGCGGAGGATCGCGAGCGCCTCGTCGATCTCGGCTGCGTTCACCGTCAGCGCGGGCGCGATCCGGAACGCGTTGCCTTCCAGGCCTCCCTTGCCGATCAGGAGGCCGCGCTTGCGCGACTCCTCGAAGATGCGGTTCGTGAGGGCTTTCTCGGGAGTGCGATCCTTCGTCGTCTCGTCGACGACGAGCTCGACCGCCTGCATCAAGCCCATCCCCCGGACGTCCCCCAGGTTCTTCGGGAAGCGCCGCTTCAGCTCCTCGAGCCCTTCGCGAAGCCGCCGGCCCATCCTCTCCGCGTTCGCGGGCAGCTTCTCTTCCTCGATGAACTGAACCGTCGCGTTCGCCGCGGCGCACGACACCGGGTTTCCGCCGAACGTCGAAATCGTCAGCGATTTCAGAGACGCGGCGATCTCCGGAGTGCAGATCGTGACGCCGAGAGGCAACCCGTTGGCGACGCCCTTCGCCATCGTCATGATCTCGGGCTCGACCCCCCAGTGCTCGATGCCCCACATCTTCGTGCCGGTGCGGCCGAAGCCGGTCTGGACCTCGTCGCAGATGAAGACGCCGCCGTACTTGCGGACGATGGCGACTGCGGCCTCGAAGTATTCGGGAGGCGGCGTGATGAACCCGCCGACGCCCTGGATCGGCTCGGCGAGGAACGCGGAGATGCGTCCGCTCGTGGTCGTCCGGATGATGTCTTCGATGTCGTTGGCGCACGCGAGCCCACAGGATGGATACGTCAGGTGCATCGGGCAGCGGTAGCAGTACGGAGTCGGCGCGTGCTTGATTCCCGCGATCTTCGTGGGCAGGGGACGCCAGGACGACTGCGCCGTCAGGGACTGGGCGAGCGTCGAGCGGCCCGAATACCCGTGGCGGAGCGCGATCATCTCGGAGCGGCCGGTGAAGAGCTCCGCCATCATGACGGCGGTCTCGTCGGCCTCCGTGCCCGACGCGGTGAAGTACATCTGGCGGAGCTTGCCCGGAGCGATGCGCGCGAGCCGCTCCGCGAGCTCCACGACGGGCAGCGTCGGGTAGAGCGTCGAGATGTGCGAGAGCCGGTCGACCTGCGCCTTGATGGCGGCGTTGACCTTCTCGTTGGCGTGGCCGACGGAGACCGTGAGGATTCCGCCGAAGAAGTCGAGGTACTCGTTGCCGTCGGCGTCCCGGACCCGGAGCCCTTTCCCCTCCGTGACGACGATCGGCTCGGCGTAGTACTGGATCGTCGCGGGGAAGAGGTACTCCTTGTGCTTCTCGCGGACGGACTTCGTGAGGTCGGAAGTGGGGCGGGCTTGCCGGGTCTCGGTGCTCATGATCTCGGACTCCTCTTGACGAACGACCCGGCGCCGGCACGGCCGACGAACTTCCCGTTTTCGACGACGACCTTTCCGCGGGACAGCACGGTCTCCGACACGCCCGTGACCTCTCTTCCCTCGTACGGGTTGTAGTCCACCTTCATGTGGAGCGTCTTCACCGACAGGGTCTCTCTCCTGTTCGGGTCGAAGACGACGAGGTCCGCGTCGGAGCCCGGAGCGATCGTCCCTTTCCGCGGGAAGAGGCCGAAGATCTTCGCCGGCGAGGTGGACGTCAGCTCGACCCACCGGTTGACCGAGATCTTTCCGGTGCGCACGCCTCCGTCGAAGACGAGGCTCATGCGGGTCTCGATCCCCGGCGCGCCGTTGGGGATCTTCGAGAAGTCCCCCTTCCCCAGCTCCTTCTGCTCCTTCATGCAGAAGGGGCAGTGGTCGGTCGACACCGCCTGCAGGTCGTTGAACGCGAGGCCGCGCCAGAGCCGGTCCTGCGTTTCCTTCGGCCGCAGCGGCGGGCTCATGACGTACCTGGCGCCGTCGAAGCCGGGCTCCTCGTAGTTGTCGTAGGAGAGAAACAGGTACTGCGGGCACGTCTCCGCGTAGGCCGGGAGCCCGCGGTCCCGCGCCGCGGTCACCATCTCGAGAGCCTCGGCGGCCGAGAGGTGGACGATGTAGATCGGGACGCCCGCCATCTCGGCGAGCGCGATCGCGCGGTGCGTCGCCTCCGCCTCCGCGCGCGCCGGCCGCGTCAACGCGTGGTACTTCGGCGCCGTCTTCCCCTCGGCGAGGGCCTTCTTCACGAGCACGTCGATCACGCCGCCGTTCTCGGCGTGCATGCAGATCGTTCCGCCGTTGGCGCCGGTCCGCAGCAGCGCCCGGAAAATGGACGCGTCGTCGAGCATGAAAACGCCGGGGTACGCCATGAAGAGCTTGAACGACGTGACTCCCTCGCGCACGAGCGCGTCCATCTCCGCCTCGACCGCGTCGTTCAGGTCGGTGATGATCATGTGGAATCCGTAGTCGATGGCGGCCTTGCCGTCGGCCTTCGCCATCCAGGCATCGAGCGCGTGGCGGAGCGTCTGGCCTTTGTACTGGATCGCGAAGTCGACGACCGAGGTCGTGCCGCCGTGCGCCGCGGCGATCGTGCCGGACTCGAAGTCGTCCGCCGACGTCGTCCCACCGAACGGCATGTCGAGGTGCGTGTGGACGTCGATGCCCCCCGGCACGACGTACTTGCCCGCCGCGTCGATCGTCCTGTCCGAAGCGACGCCGTCGAACGAGGTGCCGACGGCCGCGATCTTCTCGTCCTCGATCAGGACGTCGCCGCGGTATTGATCGGTCGCGGTCACGACCGTGCCCCCGCGGATCAGGGTCTTCAAGTGGCGATCTCCGCCATGGCTTGATACGTCTCGGGCCGGCGGTCCCGGAAGAACTGCCAGACCCGGCGGACGTCCTCGATCATGTCGAGGTCCATCTCGGCGACGACGAGCTCGTCCTTGTCCTCGGAGCCCACGGCGAGGAAGTTCCCGCGCGGGTCCACGAAGTACGACGAGCCGTAGAAATGGCCGAGGTTCCACGGCGCCTCGACGCCCACGCGGTTGCTGCACGCCATGAAGTAGCCGTTGGCGACGGCGTGCGCCGGCTGCTCCAGCTTCCAGAGGTACTGCGAGAGGCCCTTCACCGTCGCCGACGGGTTGAAGACGATCTCGGCGCCGTTCAGGCCGAGGAGTCGCGCGCCCTCCGGGAAGTGCCGGTCGTAGCAGATGTAGACGCCGACCTTCGCGTACCGGGTCTGGAAAACGGGGTAGCCGAGGTTGCCCGGCTTGAAGAAGTACTTCTCCCAGAATCCGGAGGTGTGCGGGATGTGGTTCTTCCGGTACTTGCCGAGGTAGCTGCCGTCGGCGTCGTAGACGGCGGCGGTGTTGTAGTAAACGCCGGCCTGCTCGCGCTCGTACACCGGGACCACCATTGCCATGCGGTACTTCTTCGCGTACTCCGCCATCCGCTCGGTCGTGGGGCCCGGCACGGGCTCGGCCATGTCGTACCAGTGCGGGTCCTGCGACGGGCAGAAGTAGGGCCCGTTGAAGATCTCCTGCAGGCCCAGGATCTGGACGCCCTTCTTACCCGCCTCCTCGATGAACGGGATGTGGCGCGCGATCGCGTCCTCGCGGATCCGCTCGACCGGGAGGGACGGATCCGTCGTCGGGGTCGCGCATTGAATCAGCCCGCCGATCACCTTGCGTGGCATCAGAACCACCTCGATATGTCTGGTCCGCGGCGGTCGCTCCGCGACCGGCGGACAGAAACTTTTGAACGGGGGCCTAAAACCATCTCGAAATCACGACTTTCTTGTCTGTATAGAACTCATACGCATCCCGCCCGTGCACCTTCAGGTCGCCGAAGAAGCTGTCCTTCGCTCCGCCGAACGGAAAGTACGCCATCGGCGCGGCGACGCCGATGTTCACGCCGACCATCGAAGCGGACGCGAGGCGCGCGAACTCCCGGGCCGATTTTCCGCTGGAGGTGAAGATCGACGTCGCGTTGGCGTTGGGATGCGCATGCATGACCTCGATGGCCTCGGCCAGACTCTGGACCGGCGTGATCGCGGCGACGGGGCCGAAGATCTCCTCGTGCCCGATCGCCATGGACGGTTTCACGTCGTCGAACAGGGTCGGTCCGAGGAAGAACCCCTTCTCGTGGCCCGCGACCGAGGTCTTGCGGCCGTCCACGACGAGCTTCGCCCCCTCGTCGACGCCCTTCTCGATGTACCCGAGGACCTTCTCGCGGTGGCGGGCGCTGATGACGGGACCCATCTCGACGCCGCTTTCCATTCCGTCGCCGACCTTGAGCGCCTTCGCCGACTCGACCATGCGATCCCGCGCCTCGCGGTGCGCCTCGCCGACCGGCACGAGGACGCTGCCGGCGAGGCAGCGCTCGCCCGCGCACCCGTAGAAGGACTCGGTGATGACGGCGATCGAGCGATCCCAGTCCGCGTCCGGCATCACGACGACGAAGTTCTTGGCGCCGCCGAGCGCCTGGACGCGCTTGCCCGCCTGGGTGGCGCGACGCCAGACCGCCCGGGCGACCGGCGTCGACCCCACGAAGGAGACCGCCTGGATCTCGGGATGGTCGCAAATCCCCTCGACCACCTCGCGTCCTCCGTTGACGAGGCTCACGACGCCCGGAGGCAGATCGCACTTCTCGAGCAGCCGGAAGATGACCTGCTGGGAGAGGGGGACCTGCTCGGAAGGCTTGACGATGATGGGATTGCCGGTCGCGACCGCGAACGGGAGGAACCAGAGCGGGACCATCGCGGGAAAGTTGAACGGCGCAATCGCCGCGACGACGCCGACCGGCTGCCGGATGACGCTGCAGTCGATCCCCGAGGCGATGTTCTCCAGGCCGTAGCCCATCATGAGCGACGGCGTTCCGCAGGCCACCTCGACGCACTCGATTCCGCGGCGAACGCTGCCGCGCGCCTCGTCGATGGTCTGGCCGGCCACGAACTGCTCGCCCATCAGGCGCATGGCGAGATGCACGCCGCGGCGGATCAGCGGCTCGCCGCCGCGCTGGATGAGCCGGCCCAGCGCC